>Ga0209125_1000068_pt1 | contig 175695 bp, 150 predicted proteins | sample BarGraIncub1131A_FD_184503 | JGI IMG/M metagenome (GOLD analysis project Ga0209125, IMG submission 184503) | Arctic peat soil microbial communities from Barrow, Alaska - Barrow Graham LP Incubations 11-31A (SPAdes) (version 2) | ecosystem: Environmental > Terrestrial > Soil > Wetlands > Peat... | reverse complement strand
CCAAACCATTAGGTGTAATTTTCCGGATCATATTATTCTCAAAATCGGCTACATAGACATATCCAAATCTATCTACAGCAATTCCGGTTGGCGTATTGAAACTTGCAGCAATACCAACCCCATTTGAAGATCCAGCATATGTGCTACCGGCGAGGGTTGTAACTACTCCTTCTGGAGAAATTTTTCGGATCAAGTGATTTGCCATATCCGCTACATATACATTATCAGAGTCGTCTAATTCAACGCTGGCTGGATGATAGAAAAGAGCAGCATTTCCTGTACCATCAAGGGATCCGGAATTACCATTTCCAACAAAGGTGCTTACCAATCCTTCCGGTGTTATTTTACGAATGCAGTTATTATCAAAATCGGCTACATATACATTGTGTTTGCTATCAACCCCTACACCAGAAGGATAATGGAAACTGGCTTCAAGATCCAAACCGTTGCTAAAACCATAAGAGCCATTTCCGGCAAGAGTCGTCACTGAACCTGGCACCATCGCTGGTATCGGTCCGCCGAAATTGACAGGCGCCAATGGTGTTATTGTCACACCTAAATCAAATATTTGAGGCGTTGGGTAACTGATACTGGGAGCTTGTGCCTGTATAAGAGAATTCAAACTAAACAATAGGCTTAATGCGATTAAGAACCTTTTCATGTTTGTCTTATTCATTTAATTATATTTTAGATAAATTAAGGACTCTAAAAAGTGATAAAATTACATTTAATTATTAATTAGATTGGCTATTTATTAAAATATATTTTAAATAAAAAGAATGAGATAATCCGATAATCAAAAAAGGGCCGCCCGATTGACAACCCCTTTTTGATTTTAACTAAAAGTTAGAATTATTTCACCTTTGGAGTTTTCTTCTTAAAATAATCCATCCCAAAAGCCACAATTATCAAAAGGATCAATCCAATTATTGCCACCACTGATAAATTCTCAACACGCTCAAAAGATTTGGGTGCAAAGTAAAATTCAATGGTATGGTCACCAGCAGGTACGACCATGGCGCGCAGGATATAATTGGCGCGGAAATGAGGGACTTCCTTACCATCAATGGTAGCTTGCCAACCATTGGCATAATATATTTCAGAAAAGACAGTTAGCTGTTCCTTTGTAGTATGTGTCTGATATGTTAGGCGGTTGGGGGCATATTTTACCAAAGCAATTTTAGAGGTTGTGTCTTTGGTAAAAGTTTTTCCGGCAATTTGAGATTCAAATCGTTTATCTACAATGATTTCCTGAGACGGATTAAACTGACCAATGGCAGCAATCTCCTCATCGGGGCTGTTGACCAATCTAACACTACCAACAAACCAAGCAGCGCCCAAAGCATTTGGATTTTTTTGAACGACAGGTTGTTTGGCCTCATCGGGAACAATGAAATAACGAGTATTGAGCATGTTCAAGATTGGCATATTGATGGCAGAAGACAGGTAATGATCAATCACATCCTGATATCTACGAAGTTTGGCCGCGTGATAACCTCCAACTGAACGGTGATAGTAAGAAGTGCTCGCATCCTGAAAAGGACTTACTGTCAAATTGAATACCCTATATCCCAAATCCTTATCCTGCAGAATAGCCTTATCAGCCTCAGTCGCTTTCCAAGCAATCTCCGTATCTCTTTTTGGTACAAACTGATCGTCATTCAGATAGCGTTTATCAATGGACCACAGATCCACCAGAATCAACAAGCCAATAAAACTAACTAAAACCATTTTGCTGAGTTTCTTTTTCTGGTATAACCATAAACTTCCTACACCCAGTAAAATTATGAATAAAGAACGAAGTGCATCCGACTGAAGTATGGCAACACGAGCGGATTCCAAACCATCCATATACGTCTTGATCTGCCCCCCAGCGCTGGGGTTCTGTTGCAGCATTTCTGAAAATTTAGCAGTTTCGCTTAGACTGAAGAAATTAAAAAACAACTTAGGTGCAACCCAGAACAAGAATGCCAGACCACCAGTTAAACCAACACTGATCCAAAAGCCTCTGATTTTTTCTTTAATGATTTCAGGCTTCTTCACTATTTCAGAAAGTGTCAGAATGGCCAGAATCGGAATGCAAAGCTCAGCCACGATTAGTATGGAAGACACCGTTCTGAATTTGTTGTACATCGGGAAGTAATCCAGGAATAGGTCAGTCAAAGGCATCCAGTTTTTTCCCCATGCAAGAAATATAGAAAGGACTGTTGCAAAAAGCAGAGACCATTTAATGCCATTTTCTACTGCAAAGAGACCGAATATAAAAAGGAATAGCACGAAGGCTCCCACATAAACCGGACCTGCGGTGAAAGGCTGATCGCCCCAATATCGGTCGCTGTTGGCAATATCCTGTTTGAAGTCTGGATCGACCTTATCCAGCAATTTCGGATTATTACCAATGGCTCCATTCCCTCCACCCTTCACATCAGGAATCAATAAAGAAAAGGTCTCTGCAATACCATAACTCCAATCGGTGGCATAACTTTTATCGAGACCCGAAGTCTTATCACCTGCATTCATTGTCAGTTCTGACTTTCCACGTATGGTATCTTTGCTGTATTCTGCGGTAAAAAATAAATTGGTAATATTAATGCCTATTGCCAGAATAGCTCCAAGTAATAAAGCACCACTAGCCTTTGAGAAATCCAGGTATTTTTTCCTTTTGATCGCCTTTACCAATTCGTAAACGATATAGGGTAAACCGGCAAAAACGAAAAAATAATAGGTCATCTGGATGTGATTGGCTAAAAGTTGCAGCGCAAAAAATAAGCTGAATATAGCTGCACCTTTTAAATATTTACCTTTATAGGCCCAAATCACTCCGGCAAATGTTGGCGGTATCAAACCTAGTGCCCAAACCTTCCAGATATGCCCGGCAGTGATGATAATGATAAAATAGGATGAAAAGGCAAACGCTATAGCCCCAATAATCCCTATCCAAGGGCTTACCCCTAAAGCGCACATCAGAATAAAGAAACCTATCATATATAAAAACAGATGTGAAGCAGGAGCAGGAAGTTTGGCTTCAAAAATTTCCCGAAGTTTCGATAAAGGATATGCCTTGTAACTTGGAGATATTTGATAAGCAGGCATGCCTCCAAACATGGAGCCTGACCATAAACTCTTTTCCCCTGTCTCTTCCTGATAATTTTTAATGTCCTGACCCATACCGGCACCCTTTCGGGTATCCATCTGATTCAGTTGTTTTCCCTCCAAAACAGGAGAACAGTAAATGACCGATATGGCGAAAAATACCACAATCGCTACCAAATAGGGTAAAATGTCTTTTTTGAAATCCACATTTTTAAACATAATCTCTGTTTTTTACTTATATAATGTTTCTTGACTTTTATTTCTTTTTGGAGAACGGCATTTTAGAGCCTCCTCCAGGAAACCCAAACCATAACCGAACAGCTGAGCATAGGCAGCCACAACCGACATAAATGCGATAGGAAGACTGTTGTTCTTGCGCAAGGAATCGAGAAAAAGCAGCAACATGTAAAAGACAATGAGCAGCAACCAAAAAGGAGTCCACACAATGGCCAAAAACACTATAAACAGATGCCCAAAAACGAAGGCCACCGGTAAAAGATGGACTAGTTTCAAAGAGCCTGGATGAGCTTTGGTCAGAACGACACGTGCTTTTCCAAAGGTATTGGTCTGTTTGAAAAATTTGCTGATATTCACCCGACGTTTGTGGTAAACGAAAGCATCCCGGTAAAGTTTAGTTTCCATACCAGCTTCTCTGACCCTTAGGCTAAAGTCTATATCCTCACCTATCATTGGCCTGAATCCACCAGTCATTTCAAATGCTTTTCTGGAAATGCCCATATTGAATGACCTGGGGTTGAATTTCTCCATTTGCTTTGACCCACCCCGGATCCCTCCTGTCGTAAAAAAGGAGGTCATGGAATAGTTGACCGCCTTTTGCATATCGGAGAAACTGTCATCTGCATTATCCGGACCCCCGAAGCAATCAGCCGGATTTATAAGCAAAGAGGCTTCAACGGTTTCAAGATAATCTTCGGGGATAACACAATCTGAATCAAACAAAATAAAGTATGCACCTTTTGCTTGCTGCATTCCGTAATTACGACGGTAGCTGCGATCGGTTCCCGGGATGAAAAAATAATGGATATCCAGACGGTCTTTGTATCTTTTAGCAACTTCATCACTTTTCATGGGTGAGTTGTCTTCCAATATCAAAATTTCAAAATCTTTGAAAGTCTGCAAGGTCAGGCTTTCCAGAAGTTCGGTCATTTCATCGGGCCTGTTGTAAATTGGAACAATGATACTGTATTTAGGCATGCGGCTTATTTTTTTCAAAATAAATGAACATTCTTCTTATGCCCTCCCTAATATCACATCCAGGCTTAAATCCTAAATTCTTCAGTTTTAAATTTGCTATTTGATAACGTGGCTTGTCGGAAAAACGTCCGAAATCAGTTACGTTGTTTTCATTAGGAGTATTCACGGGAATTTCTAATCCATACATTTCCTCATACTCCTCCTTAACAAATCCAGCCAATTCGAGTAATGTAAATGTTTGGGATGAAGATATATTGTAAGTGTTATTATCCGTTGTTTTCATGGCTTTCTCACAAAGAAGTTCTACCGCCTCACAAACGTCACTGCCATGGATAAAATCACGCATGGGGCTGCCGTCAGAAAGAAGCTTGATAGTCTTTTCCGTAAAGGCTGTGCGACAAAGATCATTTACGGCCAGCCACCAGCAATTGTTTTCAGGGAAAACCGGGTGTCCATAGCTATTTGACAAACGGACGGTCACACAATTTATATCGGTTGTCCGGTTATAATAATCAGAGATCTGTTCACACATGGCATGCGTCAAAGCGTAAATATTTTCTGGTTTCAACGGTTGTTTTTCGGTAATCGAGGCAGCTGGAAAAGCACCGTATACATGAATGGTCGAAAAGTAGATGAATGTTTTTAACCCACTGTCCTTAAAAGCGTCCAACAACATTAAGCTGGGCTGTACATTTATTGAATTTGCCATTTCAGGTGGCACTGTCTGTGATTGGTTGTGATCCATGGAAACCAGATGAATGATGGCATCAAACGACCTTTTACTGAGATTATCAATGGTCGTTCGTTCGCCAACACTTCCAACAATTACTTCTTCCATTAAATCACACCAGTCCAAATTCTTAGGAGCTTCAGGGTAACATAGGGCAGTAATTTGGTGACCTTTAAGAGCCAGATGTTGACTTATCTGGGCTCCCAGGTAGCCGTTCGCACCGGTAATCAATATTTTCTGAACCTTAATCATCATCTATTTATTGGGTAATTAAACCGATCTAAATCTGCTCTTTCCACTTCCTTCGGATCATGTTCCAGATCAGCTACATTCAGTAATAAATTCAAATCTGGACCGATGCCCTCAAAGGCCATCCAAACACCTGGAGGAACGGTGAGTCGCTGATAGTTTTCAGGACCAAGTTCAACGGACATGAATATGTTCTGTGTAGAACTTCCAACTCTATCATCGTGTATGACAAAGCGGATTATTCCAACAGGAACAATTAGATTGAGTGTCATGTCATGGTGTTTTTTCCATGGTTTAATGTCCCCAACATGGATAGTTGAAAAGTATGCTTCTCCAAAATTGGTAAATCCAGGATCGCTCTTTTTCATTCCATGAAAAACATCACCTTTGGGATGGAGTATATACTTTAAGGGGGTTAATAAAACACCTTCTATCATAGTCATAACTATTTAATCCAAATCTGTTTGCGTTCGCTTGCTTTTTCCTGATAAGACTTTAACTGATCCATGGTAAAAGCATACATATCCGACTTTTTCGTGTTCCAGGTACGATACCAATCTGCTGTAAAATGAATCAATTCCTCATATTGAAGGGTTGGTCTCCAGCAGAGATGGAAAAGGGCCTTATCACAATTGAGCTTTAACAAGCCAGCCTCATGAAAAGGAATGTTGTCAGTAATTGAATAAGGCTCCTGGCCTTCTGGCTGTCCAAAAATAGTTCCGACAGCTGATATCAGGTCTATCACCGTATGGCTGTTTTCTGCCTGTGGTCCAAAGTTAAAGGACTGACCATTCAGGCTCTTGTCTTTGGATAGTTTCTGGCCTAAAGTTAGATAGCCGCTTAAGGGTTCCAAAACATGTTGCCATGGGCGCGTCGCTTTTGGACTTCGAATATCAACTGATTCACCTTTACCCCATGATCTTATACAGTCAGGAATAATGCGGTCTTGTGCCCAGTCTCCTCCACCAATGACATTTCCAGCGCGGGCTGTCACCAATCTGACGCGGCAATCGTCTTTCTCGAAGAATGAGTGAAAATAGGATTTAATGACTATTTCGGCGGCACCTTTTGAGCCACTATAGATGTCTCTTCCTCCGAGTGCATCGGTTTCTTTATATCCCCAAACCCATTCAACGTTGTCGTAACATTTGTCGCTGGTAATGATAATGGCAGTACAAACCGGATTCTCCAGTCTGAGTGCATCCAAAACATTTGCAGTACCAAAAACATTCGTTGAAATGGTATCTAATGGGTTTTCATAGGAAACAGAAACCAGAGCCTGAGCAGCCAAGTGGAAAACAAAATCGGGCTGAACTTCATGGATAATTTCTCTTACTTTGGAGGTATTTCTAACGTCTGCCCAATAATGCTTGATTTTCTTTTCAATGTTCAGTTCAGTAAACATGCAAGGTGTTCCTGGTATAGCGTCTGAAAGACCATAGACTTCTGCTCCCAATTCTAAAAGCCAAAGTGTCAGCCAACTTCCTTTAAAGCCGGTATTACCAGTCACCAATACTTTTTTCCCGGCATAAACGTTGCCAAAAATTCGTGTTTTTATTTCCATTTTACCCATGGTGCCATATTCTTCTTATAAATGTCATTCAATAAGCTGTATTCACGTGATGTATCCATTGGTTGCCAAAAACCATCGTGCTCAAAAATCTGAAGTTGTCTGTCGGAAACGAGCTTACGTATTGGATCTTGTTCAAGTACAAGGTCTTCGCTATCACTTAGATAATCGAATATTTCACGACGAAATATAAAAAATCCGCCATTGATTCGACCACCGGTTACTTGTGGTTTCTCATTAAAGCCTTCTACTGTCTTGGTTTCCTCATTGTAATCCAGTTCACCGAAACGTCCGGGAGGATGTACACCTGTCACTGTGGCTATTTTACCGTGAGAAAGATGGAATTTCAACAGAGCATCCAAATCGACATCTCCCACACCATCGCCGTAAGTCAACATAAAGTTCTCGTCAGAACCTATGTATTTCTGAACTCTTTTCAAACGCGCGCCGGTCATGGCGTTCAGGCCAGTTTCAGCCAGGGTTATTTTCCAGCCAGTTTCATCAGTTATTCTTCTTGGAAGAGGCGGCACCTCCCCACCTAAAGTGATGGTTAGATCTGAAGGAACTGTCCCATAGTTCAAAAAGTAATTTTTGATAACTTCACTCTTGTACCCTAAACACAATACAAAATCTGTTTGTCCAAACTGCGCGTAATACTTCATGATGTGCCACAAAATAGGATTCGCTCCTATTGGGATCATAGGCTTTGGCAGATCTTCAGCCACCTCCCGGATACGTGTGCCGTATCCACCACAAAGAATCACAGTCTTCATACAAAAATTATATTATGTTTTTCAGGACAAGGTTATAATAGTCATTAATAACGGTAATGTTCTGCTTTGTAGGGTCCGTCAGCATTAACACCAATATATGCAGCTTGTTCTGGAGTCAATTTGGTCAATTTTACCCCGATTCTTTCGAGATGCAGTCTAGCCACTTCTTCATCCAAATGTTTAGGTAAACGGTAAACACCTACCTCATATTGTTTGGACCAAAGTTCAATTTGAGCTAAAGTCTGGTTAGTGAAGGAATTACTCATTACAAACGATGGATGGCCTGTAGCACAACCTAGGTTGACCAATCTGCCGTCTGCAAGCAAGAGAATGGAATGACCTTCCGGGAAAAAATACTGATCGACCTGAGGTTTAATATTTCTAAACTTGATACCTGGATAATTTTTGAGCTTTTCAACCTGGATTTCATTATCGAAGTGACCGATGTTGCAAATAATAGCATTATCGCACATTTTGTTCATATGGTCAATTCGGATGATATCACGATTTCCAGTGGTAGTAACGTAGATGTTTCCTTCGTTAAGAGCCTCTTCGATGGGTTTCACTTCGAAACCTTCCATCGCTGCTTGTAAAGCACAAATCGGATCAATTTCGGTGACAATGACACGGGCACCATAACTACGCATGGAGTGTGCGCAACCTTTGCCAACATCGCCGTATCCACAAATAACAACAACCTTACCGGCAATCATGATGTCAGTGGCACGTTTAATACCGTCTGCCAAAGATTCGCGGCAGCCGTACAAATTATCAAATTTTGATTTGGTAACAGAGTCGTTGACATTGAATGCAGGGAACAGAAGCTCTTTTTCCTCCATCATTTGGTACAACCTGTGAACTCCTGTTGTGGTTTCTTCAGAAACGCCCTGAATAGCGGGTACGCGGTTGGTCCAGAACTGATTGTCTTGTTTGATAATATCTTTCAGAATTGCCTGCAGTTCAATTTCATCTTCCGTTCCAGCTGGTTGATCCAAAACCGAAGTATTCTTTTCAGCTTTAAATCCTAAATGGCACATCAGGGTAGCATCACCTCCATCATCTACAATCAATGTAGGACCTTGTCCACCAGGAAAACTTAATGCCTGCAAGGTGCACCACCAGTATTCTTTCAGACTTTCACCTTTCCAGGCAAAAACGGGGACTCCAGTTGCTGCAATAGCAGCTGCTGCATGATCTTGAGTTGAATAAATATTACAACTAACCCAACGAACATCTGCACCGAGTTCTACAAGCGTTTCAATCAAAACGGCCGTTTGGATGGTCATGTGTAAAGAGCCCATGATTCGGGAACCTTTAAGAGGTTTCTGTTTGCCATACTTTGCACGCAAAGCCATCAAGCCTGGCATTTCAAATTCAGCCAACTCTATTTCTTTCCGGCCAAAATCAGCCAATTGGATATCTGCAACCTTATAAGGTTCAGTCGTAAATAAATTCATATAATTATTTATTAATTTAAATGATCAATTCTAAAAATACGGAATAAAAAAAAAGGCAGTTTTAGCTTTAAACGACAAAGATACAAAAAGTACAAAATTATTTGTCAATTTGCTACGTCTTTTTGGAAGAAAGGAAACCCTCATTGTCTTTGATGTAAAACGGAGAAATCACGGTTTTATCTTCATAAGAACGGTTTGCTATTACTTTCGACAATTATTCTAAATTAATTTAAAAAAAAGTTTATTTTTATTGTAGCGTTTTATTTTGCGCTGCATCTTAAGTAAGTGAACGTTTCCAAAGTAAAAGGAAATAGAACAAAACTCTTTTTAATTTCCTCTATATATATTTGAAGCCGCTCCAACGTGATGTTGTGGCGGTTTCGTTTTTTAATCCGGATTCATACAAAAGTTGAATCCAATAAGCTTCAGCTTGTCGCAAGTCATCGGTTGGATATTCTTTGGAACAAATTTATAAACTGGATATTCTCTTCGGATCGGATAATCTCCCCGGATTTTCTCAAACAAATCCGGATTTTTACGAAAAGTCTCATCATCCGTTCTGATATCATAGGTAGCGAGTACGGCCCTGGATAAAATTTCTTCGTCAGTGAGGTTTAGTCCATCCAATTCAATGATCGTTTTTGCTGGCAAATCAACCATTATAGGCTGCCAGTTGTCAATCCCCAAGCTAAAAAAGCGACTAATAGCCTGAATACTCATGGTGGTTCCATTCGCCTTTCCGTCTTTTGAATATCCTGCAATATGAGGTGTGGCAAGACTAACCATATCCAGAAAATCCAGATCAATTTGAGGTTCATTCTCCCAACAATCTATCACCATTGTCGATACTGATTTTTCTTGTATAGCCTTTTTGGCTGCAAGGGTATCAATTACTTCACCTCTACTGGAATTTATTATTATGGGCTGTTTATTCAGTCTTTTAAAAAAGGACTCATCAGCCAAATGGTATGTTTGGTCATTTCCTTTCATATTCAGAGGTACATGAAATGTGATAATATCTGCTTGTTGCATTATATCGTCCAGTGTGCAGAAAGTACCTGAACTATCCTGGCGACCAAGAGGCGGATCATTCAGTAATACATTCATACCTATATTTTTACATAATCGTGCCACTTTAGAGCCAACATGCCCTGCACCAATAATACCTATCGTTTTATTTTTCAATGAGAAGTCATTCCTTTTAGCCATAACAAAAAGTGCAGAGGCGATGTATTGTTCCACCGATCCGGAATTACAACCGGGGGCATTGACCCATTTGATACCTGCGGTTTTACAATATTCAGTATCGATGTGATCAAAACCGATAGTCGCAGTGGCTATAAACTTTACAGTAGAACCCGAAAGCAATTGCTCATTACAAATGGTGCGGGTTCGTGTGATAAGGGCATCGGCCTTTATGACCACTTCAGGTGTGATCTTTTCACCGGAAAGATAGACCACCTCCCCAAAGGGCTCTAAAACACCTTTTATATATGGTATTTTGTCGTCAACAATAAATTTCATGTTTTATTTTCGTCATTAATTAGTCCTGACTTCGGAGCTACTTCTGATTATACGCCGCCGAAAGCATTAAAACCACCATCCACGATAGTCGTGGTTCCTGTCACAAAGCGTGATGCGTCACTGGCCAGATAAATGAGAGCTCCTTGCAGATCTTCGGGATTCCCCATGCGCTTTTGAGGCGTATTTTGAATAATCAGACTGCCACGTGGTTTTAGGTTACCATCATGATCAGTCAACAAGAATCTATTTTGATCAGTCAGAAAAAAACCTGGAGACAATGCATTGACTCGGATACCCTGACCATATTTCTGTGAAAACTCAACAGAAAGCCATTCTGTCAGATTCTTGACAGCAGCCTTAGCAGAAGAATATCCCAGAACACGGGTCAATGGACGTTCAGAGGTAGCAGAAGTAATATTGATAATACTTCCAGATCCTCGTTTAACCATCTCTTCGGCAAAAACCCGGATTGATAATAATGTCCCGAAGAAATTTAGTTCTATAACTTTCCGAACGGCATCTATATCAACGTCAAAAAAACTTTGATCGGGTTGAACAGTGGCTCCGGGCATATTACCACCGGCTGCATTAACCAAAATGTCAATTTGACCGTATTTTTCCAAAACCTGTGATTTCACCAGTCTCAATTGTTCTATGTTCAAAACGTCAGTGACAAAAAAAATAGCTTCTCCACCATTGGCACAAATTTCAGTAGCAACTTTTTCACCACTTTCTTTATTTCTTCCGAGAATGGCTACTTTGGCACCTTTATCACAAAGCCCGGAACAGAGTGCTCGACCGAGGATACCATTTCCACCGGTTACAATAGCAACTTTTCCGGTTAAATCAAACAGGTCTTTCATTTTGTTCTATCATTTTAAATAACACTCCTGAATCTACTTTATCTCCCCAATTTGAAAACAGGGTTTCGAAACAGGCGCTTATTTAGTTGAACTCAATCAATTTATTTTGCCTTTTTGTTTTGAATATGATTTTCCTCTTGTTCCTGAATAATTACTTTTCTTGCTATAATCGGCTTTTGGAGTGTAGGTCTTAATCTCTTTCAAAGGAGCTTTTCCTTCTTCATCCGTTTCAACATCAGTAGCCAAAGCAAAGTCCAATTGTTTACGTTCCAAATTGGCCCGTGCCACCTGAATTCGGATCGGATCTCCCAATCTGAAAAACTTGTGATTCCGTCGGCCCGTCAGACAGTAACTTTTTTCATCAAATTCATAGTAATCATCGTCGAGATCTCTGATAGGAACCATGCCTTCGCATTTGTTTTCATTGATTTCAACATACAAACCCCATTCCGTGACACCGGATATTACGCCGTCATATACCATGCCCAAACGTTCTGACATGAATTCGACCTGCTTGTATTTAATGGATGCCCTTTCAGCCTGAGATGCGAGAACTTCCATTTCCGAACTGTGGACACAGAGTTCTTCCCACTTCTCAACGGAGACACTGCGGCCTCCTGCCAAATAGCGCTCCAGCAAACGGTGTACCATCATGTCCGGATAACGGCGGATGGGTGAAGTGAAATGGGTATAATAGTCAAAAGCCAGACCATAATGTCCTAGATTGGTCGTAGAATAAACAGCTTTGGCCATTGCGCGGATAGCAACGGTCTCAATCAGATTTTCTTCGGGCTTTCCTTGTACATCATCAAGTAATCCATTAATAGATTTGGAGACATCAGACTTCGTTCCGTTGGTTTTTAATTTATAGCCAAAACGGCGGATGAATTCGGCGAAATTATCCATTTTTTCAGAATCCGGCAAATCATGTACACGATAGACAAATGTCTTGGGCGGAGTTGCTTTACCTACAAATTCAGCAACGGTTTTATTTGCAAGAAGCATAAATTCCTCAATCAATTTATTGGAATCTTTGGCAAACTTAAAATAGACACTCAGCGGTTTACCCTTTTCATCGATGTTAAACTTCACTTCAAAGCGGTCAAAGTTGATAGCACCGGCATCAAATCTCTTTTGTCTTAGTTTTTTAGCGAGTCGATCTAAGGAAAGTATTTCTTCTTCCAAATCGCCATGGTTGCCTTCAATAATGGCCTGAGCTTCCTCGTAGGCGAAACGGCGGTTTGATTTGATGACGGTTCTGACAATGCGGTATTTCTTTACAACTGCATTGTCATCCAATTCAAATATGCAGGAGAAACATAGTTTTTCTTCATCTGGCCTTAAGGAACATATTTGGTTGCAAAGCCTTTCGGGTAACATGGGAACGGTTCTGTCGACCAGATAAACTGATGTAGCGCGGTTCTCAGCTTCTTTATCTATAGGAGAGCCTGGTTTTACATAATGTGTTACATCTGCAATATGTACACCCACTTCCCAATTTCCGTTGGGTAATTTTTGTACGGATAAAGCATCATCAAAATCTTTGGCATCATGAGGGTCAATGGTAAAAGTCGTAACACCTCTGAAGTCTTCGCGTTTTGCGATTTCATCGGAAGAAATTACGTCTGGAATCAACTCAGCGGCTTTTTCCATTTCTTCAGGATAGGTATAAGGCAAGCCGAATTCTGCCATGATGGCATTCATTTCGGTATTGTTATCACCTACATCACCGAGAATATCGATAACTTCTCCTATAGGATTCTTAGCACGGTCTGGCCATTCGATAATTCGTACGACTGCTTTCTGACCGGTTTTTCCACCTTTGATCTTATCTTTTGGAATAAAAATATCATTGGCCAATTTCTTACTGTCTGTAATTAAAAAGGCATATGATTTTTCAATATTTAAGATTCCGACAAATACATTTTCTGCATGTTCCAGTACAGCTACCACTTCTCCTTCAGGTTCACTTGATACTTTTTTGGCTGAATGCATCACGCGTACACGATCACCGTCCATGGCATGAGCGGAGTTTCTTTCAGCGATAAAAATGGGATCACCTCCATCATCCGGCATCAGGTAATTTTTCCCATTTCGGCTTCGTCTAATGGATCCCTCCACATAAAGTCCACGTTCATTGAATTTATATTTTCCAGTAGAAATCTCAATCAGGTAATCCTGCAGTGAGAGTTCAGCCAGGCATTCAGCAACCATGGTCCTTAAGGCTTGCTTGGTTACACCCAGTGCATTTGATACCTGCTGATAATTACAGACTCTTTCAGTATCTTCCTGGAAAAATTTAATGATCTCTGCTATAAGATCTTTCTTTTTAATGCGACCGGAACTTGTTTTTTCCATAAGGCTCTACTATTTTCTAATTACCCAAAGATATATAAAAAATAGTCATACATATTCCGTAATATGTAAAAAAAACGTAAACATACCTACTGCGGCTTAGACCACAAGTACACCTTGTGTTTTAAGCAACTCCAAACCAACTTCTCTCAGTTTGAATTTTTGAATCTTGCCACTACCAGTCAAAGGAAAGGCCTGAATAAAGAATACATACTTTGGTATTTTGTGACGGGCTATTTTACCACGACAAAATTCACGTACCGTATCTTCGTCCATCTTTATACCATCGTGCAATATAATAAACGCACCTACTTCCTCACCATATTTTTCAGAAGGGATACCAGCAACTTGTACATCCTTGACTCCTTCTAAATGATATAGATATTCTTCAATTTCACGTGGATAAACATTTTCACCACCACGAATGATCATATCTTTGATACGACCTGTAATGCGGTAATTACCATTTACATCTCGTATACCTAAGTCACCTGAATGAAGATAACCATCTTTATCAATTGCTTCTGCAGTAGCTAGTGGATTCTTATAATAGCCCATCATGACCAGATAGCCGCGGCAGCAAATTTCTCCTTGAACTTCATCCGGGCACTCTTTGCCCGTTTCCGGGTCGAAAATTTTCACTTCTGTAAATTCATAAGGTCTTCCGACTGTCTGGCAACGGGCCTCAAAAGAGTCGTCAATACGGGTTTGGGTCATTCCAGGTGATGTTTCCGTCAAGCCATACACACTGGTTATATCCATAAACATCTTCTCATTTACACGACGCATCAGTTCAACTGGGCAAAGCGCTCCTGCCATGATTCCTGTTCTCAGACTGCTCATATCAAACATATCGAACATTGGATGGTTGAGCTCTGCAATAAACATTGTTGGTACACCATAAACCGCGGTACAACGCTCCTTATGTATTGAGGCAAGCACCACCAGTGGATCGAAACGTTCTACCATGACCTGAGTACAACCATGGGTCAGGCAATTCATTGTAGCCAAAGTTACACCGAAGCAGTGAAATAAAGGTACACAAACGCAAAGACTATCATTGCTTGTGAATTTCATATGCTCGCCCGTCAGGTAACCATTGTTAGCCAGATTATAATGAGACAACATGACACCCTTTGGAAAGCCTGTCGTACCTGAAGTATACTGCATCATCATGATGTCATGAGGATTAACCTGAGCCTTGATCTCTTCAAGTAACTCTATATCCATGTTGTTACCTAATAGCTGAAGTTCAGAAGAGGTATACATTCCACGGTATTTTTCCTGTCCAATATAAACTACACTTCGTAAATTGGGGAAACGTTCGCTACGCAATTGACCACGTTGTTGTGTCCTCAATTCAGGCAGCATTTCATACGTCATTGCTACATAGTCTGAATCCCATGTCCCATCGGTAATACATAACGTTTTCAAATCTGAATTTTCCACCAAAAATTCGAGTTCACTTTGCTTGTAGTTGGTATTTACTGTTACATAAACAGCACCAATCTTAGCGCATGCATACATATAGGTAAGCCATTCAGGTACGTTCTGCGCCCAAATGCCAATATGGTCGCCTTTTTTGAGCCCCAACGCCATGAACCCTAACGCCATTTCGTCTACCCTCTTATTGAATTGCTTCCAGGTAAATCGCAAATCACGGTCTGAGTAAACAATATATTCCTTATCAGGTGTCGTATCGGCCCAATATTCCAGCCAGTCACCCAGTGTTCTGTCAAATAATTGCATATTTTTTTATTTAAAAAGGGGTGTAAACTACTGCCAGGATTTTGGCTTTTGATTCGTTTGCTGCATGAACATTATGCTCAACAATTGAATCATAATAAATGCTTTCACCGGAGTTTATCACGTATTTATTTTTTCCGTAAGCGACTTCAATGACACCTTCAAGCACAAAAAGAAACTCTTCACCTTCGTGTGTGGAAAGCTGATAATCATCCTTGGAAGCAGAATCAATGTCAATCAGAAATGGCTCCATGTGCCTACCAGTCTTGGATTGAGCCAAAGCAAAAAAGTTCAGATTGTTGTGCGAGTTCGCTGTTTCATTGGAGAAACTGATTCCATCAGAGTGTTCATCCTTGCGGCAAATCACCGGTCCAAGTTGATCGCTGTCGTCCAGGAATGTACCCAGTCTAACACCCAAAACACGGGCTATTTTAATAAGTGGTGCCAGCGAAGGAAGGTTCTTGTTCGCTTCGATTCGATCAATTTGGTCAACTGTCAATCCGGAACGTTCAGCAACTTGCTCTACTGTTATGCTTTTTGATTCGCGGATAGATTTGATTTTTGATCCTACCATTGTTGATTTTTCCATCTGATTCTATCTTTATTTTAGTATAATATCTTTCAATTTGTAATAAAACAGTGCAAAAATAGGAATATTTTCTATATTTCATGCTATAAATTCTTTCTTTTGTAAGCACTTAGCTAATACCACTATTTTGAATTTATTTTTTTTAACGGATTATTAATAAACTATCAACTATATTCGTATTTTTGCCTCCTTATAAAATTCATTTTCATTAATTAAAAGCACGGTTATGATTATTCCTCCGTTTTTACACAAGGGTGATCTTATACGCATAATCTCTCCTGCCGGTTCAATCGACCCCAAACTAATTAAAGGTTCTGAGAATTTTTTAACCTCATGGGGACTTCATGTTCAAAAAGGTGTAAATGCCTCGACTCAGGAAGGACGTTTTGCCGGAAATGACAAACAGCGACTGAATGATCTTCAAGAAGCGCTGGATGATCCTCGATGCAGAGCTATTTTATGCTCCCGCGGAGGTTATGGTGCTATTCGTCTGATAGACAAAATAAATCTCGATGCTTTCCGGAAAAGCCCTAAATGGCTAATCGGTTATAGTGACATAACGATGCTTCACGCCCTTCTGCAGATGGAAGGATACGCTTCGATACACGGAGGTATGTCCAAAATGCTTTCTGATCAGTTATATCCTGCACCAGCTGGGGGTAATCCTGAACCAGCCATTTTATTGCACGATATACTTTGGGGTTCCTTACCAGAATACACCACCCAAAAACATCCGTTGAATCGGTTCGGAGAAGTATCAGGAACTTTGACAGGGGGCAATCTCTCCATCCTTTACAGTTTACGCGGAACTCCATACGACCACATACCTGAAGGTAGTATACTACTTATCGAAGATATCGGAGAAAAACCATACGTCATCGATCGTATCATGCACAACCTCAAACTCGGAGGTATTCTTAAAAGAATTGCAGGGCTTATCGTCGGTCAGTTTACGGACTACGATGAAGATCCTGAATTTGGAATGAGTGTATCTGAAATTATTGCGGAAGCGGTTTCAGATTATGCCTATCCAGTTTGCTTTGATTTCCCTTCTGGTCACGTGGAACGGAATTTACCCTTCATAGAAGGCGGTACTGTAAAACTGAACGTCACTGAAAACGGAGCGAAACTATCTTATAAAGAGATCTAAATAAATAACCAAATTTGTAAAACCAGGTAGGATGCGATAATCCAACCGACCCATCATTTAAATCTATTTACTAATGAAAAAAATCTTTATCATTTTCACACTTATCTTAACCAGTTCAACTTTATGGGCTCAGGATCCTGTATTGAAAACGTTGATAGGTGAAGTAAACAAAAACCTGGAGGTTTTAAAAAAGCAGGAAATACCAGCTTACTTCATTGCCTATCGCATTATAGACTTGGATGCAGTCAATGTTTATTCTTCTTTTGGCAGTATTGCAGGTGGTGAGCCTTCACACAGAAGGATTCTTCAGGTTCAAACCCGTGTAGGCGACTATACGTACGACAATAGCCATGAAATGAAAAATGCCGGGGAATTCTACGATTTTACGGCAGAGCAAGTCTCTATTGAAGATGAAGCCCTATCGCTCAAAGATTTCTTGTGGACAAAAACGGATGAGAGCTATAAGAATGCAATTCAAAAAATACAACAACTAAAGGCGAATTCCGCGGTAAATAGTGCCTCTGAAGACAAATCCCCGGATTTCTCCAAACAAAAGGCAGACAAGAACTATGAGAAACCCATTTACCTGAAAGATCAGAAAATTGATGTGGAAAAATGGAAAGAAACATTGGGTCGTCTATCCAGTCTGATGAATGCAAATAAAGACATTAAGGACGGTAACGTTTACATTGGTTGTGAAGTCCAACGTCGTTTATTTTGCAACACAGAGGGTTCTTCTAATGCTGAAAATACGGTAGCGTTCAATTTAATGATCAATATGACAGCAATAGCAGAAGACGGCATGGATTTGCCACTTTACAAAACATATTTTGCTACAAAATTGGAAGATTTGCCTACAGAAGCTGAGCTTCAAAAAGAAATCACCAGCATGAGTGCCCTTTTGACAGAGCTGAAAAAAGCCCCTTTGGCAGATCCATATTCCGGTCCTTGCATTATAAGCGCAGAAGCTGCAGGCGTTTTCTTTCATGAGTTCTTTGGCCACCGTGTAGAAGGTGCCCGTATGAAACAAGATGGAGACGCACAGACTTTCAAGAAAAAAATCGGAGAGAAAGTTTTGTCAGAAAAAATATCCGTCATTTTTGACCCAACCATGAAAACTTTTCAGGGACAGGCATTGAATGGATCATATATCATGGACGACGAAGGCGTCAGGGGACAACGAGTGGAAGTTGTCAAGGATGGTATACTGAAAGGTTTTCTGATGAGTCGAACTCCATTGGAAGGTTTTCCGGAATCAAACGGTCATGGCAGAGCAGCCTGGTATTCTCCAACTCCCGTAACCAGACAAAGCAATATGCTCATTCAAAGCAGTCAACCATTATCAAAAGATTCTATGCTCGTCAGACTCAAAGAAGAACTAAAAGCAAATGGTCAGGAATATGGTTACCTGTTCTGTTCAGTGAGCGGAGGTTTTACGAATACAAACCGCTACTCTCCCAATGCATTTAACGTAACACCTTTAGTCGTATATAGAATTTATACCGATAACAGACCACAAGAATTGGTGAGAGGAGTTAACATGATAGGCACCCCTTTATCAGTATTCTCTCAGGTCTTGGAATGTGGTGATGATTATCAGATATTCAACGGAAGCTGCGGTGCGGAATCTGGTTCCATCCCGGTTTCATGTATTGCCCCTGCACTTCTTGTTCGTCTGGTTGAAACTCAGAAGAAGCCAAAAGAAGGATCAATCCCCCCCATTATTGAACGCCCTTAATCCAGCTATCATGAAACGAGCATGATGAAGGTTCCCTTAACAAGGTCTTATAATACCTGACATGCGAGTTACATACGTCCTTAATTATTTAAAAAACCAATCGTATGAAACTATATAAATTATTACTATCCGGTTTAATAACCATTCTCTCTTTTGGCACTGTCCAGGGGCAAATCCAAAGTGATCCCATCTTACAATCCATTAAAAAGGAAGTAGACCGCAACAAAGCAGGTCTTCATGTTGGAACATTGGCAACTCCATTCTGGATTTCAGCCCGTTTTCTGAATACTGAGTATTTAAATGTATCTGCGGTAAACGGTGATATTGTAAACCAAAATTCAGCACCTGAGAATATGGGATCGACAAATGTTCTTGTTGGTGATTACAAACGAAACAACAATAATACCCAATCGTCTAATTCCTATGAAGAAAGACGATTTTATGTCGGAAATACAAACCTGGAATCAGCTTTGGCCTATGAAATCTGGGGACAGCTAGATCCAGCCTATAAGAGTGCAGCTGAGAGTCTGGAACGTAAGAAAGTACAAATAGCCCAACAGAATATTGCCGAGGAAGAACTCGCCATACCAGATTGGGATCAATCCACCCCCATACAATACTATGAGAAACAAGTGTCACAAAAACTGGACATGGATTACTGGACCGACTACTGCCGGAAAGCATCCCTTGCCATATACAGTGACTCCGCTATCATTGGCGGTGATTTTAGAGTAATTATTACACAAGGAGATTGCTACTATTACAGCACCGATGGATTTATGTACAGAATGCCAACACGCTGCATTAGGATGATGGGAGGTGCCAAATGTCGCACCAAAGACGGACAGGATCTGGATAGGAGTTACCAATACTTATACAACGATCTGAGTGAAGTTCCATCTATCGTGGATTTGTGTACAGAAATAAAAAAATTCAATAAACTATTGGTAGAAGAAAGCAATGCACCGGTCATCACTGATTCGTATTCAGGTCCTGTACTTTTTGAAGGAACGGCAGTTTCAGATGCTATCTGTCAATTTTTCATCTATGACAGTAATGGATTGCTTGCAAAACGCAAACCCCTTACTAAATCGGAAGAGATGTATGGCTATTCCCGCCAAGGCGACGTTGAAAACCCTATGGAGCAAATGATGAATAAGAAAGTAGCAGATCGCCGGCTTGATTTCATATCTATGACAGGTACACCACAATGGAATGGCAAAAAACTTTTGGGATATACCCCCATTGATGCACAGGGTGTAAAACCGGACAGCTCACTTGTACTCATTGAAAATGGGATTTTAAAGCGAATGCTTTCAGACCGTACACCGACTAAAACCAATCCAAAAAGTAACGGACACAACCTTTTAAAAATAAATAGCCCGAATTCTGAACTGAGTCTTGGCGTGCTGAGAGTTAAAGCATCCAACACCATACCGAAAAAGGATCTGAAAGACAGCCTGTTATCTGCGGCTAAAGACGAAGGTTACGACTTTGCTTATATACGTAGAGGCTATGATCATATGTCGGATATATTTGTCTATAAAGTATATTCTGATGGACATGAAGAAATGGTGAGAAATGCTATCACCGACGATCTGAATCAAAAAAAATTCAAGTACATCAATGAAATCAGTACTGAAGAGTGTCTTTATAACATAAATGTCAAAGATAGCAAAGGTTCATTCATTGTACCCTATGGACTTATTTTCAAAGAATTAGGAATTGTCAAGAACAATGATGTGAAGAAAAATATGCCGTTTATTCTTCCAAAACCAGCGAGAAAAAACAAAAAATAAAGTCTGTGATTTTGATGGAATAAATTCAAGCAAAAATCGTATTTTTGGAAACAAAAAATACAGCTTTAGAAACCATCAAATATGCACAAACTTCCTTCATTCCTTTCACTGTCATTACTTCTACTCTTTACCATGACCTCATGTGGAGCAGGAGCAAAAAAGGATCAGGCACAACCAGCATTAAAAGCCGTATCTATACCGGCTTTTAATGCTGATAGTGCCTATTATTATGTAGAAGCCCAAACACTTTTTGGACCAAGAGTGCCAAACTCAAAGGCTCACGAAGCATGTAAAGAATATCTGGCATCATATCTCAGGAATACCGGTGCAAAGGTTATTGAACAATCCGCAAAACTGAAAGCCTACGATGGGACCATTCTTGGAGCCACCAATATTATAGCATCCTTCCAGCCTGAAAATAAAAATCGCATCCTTTTATGTGCACATTGGGACTCCAGACCATGGGCGGATAATGATCCTGACGAAAAAAACTGGCACACACCTATTTTGGGAGCCAATGATGGAGCCAGCGGAGTAGGCGTTTTAATGGAGATAGCAAGGCAACTCGGGCTTGAGACGGCTAAGAAAAACCAACCAAAGATTGGTATTGATATCATTTTCTTCGATGCTGAAGATTGTGGAACACCTAAGTTCTTCAAAGGAAAGGACGACGAAGAGAGCTGGTGTCTGGGAACTCAATATTGGGCACAGAATCCACATGTTCCCGGATACAATGCTGAATATGGCATCTTACTGGATATGGTGGGAGGCAAAGCACCAAACTTCTTATATGAGTATTTCTCCTACAAACACGCAGCACAAGTGCTGCAATTGGTTTGGGAAAAAGCAGCGTCACTTGGTTACAATACTTATTTTAAGCAAGAAAATGGTGGAGCAGTTACCGATGATCACCTATACATCAATAAAATGATACACATTCCTTGTATCGACGTCATCGACTTTGACCCCAGTAGTAAATCAGGTTTTGTACCAGCCTGGCATACACTTGACGATACGATGAAGAATATAGACAAAACGACTTTGAAAGCTGTCGGAGAAACATTATTGAACGTGATTTATACCGAATAGAATGCTTTTATCGTATCTGAATAAAGATCTTCAGGAAGCAGGTTGTGATGAAGCAGGAAGAGGTTGTCTAGCAGGGCCAGTCTACGCCGCAGCAGTAATCTTGCCTAAGGATTTCAGGTCAGAGGAACTCAATGATTCCAAACAGCTTACTGAAAAGAAAAGATATGCTTTGAGGAAAATTATTGAAAGAGAAGCTATTTCATGGAAAGTCGGCATTGTCGAAGCTGCTGAAATCGATCTGATCAACATCCTGAATGCCTCAATCCTAGGTATGCACAGAGCTATTCTTCTATTGAATCCACAACCGGAGTATCTCCTGATAGACGGAAATCGATTCCGTTATATTAAGCAATTACCTTTGTATAAACTGCCTCATCAAGAGAATGAGAAAAAGAGATTTGAAAACTATCCTGAGATTCCGAGTACCACTATCGTGAAAGGTGACGGAAAATATCTTTCCATAGCAGCTGCTTCAATACTGGCAAAAACCTACAGAGACGATTATATGCTGATGCTTCACGAGAAGTTTCCATACTATGACTGGCAATCCAATAAAGGCTACCCCACAGCCAAGCATCGCAAAGCCATTATGGAATTCGGAACGACAGAGCATCACCGGAAAAGCTTTAAACTTTTTGATAATCAGCTTTCTATCAACTTTGAATAATTACTGAGCAGTGAGTTTAAATGCTAAGGCATAATTTCTGATTTGTTTCACCATGGAAACCAAGCCATTTGAACGTGTGGGAGAAAGGTGTTCCTTCAATCCAATCTTATCTATGAAATACAGTTCTGTATCCAGGATTTCCTGAGGAGAACGGCCAGAAAAGACCCGTAATAACAGCGTTACAATTCCTTTAACGATGATTGCATCGCTTTCTGCCTCTAAAATAATGAGACCTTCCTTATGTTTAGCATGAACCCATACCCTGCTTTGACATCCTTCAATAAGAAACTGAGGTGTTTTATACTGTTCATCGAGGGGCTCCAGTGAATTACCCATATCAATTAATAGCTGATATTTATCCATCCAGTCATCAAAAAGTTCAAATTCTTCGATGATCTCGTCTTGAGTTTCGTTGATTGTCATACATTTTATACTTAAAAACGGAGGCAAAGATACAAAATCTTTTACCTCCGTTTAAATGAGTTTCTATATTTTCAAAATACACTTACTTAGAACATAGTTTGGATTCGTTTCAAAGCCTTCACCAGAATATCTACTTCCTCAGGAGTATTATACAAGGCAAAGGAGGCTCTTACAGTACCATCAATACCAAGTCTGTCAATGAGAGGCTGTGCGCAATGGTGGCCTGTTCTGACCGCTATTCCAAGGTGATCGAGCAAAGTTCCGACATCAAAAGGATGAATGTCTCCAAGCAGGAAAGAAAGTACGGCACTTTTGTCAGCGGCGGTACCTATTATTCGCATTCCGTCAATCTTTAACATCTCATCGGTGGCATATTTAAGGAGCTCATGTTCGTAAGAAGCAATTCGATCTATCCCGATTTCATCAACAAAATCCAGCGCTTCGGATAAAGCGGTGGAACCAATAAAATCAGGCGTACCAGCTTCAAATTTATACGGCAACACATTGTAGGTTGTCTTTTCAAAATGCACCTGATCGATCATTTCACCACCACCTTGATAAGGTGGTATTTGATTCAGAATAGCAGACTTGCCATACAAAACGCCCATTCCTGTAGGTCCATAGACTTTATGCGCAGAAAAGGCATAGAAATCAGCATCCAGATCACGTACATCTATCCGGATATGTGGCGCAGACTGAGCACCATCAACCAATACCTTTATACCGGCAGCATGAGCCATAGAAATCATATCTTTAACAGGATTGACCGTTCCCAAAACATTGGATACATGGGTAATTGCAACCAACCGGACTTTTGGATTCAAAAGGGCCTTATAATCGTCCATAAGTAACTCGCCCCGATCATTCATGGGAATCACTTTCAACGTACACTTCTTTCGCTCGCAAAGCATTTGCCAGGGCACAATGTTGGAATGGTGTTCCATCACGGAAACTACGATTTCATCGCCTTCTTTACAGAATGCTTCACCAAAAGAAAACGCGACCAGATTAATGGATTCCGTTGTACCACGGGTAAAAATTATATCAGAGGCCAATTCAGCATTCATAAAACGCCTGACTCTTTCTCTGGCCGCCTCATGGGCATCGGTTGCACGCTGACTTAAAAAATGCACTCCCCGATGAATGTTTGCGTTGCAGTTGTAATAACCTTCTTCGATTTTCTCGACTACTCGGCGCGGCTTTTGAGTGGTAGCCCCATTATCCAGATAAACCAGGTCCTTTCCGTATATTTTCCTCGATAAAATGGGGAATTCTGAACGAATATCTTTAAAGAATGTATCCATAGACTATGAACAATTAGCGGCAGAGCAACCTGCACATTTAGCCAACTCACCCCGAAAACGTTTCTCGACAAGCATACGCATCCTGTCTTTCAATGGTTCCAGACCTATATGGTCAATAACATCTGCCGTAAAGGCAAATTTCAGCAACAAACGGGCTTCAATTTCCGGAATACCGCGTGTACGCATATAAAATAAAGCATTCTCATCAATCTGCCCTGTGGCAGTACCGTGACTGCATTTTACATCATCGGCGTAGATCTCAAGCTGTGGTTTTACAAACATTCGGGCTTCACGGGTCGAACAAAGATTTTTGTTCGACTGAAAAGCGGATGTCTTCTGAGCATCTTTTTCCACTAGAACACGTCCACCGAAAACACCTCTTGAGGAACCATCCAGAACGTATTTAAACAATTGATGACTGGTACAATGTGGAACAGCATGATCTACAAACAGGTGATTGTCGATTAATTGGGTTCCACTTCCCAAAGCCATACCAGATAATTGGGCTTCGGCGCCTTCACCTTCCAAACGTACTGTGATGTTGTTTCTGGTTAATCCATTTTGTAGAGTGATGCCATTCATCAATAGATGCGAAGAGGCTTCCTGAGTCACTAAAATATTGGAAATCCTTATTGATTTATTATGGTCCATCTCCAGATCATAAAATTCCAGGGAAGCATTCTTACCTACGAAAATCTCTGTCACTTGATTGGTTAGAAATTGTTTGGATGATAGAGAATGATCACAGATCAGTAGTTGAGCTTGAGCATTTTCCTCCAAAATAATAAGTAAACGTCGATTTACCATCATGTCAACCGATCCATGCAAAATCTGAATAAGCTGTATGGGCTTTTCGATGACTACACCGGCAGGTACATACAATACAAATCCATCCTGAGCAAAGGTTGTATTAAAAGGGACCATCCCATCAGACGATTTTTGGGATAATCTGTTGTAATAAGGCTCCAATAAAGAGGCATGTAAAGAAGAAATATCATTTAGACTTCCACATAATACACCTTCAGGTAATCCGATGATCTTATCTTTCTTGTAAAATTGGTCATTGACCACAAAAAAGAGTTTGGTCGAAAGATTAGGTACATCGCAACTAAATACATCGTGCGGATTGATGGGCATACTAACCCGGTTTATATTCAATCCATAATCTATTGACAAAGCTTCCTGCAAATCACAATGGCGGTAATCTTCCAAAGATTTATTGGGAAAGCCCAATGATTGGAATTTTTCAAAAGCTTCTTCACGCTTGCTATTCAGCAAATCGCTACAGCTCTTGCCAATTGATTCGGCATGTTGCTTATAAAGATCTATATAATCTTTTTCCGCTTGCATTATTCTTCTGTTTCTTGTTTAATCCAATCGTATCCTCTTTCTTCGAGATCCAGCACTAACTCACGTCCAGCTGTCTTAACAATACGTCCTTTATACAGGATATGTACCTGATCGGGAACGATATAATCCAGCAAACGTTGATAATGTGTAATGACAATGGTGGAATTATCTGGTGTACGTAGTTTATTTACACCTAGCGCCACAATTCTCAGGGCATCGATATCCAAACCGCTGTCCGTTTCATCCAAAATGGATAACTTTGGTTCCAACATGGCCATCTGGAATATTTCATTGCGCTTTTTTTCTCCACCGGAGAAACCTTCATTGACCGAACGATTGGCCAATTTGCTATCCAGTTCCACAACACTCCTTTTTTCACGCATCAGTTTCAGAAAATCGGAAGCTGATAAAGCAGATTCCTGACGATATTTACGATGTTCGTTTACAGCTGAGCGCATGAAATTAACCATACTTACACCCGGTATTTCGACAGGATATTGAAAGCTCAAGAAAATGCCTTCACGTGAACGATCTTCAGGAGACATCTCCAGTAGATTTTTTCCGCGAAACCAAACCTCACCTTCTGTAACTTCAAAGGCTGGGTTTCCAGTCAGGACAGCCGAAAGCGTACTTTTACCGGATCCATTCGGGCCCATAATGGCATGAATTTCACCTTCCTTGATCGATAAATTGATGCCTCTCAGAATTTCCTTACCATCTATGGAAGCATGCAGATTCTTGATTTCCAACAACATATTCTATATTTTTCGTTATTTTTTTTACAATTGACTTTTAACGAGTCTTCCTTTTTGCTATTTTTCGCTTGACTGGTTTCTTTTTAAAAGCGGTTTTACTTATTTTCTTTCTACTCGGTTTATAGAGACTCTTTAGAAAAAAGATAATAGCTGTTGAAAAAAGGATTACAGCAACACCACTCACCATCATACGATTCATATCAAGTTTTTCATCGGGTGTTGTCGGTTCCTTTAAAGCCTCTACTAAAAGGAAAATGCCAACACCAACTGTTAGAGCCAGGATTATAAAGCTAATAACCAGGAGCATTCCACTTTTCCTGACCGGTTCTTCTATATCATCATTCGTAGTTTTCATACGTCTTTTTCCATTCATATTGCGCACGAATCGCAATTATTGTAAATACTCCGAACAATACAGAGGTAAAAATCATTCCCATATAAGCATATAAAATGGTGCTTATACCATCTAGCACTACCCACAAAGGCCAATTATCCCAAACTTTACGCGAAAGCAAGTATTGAGCAACCAAACTACCCATTGTAATCATTGCATCCAACCAGGGGTAAGCAGGCGGATCGAAATATTGCGGGAAACTAGCCTGAAAATGGATGACACACCAGCCCCATATCAAACCTGAAACAATGATTGCAATCAAAAACTGTACCCTTTGCCGACCCGTGAGCTTCTGTATTTTCTGTTCGTTGTTTTGATCGGTTTCATTCAGTTTTGGATGCCTCCAGTGATAAAAACCATACAGACTAAAACTGAAATAGACAATCTGCAGCAACATCACTGAATACAACCTATACTGAAAATACAACAGAAAATAAGCTATACAATTGACCAGTCCAAAGAGAAAATTGACAGATCTGGCCTTTGAAGCTAGTAAAACGGCTGCAAAACCAGTAAGCACTGCAATCAGTTCCAATATACTCAAAGGGTACCCCCAAAGGGTAAACAATGTATAATTCAATATATCCATTTATCCGACGCTACCTTCAAGTGAAATTTGTAACAATTTCTGAGCTTCTACTGCAAATTCCATAGGAAGCTTATTGATGACTTCCTTGGCATAACCGTTTACGATCAAACCAACGGCATCTTCCGTAGAAATACCACGTTGATTGCAATAGAAAAGCTGATCCTCATTGATTTTAGAAGTTGTTGCCTCATGTTCCACAACAGCGGTTTCATTATTTATATCGATGTAAGGAAAGGTATGTGCACCACATTTATCTCCCAAAAGTAAGCTGTCACATTGCGAAAAGTTTCGGGCATTATCTGCTTTAGGAGAAACCTTCACCAAACCTCTGTAACTGTTTTGACTATGGCCAGCCGATATACCCTTGGAAACGATACGACTCTTTGTATTCTTTCCCAAGTGAATCATTTTTGTACCTGTATCGGCTTGTTGATAATTGTTTGTTACGGCAACTGAATAGAATTCTCCGGTGGAATCGTCCCCTGCCAGAATGCAACTTGGATATTTCCAGGTAATGGCTGAGCCGGTTTCCACCTGAGTCCAGGATATTTTTGAATTGCGCCCCTTGCATATGGCTCTTTTGGTCACAAAATTAAAGATACCACCTTTGCCGTTCTTGTCTCCGGGATACCAATTCTGAACAGTAGAATATTTTACTTCAGCTCTTTCTAATACGGTTATTTCAACAATGGCTGCATGCAATTGATTTTTATCACGCATCGGCGCTGTGCAACCCTCCAGATAACTTACATAGCTGTCGTCATCGGCAATGATAAGGGTTCTTTCAAATTGGCCGGTGTTGGCAGCATTGATACGGAAATAGGTAGAAAGTTCCATGGGGCAGCGTACATGTTTCGGTATGTAAACGAATGACCCGTCACTGAAAACAGCTGAATTAAGGGCTGCAAAGAAATTATCGCGATAACCGACCACTGAACCCAGGTATTGCTTTACCAGATCAGGATATTGCTGCACAGCTTCACTGAAAGAACAAAAAATCACACCTAATTCTGCCAGATTTTCCTTAAAAGTGGTCTTAACAGAAACGCTGTCCATAACAGCATCTACTGCCATGCCGGAAAGGTGTTGCTGTTCCAGAAGTGAAATACCTAATTTATCAAACGTTTTTAATAATTCAGGATCGACCTCATCCAGACTTTTTGGCGCAGTGCTTGCTTTGGGGGCGGAGTAGTAAATTATATCCTGATAATCAATCTCAGGAATCTTCAGATGTGCCCAATCTGGCATTTTAAGTGTAAGCCAATGATTATAGGCTTTCAAACGGAATTCAAGCAACCATTCAGGTTCTTTCTTTTTGGCAGAAATAATTCTAACCACCTCTTCGTTTAGGCCAATAGGAATACTTTCAGCTTCAAAATCGCTGACAAAACCGTATTTATATTCTCCGGAGGTTACTTCATCTATAATATCGCGGGGATTCTCTTCCATTATAAAGTCATTTAATTCGATTCTTCAGAATCCGGTTTTTCCGAAATCTGATCTGATTTTTTTGAGCCATAATGGGGAAACAGTGTCGGAGCTACTTTTTTAACAGGTTTGTATAAGATGGAAGACTCTATACGTTTAGGACCAATGAAACTACAATCACTGTCGATTGTTTCATACAGATTCAATACTATACTGAAAATCAATACACCTTTAAACAAACAAAAAAGCCCTCCGGCCAATCTATTAATACCACCTAAAGCTATAATACCTAAAAACCCTTCAAAAATCTTTGCCAAGATAACAATTAGTACGTAGATCACCAAGAATGTCAACAAAAAACCAATGGCGGAACTCCATGTAGGGGAATCTAAACATACTGGACTTAAGAGATGAGCCATTGATCCACGCATAGCCGATGCTATATAAAAAGCCACAATAAGAGCAACAATGGATGCCGCTTCTGCTATAAAACCTCTATTCAAGCCCCTGAATATTTCATAAGCTAACAATAAACCAATACAGATATCTATCAGCATACTATAGGATGTATAAAAGCAAAGGCACTTGAACGAAAAATAGATTCACGTCCCGGCACCTTTGCTTGATTATATTTACAGTTCCCTATCAGCGAATCGTCTTTCACGATTCGGTGGAATAAGACCTGATACTATTTATAAAGTCTTTCGAACTTCAATTTGTTCAAAGGATTCAACAATGTCACCAACGTGAAGATCCTGATAAGAAGCGAAGCTTAAGCCAAATTCATAACCAAAAGCAACTTCTTTCACATCGTCCTTGAAACGTTTCAGAGCACCCATTTCTCCTGTATATATTACAATACCGTCACGGATAAGTCTAAGTTTATTTCCACGTTTAACCTTACCTTCTTTAACCATACAACCAGCAACAGTACCAGTTTTGGTAATTTTGAAGACCTCGCGAATTTCTATGGTCGAAGTAATCTCTTCCTTGATTTCAGGAGAAAGCATTCCTTCCATAGCTGATCTGACTTCTTCAATGGCATCGTATATGATGGAGTACATATGCATATCTACACCTTCTTTTTCGGCCAGACGACGTGCTGCAAGTGAAGGACGTACCTGGAAACCGATGATAATGGCATCCGATGCGGAAGCCAGTGTGACATCTGATTCAGATATTGCACCTACTGCCTTGTGAATGACATTCACCTGGATTTCTTCCGTTGACAATTTGATCAACGAGTCAGAAAGTGCTTCGATAGAACCATCCACGTCACCTTTTACAATGACATTCAATTCCTTGAAGTTACCAACAGCAATACGACGACCAATTTCAGCCAAAGTTAAAAGCTTATTGGTACGCAGACCTTGTTCACGTTGCAATTGTTCACGTTTGTTGGCAATTTCGCGGGCTTCTTGTTCTGTTTCAAGTACATGGAAATTGTCACCCGCCTGAGGAGCACCATTCAAACCAAGTATCATTACTGGCTCTGAAGGACCTGCTTCTTTTACACGCTGACCTCGTTCGTTAAACATAGCCTTGATACGACCATGATTTACACCGGCAATGACGATGTCACCCATACGAAGTGTACCATTATCAACCAATACAGTGGCTACATATCCACGACCTTTATCCAGCGAAGATTCGATGATGGAACCTGTTGCTTTTCTGTTAGGATTGGCCTTCAGTTCAAGCATTTCTGCTTCCAAAAGTATCTTTTCAAGCAATTCTTTAACGAACAATCCTTTTTTAGCTGAAATATCCTGTGATTGATATTTTCCACCCCAGTCTTCAACGAGGTAGTTCATTTCAGCCAACTTCTGTTTGATCTTTTCAGGATCAGCATGAGGCTTATCTATTTTATTGATGGCAAACACCATAGGCACATTGGCAGCAGCAGCATGATTAATGGCCTCAATGGTTTGAGGCATAATATCATCGTCGGCTGCAACAATGATGATAGCGATATCAGTCACTTTCGCACCACGGGCACGCATAGCGGTAAACGCTTCGTGACCTGGAGTATCCAGGAAGGTTATTTTTCTACCATCAGAAAGTGTTACATTGTAAGCACCAATATGTTGTGTGATTCCACCAGCTTCACCAGCAATCACATTTTCTTTACGGATATAATCAAGTAACGATGTTTTACCATGGTCAACATGGCCCATGACGGTTACAATAGGTGGACGTGGTACCAAATCTTCTTCAGCGTCTACTTCCACTTGAATGGCATCCATCACTTCTGCACTGACATATTCGGTCTTAAAGCCAAATTCTTCAGCTACAAAGTTGATAGTTTCTGCATCTAAACGTTGGTTGATGGATACCATCTGGCCAATGCTCATACAGGTAGAGATAACCTGAACTACAGGAACGTCCATCATGCTGGCCAAATCGTTGACCGTCACAAATTCAGTGATTTTGATCACTGCATTCTCCATGGTTTCGCGTTCTGCATCTTCAATACGACGCTGAGCGCCAGCTTCACGCTTTTCCTTACGATATTTTGTTCCCTTTTTGGGTTTAGATGTCAATCGGGCAAGTGTTTCTTTTACCTGTTTGGATACATCCTCGGTGCTGATCTCTGATTTTAATACAGGCTTTTTCAGTCTGGATTTCAATTCTTGAGGAGCAGAAGGACGCGGGTTAGTGTTAGGACCGCTCTGGGGTTCATTAACCTTCACTTTACCATCCTTGATACGACTGCGTTTTTTCTTCTTAGCGGCTTCAGCGGAAGCTGTTTGATCCGTTTTATCGCTAATGACGGGTTTTGCTATAGTTGAGGTCTGTTCACCAGTTCGAACACGATTTTTCGGATCTGCGGTGTGGACCTTACGATCATTTTGTATTTTTTCTTCTCTTTCCTTACGCTTTTCAGCCTGAGTCTTTTTCTTTGGTCTGGTTGATTGATTCAACGCATCCAAGTCAATGGTCTTGATAACCTTGATGTTGTTTTCCAGACGTTGAACGCCAACCTTGAAAATGTCTGGTTCTTTTCTCTCAACAGCTTCCGGTATGACAGGTGCTATTTCTGGTTCCACTTTCTTTTTGTGGATTTCTGGCTTATTTATTTTCTGAACTGGTCTGTCTGTTGCAGGTTTTTCAAGAACAGGTTTCACAGGAACCGTTTGCTCCGGTTTTGGAGTTTTTACTTCTTCGACGATTTCCTTTTTGACAGGTTCTACGGGCTTTACAGGCTCTACTTTTACTTCAAATTTCTCTTCCTTGACAACCTCAACAGATTTCACCGGTTCAACCACTTTAACAGGTTGAATAGATTCCATCACTGGCTTGGTTTCTATTTCAGCAGGTGCAGCAGGAACAGCAGGAACAACTGGAACAACTGGAACAACGACTTCAGCAACTTCAGCAACTGGCGCCTTCAATTCGATAGTAGGTTGTTGAATTAGTTCTTTTTCTGGCTCGGTAAGTTTGACTTCTTCCGGTTTATGCTTTCTGTTTATTGCGTCAAGATCAATTTTACCAACAGGCTTCAATTGAGGACGTAAATCAATAACATCTTCCTCAATATGTAGTGTAAAGGGTTTGACTTCATCAACTGGTGTAGCAACAGGTTCTTCTATTTTTGGTTTGTCACGGTTGGTTCGTTCATGTACCAAACGTTCAGCCTCTTGTTTCATCGTCATATCATGACTGAATTCTTTGACCAATATTTCGTATTCTTCTTCTGAGATCTTCGTGTTGGGATTGTTTTCCACCACGTGACCCTTTTTCTGCAGGTAGTCCACCAGCGTAGACATTCCAACATTTAAATCTCTTGTTACCTTATTTAATCGAATCGACATAAATTGGGTTTAAAAATAAAAAACTAAAAATAGAGGCAGAACTCTGTTTCTGCATAAACTGACCGGAATTAGTCCTCAAATTCCGCACGTAAAATCTTCAACACTTCATCAACAGTGGTTTCTTCCAGGTCAGCTTTTTCTATCAAATCTTCGCGGGGTATTGCCAACACATTGCGAGCTGTATCACAGCCGAGCTTCTTGAGGGCTTCAATCACCCATGCATCAATCTCATCCTTAAATTCTTCCAGGTATATATCATCATCTTCGATATCATCTGTTTCACGGAAGACATCTATGGTGTAACCTGTCAGCATGGAAGCCAGCTTAATGTTCATACCACCTTTACCGATGGCCAATGACACCTCTTCTGGTTTAAGGAACACTTCTGCTTTATTGTTTTCTTCATCCAAACGGATAGAAGAAATCTTAGCAGGGCTTAGTGCTCTTTGAATAAAGAGATTAATATTTGAAGTATAATTGATAACGTCTATATTTTCATTACGAAGTTCGCGAACAATTCCGTGAATACGTGCACCTTTCACACCTACACATGCTCCAACCGGATCAATTCTTTCGTCATAGGACTCTACAGCGACTTTGGCTCTTTCACCCGGGATGCGGGCTACTTTCTTGATCAGAATAAGACCTTCGTGAATTTCAGGAACTTCCAGTTCAAAAAGTCTTTCCAGGAAAACCGGTGAAGTTCTTGAAAGAATAATTTTAGGATTGTTACTCTTATTTTCAACTCTTTCAACAACCGCACGAACGCTTTCGCCTTTTCTATAAAAATCGGAAGGAATTTGTTCGCCTTTGGGAAGTAACATTTCATTGCCTTCATCATCAAGCAGCAGAATTTCTTTTTTCCAGATTTGATATACTTCAGCACTGACTATCTGACCTATACGATCAATAAATTTGTTGTAAAGACTATCTTTCTGAAGTTCGAGTATTTTTGATGCCAGTGTCTGGCGGAGATTCAAAACAGCACGGCGGCCGAAATCTGCAAAGTGAACTTCATCGGTTACATCTTCACCAACTTCAAAATCAGCGTCAATCTTTTTTGCTTCACTGAGTTTTATCTGCAAATTCTCATCATAATCAAGGGCATCATCTTCAACTATCTGACGATTACGCCAGATTTCAAAGTCTCCTTTATCAGGATTGATAATCACGTCGTAGTTTTCATCCGTTCCAAACATTTTTGCCAAAACGTTACGGAAAGATTCTTCCAACACACTTACCATTGTTGGGCGATCGATATTTTTCAATTCCTTGAATTCAGCAAAGGTATCAATCAAACTGATTGTTTCAACTTTCTTAGCCATTGGTTGATTTGATATGTTTAAATAATTTTATTTTCTTCTATCAGGAAAAACTGATCACATACTTAACTGACTTAACATCGGCATGAAGATATTGTTCGTCCACTTCCATCTTCATCGTTTTCTTACTGTTTTCAAGTTTCACTTTACGAGTTATAGTAAGTAGAAAACCATCTTCGTCGACACTTTTCAAAATACCGGACAGTTTAATGCCTGCTTTTGTGATGATTTCAACCTCATCACCTATATGTCTTTTGTATTGTTGCAAAACCTTAAAGGGTTGACCAAGACCGGCAGAACCAACCTCAAGAGAGAAGTCTTCTATTTCACGATCAAGCCTGGACTCTATAAATTTACTTAAATCTATACAATCGTCAATGGTGACATCTTCCGTTTCTGATTCGAACTCGATGAAAATTTCATTTTCAGGGTTGATTTTTACATCAACCAAAAAAAAGGAGGTATTCTCCAACCATTCTTTAACAGCCTGAATTACAGTGTCTTTTTGTATCATTTGCTCCGTTTTGGGAATAAAATAGGGGAACATTCGCTCCCCTCACATCCTCTTAACAATCGCAAAGATACGAAGTTTCGGCATTTTTACAAAAAAAATCATTAAAAATGTGTGTACTGGATGGTTATCTCCTTATTATGGACATAAAAAAAGCCACTCCAAAGGGAGCAGCTTTTTCTTTTTTTAATCTTTTTGATTATAATTCGCCAGCTTGTGCTTTTTTCAACATTTCTTCGTTGGCTGTGATAGCAACTTCAACACGACGGTTTTGTGTACGTCCTGCATCGGTGTCATTGGTGGCAACAGGAGAAGTTGAACCCATACCTTGAGTTGTTATGCGTGAAGAAGATACACCCTTGGATACCAAGAATGCTTTTACAGCTGCAGCACGATTTTCAGAAAGTGGTTGGTTGATAGCATCTGAACCAGTGTTATCGGTATGACCATAAATCATAACGTCGGTATCAGGATAATCAGTCAAAGTCTTAGAGAACTTAGTCAAAGCGGTTTTAGAAGAATTACTCAAATCGGCCTTTCCTGTATTAAACAAGATACCTGATTCAAAAGTAACTTTAATACCTTCTCCGATACGTTCAACAGCAGCATTTTCACCTAGTTGGGCTTCCAATTCTGCGGCTTGTTTATCCATTTTTCGACCAATCAAAGCACCTGTGGTACCACCTACAGCAGCACCTGCGATTGCACCAACAGCAGTGTTTCCGACCAATTTACCGATACCAGCACCAACAGCTGCTCCCGCTACTGTTCCTATTGCACCACCTTTTAGGGCATTAGACATGGATTTACAACCGCTGAAAACTAATGATACGCTCAATAAGCTAACGACTAATAAACGTGTTCCTTTCATAACTATAAATTTTAAAATGAATATTTATTTATTTTGCTAAAACTCTATGTACAAAAGTAAGACTTTTTTAATAGTATAAAGTCACAAACTGTTGGGTTTTTTCTAAAAAGTCCGTAAGACATTCGTAAACATCCATTTTCAGCAAAAATAACTATCTTTGTGGCGAAACTTTTTAAGTAAACAAAAAGCGATAATAATAGTTCATAGGTATGAGTAAAAAAGCAATGTTGATGATCCTCGACGGTTGGGGCATGGGCCATCATGGTAAAGAAGATGTAATCTACAACACCCCAACTCCTTACTGGGATTCCTTATTGGAAAAATATCCTAATTCACAACTGCTGGCTTCAGGCGAAGACGTTGGACTGCCTGACGGACAGATGGGTAACTCCGAAGTTGGTCACCTCAATATTGGTGCAGGACGTGTCGTTTATCAGGATTTGGTGAAGATTAACAAAGCATGCCGCACCAATAGTATCCTTGAAAATCCGGAAATAATCCGTGCCTATACCTATGCCAAAGAAAACAATAAACAGATCCATTTTCTGGGTCTTGTTTCTGACGGTGGTGTACACAGCTCAATGGATCACCTTTTTAAATTGATTGAAATAGCCAAAAATTACGGTATCGAAAAATCTTTCGTGCACTGCTTTATGGATGGTCGTGACACTGACCCTCGCAGCGGAAAAGCCTTTATCGAAAGCCTGGATGCTCATCTGGCTAAAAATACAGGCGCCATCGCATCGATCATAGGAAGATATTACTCTATGGACCGCGATAAACGCTGGGAACGTGTTAAAGAAGGATACGATCTGCTGGTAAACGGTACAGGTACACCTTCCACCAATATGGTTCAAGCTATTCAGGACTCCTACGATGCAGGCGTTACCGATGAATTCATCAAAGGCATTGTTCATGTCGATGCAAACGGCAAACCATTAGCTACTATCCAGGAAGACGACGTTGTCATTTTCTTTAATTATAGAAACGACCGTGCAAAAGAACTAACCATCGTTCTGACACAAGAGGATATGCCGGAAATGGGAATGAAAACCATTCCGTTGCACTATTTCTGCATGACCCCCTATGATGCCAAATTTAAAGGACTACACATCTTGTTTGACAAGGACAATGTTCAAAATACACTTGGGGAAATCGTAGCAAATGCAGGAATGACGCAATTGCGAATTGCTGAAACTGAAAAATATGCACATGTAACTTTCTTTTTCTCAGGTGGCCGCGAAAAGAATTTTGAAGGTGAAGATCGTATCCTGATCCCATCACCGAAAGTAGCTACCTACGATTTAAAACCTGAAATGAGCGTTTACGAAGTGGCAGACGCTTTAAAAGATGCTATTGAAACCGAAAAATTCGATTACATCACTGTGAACTTTGCAAACGGTGATATGGTAGGTCACACCGGTATTTATGGAGCTATTCAGAAAGCTATAACCGCAGTGGATGAATGTGTAGCCAAGGTCGTTGAAGCTGCAAAAGCTAAAGACTATGAAGTGATCATTATTGCCGATCATGGAAATGCGGACAATGCAGTAAATGAGGATGGTTCAGCCAACACGGCTCACTCTCTGAATCCTGTACCTTTTGTGTATATCACCGACAGCGCAACAGCCAAGGTCTCTAATGGTATCCTGGCAGACGTTGCTCCTTCCATTTGTCACATTCTCGGAATTAAACAACCAGCAGATATGACAGGTAAATGTTTGATTAAAGATTAATCATACAACCTGACTTCTATCTAATGTTGCAAATACAAGATACACTAATTAGCCTCGACTTGTTTGATCAGCAGTTTTGCTGCAACCTCGCCCATTGTCGGGGCATCTGCTGCGTGGAAGGTGATTCAGGTGCGCCTTTGGAGCTGGATGAAATTCTTCAATTGGAAAACGCCTTACCCGATATCTGGGAAGACCTTTCCGAAGAAGCTAAAAAAGTCATCAGGGAACAGGGAGTCGCTTATGCGGATCAGGATGGCGAGATGGTCACCAGTATCGTCAATGGGAAAGACTGCGTCTTTACTTGTTACGATGAAAACGGCACTTGCCTCTGCGCCGTAGAAAAAGCCTGGCGTGCAGGTTACATCTCTTTCATGAAACCCGTCTCTTGCCACCTTTATCCTATCCGGGTGAAAAAATTCGCTGATTTCACAGCTGTAAACTATCAGGAATGGAGCATCTGTTCAGGTGCCAGACTATATGGCCAGCAATTGGGATTGCCTGTCTATCAGTATCTAAAAGAGCCGCTGATTCGAAAATTCGGCGAGGCATGGTACAATGAGCTTTGCGAGGCAGCAGATATGCTAAAAAAAGGCATGGAAACTACGGAAAAATAAGAACCTTCAACACTCAAATAAAAAGGGCAGTCCATCCGGGCTGCCCTTTTTCCATATAAACTATATGTAAATTATTTTCTGGTTGTACGTTTACGTTCATTCTCATCGAGAATAATTTTACGCATACGCATATGCTTAGGTGTAACCTCTACATATTCATCTTCCTTAATATATTCAAGTGCTTCTTCCAATGAAAAAACAACTGGAGGTGGCAATGTTGCCTTATCATCCGTACCTGATGCTCTGACGTTGGACATCTTTTTGGTTTTGGTTACATTAATAACCAAATCACCTTCTTTGGTGCTTTCACCGACAACTTGTCCGGAATAAACATCTTCACCGGGGAAAATAAAGAAACGACCGCGATCTTTCAGTTTATCCATACCGTAAGAAACAGATGTTCCAGTCTCTATGGCTATCATTGATCCGTTTTCACGTTTATCGATTTCGCCTTTATAAGGTTGGTATTCTTTAAAACGATGAGCAACGACGGCTTCACCGGCTGAGAGTGTCATCAATACGCCACGCAACCCGATAATACCACGGGAAGGCATGATAAAGTCCATATGAACACGATCATTTTTGTTTTCCATCATGGTCAGCTCACCCTTTCGACGAGTCACTGCATCAATCATTTTGCTTGCGGTTTCTTCCGGGCAATTAATTGTTATTTCTTCGATAGGCTCGCATCTTTTACCGTCAATTTCTTTGAAGATAACACGAGGTTGACCTACCTGAAGTTCATATCCTTCACGACGCATAGTTTCAATCAGCACAGATAAGTGGAGTACACCACGACCAAAAACAGTCCAAATATCAGAATCAAAACTCTTTTCAACGCGTAAAGCTAAGTTTTTATCCAACTCTTTCATCAAACGGTCATGAATGTGACGAGAGGTCACAAATTTACCATCTTTACCAAAGAAAGGTGAATTGTTGATGGTAAAGGCCATACTCATGGTTGGTTCATCAATAGCAATAGGCTTTAAAGCTTCGGGTTCTAAAAGATCGGCAATGGTGTCACCGATTTCAAAGCCTTCAATGCCAACTATTGCGCAAATATCTCCAGAACTCATTTCAGTACAACGCTTGCGTCCAAAACCTACAAATTCATGCAGTTCCTTAATGCGGCTTTTTATAATTTGACCATCACGCTTAACCAGACTGACGTCCATATTTTCTTTCAAGGTACCACGATGGATACGTCCTACTGCAATACGACCAACATAGGATGAATAATCCAAAGAGGTGATTAACATTTGAGGAGTTCCTTCAATATTCTCTGGAGCAGGTATGTTTGAGAGAACAAGATCCAACAAATAAGTGATATCATCTGTTTCATTACGCCAGTCTTCAGACATCCAACCTTTTTTGGCTGAACCGTAACAAGTAGGGAAGTCAAGCTGATATTCTGTTGCATTGAGGCTAAACATCAAATCGAATACAGCTTCCTGAACTTCTTCGGGGCGACAATTGGGTTTATCCACCTTATTAATACATACAATTGGTTTCAAACCTATTTCGAGCGCTTTTTGTAAAACGAAGCGAGTTTGTGGCATAGGACCTTCAAAAGCATCAACGAGCAAGATCACCCCATCAGCCATATTGAGTACACGTTCCACTTCTCCACCAAAGTCCGCGTGACCGGGAGTATCAATGATGTTGATTTTTGTTCCTTTGTAGTTAATGGAAACGTTCTTCGAAAGAATGGTGATTCCTCTTTCGCGTTCAAGCTCGTTATTGTCGAGAATTAATTCTCCGACAGCTTCGTTACTTCTGAACAATTGACCGGCGAGCAGCATCTTGTCAACAAGAGTTGTTTTTCCGTGGTCTACGTGTGCGATAATTGCGATGTTTCTAATGTCTTGCATCCTATTGTTTTAACTCTGATTTACCTATTAAACCTTAATGGGCACAAAAGTAGCTTTTTTTTTGCAGAAAATCATTGTTTATATAAAAGTATTGTCTACTTTTGTGGCCTTATTTGATTCAATTCACAATAATAAATCAATTTTTATGTATTTAACCCCAGAGAAAAAGCAGGAAATCTTCGGTCAATACGGAAAGTCTAACACTGACACTGGTTCTCCCGAGTCCCAGGTAGCATTGTTTTCCTATCGTATTAACCATTTGACTGGACACCTCAAGTCAAATCACAAAGATCATAGCACAGAGCATGCCCTTAGAATCATTATTGGTAAGCGTCGTCGTTTACTCGACTACCTAAAAGAAAAGGATATTGAAAAATATCGTTCTTTAATCAAAGAATTGGGCATCAGACGTTAAACTCCTGATTAACGCAAAAAAAGCCGTTCTCGAAAGAGAAACGGCTTTTTTTTATATCTTTGACCGGACTTTTTTAAAGAAGAAAGCCTAACAGTATATAGAGGATTAATTTTATTCTGAAACTTAACCTAAATCATTGCCATGAGTTTAGAAATTAGAGAGGTAAAGACAGCTAAAGAGCTGAAAGCATTTATTAAATTTTCTCTGAAACTTTACAAAGAGAATCCCTACTACGTCCCCTGCCTCACTTATGATGAAAAAAATACTTTCGATCCAAAAAAGAATCCAGCTTTAGATTTTTGCGATTCCATTAAGTTCGTTGCCATACGTGATGGTGAAATTGTCGGACGTATTGCCGGAATCATCAATCACGATACCAACAAATGGTGGAAACAGGATCATGCACGTTTTGGCTGGTTTGATGTCATAGACGATCAGGAAGTTACCAAAGCCTTGCTGGATGCCGTCGGAGCCTGGGCTCAGAAAAATGGCATGAACGCACTGAAAGGGCCTTTGGGTTTTACCGATCTGGATCATGAAGGTATGTTGATTGAAGGCTTTAATGAAATGGGCACTTTTGCAACCATCTATAATTATGCTTATTATCCCAGACACATGGAAAATCTGGGTTACCGTAAAGATGTCGACTGGAAAGAATACCAGATAACCATTCCAGATCAGATTCCGGATCGATATACTAGAATGGCAGCCATTGTTTCACAGAAATACGACCTCAGGGTTGTAAAATTCAAGACATCCAGTGCATTGGTAAAGAACTATGGAGAAAAAATATTCAAACTCTGGAACGATACCTATAATGTACTTTATGGATTTGCTCCATTAACTGACAAACAGGTACATTATTATATCAAAATGTACCTTTCCTTTGTACGCTCTGACTTAGTCAGCATTATTGTTGACAAAGACGACAACGTCGTTGGTATGGGTATTGCTATTCCCTCTCTGAGTAAAGCATTTCAAAAGACAAAAGGCAATATTTTCCCCTTCGGTTTTATTCACCTGCTCAAAGCGCTTCGTAAAAATGACATTGTCGACTTATACTTGATGGGTATTCATCCGGATTACCAGGGTAAAGGTCTGAACTCCATGATTTTCGCAGACCTTGTGCCTATTTTTATCAAGCATGGTTACAAACTGGCAGAAACCAACCCTGAACTAGAAGAAAATGGACGCATACAAGTACTTTGGGCTGATTTCAACCCCCGTCACCACCGCAGACGCAGAGTCTATATCAAAGAGTTTTAAAACGAAAGAATAAATCCATACGTTTTTAAAATTCAGACCAAAAGAAAAAGAATTCTTTCAAAAGTTGGATCTATCTTTTTAGGCAGATTCTTAGTACATTTGCAAAAAGGTTCCTGAAAATATTTGTTTTAAACGCTATGGAAGAACTAATCGCAACACCACCCATCATGGGTAGTTACGAAGATGAAAACATTATAACCCTTGAATGGCAGGAACATATCCGCCGTCGTCCGGGTATGTACATCGGTAAACTTGGAGATGGAAGTTCTGCGGATGACGGAATATACGTCCTGCTGAAAGAGGTACTCGATAACAGCATCGATGAATTTATGATGGGCAATGGTAAGACCATTGAAGTCTACATCAAGGAAAGTTTAGTTTGCGTACGTGATCATGGCCGTGGAATTCCTCTGGGTAAAGTCGTGGACGTTTCTTCCAAGATGAACACCGGTGCCAAGTATGACTCCAAGGCTTTTAAGAAATCTGTCGGACTGAATGGTGTTGGTATCAAAGCTGTAAATGCCCTTTCGTCGGTATTTCACATCCAGAGTTTCCGAGACGGTGAAACCAAAGAGGTGGCTTATTGCAGGGGTGTCATTACAGAGGAATCCCATAGAAAGGAAACCCGTGAGTCGAATGGTACACTAACAGAATTCGTTCCGGATCCCACTATTTTTGGGAGTTATATATACCAGGACGGTTACATTGAGACTTTGCTCAAAAATTATGTTTTCCTGAATTCAGGACTAGCCATTTATTACAATGGTAAAAAGTTTCAGTCAAAAAATGGGTTGGTTGACCTGCTCAATGAAAACATTACATCCGAACCTCTCTACCCCATCATCCATCTGCAAGGCGAAGATATTGAAATCGCGCTGACACATGGGAATCAATACGGAGAAGAATACTATTCTTTTGTAAACGGACAGCACACTACACAGGGAGGAACGCACCAATCTGCCTTCCGTGAAGCGCTTTCGCGAACTATTAAGGAATTCTACAATAAAAACCACGACTACTCTGATATTCGCATGGGTATTATTGCTGCAGTGAGCATTAAAGTGGAAGAACCGATCTTTGAATCACAGACAAAAACCAAGCTGGGGTCCAAAGATATGGGTCCGGTAGGGCCTTCGGTCTCTAAATTCATTAGTGATTTCCTTAAAAAAGAACTGGACAACTACCTTCATAAGAATGGAGAAGTGGCAGATGCCATGTTCAGGAAAATAACCGAGTCAGAAAAAGAGCGAAAAGCCATAGCCGGTGTTACAAAGCTGGCCAGAGAGCGTGCCAAGAAATCAAACCTGCACAACAAGAAGCTGCGGGACTGTCGGTTTCATTTTAACGATACAAAAGGTGAAATGTTGGAAGAAACCAGCATCTTCATCACCGAGGGTGATTCTGCAAGCGGATCCATCACTAAAAGCCGTGATGTCAATTATCAGGCAGTATTCAGTTTGAGAGGAAAACCGCTGAATTCATTTGGTATGACTAAAAAGGTTGTATACGAAAACGAAGAGTTTAACCTTTTGCAAGCCGCCCTGAACATCGAGGATGGACTGGATGACCTTCGATATTCCAAAATAATTGTGTCAACCGATGCCGATGTGGATGGTATGCATATCCGCCTGCTGTTGATGACCTTCTTCCTGCAATTTTTCCCTGAACTCATCAAGAAAGGGCATGTTTACATTCTTCAAACACCATTGTTCAGAGTCAGGAATAAGAAGGAAACACGCTATTGTTATACTGAAGAGGAACGAATTCAGGCCATTGATGCTCTGGGGCCAAACCCCGAGATTACTCGATTCAAAGGTTTGGGTGAAATATCTCCGGATGAATTCAAATATTTTATAGGTAAGGATATACGTCTGGATCGTGTGAGTCTTCGTAAAGAAGATGTGGTAAAAGGCTTGCTGGAATTTTATATGGGTAAAAACACTTCTGAACGTCAAAACTTCATTATTGACAACCTGGTTGTCGACGAAGAGGAATTATAATGAAACAATTATGAGAACAGCCATTTTTCCCGGCACTTTCGACCCTTTTACATTAGGCCATGCCTCTATCGTAAGACGGGGGTTACGTTTGTTTGACCGGATCATCATTGCAATCGGAAGCAACAATGACAAAAAGACGCTTTTTACAATAGAACAACGTCTGGAGCACATCCATCAATGTTTCAAAAATGAACCACGCATAGTGGTTTGCTCCTACGAGGGAATGACAGTCGATCTGGCCAGAAAGGAAAATGCGGGTTTTATCATCCGCGGTGTCCGTTCGCTGGGTGATTTTGAATATGAACGTTTACTTTCTGATGTCAATCAGAAAATTTCAGAGATAGATACCGTTGTTTTGTTTACTGAACCAGAATACTCAAGTATTCAATCAAATGTCGTTAGGGAACTGCTCAAACACAATCAGGATATCACTGCTTTTGTTCCTACAGCGATCAAAGAACTTTTGAAAATAAAATAAAAATGAAAAAAATTATCCTTTGTCTCACTTGGATATTAGTCCTTTCTCCTTCTCTTTTTGCACAATATTCAAATTCTAAGGCAGACCAGAAAATGGGCATCGCCATGTACGCCATCAAGAACCTCTATGTCGATGATATCGATGCCGATAAATTGGTTGAGGATGGACTGAGAGCCATGATCAAGGAGTTGGACCCCCACTCTGCCTACATGACAGTAGACGAGGTGAAGGAAATGAACGAACCACTTCAGGGAGGTTTTGATGGAATTGGTATTTCATTCAACATGATGAAAGATACCCTTTTTGTAATAGAAGTCATTTCAGGAGGTCCCTCCCAAAAAGTAGGGCTCCTACCTGGAGACCGCATCATCCAGGTGGATAGTGTGCCCATTTCAGGTGTCAAGATGTCCAACACCGATGTTATGAAACACCTAAAGGGACCCAAAGGAACCACTGTTAAAGTATCCATCAAACGCCGCGGGCTTGAAAACCTGAAAGATTTTAACATTGTGAGGGATAAAATTCCAATATACAGTCTGGATGCAGCCTTAATGGTCAGCAAAACAACTGGATATATCAAATTGAACCGTTTTGGAGCCACTACAGCGGATGAGTTCAGAGAAGCTTTCAGCAACCTGAAAAATCTGGGCATGACCGAATTGGTCCTTGACTTGCAATCCAATGGCGGAGGCTTTATGAATGCTGCCGTAGATATAGCGGATGAATTCCTTTCAGAGGGAAAATGTATTGTCTATACGAAAGGCCTTCATAGCCCACGCATGCAAAACGATGCAACCTCAAAAGGTTGCTTTGAAAAAGGCAAACTGGTGATTTTGATTGACGAATATTCCGCTTCAGCCAGCGAGATTTTAGCAGGAGCCATACAAGACTGGGACAGAGGTCTGATTATTGGGCGGAGGAGCTTCGGAAAAGGACTTGTGCAACGCCCCATCCCACTTCCAGACGAGTCTATGCTGAAGCTGACCATTGCGCGCTATTTTACTCCCTCCGGCCGCTTTATACAAAAGCCATATGAGAATGCCGAAAACTACAGCAAAGATCTGATAGACAGATACAACAGAGGAGAAATGGCCAATTCAGACAGCATACATTTCCCTGATTCTCTCCGAACAAGTACCTTGGTTAATAAAAGGACCATCTATGGTGGCGGAGGAATCATGCCCGATGTTTTTGTGCCCTTGGATACGACGCGTTTTACCGACCTACACAGAACGTTGGCCGCTTCAGGCATTATGAACAGCTACAGCATTCAATATGTTGATAATAATCGTGCCAAGCTGAAAGAAACGTACCCGGATATGGAGCAGTTCATTGAAAAATTCAACGTGGACGATTCCATGATCAATGAAATGATGGCACAAGCCGAAAAAGAATTTATCAGTGAAAAGGATAAAAATGTAGAAAAGTCACCACTTTCTGGAGAGCTTCAATACCTAAAACCAAAAATGGAGCTAGACATTAAAGATCTAAACGTGAAAGATTCGTTGATTAATGAAATGATCACAAAGGATAAGGTTGAAAAAGAACTATTCAGTAAAAAGGACAAAGTTTCTGACAAAACACTGCTTAAATTACAGCTTAAAGCCTACATGGCCAGGGATTTTGGCAAAAGCTCAGATTATTATAAAGTCATGATCACCGAAAACGAAGCATTAAATGAGGCCTTACGTATTCTAGACAAAAAGAAGGCCTATGATGAAATTTTAAATAAAAAAAATAAAAAAATAGATTGATATGAGCGTTGTTGACAAAATTCTTCAAACAAAATCCACTGCTTTTTCATTCGAATTGTTGCCTCCTTTGAAGGGCAACTCCATTGATAGTGTTTACAAAACAATTGATACGCTTCGTGAATTTGATCCAAAGTACATCAATATCACGACACACCGAAGTGAAATGGTCTACCGTGAGCTTCCCAATGGCCTATTTGAACGTGTGGCTGAACGCCATCGTCCCGGAACAGTTGCGATAGCCGCTGCCATTCAGAATAAATATAAAATTCCTGTTGTACCACATGTACTGTGCAGTGGTTTTACAGAAAGTGAAACAGAATACGTACTGATGGATCTTCAGTTCCTGGGTATAGAGGATCTTCTGCTTCTGCGCGGAGATAAGGCTAAACAGGATAAGGCTTTTATTCCAACTGGTCATCAATATGCCACCGATTTACAGAAACAAGTGAATGCCTTTAACCAGGGTTATTTTCTGGACGGATCTAAAATGAAAAAACAGGACACACCTTTCTCGTACGGTATGGCTTGTTATCCGGAAAAACATGAGGAAGCCCCCAATTTGGAAACGGACATCTATTGGGCAAAACAAAAAGTGGATGCCGGTGCCTCCTACCTGGTTACTCAAATGTTTTTTGACAATCAGAAATACTTTGATTTTGTAGACCTTTGTCGCAAAGAAGGTATCAATGTACCCATCATTCCAGGAATCAAACCGGTCACCTTTATGAGTCAGCTAACTGCTTTACCTAAGATCTTTCATGTTGATATGCCTGAGGCATTCGCTAAAGAACTGGTAAAATGCAAGACCGATGTGGAAGCAGCTGAAGTGGGTATCGAGTGGTGCACTTTGCAAGCCAAAGGCCTCAAAGAACATGGGGTTCCAAGCATCCATTTTTATTCAATGATGGCAACGCAGAGTGTCAAAAGAGTAGCAGAACTGGTATACTAACTATCGGGCGTTTCAATATTCGATCGAATCAAAAATCTGAAAGAGTTCTTCGACGGTTTCAGCGCGAAGCATGGCAACACGAGTTTCGCGGAAGTTTGGTATACCTTTGAATAGCGGCGTGGCGGCGAGGTGACGGCGAATATGTATAATACCTCTGCGTTCATCCAATCTAAGTACGCTTTGATTTACCTGTTGTTTAAGGATATCCAGCTTCCACCGGAACGAATATGGCATAATATCCTCCTTTGAATAGCTATTCGCAAATGAGTCTTCAACGTGTTGTCCATGATTCATAAAATAGTTGATTTCTTCAAATATCCATGGGTGACCGATGGCTGCCCGACCAATCATTACTGCATCCACGCCTGTTTCATCAAAACGTTTCCGGCATGATTCTGGTGTAGTGATATCTCCGTTACCAATAATGGGGATGTGCATTCGCTGATTGTTCTTGATATCACCTATCAAAGACCAGTCAGCTTCGCCGGTATACATTTGCGCACGTGTTCTACCGTGAACAGCCAATGCTGCAATACCACAATCCTGAAGAGATTCAGCCAGTTCAACGATAATTTTTGAACTATCATCCCACCCAAGGCGGGTTTTTACGGTCACGGGGATTTTAACTGCATCCACTACCCTACGGGTTATCTCCAGCATTTTTGGGATATCCCTGAGCATACCCGCTCCTGCTCCTTTTCCGGCCACTTTCTTGACAGGACAGCCAAAATTGATGTCCAGCACATTCGGATTAGCAGCCTCGCAAATCTGAGCAGCCTCAGCCATCGCATCCGGGAAGCGACCATATATCTGAATAGCAACAGGTCGTTCATCATCACTGATGTATAGTTTCTGCTGTGTTTTATTTACATTTCGTATTAAAGCATCCGACGAAACAAATTCTGTATACACCATATCGGCTCCAAAACGCTTGCACATCAAGCGAAAAGAAGGATCTGTCACGTCTTCCATCGGCGCTAGCAACAATGGATTTATTCCTAAATCAAGATTTCCAATCTTCATAAATTTCTTAACATCATTCCGGTATTCAACACTTTATTAAGCCGGGAATTTCTGCAAAAGTATTGATTTTTAATCAATCGGGCATCCTATGGTCGGAGAATTCGTTCATTTATTGTACTTTTGAGGTCTAAAAAAAGTTAGTCAAAATGTTACAAAACACAGATAATCAACGCAAATATTTTGAGATAATGGCCCCGGTAGGTTCCTATGAATCTCTCACAGCAGCCTTTCAGGCAGGTGCCGACTCCATCTATTTCGGGATTGAAAACCTCAATATGCGTTCAAAGTCTTCCAATAATTTTACGATTGAAGATCTCAAATCCATTGCTGCAACCTGCAAAGAACGCAGCATTCAGAGCTATCTGACAGTGAACACTGTTCTGTATGACAACGATTTGGACTTGATGCGAAAGATCGTTGAAGCTGCCAAAGAAGCCGAAATCACGGCCATCATTGCGGGAGACGTAACCGTTATGTCCTACGCCAGGCAAATTGGTGTGGAAGTGCATTTATCTACCCAATTGAACATTGCCAATGTAGAAGCACTGAAATTCTATGCCCAATTTGCCGATGTCGTTGTCCTTGCCCGTGAGTTAAACCTCGATCAGGTTGCAGAGATTCATAAACAAATCATCGAACAAAACATACGAGGCCCAAAAGGCAATCTTGTTCGTATTGAAATGTTTTGTCACGGTGCTCTATGCATGGCGGTTTCAGGTAAATGTTACCTTAGCCTCCATGAATACAACCTCTCTGCAAACAGAGGAGCCTGTGTACAAATCTGTAGACGTGGATATACCGTCAAAGACAAGGAAACCGACGTTGAACTCGACATTGACAACCAATACATCCTTTCGCCCAAAGACCTGAAAACGATACATTTCATGAACAAGATGATGGATGCAGGTGTCCGTGTATTTAAAATTGAAGGACGTGCCAGAGGTGCAGAATATGTCAATACGGTCGTGAATTGCTATCGGGAAGCCATTGAGTCACAACTGAACAATACTTTTAACGAAGAAAAAATCAGGAATTGGGATGAAAGGTTAGCTACAGTATTTAACCGGGGTTTTTGGGATGGTTACTACTTGGGTCAACGTTTAGGTGAATGGACACATAAATACGGCTCTTCAGCCACAAAACGTAAAATCCTGATTGGAAAAGGGATCAAATACTATTCAAATCTGGAAGTCGCGGAATTTCTGATTGAAAGTCAGGACCTGAACGTAGGTGACGAATACCTGATTACCGGACCTACAACAGGTGCGATTGAAGGTATAGTAGAAGAAATCCGTCTGGATCTAAAACCTGTGCAGAAAGCAGTAAAAGGTGACCACATATCCATTCCGATCAAAGAAAAAATCCGTCCATCAGATAAACTCTACAAACTAGTCGCAGCTGAAAAAACCTTTATGTAACTATATTATTTTAATTTATTATTTACTTATTGTGTTTTTTATATTATTTATTATTCTATCTTTGTCCGATTAAAGTCTAAAATTATGGGAATCTATACATTGCAGTTTAAAGTCCGGGATTACGAATGCGATCTTCAGGGAATTGTCAATAATGCAAATTATCAGCACTATCTGGAACATGCCCGACACGAATATATCAAGACTCTTGGTCTTGATTTTTCTGATTTGCATGCTCAAGGGGTTGATTTTGTGGTAGCACGAATCGAAATGGCTTTCAAGACTCCGCTGAAAAGTGGTGATGATTTTATTGTCACCGTATCTGTAAAAAAAGAAGGCATTCGATGGATTTTCATTCAAGATATCATTCGTTTCCCAGATCAAAAAATGGTGGTGCGTGGTAAAGTGGACACTGTTTCGTTAGTAAACGGTAAGCTAAGCGACTACAAACCTTTTGACGAGATTTTCGGTCAAAAGGAATCGTAATATGATGGACAACCTCTTTTACAACATAGCACTTTCGCTCATTCCAGGTCTTAATCCAGCAACTGCAAGGCTTTTATTGGACTATTTTGGTTCTGCAGAGGCTATTTTTATCAGAGAAAATCTGGATCAGGCAGAAGACTTGAATCCAAAAATCCGCGAAAGTATACTTCAAGGCACAGCTTTTAAAAAAGCAGAAGTAGAATTGAAAATCATTGAGCAAAACAATATTCAAGCGCGATTTATCAACGATGTTGATTACCCTGCGCGTCTACGATCCTGTCCGGATGCACCAATTATAGTATACAGCAAAGGGTTCAGCAACCTGAATGCCTCGAAAATGGTATCCATTGTTGGCACCAGGCAGGCCACTGCTTATGGTCGAAATCTGACCGAACACTTGGTTCAGGATTTTTCGGAAGCTTTTCCGGATATGATTATTATTAGCGGTCTGGCTTTTGGTATTGACATTTGCGCTCACAAAGCGGCCTATGCAAGCAAACTCAATACAGTCGCCGTATTGGCTCACGGGCTTCAAGAGGTCTATCCTGCCATGCACCGGGATACAGCCTCTAAATTGCTTTCAAACGGGTCTTTAATCACCGAATTGCCTTGGGGAGTACCATCGGAGCCCTATCGTTTTGTGCAACGCAATCGAATCGTAGCCGGAATGAGTGACGCTTGCATCGTCATCGAGTCGGCAAGTAAAGGTGGATCACTCATTACTGCGCGAATGGCTGCTGATTATAGCAGGGATGTGTTCGCCTTTCCCGGCAGGAAATGTGATGAAAACTCCAGAGGATGTAACCTGCTTATAAAAAAACAAATAGCTGGATTGATCGAATCCGCGGAAGATGTTTTTCATGAAATGAACTGGGAACTACCATCCAGTAAAAAACAGAAACAAACCCAATTATTCCCCGAGCTGCAACCTGCAGAAAAGAAAATTTATGACTATATGAAAGCTGGTGAAATATATTCATGCAATGAACTAGCTATTCAGACAGATACGAAAATCGGAGACACATTGTCTATCCTGATGCAATTGGAAATGGCCGGAATCCTGGATTCTCTACCCGGAGGTGCATACATCAGGAAATGACTAAATGACTAAAGCGTCTTAAACTGAAAACCCTCCTCTAACAAAAATTCAATGGCTTTTGGCATGGCATAACGCATGTTGTGTTCAGCCTTCAGAGAATCATGGAATACAATGATTGAACCGTTACGCGCATATTTTTTAACGATTTTCAAAACTCTTTCCTTGGGGATATCCTTGTCATAATCTCGGGTTATGACGTCCCATTGAATGATCTCATATTTTTTACGAAGCAGTCTGAGCTGCGATAGACGCATATCTCCGTGTGGGGGGCGAAATAATGGACTGTTAATTAGAGTTGAAGCCTTCTCAATATTGGCCAGATAATCTTTGGTGTTGGTAAAGAAACCGCGAATATGATTGTACGTGTGGTTGCCTGTCCGGTGTCCACGTCTCAGTACCTCCTGATAGATATTAGGATTTTTGTACACATTTTCACCCACACAAAAAAAGGTTGCTTTTACTTGATATTGGTCTAAAACATCCAATACCCAAGGGGTCACCTCGGGTATTGGTCCATCATCAAAAGTGAGATAGATTATTTTATCCTGACTGCTCTTCCTCCACGTGACGCCCTTGCAGGCGGCACGTAAGAAAGAGGGTATTTGTTCAATTAACATTCATTCTTATTGATTAACAGGCCCTCCAGCACTTCTGGTGTCTGATACTTGCTGAAAAACGGAAGCATGTTTCTGGAATGCTGCCATGTATGGTGCACCATTTTTCTTATCATATTCATTCATAGAAATGGCAATCATTTGAAGTGTGTATAGATTCATTCGAACCAACTCGGAAGCACTGCGATATTGACTCGGTTTCAAAGAATACGCCCAATCCAAACATTCCAAACTGGTTTTCCCACATTGTTTAATAACAGCAAGAGCCTTCTTCGGTTTTCCGATCTTGTAATAAAGATCGGCCATTTCTGCATTCGTATAATTGGAGGGTACCGTTGACATCGGTATCACTTTCATGCAATAATCAAGCACCTTTTCAACCTTGTCCATCTTACCTTCATTGTATAAAGCTTTGGCCAGGAAGCCGAACATAGCACGATGGGTACGGCACATTCTGAGGTTGTTTTCATCGAGGTACACCTTCGGATCCTGAATATTTCCCCAACGGAATTTGTTCATCATCAAATCGTACATCTTTTCCGTATTGATCGTTGCTTCACCATCAACACTCTTTATGGGTGCAAGTTTATAAGCCAGACCTTCCTGCAAGAAAGAACTCTTCAATCCAAGGAATTGTGATTCTTCAACAGTCACAGCATAACATATTGGACGTTTCCAATGATTTTCCTGCAACATTTCAAGAATCATCAACTCTTGCTTACCCAGATAGGATTTATCACCCAGGTTAATGTTCAATTGAGGAATAATCTTGTCAGCATATTTAGGTTCCAGATATTTGTTGGCCATCACTTCAGAAGCATTGATGTCCAGGTAAATCTTGTTGGAAGGTATAAAGTCTACCCTTTCATCGTATCCTTGAATATGTTTATAGCGTTCATCATCCGATTCGATAAATTTCATAGCCATATCCAAACTGATGGAGTCATCTGTTAACTTAAAGATTCGTCCGATGTCGCGTTTACCGTTGGAATACATATCAGGTGTCCACTTGATGGGCAATGCGTCAGATCCATAATAAGGTCTGCGCATTTGGCTCACATACCAGTCTGTCTGGAAGTAGCTCAGGTTACAAACACGTACATCTTGCCGAACGCCTTCCACTTCCTGAATATACCAAAGTGGGAAGGTATCGTTGTCTCCATTGGTGAAAAGGATGGCATCCTTGTCGCAGGAAACCAGATAATTGTAAGCAAAATCACGACAGGTATAACGGTTAGAACGATCGTGATCGTTCCAGTTTTCTGAAGCCATTAATGTCGGGACAAAGAGACAAAGTACACTGGCTGCAATTGCTGCCGGAGTTTCAGGCAAAATTTTCCGGAACGCCCTGACCAGCAACGGTACACCCAATCCTATCCAAATGGCAAAGGCATAGAAAGATCCGGCATATGCGTAGTCCCTTTCACGAGGTTGCATAGGTGTTTGATTGAGGTACAATACAATAGCCAAACCTGTCATGAAAAAGAGAAAGAAAGTAACCCAGAAACCCTGGATACCTTTATCGCCCCTGGACATCTGGAAAAAGATACCCAACAAACCCAAAATTAACGGAAGCATATAATACTTGTTGTGGGCTTTGTTGTTTTCCATTTCAGATGGTAAATTCGATTGATTGCCAATCATCAATTGGTCAATAAAATTAATACCGGTTATCCAGTTGCCATTTTCAATTTCGCCACTTCCCTGAATGTCGTTCTGACGACCGGAGAAATTCCACATAAAATAACGCCAGTACATGAAATTAACCTGATAATTAATGAAATAGGTCAGATTCTCAACCATTGTGGGTTGCTGAACGGTCTGTGTTTGACCACAGTGGTCAATCGTGACTGTTCTTCCTTTGAAATTTGACCACATCTTGTAACCTTGTACATGGCCAGGCACCTTGCTATACATTCTTGGAAAGAACATGTTGCATTCATCAACCATGGCCGGTCTTTCGTTGTAACCGGAAATAATGTATGAATCCTTTTCATTAGGCGTTTGCTTGGCTTTTTTATTCCAAATCGGACCTTTTTTCTTGTAAACAGGAACGCAATTGTTTCCTTGTGCTTCCCAGTTTATTTCTGAAGCAAAGGTCTCTCCATATATAAGTGGTGTTTCACCGTATTGTTCGCGGTTTAGATAACTTTCCAGAGAAAACATATTATTAGGAGAGTTCTGGTCCATTGGAGGCTGAGCATTTGATCGTATAACAGTCACACCATAACTGGAATAGCCAATCAGCATGACCATCATAGTAAGAAGTACGGTATTCATCATGTGCGGATTGACACCTTTCCAAAGAAATGTAAAAGCTATCACAGCACTACACAATGCAATCCATAAAATAGGACTTTCTCCGATGAAAGGAATTCCGACCAATATAATATTGGTGCAGAAAGCAATTTTTATTCGCAAAGGACTCTTTCCACTGAATGTTTCATATAGACCCCATACGATAACAGCGATCATGAGGACTAAATAAACGACAGCGCCTGTATTAAAGGAAAAACCTAATTTATTAACAAACAACAAGTCAAACCAGCCGGCCATGTTCACAAAACCAGGAACGATTCCATAAAGTACTATCGCCACAATGACAATTGAACTTATCAAAGCCAGCAAAGAACCTTTAACGGTGATCTTGGAGGTTTTCTTAAAATAGTATATGAGTACAAGCGCAGGAATACAAAGCAAATTCAACAAGTGGACTCCGATTGAAAGACCCATCAGATATGCTATGAAAATAATCCAACGTTCTGAATGGGGCTCATCGGCAACGTCTTCCCACTTCAGCATTGCCCAGAAAACAACTGCGGTAAACAGCGATGAAAAGGCATAAACTTCACCTTCAACAGCTGAGAACCAGAAAGTATCGGAGAATGTATAAGCTAATGCACCCACGAATCCGCTACCCAGAATCGTAATGATTTCAGCAGTAGTCATGTTTTTTTCATCTTTGGCGACAATCTTGCGTGCCAAATGAGTGATGGTCCAAAACAAAAACAGGATAGCCAATGCGCTGAATAAGGCAGACATGGAATTGATCATTCTTGCAACCATAGCCGGCTCTGAAGCAAAATTGGCAAAGAAACGACCGACCAGCATAAAGAATGGTGCTCCGGGTGGGTGACCTACATCCAGTTTAAAGGCTGTAGAAATGAATTCTCCGCAATCCCAGAAACTGGCGGTAGGTTCAATCGTTAACAAATACGTCACTGCGGCTATGATAAAAGTGATCCAGCCAGACAGATTATTCGCGCGCTTGAAATTTTTCATACGAACTGATTTAATTTATTGGGATATTTGTATCATATATCTAATATTCAGAGATTTGCAGATATATGTTTGATGAATGAGTATTAGTTTAAGCCGCAAAGATAAAAAAAAGTGAGTAGAATACCCTTTATAAAAAAACGAACACCACCTTTTTGTCATATAATAAACATTTTTTAAATAATATACCTATTTTTGTGGGTAAATATAGTGTTTATTTAAAATACCAATTTATGAAAAAAACGGGACTTCTACTTCTTTTTGCATCTGTCATTTCCATATCGGTTTCAGCACAGAACATTCAACCTATGCCCATGGATTCGACCATTCGCTATGGAAAACTGGGTAACGGAATGACTTATTATATCAGACACAACGAGCAACCCAAAGAAAGGGCTGAGTTTTTCATCGCACAGAATGTAGGTGCCATTCTGGAAGAAGATTCCCAAAATGGACTGGCACATTTTTTGGAGCATATGGCTTTTAACGGGACAAAAAACTACCCCGGAAAAAATCTGATTAATTATTTTGAGACAATAGGTGTAAAATTCGGTCAGAACATCAACGCTTATACCTCTCTGGATGAAACGGTCTACAATCTTTCTGAAGTACCTACTAACCGCGATGTCGTCATCGATTCCGCTTTGCTTGTACTTCACGACTGGTCAAGTTTCATCTCGCTTGATAACACAGAGATTGACAAAGAACGCGGTGTTATCCGCGAAGAATGGAGACAAGGCCAGTCTGCCTGGCGTAGACTCTGGACAGAATCCAATAAAGTGAGCATGGCGGGATCTCAATATGCCAAAAGGGATGTTATTGGTGACACTGCTGTCATTAACAATTTCACCTATGAAACACTCAAAAATTATTACAAAAAATGGTATAGGCCTGACCTTCAAGCTATATTAATAGTTGGAGACATTGATGTTGATCAGATTGAGGCCAAAATAAAAAAGATGTTTGCCGACATCCCCGCTCCAATTAATCCAGCAGAACGTACATTTTACCAGGTTCCTGACAACGAGGAACCCATCGTTGGCGTTTTCACGGACCCTGAAATGGAAGTCACACAAGTCAGCTTATATTTCAAGGTCAATGCGTTACCCAATGAAGTAAGACTTTCCAAAATGGGCTATAATATCTCCACTATAAAAAGCCTCATCAATAGCATGATCAATAACAGGCTAAGTGAAATAAAACAAGAGCCGGAATCTCCATTCACAAATATTGGTTCGGCTATAACCGATCTTGTCAGGACCAAAGATGTCTTTGCCTTTTATTGCAATCCAGTGGCTGGAAAAGAAAAAGAAGCCAGGGAACGCATGCTTAAAGAAGCTGAATCCATCAGACGTTACGGATTTACAGCTTCAGAATTATATCGTGCTAAAACAGATATGATGAGTGGTTATGAAAAATCATACAATGAACGAGATCAACAAAAGAACAATCGTCTGGTCCGTGAATATGCACGTCATTTCTTATCCGCGGAACCAATACCCGGTATGGCATGGGAATACCAATTCCTCAAGGCGAATCTGCCAGCCCTCTCTATCGACATGGTCAACAATCTGGCTAAAAGTTGCATCAGCGACAAAAACATCATCTATATGGTCCAGGGACCTGAAAAAGAGGGCCTGGTTTATCCGACAAACGATGAGTTGAAGCAAGAACTCACCAATGTCAGAAAATCAGAGTTGAAACCTTATCAGGACAATGTTTCTACTGAACCCTTAATTTCAAAAAAACTAAAACCCGGCAAAGTCAGGAAAGTCAAGATGAATGAAACACTGGGTTCTACTGAGTGGGTACTCTCGAACGGAATTACAGTGATCTATAAACCGACCAAATTCAAGGAAGATGAAATCAGGATGTCTGCATGGAGTGATGGTGGTTACAGTCTATTACCACAAGAAGATTTGACCTCTGCCATGTATACAACGTACGTCATTGGTCAAAGCGGACTAGGAAAATTCAATCTGGCCGAACTCAATAAAAAATTGACCGGAAAGATTGCTTCTGTCAATCCAAACATAGGCGGTTACGATGAAGGCTTGAATGGGTCTTCTTCTGTCAAAGATCTCGAAACCATGCTCCAGCTGACCTATCTGTATTTTGCAGAGCCCCGCGAGGATGAAAACGCTTATCAATATGTAATGAAATCATTGAGAACTGAAAAAGAAAACGAAGCTCTCAATCCTGAAAATGCTTATTCGGATTCCATTACGACCATACTTTTCGCACATCACCCAAGAATGGTTCTATCCAATTTGGAAAACCTTAAAAAAGTAAATTACGCAGCAATTCAGCGTATTTACAAAGAACGTTTTGCCAATCCAGCCGACTTCACCTTTGAATTCGTTGGCAATATCGACGAGAAAACCTTTAAGCCATTGGTTGAAAAATATCTGGGTAGTCTCCAGACCGGAAAATCCAGAGAAGCCTGGAAAGACAACGATATCCGTGTTCAGAAAGGACTACTTTACAGAGAAATCGAAAAACCGCTCAAAGTCAGCAAGACCACTAATTTCGTTCGTTACACCATGGATCTGCCATACAACATGGAAAATCGTGTCATCATGAGCGCCATTGGCAATATTCTGAGTCTACGCTATACGGCAACCATCCGTGAAGAGGAAGGTGGCTCCTATGGTGTTTCTTCCTATGGATATATTTCCAAAAAACCCGTCGAAGAAGCTGGATTGTCCATCTACTTTGATACCGACCCCAAGATTTACAAACATATGCTGGAAATCATCCATGCTGAGATTAAGTCATTGGCAGACAATGGTCCCAAGGCTGAAGACCTGAGCAAGGTCAAGCTAAATATGATGAAACAATACAGCGAAGACCTGACAGAAAACAGTTTCTGGATGAATTCCATTTCCTCTTTTTATCGCGATGGCCTGAACTATGTCACAGACTATAAAAAATCAGTTGAATCACTCGATTCAGCAAGCATTAGCTCCGTTGCCAAATCCTTGCTGAAACAAAACAATGTCATCCAAATCTTACTGATGCCAGAAAAACAATAAAAATATAAACGACTAAACGCCCTGATCTTCTCTCAAATCAACCGGTTTGAGAGTTTGATCAGGGTTTTTTATATCCTGATCCGAACGACACTATACGTATTCCACATTTTTTGTAACTTTGCATCCTCACAAACAAGGTTAACACTATTAAATATCAGAATCGTATAGCATAATGGGATTGGAACAAGGTATTTTTCACCGTACAGAATTATTGTATGGTCAGAAAAAAATGGACTATATAGCTACTGCTAAAGTCATTATATTTGGTATCGGAGGTGTCGGAAGTTGGTGTGCTGAGAGCTTAATTCGCAGCGGAATCCGCCACCTAACTATAGTGGATTCCGACCGGATTTGCATCACAAACGTCAATCGCCAGTTACATGCCACTACCCTGACAGTTGGCGAAGTCAAAACGGATGCTTTGAAAAAGCGCTTGCTTGAGATCAATCCCAATGCCGAGATTACAGCCATTCAAAAAATATACAACGCAGAAAACAGTGATTTTTTTAAACTGGAAGGGTATGATTACATCATCGATGCGATTGACAGTCTGAGATGTAAAATAGATTTGATTCGGACAGCCACCCAGACTCCTGCCGTCTTTTTTTCTTCCATGGGTGCTGCCCTCAAAGTTGATCCGACAAAGATTCAGGTAGCTGAATTTTGGAAAGTAAAGGGTGACCCGCTCGCAGCCTGCATTCGTAAAGTTATCCGAAAGGGTGAAATGCCGGGTAAAAAGTTCTTGTGCGTTTACGGCGAGGAAGTTCTTGAAAACAAAGGTGTCAATAAATCGTGTGGTAATGCAAAATGCCTCTGTCCCAAAGATAGGGAAGCAGAAGGTGACCCTGAGTTAGCCAACCACGAATGGTGCAGCCTCAAAGCTGCCATCAACGGTTCCGTTGCCCACATCACCGCCATCTTTGGTTTTACTCTGGCAGGTCTTGTCATGAATGATTTATATCTAAAAGAATGAAAATGATCTTTAGAAAGTTAGCTTGCCTATTCCTGATTACTGTTTCAACGTTTGCAACAGCGGCAATAAAATCAGAAACTCCCTTATATAAAGATAAGGAAGCAAAGATTGAAGATAGGGTCGAAGATTTATTGGGAAGAATGACTCTGAAGGAGAAGATCTTACAAATGAAAAATCAGGGATCCGGAAAGTCTGAAGATATTGAATCAATCTTTCGGGGTGAAAGTTATGGATGTACTCATGAAATGAACATGTCAGCATTTGATTGTGCAGAGATGTACCAAAAGCTTCAGAAATATATGTTGACCCAAACAAGATTGGGTATTCCTATTATAACAGCAGCAGAGGGAATTGAAGGCATACTCCAAAGTGGTTGTACTCTATTTCCACATGCTTTGGCACAGGGAAGCACCTTTAATCCGTCCTTGATTCGTAGGATGACTGAGGCAGCAGGAGCTGAAGCTAGCGTTATAGGTATCCACCAGATACTTTCTCCTGTACTTGACATTGCCCGTGAACTTCGCTGGGGTCGGATTGAAGAGACTTTTGGAGAAGACCCTTTCTTAATAGCAGAGATGGGTATCGCTTTCATAAAAGGATATCAGAATCTCAACATAACCTGTACACCCAAACATTTTCTAGCCCACGGATCTCCATCCGGTGGGCTGAACTGTGCCAATGTCAGTGGTGGTGAACGTGAATTAAGGAGTCTCTACTTGTATCCTTTCAAACGAGTTATCAAAGAAACAAATCCACTGTCTGTAATGTCATGTTATAGCTCATACGACGGACTTCCGGTGACAGGATCTTCCTACTACATGACAGACATTCTGCGAGACGAACTTGGTTTTGGAGGTTATGTCTATTCGGATTGGGGTTCGGTTGAACGACTCAAGACTTTCCATCACGTGGTTGCAACACAGGATGAAGCTGCAAAAATGGCTTTAATAGCAGGTGTTGACCTCAATATTGATTCGTCGTATGATAATCTCGCTAATATGGTTGAACATGGGCAATTGGACATTAAATACATCGATTTGGCTGTTAGGCGGATATTGACAGTCAAGTTTGCACTCGGATTGTTCGATAATCCTTACGGTGATCCAAAGAAAGTGAACAAAATCGTGCACAGTCCTGAAAATGTAGCATTGGCCAAGGAGGTCGCCAACGAAAGTGCCATTCTACTTAAAAATGAGAATCACATATTACCTCTTAATTTGACAAAATACCAATCGATAGCCATTGTTGGGCCCAATGCCGATCAAACTGTTTTCGGTGATTATTCATGGACATATGGAGACACTAAAGAAGGAACAACGCTGTTTGAGGGGCTTCAGGAGGCCATTGGCAAGAAAGTGACACTGAGACACGCGGAAGGTTGCGATTGGTGGAGTCAAAATAAATCCGGGATTGCAGATGCAGTTAAGGCAGTAATGGCCAGTGATCTGGCAATTGTGGCAATCGGTACCCGAAGCACCTATCTGGCACGAAATCCCACAAACTCGACTTCCGGTGAAGGATTTGATCTTTCATCCCTGGAGTTACCTGGTATACAGGAAGAATTGTTGGAAGCAGTTAAAGCAACCGGTAAGCAAATTATTGTGGTCTTTATTGCTGGTAAGCCTTTAGCCATACCTTGGGTCAAGGAACATGCAGATGCTGTTTTGGTCCAATGGTATGCTGGCGAAGAACAGGGTAGCTCTTTGGCCGATATTCTTACAGGTGCAGTCAATCCCTCCGGAAAGTTGAATGTTTCATTTCCCCGTAGCACAGGAAATACACCCTGTTTCTACAACCATTTCATATCTGACCGAGAGGAACTTTTCGACAAACCGGGCACTCTTGAAGTACCAGATAAGCACTACATATTCGACACGCCAGATGCACTCTGGAATTTTGGATATGGCTTGAGTTATACCAATTTCAACTATATAGACTGCGTCTTCAACGATTCCGTCTTTACTGAAGAGGAAAAGCTGGAGGTCATCGTTGAACTTGAGAATACAGGGAAATGTGATGGTAAAGAAGTTGTTCAACTTTATGTACGGGACAAGGTAAGCTCCGTGGCCACGCCAATACAACAACTGAAAGCATTTAAAAAAGTATCTGTCAAAGCAGGAAAACGTGTTAAGGTCACGTTGGAAGTTCCCATTTCGGAGTTATCGCTCTATAATGATCGCATGAAACAAGTGGTAGAACCTGGTGAATTTGAGATTCAGATTGGGAGTTCTTCCGACCAGATATATTTTAATAAGATCATAAAAGTCAACGAATAAAACCACCTTTCTTTGTACAAATCCCTTATATCGCCTCAGTGTAATTTTTCAAACTGGAGATGAAGTACAAGGCGCAGATCAGACATCTCCCGCAGCGTACTTTTCGTACGTGAGGACAGATTTCTGGTCTGCAACGCAGTAATTCGCTCCAGTTTGGAAAATTACAAAGGGTTTTTGTTGGGATAATCGATGGTGTAGTGCAATCCGCGGCTTTCTTTTCTTTCCTGCGCCTGCTTAATCACCAAATACCCCGTATTGATAATATTCCTCAGCTCACAAATCTCCTTTGACACCACCGACCGCGCAAAAAGTCGTTCCGTTTCCTTGTAAAGTATATCGAGTCTGTCCATTGCTCTTTTAAGACGTAGATTGGAACGGACGATACCTACATAGGTACTCATAATTTGTTCAACCTCCTTTTTGCTTTGAGTGATCAAAACCATTTCCTCCGGAAGTCTGGTCCCTTCGTCATCCCAAAGGGGGATACGTTCTTCATAGTCAAGCTTATCAATAATGGAAAGTGCATCTTTGGCAGCAGCATCAGCATATACGATGGCTTCAATCAATGAATTTGATGCCAGTCGGTTTGCACCATGCAAGCCTGTACATGAACATTCACCTGCTGCGTAAAGCCTATTGATACTTGTTCTGGCATTCATGTCAACTTTGATACCGCCACAAAGGTAATGAGCTGCGGGAACCACAGGGATAAGATCCTTTGTAATATCTATGCCCAACGAGAGACATTTCTCAAAAATCATCGGATATTGATCTTTGGTCTTTTCTGCGTCCTGATGCGTTACATCCAGATAGACAAAATCATCTCCTCTGGATTTCATCTCCGTATCAATGGCACGGGCAACAATATCTCTTGGAGCTAATGACAAACGTTTATCATACTTTTGCATGAATTCCTCGCCATCCTGAGTACGCAGGACAGCACCATAACCACGTAGGGCTTCGGTAATCAGAAAGGAAGGTCTGACACCCGGATTGTATAAGGAAGTTGGATGGAACTGGATGAACTCCATACCACTGACAAGACCTTTTGCACGATAGACCATGGCGATACCATCACCGGTGGCAATCAAAGGATTGGTTGTGGTTTGGTAAATATTACCAATTCCACCGGTAGCAATCAGGGTCGTTTTGGCCAAAAAAGTATGAATTTTCCGTGTTTTCAAATTGAGTACGTAGGCACCATAACATTCTATATTTTCTGAATGTCTGGTGACTTTTTGTCCCAAATGGTGTTGTGTCAGGATCTCGATGGCAAAATGGTGGTCGAATATATGAATATTTGGATGGTTCTTCACGCGGCGAATCAGACTTTTCTGAATCTCGGCACCAGTCGAATCTTTGTGGTGCAGGATGCGAAAATCGGAATGGCCACCCTCGCGATGCAAATCAAAACCGCCATTTTCATCTTTGTCAAATTCGACTCCCCAGTTGACGAGTTCCATAATTTGACCAGGGGCTTCCTTCACCACTTTTTCAACAACCTTACGATCGCATAAGCCATCACCTGCAATCAACGTATCTTCAATATGCCGATCAAACTCATCCGTCGTTTTGGTAACAGATGCTATTCCACCTTGTGCTAAATTCGTATTGGCTTCCTCAAGCCCTGTTTTACAACAAAGAGCAACTTGTCCGTAATCTGCCACCTTCAGCGCAAAACTCATACCGGCCAAACCGGATCCAATTATCAAAAAATCATACTTTTTTACCATAAATTCCTTGTTAACCCGTCTTTTTTTCATTTACGGATTTACAAAAATAAGTCTTTTTTGTCCAGAGTATTCACCTTGTTCTAAAAAATACCTTTTTGAAGGGGCTTTGCCTACTTTATACACACTTATCTATTGCTTTCTTTTTCGAAATTGTAAGGTTGGTTTCCATCAAATGATTAACTTTGCGACAATTTTTGTATCGCATTTATTATAAGGACGAAATGGAGTATAATTTTAGAGCCATTGATCAGAAATGGCAAGCAGCCTGGAAGGCAAAAAAAACCTATAAAGTAAAAGAAGACAGTTCAAAACCCAAGTTTTATGTTCTTGATATGTTTCCTTATCCTTCCGGTGCAGGTTTGCATGTAGGACATCCCCTTGGCTACATCGCTTCTGATATTTACGCCAGACACAAACGTTTGCAAGGTTATAACGTCCTTCATCCGATGGGTTATGATGCCTATGGTTTACCTGCTGAACAATATGCCATTCAAACCGGACAGCACCCTGCTATCACTACCGCTAAAAATATAGCTCGTTACCGCGAACAGCTTGACAAAATCGGTTTTTGTTTTGACTGGGACCGTGAAGTCCGTACATGCGAACCGGATTATTACAAATGGACTCAATGGGCATTTATCCAAATGTTCAACAGCTACTACGATAATGAAGCCAAAAAGGCGCTTCCTATTTCTGAACTGATCAACTCTTTCGAAAAAAACGGGAGCTATAAGGACAACATTCACACCACATTACTAAATATTGCCTGTTCAGAAGAACTCGCTTTCACTGCCGAAGATTGGAATACCAAAAGCCTGAAGGAACAGCAAACTCTTTTGATGAATTACCGGATAGCTTATCTGGGAGACTCTATGGTGAATTGGTGCCCTCAACTGGGAACCGTTCTGGCCAATGATGAAGTCAGTGAAGGTCTTTCTTTAAGAGGTGGTTTTCCAGTAGAACAAAAAGTGATGCGTCAGTGGTGTTTGCGAATTTCCGCTTACGCTCAAAGGTTGTTGGATGGATTGGACACGCTGGACTGGACCGACTCGCTGAAAGATACACAACGTTATTGGATTGGTCGAAGCGAAGGTGCAGAACTCCATTTCAAGGTTCAAGATTCTGATGCAGATTTCACCGTATTCACTACCCGTGCTGATACCATTTTTGGCGTAACCTTTATGGTGCTGGCTCCTGAAAGTGAGTTGGTTGCAAATCTGACGACACCTGGGCAAAAAGCCGAAGTGGATGCTTATATCCAGAGTACCAAAAAGCGTACAGAACGCGAACGCATAGCAGACAGAAGAGTTTCAGGGGTATTCTCAGGAGCATATGCCATCAATCCTTTCACCAACGACCCTATTCCGGTATGGATAAGTGATTATGTTTTGGCCGGTTACGGTACAGGCGCCATCATGGCTGTACCTGCCCATGATTCCAGAGATTACGCTTTTGCTAAACATTTCAATTTACCCATCATTCCACTCATAGAAGGAGCCGATGTCAGCGAAGAAAGTTTTGATGCCAAGGAAGGCATCCTGATGAATTCTGGTTTCCTGAATGGTTTGACCGTCAAGGAAGCCATCGCTAAAACCAAGGACTATGTCAGTGCAAATAATCTGGGTCGTATAAAAACCAACTACCGTCTTCGTGACGCCATATTCAGCCGCCAGCGCTACTGGGGAGAACCCTTCCCTGTCTTCTACAAGGACGGCATGCCCTATATGCTTGATGAGAGCAAATTGCCATTGGAATTGCCAGAAGTAGACAACTTTCTGCCGACTGAAACAGGTGAACCTCCACTCGGAAACGCCAAAAACTGGAAAACTGAAGACGGATACCCACTTGAGCTCAATACCATGCCGGGATTTGCAGGTTCCTCTGCGTATTACCTACGCTATATGGATCCCCACAATAACAACGCATTGGTCAGCCCGGAAGCAAACAACTACTGGGAACAGGTCGATTTGTATGTCGGAGGTACAGAGCACGCTACCGGTCACTTAATATACAGCCGCTTCTGGAACAAATTTCTGTATGACCTTGGTCAGATTTGCAAAGACGAACCCTTCAAGAAACTGATCAATCAGGGCATGATTCAGGGTCGATCCAACTTCGTATACCGCATCAAGGACACTAATACGTTCGTTTCTTTAAACTTGAAAGATCAATACGAAACAACAGAGATTCATGCAGATGTAAACATTGTCAGCAACGATATTCTGGATATAGAAAGATTCCAAAAATGGAGTCCTGATTATGCAAATGCAGAATTCATCCTTGAGGATGGAAAATACATCTGTGGATGGGCTGTTGAAAAAATGTCCAAATCCATGTACAACGTCGTGAATCCGGACGATATCGTTGAAAAATATGGAGCCGACACGCTTCGTCTATATGAAATGTTCCTGGGTCCGATCGAACAGTCCAAACCCTGGGATACCAACGGAATAGACGGAGTACACCGCTTCTTGCGCAAAGTATGGAATCTCTGCACCAACGAAGATGTTTTCGAATTCAGCGACGCCGAAGCCTCCAAGGATGAGCTCAAGGCTTTGCACAAGCTGATCAAGAAAATCAGTTGGGATGTGGAGCATTTCTCCTTCAATACGTCGGTGAGTGCATTTATGATCTGTGTCAACGAACTGGCCACCCTGAAATGCAACAAACGCAGCATTCTGGAAACACTAACCATCTTGCTTACCCCGTTTGCTCCACACTTCAGTGAAGAAATCTGGGAAGCACTTGGCCATAAAGAGACAGTTTGTGATGCTCATTGGCCTGAATGCAACGAAGAATACCTGTTGGAATCTGTATTTACTTACCCCATCTCCTTTAACGGCAGAGCCCGTTTCATGATGGAATTTTCAGCAGAAGCTACCATTGAGGAAATAAAAGCAGCCGTAATGTCAAATCCGGCAGCAGAGAAATGGCTGGAAGGCAAAACACCCAAAAAGGTGATTATCGTTCCGAAGAAGATTGTGAACATCGTGTTATAAAAATCAGGAAATTGACTATCTAAAGTTTAAGGCCATGTCCAATAAGTTTAAAATAAATTCCTTCAAGGAGTACTTAACCATTGTAATAGGTTTGGCCCTCTACACACTTGGTTGGACTGGTTTTCTTCTACCACATCAGATAACGACTGGTGGTGTTACCGGTATCGGTGCTTTGATTTTCTTTGCGAATGGCACCCCTGTCGCTGTGACTTTTTTCTTGATCAACATCCTTTTGTTGTTTGTGTCGGTCAAAGTTTTTGGATGGAAATTTAGTCTGAAAACGATTTTCGGCGTTTTCACCCTGACCTTTTTTCTGACAATAGCTCAAAAGTTGATTACAAAACCTTTACTTATCGAAGAACCTTTCATGGCTACCATAATTGGTGGTGTCCTGACTGGTATAGGCATCGGGGTGGTATTGACCGCTGGAGGTAGTACAGGAGGTACGGACATTATAGCATTGACCATCAACAAATACCGAAATATAACTCCAGGCAGGGCCATGTTGATCTGTGATATGGTCATCATAGCCTCCTCCTATTTCCTCTTTCAGAGTGTGGAAAAAATATTGTTTGGAATCACTACGCAAATCGTCAGCAATTTCTTTGTCGATTTTGTGGTAAACGGTGTTCGTCAATCTGTTCAATTCCTGATTTTCTCCAAAAAATACGATGAAATAGCCGAACGCATCAACATTGATCTCCATCGTGGTGTTACTATCCTGGATGGTATTGGTTCCTATTCCAAAGAGCCTGTCAAGGTATTGGTCGTTCTTGCCAGAAAAAACGAATCCATCAAGATCTTCCGGATTGTTAAACAGACCGATCCTAACGCCTTTGTTTCTCAGAGTTCCGTCATTGGTGTCTATGGAGAAGGATTTGATATCATTAAATCAAAATAAAAAATAATCAGATGAAACGCATCCTACTTTTACTATCACTATTGCTTATTGCTTCAAACGGCTTTGCCCAGAAAGGATTCGGTATTGATGGAACCATCGGTATAGGTTACAATGGAGGAGATCAGGTCTATCCACTCCTGCTGGAAGGAAGGACACAGTTTAACGATTACCTTTCTTTGAATCTGGGACTTGGGATTTGGAATTCTGGTTTTAAAGGTAGCTGGAAACAGGATGGAACAAATAAAGCGACTTTATATAACCTGAGTAGCAATAAAACCCTACCCAGTATGCAACTTGGTGCCAGATTCCAGGTACCTGTTTTCGAATATAAAGGTAAAAATGTTCGTTTATTTGCTGAGCCTAAACTCTATTTTCTACCATTTTCCTCACAGACTGTCACTTTGGTGGAAAAATATTACGATGTGGAAACCCAGGATCTGACCGGTGATAAAATCTACACCCCGACAGGTGAACGAGAAAAATCAAGCTTTAAAAGTGCATGTCATCCCAGATTGTATGGTGGAATTCAACTGGGCTTTACGTATGAAGTGGTTCAGGATATCGATTTTGCCATCAGTTATGGTTACACAAAAATGGATTTATTCAAGGACTTGAGAGGGCTTTCCATGTCAGATAAGTCACAGAAGTCCTGGGCTTTGGATGACTATCTACCCAAAACAGATTTGCAAGTGATCAGTGTCAGTTTTCTGGTTAATTTTGACTTGAATTAATATTTCTCCTAAAATGATTCTTTAAATTCTTTTTCTTTTTCAAAATAAGGGGTATCTTTGCGCCTTCAAATTTAGCATTATCATAAACGTCTACATTATTGATAATGAGCTACAAAAGTAACTACACAATAGCGACTTAACAGTAAAAAGAAAAAATATGAATTTTCCCTTTAGACCTAAACTGATTGATTCTTTAAAGAACTACAATCGGGAATTATTTGTCAAGGATTTAATGGCGGGTGTTATCGTGGGTATCGTTGCACTTCCATTGGCCATTGCTTTTGGTATCGCATCGGGTGTCTCTCCCGAAAGAGGCTTGATCACTGCTATTATCGGTGGTTTCATTATCTCCTTTTTTGGTGGAACAAAGGTTCAGATAGGTGGACCCACAGGCGCTTTCATCGTCATCGTTTATGGCATCGTTGAAAATTATGGAACCAGTGGACTGATCGTTGCTACCATGATGGCCGGTATCATGATGTTCGTGATGGGTGCATTGAAATGGGGAAACATTATCAAATTTATGCCCTACCCAATTATTGTGGGTTTCACCAGTGGCATCGCGCTGACTATATTTTCCACACAGATCAAAGACCTGTTTGGCATGAGTATCGAGAAAGTTCCTGCTGATTTTCTAGCTAAATGGGGTGTTTATTACCAAAACATCGGTTCGACCAATTGGATAGCTCTCACTATTGGTATCGTTTGTATTGCACTGATTTTCCTTTGGCCAAAGGTCTCCAGGAAGATTCCAGGATCCTTGGTGGCCATCGTACTTATCACCGTTGTGGTTTATTATTTGCGTGAATTCATGGGCATAACAGGTATAGAAACAATCGGAGACCGCTTCACCATTCAGGCTTCCCTTCCTGTACCTGAAACACCGGCCATCAATATGGACCTGATACGCAGCTTATTCCCTTCCGCTTTCACCATTGCCATGCTGGGATCCATTGAATCTCTGCTTTCTGCCATGGTTGCTGATGGTGTGATTGGAGACCGACACAATTCCAATCAGGAATTGATGGCTCAGGGCCTGGCCAACATTGTAGTTCCATTTTTTGGTGGTATTCCTTGTACAGGAGCCATAGCACGGACCATGACCAATATAAACAATGGTGGTCGTACGCCTGTTGCAGGTATCATTCATGCTTTTGTCTTATTGTTGATTTTACTTTTCCTGGGTCCGTTGACAAAATTCATTCCAATGGCCTGTCTGGCCGGTGTGCTTGTTGTGGTTTCCTACAATATGAGTGAATGGAGGCAGTTTAAGGCTCTTTTAAAAATGCCGAAATCAGACGTATCTGTGCTTTTAATCACGTTCTTTCTAACTGTATTGTTCGATTTGACTATTGCTATTGAAGTAGGTGTAGTACTCGCCGTTGTTATGTTTATCCGTCGTATTATGGAAACTTCTGAGGTTTCTGTTATAAATGAAGAAATGCAACAGGATGTTTATGCAGAAAACGACGAGAAACTGACTATCCCAGACAAAGTGGCTGTTTATGAAGTAAACGGACCTTTCTTTTTTGGTGTTGCCAATAAGTTTGAAGAGCAAATGGACCTGATGGGTGAACATCCGAAGGTTCGCATCATCCGTATGCGTAAAGTTCCTTTCATCGATACAACTGGTATACATAACTTGAAAAATTTATGCCAGTCTGCCAAGAGAGAAGGTATCGTCACCGTTTTGTCCGGTGTAAATCCAAAAGTTCAACATGTACTGGAACAGTCCAGTTTTGACGAACTGATCGGTCAGGAAAATATCTGTCCAGATATCTATGCCGCTTTGGAAAGAACCAATGAAATACTCAAAAGCGTTAAATAATTCGCATTTTTAGTAACTTTGACATTTACCCAAACCACCATAAAATGATGACATTTGACGATTTAGGTTTATCTACCGCTTTATTGGAAGCGCTGGCAGAACAGAAATATACACAGCCATACCCCATTCAGATAGAGGCTATTCCTGCTATACTAAAGAAAAAAGATGTCTTAGGCATTGCCCAGACCGGATCGGGCAAAACGGCCAGTTATGTCTTGCCAATTCTAATGAATTTGCAAAATAGCGCTGTTTCTCAAAGCAGACACATCAATGTTTTGGTTTTGGTCCCTACACGTGAATTGGCCATGCAGGTTGGTGAGGTCTTTTACATGTTGGGTAAAGATCTTCCAAAACGCATAAAAACCATGGCTGTTTACGGAGGTGTATCTATCAATCCTCAGATGATGCGGATGAATGGAGTCAATGTACTGATAGCTACCCCCGGACGATTACTGGAATTGACGGAATCCAATGCCGTTCATTTATCCGACATTGAAACCTTAGTGCTGGACGAAGCTGATAAGATGTTAAACCTGGGTTTCAAGGAGGAAATGGATCGCATCCTAGCTCTCCTGCCCAGGAAACGTCAGAATCTATTGTTCTCCGCAACTCTAAACGAAGATGTATCCAGCATCAACCAAATCCTGCTTCACGATCCTGTTGTCATCAAAATCGAACCGGAAAAGGATTACATCGACCTGATCAATCAATTGGGCTATTTTGTTTCGGAAGAACGTAAAGGCCCGCTTTTGCGATACATCATCAAAAGCCAGAATTTAGAACAGGTTCTGGTTTTCACCTCCTCCACCTTCAAAGCTGACACGGTAGCCGATAAGCTCCGCAACAACGGCATTAAAGCAGCAGCCATTCACAGCAAGAAAAGTCAGGGAGCAAGAACAGAAGCTTTGGCTAAATTCAAGGCGGGCACGCTTCGTGTGCTGGTCGCAACGGATTTGATGTCACGCGGTATTGATATCCAGTTTTTACCCCACGTCATCAATTATGAACTGCCCCGTTCGCCCAAGGATTACATCCACCGGATAGGTAGAACCGGCCGTGCGGAGAATCCTGGTGAAGCCATTTCATTGGTTACTCCGGAGGAACAGCATCATTTTCGCATCATTCAGAAAAAGATGGGGAAACCGATTACGATGATTGATAGTGAGGGGTTGGATTTGAAGGGGTATTGAAGCAAAAAAGGCGGTGAAAAACTCTAATTAGGAGTAATTCACCGCCTTTAATTTAGGTCTGATTACTGATAAACCTTGCCTGAAACTTGATAGTCTTGTATTAAAAAAAGAGAAGATCTAAAGCCTACGCCTGATGCTCCATCTTCTTCAGATACAAATTCAACAATATTAGCAATATCAACGGACTTCTTGAGTGGAGGAAATACTAAAGTGAACTCCAATGCTTTATAGGCATAACCTGAAATCAAAATCTTTTGATTCAAGGGTAAATCTCCTTCCAATCTTCGAATGCTATACCGATCTCGGTTTCTCTTGTCAATTAACGTAAATCCCTTATCAAAAGAAACCCAGTAATTATCTGATGAGATTGATACTGCAACAGTTACCATTGTCTCCTTTGGCCTTTTCTCAATGGCAACTACCCGAATTTCATTATTTACTTTACTATAGGGCAATTGACTAATCTTTACTTGTGAAGGCCTAATTTGATATTCATTTACATCAACATTCGGTTTAATCACTTCTACAGGATTATTATCCTCCTTATTTGTATCTTCTTTCATTCCAGAAGCCATATCATCCATTGCTTTCGCCATCGGTGTCATCATATCTGTTAACATAGTAGACAAGCCACCCATCTGAGCCTGATAAATTTTAGAGACCAGATTAGTCTGAAACATTTTCAATGCTAGATGACCGAATTTATGTGTTTTAACGTGCTTGTTCTTTTCCAATTTCAGGGCATCCATTTCTTTTTTAAGTTGAATAAAATCAGTTCTTGTCTTCAGTAAATCCTCATTTGTTACAGATGCACAAAACTGTTCGTTTATCTGATTTTTGCCTAATCCAACTTCATTGTATTTTAACTCCATTAATTCGATAACTTTCTGTAAACTCAGTAATCTTGACGCTTGGTTTTTAGTTTTTATCGTTATCTCAAGTTCATCAATAGCCAGGCCTAAATTTGTAGAAGCGTCAATAATACCTTTCTCCATCTCCTCTTCTTTCAAATAACTCATATCATCTATTTTACAATCAATTTTTGTTGTATTATTATCTAGGCCTAACATGCCAGAAATGACCTCTGAATCAACAACGTCACTGTCTGAAATTTCATCGTCTGGCATTCCATTGCCTGGAATAACAGTTGGATTTTCTTTCTCATTCATGACAAATCGGGTTTCGCCTTTGCCTTCTGTAAAACAGAGCAAGCAAAAAACACCCAATAAAAAAGGTAAGATCGAGATACGGCGTAATACTGTAAAACGCGCTTGAATTGTATTTTTCATCCTGATAAATCGTTTTTTGGTAAATGAATTGTTGAAACCATTCGCTAAATAGGGATTTTGTTCCATCACTTCCTCGAGGATGATGGTTTGATATTTGTACAGTTCATGTCCTTCGTCAAGGACACTACGATCGGTCTGAAATTCGCTGATGTTGCGCAGCTCTTTTCGCACCCACCAGAGTACAGGATTGAACCAGAAAAATCTGACCAGGGTTTCCATCACCATCACGTCGACATAATGGTGGTGTCTGATATGCCATTGTTCATGCTTGATTACCACATCCCGTTTGTTCCCGGTTAAATTTTGGCCAACGAAAATCGTCTTGCAAAAAGAGAATGGCGTTGGTATGTCTGCACTTTCCACTATTTCAAAACCATCGCTTTCACGCACCACTCCCTTGCGCTTCATGGAAATGATTTTAAAATATTGGAGAACAAAAGAAATAATCAGTATTAAAGTGACCAAACCATAGATCAGTAAAAGGATATTTGGGACAGTCAGAAAATCCATCAATTTTGTTTTGAGGGAATTATCTTCCTGTGACTTTTGAGAAACAGATTGGGCAGCCTGAGGAAAATTATTAGTCAAAACGGGAGAAGTAATGTTTCCAGCAGCCTCAACATTCACAATCTTTACCGGTGGCGTCCTGACAATAATATGAAATTGCGAAAGCAAGATGGCAACAAGTGCAATTGAAACCAGGTATTTTCGACTGAGATCATAGGATGTTTTCCCTCTATAAAAAAGTAGGTAGAAAAGAACCATTAAGGTCGAAGCCAGAATGTATTTACCGACTGGCAGGAGTAAGGTAAGGATTTCAGGTATCATGGTTGCTGGTTTAATTTGTCGTTTCGGTTAATTGTGTAGGTTCCTGTTCTGGTAACGGAATTTGTCTCTTTGCGGATATTCGTATTATTTGCAGCACTTCGAGCCTGAGACATGGCATTTTTAAATATACGAACAACCAGTGGATCATTAAAGGGTGCTAAAAACTGATTGGACAGTTCAGAAGCAACAATCTTGCCAGAAGGCTCGCTTTTCAATCGTTCTATTTGATCTTTTATAGCCGTAAAGTTGGCTGTCGTTCGCTTTAAGTCATCTACTGTAACGGATTTAATAAACGAAGGATTTAATTCTGATGCGTCTATCTTCTTTCCATTCATTTCAACATGAACGAGTTTGACCACAATATCAAGACCATTAATTACAGACGAGGAGTCATTTCTCTGTATACATTTATTCATTTTAAATATAACCGCTTGTAAATCGTCTAAACTTACTGTCAAGATAGAATCTATATAACTTTTCAAGTTGGATGAATCCATTGCACTGACAAACACTTCAAACATCCTGGCAGAAGCTTCGAAACCCTTTGAAAGTACAGACATTGCTGAATCTATTTCTATTTCTTCCTCCTGGGTCTTTTTAATGTCATTTACTTCTAATGGATTCCTTGCATCTGTATTTGATTGTATTTTACTATAAGCAGAATCAATAGATGTAGTCTCAACAATGGTGGTCTGCGTAATAATATAGGTCGAATCCGTAGTTATCGTATCAATAGTCATAGTCGTAATGGAGTCTTTATAAACCTTAGACTGAACTTCCGGAACGAAGGAAAGAATAATGACGATTACAAGTAAAGCTAAACGCAAACTTGTTTTATGTTTTGATAAATGATTTTGCATGATTTTTAGGTTATTAGTGTTTAATGGATTCGGTTTCCGTTCTTAGTGTTTCCCTGTTTTACTGTCTTCCAATATTTTCATGATACTCTCAATCTCACCCTTGGAAAGTTTCTCTTTCCTGGCAAAAAAGGAAATCATAGATTGGAAAGATCCGCTGAAAAAAGTATCCTTCACGCCGGTCATGAAGCTTTCCATATAGGCTTCCCTGGTTATCAGTGGATAATAGCAATGACTTTTTCCGGTGCTTTCATAACCGACAAAACCTTTATTGACCAAAATGCGCATAAAGGTGGAAACAGTATTATAAGCCGGTTTCGGATCGGGCATTTCCAATAGTATATCATTGACAAATCCCTGTCCCATATCCCATAAAACATTCATGAGCTGAAGTTCAACCTTAGTGAGTTCCTTTATTTTTTCCATAGCCTTAATATAAAACATACATTAGTACAGCGCAAATATATAACTAATTCTTTAGTTGTAACTAATCTTTTAGTTGATTTTCATAATTTAAGTTTATTTAACACTCCTAAGGATTAATCGTTCTTTTTAAAAAAGTTTGACAGATACTAATAAAGTATTCCAAATATGTTTATCTTTGTAGTACGAATTTGTGGAAGGATTTGGACGCTTGCAACCACATGAAAAAATGCTAAATAATATTCTAGTCCGCGCGTTTGCGCAATATCCTCCTCCAATTTTTATAGTATCAGACAGTACTTTTTAAAAAGTGCCGTCTCATTATTTAAACTAAAAAATAGTATAAAATGGCTTATCTATTTACATCCGAATCCGTTTCTGAAGGACATCCGGATAAAGTTTCCGATCAGATTTCTGATGCATTATTGGACGAATTCCTGGCTTTTGACCCGGAATCTAAAGTCGCTTGTGAGACTTTGGTTACTACAGGTCAAGTTATCCTGGCCGGTGAAGTAAAATCCAAAGCATACGTAGATTTACAAGAAGTAGCTCGTAAAGTGATCAACAAGATTGGTTACACCAAGAGCGAATATATGTTTGATGGAAACTCTTGTGGAGTTTTCTCATCCATTCATGAACAATCTGCTGACATCAACAGAGGCGTTGATGGTGCAGCCAAGATTGACCCTATGAACCAGGGAGCCGGCGATCAAGGTATGATGTTTGGTTATGCCACCAACGAAACAGCCAATTACATGCCTTTGGCATTGGATCTGGCTCATTTACTGTTGCGTGAATTGGCTGATATCCGTCGTGATGGTACTATTTCCTATCTTCGTCCAGATGCAAAATCTCAGGTGACCATCGAATACGATGACAACAACAAACCAGTTCGCATAGACACCATCGTTATTTCAACACAACATGATGACTTTATCCAACCAGCTGATAACAGTCAGGCAGCTATTGATAAAGCGGATAAAGAAATGCTGGACACAATCAAGAAAGACATCATTGCCATCTTGATTCCAAGAGTCATTGCGAAACAGACTCCAGAAGTAGTCGCTTTATTTGATGAGAACATCACATACCACGTCAATCCGACCGGTAAGTTTGTTATTGGTGGCCCTCATGGAGACACTGGATTGACAGGCAGAAAAATAATTGTTGACACTTACGGTGGCAAAGGTGCTCACGGTGGTGGCGCATTCTCAGGCAAAGACCCTTCCAAAGTGGACCGTTCTGCAGCTTACGCAGCCCGTCACATTGCGAAGAATATGGTTGCTGCTGGCGTTGCTGACGAAATACTTGTTCAGGTTTCTTACGCCATAGGAGTTGCCAAACCAATGAACTTATATGTAAACACCTATGGTTCTTCCAAACTGAAAATTTCCGACGGTGAATTGGCTAAAAAGATGTACGACCTTTTCGACATGCGACCAAAAGCCATTGAAGAAAGACTGAAACTCCGCTCCCCAATTTACTCTGAAACAGCTGCATACGGACACATGGGCCGCGAACCAGAAACTATCACCAAAACTTTTACCTCTCGTTACGAAGGTGAAAAGACCATCGAAGTAGAACTCTTCACCTGGGAAAAACTCGATTATGTCAATCAGGTAAAAGCAACTCTCGGTCTCTAAACCAGACTGATACCGTATAACAAACGGGCTGTATCAACCATTGTTGCTACAGCCCGTTTTCATATAATGAACCGGACTATCTTACTTCAACCAACCTTATTCCTTGCAGTGATTTATTTCAAATGGGTGATGCAGTTCAAGGCGCAGGTTCAGAGACACACCGGAGCGTACTTTTCGTACGTGAGGATTGTCGAGGGTTCTGCAACGCCGAAATGCGCTCACATTTGAAATAAATTATAGTTGACCTTGCTCAATCTGCCTCACAATCCGCTCAATCATCACATCCTCACCCTCTGGCTGATACCCCGTCTTCAAATCCGTCCTAAATATCGTTGCTACTCCTTGCCACAAAGCAGCCGAGAAACCACCTCTATAAGCTTTAATCAATTCATAGGGAGAAGAATTGCACTCTCTGTTTATCAATTTCAGCAAAATTTTACCCTGACTATAGGTCATTTTTCTCAAAGTGGGTTCGTATTCTTTGACGAGATCCTTCTCCATCTGACGGAGGTGTCTTTGACGAACTTTTTCATCGGGAATTGTTTCCAGATAATCCATTGTTTCCAGCAAAGTGGCATAGATCACCCTTGACAATGGATACACTTTCTTGATATCATTGACCAGCTTCCAGTAGTATTTTTCCTGACGTTCGGATGAAAACATTTCCTTGGGAAAAACAAAAGCTGAAGTGAGATAAGCCATTGGTATCGTATCTCCTTTTTCTATAACAGCATAGGTGGTATGAAATGGCTTTTTTTTGGGCTCCATGCCCCTCACCTCCTTGTATGGTTTCTCCGCAGGTATACCTATTTGAGTTTTCTGAGCTTGAGCCCCGAAAAAACAAATAAGCGAAAGACAAATGAAATACAAACGTTTCCGTTTCATACCATGATTCTTGATTGTGCTACAAAAATACTGTTTTTTCTTCTTAGAGAATAACTGAATCCTGAATATTGATAAATTATTTATATTTAATGTTTATTTATTGTTATTTTATTTATACTTTTGCGGGCTATAAAATATAAAAATGGTACGCAGAATTGGATTATTAATAGTCTTTTTTACTTTGCATCAAGTCTTTCTAAACAGCGAGAATTATGCGTATAAAAACACTTCCTGGCAAATGGACGGAAGAAGTCTTGCACTTGGAGGCGGCATGAATGCACTTGAAATGGAAACAACGGAAGGCCTATTTCTCGCATATATTCTGCCCTATCACCTGAAAGAGCTATCCAGCAGAAGCCTGAAGGCATCCCTTGAAACCAGATGGATGGATCTGGAAGGTGGATGGACACAAACTGGAGATGAGCTCTTTATGGAAAACTATTTGTCACTGTCTGCTTCCAGATATCTTTCAGGCTCTTTCAGATTGAAGGTAAAAATAGGATATTATCACTATTCCCTGATTACGGGTGAAAAGGGTTCAACATTACTTTCTGAGTTAAGATGCACCTATAAACTCAGTGAGAAAATGCAGATAAACCTGTATGTTTTCAATCCGACTGGATCCAGAATCAACCAGACAGAAAACCCCATATCTATTTCTCAGTCGTTAAACGTTGGCTTCCATTTTACTCCTGTCAAAAAGTTAGAAGGATTTGTGGAAGTCGAAAAAATACTGATGCAAAAAACGATTCTGCATTTGGGACTGGAGTACGCTCTTTGCGAAGAACTTGTCCTTAGGACAGGCTTATCGGCTCAACCGTTTATACCTTCCTGGGGATTTGGTGGCAAAATTAGTCGTTTTAAATATGCAGTTGGTGCTAACAATCATCCGACACTTGGCATTAGTTCCTGCTTTTCTTTATTCTACAATTGGTAAATAAAAGCCATGAAAAGTGCAATTCTGGCATTCATTCTGTTGCTGGTGCATCCAGTCATCGCGAAGACGCAGGAAGTACTGGAAACAGATACAAGTAAAGTCAATTTTCTGGACCAGGAATGGATCATGCTGGTCGAAGAAATTACAGATAACTGTGAAAACGAAGAAATAGCAGAAAAATGGCAGGAAATGCTTTCTGAGCTTGCAGAAAACCCAATCCCATTGAATTCAGCCACTAAAGAATCACTCGAAAGCATCCCCTTTTTAAGCGAGACGCAGGTGGAGGCACTCTCCTATTACATTTACAGATATAGCCCATTAGTTAGCCTCTCAGAGTTAATGCTTGTTGAAGAAATGGATGAACAGACATTGCGGTGGCTAAAACCATTCGTTTACTTAGGTAAGGCGCCTGCCTTTCCTATTGAAATGCCACCTCTCAAAAAAGCCTTCAAATATGGTAAACAAGAAATAAGCCTTCGCGCGGGACGTTCTGTTCAGGAAAAAAAGGGATACGTCAATACCAATGACAGTACCGGTACAAAAACGTATATGGGTGACCCCAACCACATCACATTCCGGTATGGTTTCAACTACAAATCAAAGATACAATGGGGCCTGGTCTTGGAAAAGGATGCAGGCGAAATGATATGGAATTCCAAAAATAAGGGTATTGATTATGCCTCCTTTCATTTTCTGCTTAAAGACCAAAAAAGAATTAAATCGCTGATCATTGGAGACTATAACCTGAAGTTCGGACAAGGTCTGGTTTGTGCCAGTTCATTTTCTTTGGGGAAAAATTTGACAGGGACGGCCCTGGAGCAGACAGGCACATCTATGAGCAGACATTTTTCATCGTCTGAATCAAGATTTTTCCGGGGTATTGCTGCCACATTTGTATTAAAACCCTATATCTGGAAAAATCCCGATACCAAGGGAAAGTTCGGTTTGGAGGCTACAACTTTTGCATCCAGAAAGAAAATGGATGCAACGATCCTCAACAATACTTTCACCACTGTTTCATCGGCTGAATTACACCGAACAAAGACGGAATCTGATCTGAACGATCAATTGAGTCTATTTACCACGGGAGCTCATCTATCATTGAGAACAGATTACGGACAGTTGGGATTTACAGTACTTGGTTATCGATTTAGTGCAGACTGTAATCCTGAATGGCAACTCTATAACATCTACTATTTCAGAGGAAGAACTGGTGGAAATCTATCCATGGACTTTCGGTTCCGCGCTAAAGGCATTCAGTTTTTCGGGGAGATAGCATTGGATGAAAAAAGAAATGGCGCCCTGATAGCGGGATTATCTTTTAAACCCTACGGCAATCTGGACCTCTCCATTTTAGGACGAAACTATGATTCAAAATACAACGCCTATTTTTCAAACGCCTTCTCCGAAGGCACCTCTACGAAAAACGAGAAGGGTTTCTTCGCAGTTATAGAATGGCGGTTAATCCGAAATTTCAGATTGAATGCTTTCTACGATGTATTTGTTTTTCCCTGGTTGAAATACGGGGTCAATGCGCCTTCTACCGGAAGCGATTATGCCCTTCAAGCCACATGGATTCCTAATTCAAAAAGCCAGGTAGTCGTACGTTTTAAGAATAAGCTCAAACAACAAAACGTGAATTTAGAAGAAGACGTCTTTCCACATATTGAAAACCGGATTAAAAATCAAACCCGGATTCAGATCACTTCTGCTCAAGGATTGTGGAACCTGAAAACTGTATTGGACGGCAACAGTATTGAATCTGCTTCAGATGGAGTAAATACAATGGGATTTTCCGTTTCTCAGGAGATGAACTATACGCCATCAAAAATTCCGTTTAGCTTTTCTGTCCGATATGCACTATTTGACACCGATCAGTTTGATAACAGGATCTATTCTTATGAAAGAGACCTGCCGGGAACATTTTCCATGGCCTCGTTTTATGGAAAAGGAAGTCGCTACAGTCTACTTTTAAAATACAAATTTTCGAAGGCATTCAATGTACAGTTAAAAGTCGGGCATACTGTCTACAGGGACCGTCAGTTGACTGGAACAGCGCTGGAAGAAGTTCAGGGAAACCAACTGACCGATATAAGGTGTTTATGCACATTTAAATTCTGAATTTTCTATACCTTTGCTTCGTCAAAATCCTTTACGGGTTCTAATAAAATAGACTTATGGCAACAATCCTTTTCGAACAAATCATTTTTGGTCCCATCAAAAGCAGAAGGCTGGGTACTTCCCTAGGTATAAACCTCCTTCCTCTCCATGGAAAACTTTGCTCATTCGACTGTCTGTATTGCGAATGCGGTTTGAATGCTCAACATAAAAGCGGACGTTTACCAAAAGCGGACGAAGTAAAACAAGCCCTTGAAGAAAAATTGATACAACTTCAGGCGGAAGGCATAGAACTGGATGTCATTACTTTTGCCGGAAATGGAGAGCCCACGCTTCACCCGGACTTTGAGCATATCATCGATGAAACGATAGCATTGCGTAACCATTATTTTCCAAAAGCCAAAGTCAGCGTACTTTCGAATGCCACACAAATTGACAAACCGAGCATATTTTCTGCTCTTCTCAAAGTGGAGAACCCAATATTAAAACTGGATAGCGCCTTTGATGATACAGTCAGAATTCTGGACCGTCCAAATTCATCCTCCTATTCCATCAGAAAACAGCTAGAAAAGATGAAAACCTTTAAAGGTAAACTAATCATACAAACTCTTTTCACCCGTGGAAAATTCGAAGGACAAACATTCGACAATACCACAGAAAAAGAAGTGACTGCCTGGATTGAACTGATCCGCGAAATTGCACCTGAATCTGTCATGATCTATGCTATTGACAGGGAAACTCCTGTTGCCGGTTTGGAAAAAATCACCATCAAAGAGCTAAAAGAAATAGCAAATAGGCTAAAGGATGAAACGGACATTCCAGTATCTGTGGCTGGATAACTATCCTCCATACAAAAACCAGCAATGAAACAAACTTCCTTCGTACTTAAAACGACAGCAGACGGCTCTGATACGCTTTTCTCGGCAGACATGGACGAATCCTATCATTCCGTGAACGGAGCCGCACAGGAGTCCAGACATGTCTTTATTGAAGCCGGCCTTCACCAGATCAACAAACAGTCCATAAAAATCTTTGAAGTCGGTTTTGGCACTGGCCTCAATGCTTTAATCACATGGGGGGAAGCACGTAAGAACAATATTCAGATAGACTATGACGCAATTGAGGCTTTTCCAGTTTCAAAAGAAATAATCGATACACTCAATTACAAAGACCTGGAACCTACGTTACCTTCAGAAGCATTTCAGAATCTGCATGAAACCCAATGGAACCACCGGGTAATACTGAAAGAAAACCGATTTAGCCTATTGAAGTTACAAGGTGATTTTACATGTTTTGACTTCGGGCAAAATTACGACTTAGTCTATTTCGATGCCTTTGCACCAGATAAACAACCTGAAATGTGGGAAGAAAACTTGTTTCGGAAAATTTTCGATGCAATGAATGAAAATGGCATTTTAGTAACTTATTGCGCCAAAGGAGAAGTGCGTAGACGTATGCAACGAGTTGGATTCCTGGTAGAACGGATACCTGGACCTCCCGGAAAACGGGAAATGCTCAGGGCCACCAAATCAAGCACCAATCAGGAAGTACACCCCAATTGACAATAAAATAAAGAGTATAAAAAGTCCGCGCGAAAATAGGGTATCAGTCAATGAGAAAAAGTGAGCCGCCATTAAGGAGGACAGACTGAACAATAACAACAGCAGACTCATTTCATTGTTGGAAAAAAGCCACAGCGCCAAAAGACTGAACCAAAGAAGGAGCACGCTATTCAGATAATTTCTGGTACGAAGTTTGTCCATATTTTGGCGGGGCCAAAAAGACAACATCGCAGCAATCATCAAGATTCCAAGAAAGGACGTGTAAGCAGCCTCAGCCTGGGAAAATTTTGCAAAGTCTACAACCTCATAGATGATCAAGCTATTGAAATGGCTAAACAGAAAGCTATAATCCTCGACCAAAAAGGAAATGCCTCCAATTATCCAAAATATGCTCAACGCACCAACCAGGGAAGCAAAGAAACTTTTAAAGGAAAAAATCTGTAAGATGCCCATAACAACCCAAAAGACTGGCAGTAAATAAATGATCCTGGATTGAAACAGGGACGCAATAGCCAATAATAAGGAAGCATCAAAAACTGCACGATAGGCAAAACTTTTCTCACATGCAGCAAAAAGCCGTGAGACTGCCCAACAGAAAAAGAAACAGGCTAAGGAAGCTCCAGTCAAAGGAATTGAGGGGAGAATGGCAGCAGAAAAGACGCAAAAAAAGAAAAACGGGAAGAAACTCCTGGTCCGAATCAAGCGGAATTGTGTGGATATATATTGTAAAAGCAATGCCGATCCCAACAAAAGCAAGAAACGAGTCATTGAAGCGAATGGAGAACTCTTGATAATCGCATCCAGTTGAAATCCGAAGACTTCCAACCCATAGAAATGATCAAAAAGGGGTATATCTACTATTTGCTGATCCGTATTAAAAAAGTATAAATTGATAGAGGCTGATAGCAGTAGTATCAATACCCCAGCCATCCAAAGACCACTGGCATAAACAAACCGCGATAAGAAACCCTTCTTCATTTGATCCTTTTTAGATTACTGTTCTTTGGAACGTGCATGAAAATAGGTCTTCATGGACGTTCCATATTCATTCTTTTATAAATCGAATCCAATATCACTTCTGAAATATTTTTTTTCAAAACTAATTTTTTCCGAATTAGCAAAAGATTTGGCTAAAGCCTCCGCTTTGTCTTTGCCATAAGAGCTAACCGCTATGACGCGACCACCATTGGTCAGAACCTGATTGCCATCCAATTTCGTTCCGGCATGAAACAAAATGCTATCTTGAACCTTTTCAAAACCGGTGATTGTTTTCCCCTTTTCATACTCTCCGGGATATCCCCCGGAAACCAACATCACTGTCACTGCAGAACGAGGATCTACCACTAATTCTTTCTCCTGCAGGTTGCCATAGGCTACACCTTCCAGCAAATCCACAAAATCGGATTGAATGCGCAACATGACTACTTCTGTTTCAGGGTCTCCCATACGGGCGTTGTATTCTATAACTACCGGCTCCCCATCCACTTTTATCAAACCCAGGAAAAGGAAACCTTTGTAAATAATACTTTCCGATGCCAGTCCATTGATGGTAGGAATAATGATACGATCTTCTACTTTCTTCATGAAAGCGGCATCAGCAAAAGGAACAGGAGAGACTGCTCCCATTCCGCCTGTGTTCAAACCCTGATCACCAACACCAATGCGTTTGTAATCTTTGGCTTCGGGAAGTATTTTATAGTTTTGGCCATCTGTCATGACAAAAACAGAGCATTCAATGCCTGAGAGAAATTCTTCAATGACCACCGTGCTACTGGCGTCTCCGAACTTACCATCCAGCATCGATTTCAATTCATCAATGGCTTCTTGCAAATCAGTAAGTATCAAAACACCTTTCCCTGCTGCCAATCCATCTGCTTTGAGCACATAGGGGGCTTTCATCGTTTTCAGGAAAGCAATACCATCCTCCAAAGTTGTGGATGTAAAACTCTGATAAGCAGCAGTAGGGATACCATGTCTTTGCATGAAAGCCTTGGAAAAATCTTTACTGCCTTCCATCTGGGCGCCTTCTTTGGAAGGACCAATCACAGGAATGCATTTCAATTCAGCATCTTCAGCGAAGAAATCATACACACCATTAACCAAAGGATCTTCAGGTCCGACAACAACCATATCCACCTTGCTTTTCAGGACAAAGTCCTTGATAGCTGAAAAATCATTGACAGAAATGGGAACGTTTGTTCCGACTAAAGAAGTTCCGGCATTTCCCGGTGCTATATACAAAGAATTCACTTTTGGACTTTGGGCAATTTTCCAGGCTATGGCATGCTCACGTCCTCCTGAACCAAGTAGTAATATATTCATAAACGATTGATTGAATTTGGTTCGCAAAGATACGTCATATTGATAAGATGTTTATCCTTTTTGGCGTATTTTTGCGTTTATGACAACGAAAGAGCTATCCGTAATTATTAAGAATGAAGCTTTCAAGCTCGGATTTGAAGCTTGTGGCATAGCCAAAGCTACTCAGATACCCGAATCTGAAAGTGCATATTACAACTCCTGGCTGGAAAATAAGTTTCATGCCGGTATGGATTATATGACTAGAAATTCTGAAAAGCGCTATGACCCAAGATTATTGGTGGAAGGTTGCCGCTCTATCATTGTCGTTGCACTCAATTACGAACCAGCTAAAAAACAAAACCCGGAAGCCCCTCAGATTGCCCATTTCGCCTATGGGAAGGACTATCATGAACTTATTCGTTCTAAACTCAGGACTTTGCTTCAACGCATCAACAATCAGGGACTGTTAGTGCATGGAAGAGCCTTTGCCGACTCCGCGCCCATTGCTGAACGATACTGGGCCAGTCAGGCCGGACTTGGTTGGATTGGGAAAAATCGTCATTTGATCATTCCTGGAAAAGGGTCCAAATTCTTGCTGGGCGAATTGCTGGTCGATGTGGAACTTGACTATGATAGTCCACTGAAAAATAAGTGTGGAAAATGCAGACGCTGTCTGGAATATTGTCCCACAAAAGCCCTGAATGAGGCACTAGGACTGGACACCAACCTTTGCCTGTCCTATCTGACCATTGAGAAGCAGGGGCCCTTTAATTCACTGGAGAGTTCCCTCGTAGCACAAAATCCTTACGTGTTTGGTTGTGATAGATGCCAGGAGGTCTGCCCCTGGAATCGATTTTCTACCCAAAACACCCTGACCGAGCTTCAGCCAAAAGAGGCCTTACTATGTATGAAAAGAGAAGATTTCGAAAAAATGACGGAAGTTGAATTTATGACTCTTTTCGCAGGAACCTGTCTCGAACGGACAGGATATGAAGGCTTTCTTCGTAATTTGAAGACAAAATAAAAAAGTCCGGTTATCTTTTCAGATTACCGGACTTTAGAGTTGTCTCACCAGGATTCGAACCTAGACAGGCAGAACCAAAGACTGCAGTGCTACCATTACACCATGAGACAATCCTCATTTGCTTTCCTTTGAAAGCGGGGGCAAAAGTACATAATATCTTTTACACAGCAAATAGTTCGACGATATTTTTTACTTCGCGATCAATAAGAAATAGTTTTTCTTGCCTTTTTGAGCCAGTATATATCGTCCGTTTAACAGATTAGAACTGTTTAATAATCCATCCACTTCTGCAAATTTTTCCTTATTGATGGAAAAACCTCCAGCTTGAATCATCTTGCGCATTTCACCTTTGGAAGGAAAAACAGGAGCTATTTCAGTGAGTAAATCCACTGCTTTAACACCGGCATTCAATGAATCCAGTGCTATTTCGAATGAAGGAACACCTTCAAAAACAGCCAGAAAGGTTTCTTCATCGAGTTTTCTGAGTGCATCTGCAGTCGAATTACCAAACAAGATGGCTGAAGCTTCAACTGCTGCGTTGTAATCTTCTTCTGAATGAACCATACAGGTTACTTCCTTAGCGAGTCTTTTTTGCAAAACGCGGAGATGAGGTGCTTCACGATGTTCGGCTATCAGGCTTTCAACTTGTTCTTTGCTCAGGAAGGTGAAAATTTTGATGTATTTTTCTGCATCGGTATCACTGACATTCAGCCAGAATTGCACAAACTTGTAGGGAGAAGTATAGTGACGGTCCAACCATACATTTCCACTTTCTGTTTTACCAAATTTGCCTCCGTCTGCCTTTGTGATCAAAGGGCAAACCAATGCAAAAGCTTCGCCACCGGCAACACGACGTACCAGTTCCGTTCCTGTGGTTATATTTCCCCATTGGTCCGATCCACCCATCTGAAGTTTACAATTTTTTTCCCTGTACAGGTGTAAAAAATCATAACCTTGCAAAAGCTGGTAAGAAAATTCTGTGAAGGACATACCTTCATTGGATTCGCTGCTCAGCCGTTTCTTGACAGATTCTTTGGCCATCATATAATTGACGGTGAGGTGCTTTCCAATATCACGAATAAAATCCAGGAAAGAATAATCCTTCATCCAATCGTAATTATTTACCAATTCTGCTGCATTGGGGGCATCACTCTCAAAATCCAGGAATTTGGAGAGTTGTAATTTGATGGCTTCCTGGTTGTGACGCAGTGTGGGCTCATCCAACAGATTTCTTTCCTGTGACTTTAAGGAGGGATCTCCAATCATCCCAGTAGCTCCTCCTATCAAAGCGATGGGCTTATGGCCACAACGCTGAAAGTGCTTTAACATCATAACACTCACTAGGTGACCAATATGCAGAGAGTCTGCAGTAGGATCAATGCCTACATAAGCAACAGACATTTCTTTTTTTAATTGTTCCTCGGTGCCGGGCATCAAATCGTGGATCATACCCCGCCATTGTAATTCTTGAATGAAATCCATTTGAAAATTTCGGTTTCTATATTGATTGATTGTTAATTTATGTTATATTCCACAAAATTAGAAAGATAGAATGAACATTTAGGTACAAAAATACGTCTTATTTCATAATTAATGATAAATTGATTGAAAAATTTGCCTAAACCAATACGTTGAATTATTTTTGTATGATATTATTCTTTTGGTATTAGGCCTTTAAGGGTTTTTTTAACCAATTTAATTATTCATTTATTAAAAAAGTCAAACATTTATGAAACCACTCCAAAGTAATGTGTTGATTTTTTCTGTTAAAGGTTCCGCCCTTGGAATTAAAGTCCAAGAGTCTTTAGCGAACACTCGTGCTATCGTAGAAAATACGTACAGCGTTCAAAAGGCTTTTGAATTCATTACTGAGGAAAATCCTTGCTTGATCTTATTTGACACCCCGTCAGATGATGTAAAAGCAATCGAACTTTGCAAAAAAATCAAAAAAACAAAAGAAGAATCACGTTTTAACGTTTACTTCTTAATCGACAACAACCAAAACATCGAAGAACAACTAGAATGGTTCGATCTTGGTGTTGATGAATTCGGTACCCGCGACACAAATCCAACTCTGATTGCCCGTCGTGCGCTTAACATCCTAACAAAATACATGGGTAACTCCAAGGATGTTGTTCCACAAAAAGGAATCGTTATTGACCGCGAACGCTATTTAGTATTCAAAGATGGCAAAGACATTTTCTTGCCACGTAAAGAATTTGAACTTCTTGTACTTTTAGCTTCTAAACCTCTGAAAGTCTTCACACGTGAAGAAATCTTCAAATTGGTTTGGGGTAACAAATCCATTGTAGGCGACCGTACTATTGATGTACATGTTCGCAAGATCCGTGAAAAAATTGGTGAAAACTACATCTGCACCATCAAGGGTGTAGGTTATAAGTTTGTTGGCTAAATTCTTTTAAAGGCTGCCGAAAGGCAGCCTTTATTATTTCTTGAAAACCGAACAGAAGTTTCTTTCTATCTGAACTTCTAAAGCGCCAACAGAACACCCCAGAATGGTTGCAACGCGATCGTAAACAGATTCTATACCTTCCTCACTCTCATCTGTTTCCAAAAACATTTTATCCATAGGACAAGCTTTCAACCCAGCTGGATTGAACTTTGTGCCAAAAGAAAGATAGAACTCTTTTTTGATATATTGCTCTGCCTCTTGTTTACCTCCTCTGAAACCATGAATGATCCATGCCGGAATACCCGGATGATCTTTTTTTGACTCCAGAATTTCTGCCATCGTATGAACCACATGAAGGATTATGGGTTTCATCAAATGCTCTGCCATATCCAATTGGGCATTAAAAACAATCTTTTGGGTAACCAATGGAACTGGATAAGTTTTGTCCAATCCAATTTCTCCAATAAACAAAACCTTTGGATCCAATAAATCGTTTTTAAGTCGGGATAATACGTCTATGTTTGATAACAAAGCGCTCCATGGATGAATTCCAAGGCTCATAAAGCCTCTTTCTTCACTGAGCAGTGATCGTTTCCAATCCACATCAGACTTTGCCACGTCGACGGTTAAAACCTCCTTAATGGAGGATTTGGCATGAAGGCGATGGGTGTGGATGTCTATCTGCATATATTAAGGAACAATTCAAATCAGGGAACTGGATCATAACCGTGTCCACCCCATGGATGACAACGCAGAATTCTTTTTAGAGCAAGCCACCCACCCTTAAAAGGACCATATTTCAAAATTGCCTCTACAGCAAATTGAGAACAGGTTGGCATATACCTGCAGGAAGCGGGTGTATATGGAGATATTGCTTGTTGATAAAATTTAATGATCCCCAAAAATAGATATTTGAAAATCTTGTTCATTCAGTCAACACTTTTTCGAACTTAGCCATTGCGTCTTTCATCTTCTTTTCAACTTTGGCAAAATCCAGTACTTCGGAAGGTATCCATATAAAAGCGATTTCTAGCGAGAAACCTAATTCAGTGGCCAGATCCCAAAGTAATTGCTTATTGAGTCGGTACGATTCACGTAACAATCGTTTTACGCGATTTCGGTCAACGGCATGTTTCAACTTTTTTTTAGGCACACTCATCAATACCTTTACCTGAGTAGCGTCTTCAGCTTTTGATACCAGAAAAACCACTCGCAAAGGATAAGACATAAACGATTCACCACTCTGGAAAATCTCAGTTATCCGAGTTTCACTGCAGAGGCGTTCTTGTTTGGTAAATTTAAATTGATGTTCAGCCATAAAAAATAAACACGCTGTTTTCACAAAGGTAGAGATTCTACCGGAAAACAGCGTGTTGTTATGTCGTTTTGAAGAATTAATTTTTTTTCGCAGCCTTGTGATTTTCTTTTATAAAAATTTCTATTGCTGCCGCCATTGATGGTGCCACTACGCTCGGAGCCTCAACGTCAAGACGCAAACCTGCATCATGAACAGACTTGGCTGTCGTGCTGCCAAAACAACAGATAGCTATTTCTCCTTGTACAAAATCGGGGAAATTCTTCAACAGAGAAGCTATACCTGAAGGGCTGAAGAATACGAGCATATCGTAATCAAAAGGTTCTCCCGGTTGAAAATCATTGCTAACGGTACAATACATCACAGCTTTATTGAATTTTACTTTCTTTTCCTCCAAACGACCCAACAAATCGTCTTTGTGCACATCAGAAACTGGCACTAGGAAAAATTCGCCTGCATGCTTAAGGATCAATTGTACCAGATCATCTATTTTACCGGTTGCAGAATGGAAAATCTTACGTTTACGATAAACAATATATTTTTGCAAATACAAGGCTACCTGCTCGTTGATGCAAAAATACTTCATGGTTTCAGGAATGGCAATACGCATTTCTTCACATAAACGAAAGTAATGATCAATAGCGTGTCGAGCAGTAAAGATAACAGCAGAATAATCCAATATGGAGATCTTTTGCTGTCTGAATTCTTTTGCCATAACAGGTTCCACCTTAATGAAAGAGCGGAAATCTATTTTTAGACCATATTTTTCAGCCATATCGTAATAGGGAGACTTTTCAGTACTCGGCTTAGGCTGTGATACCAACAAATTCTTGATTTTCAAAATCTTAAATCTTTAAAATGAACGCTCAGTTTATAGTAGAAACAAACCCTTATAAAACAATAGAATAGGCAATATTTCCAGGGCGCAAAGATACAAAATCAAATACAAAAAATATCCTATTTGGATAGAAAAAATATTTATAGCCTTGATAAGCAGCCATAACTTGGTTATTAGTAAGAATCCAAGAATCCAGACTATAAGAAAAGTATCCTCTATTTTAATCCCAATTTCTAATCCTATAAGTAATGGTGTCAGGCATATGGCATAAAAAGAAAGGGTCGTTTTAGACGCAGCAATCCATCGTTTTGTCTGTGTCGAATGAAAAAATAAAGTGCCCAATAAACGAAACACAGAGTTCTTAACCATAAAATAAACGACAACAAAAATGAAAAGTCGCAGGAAAAGCCATGAATTCAGTTCATATTCTGTATGTGGCTGACCTATATTTAGAAGAAAAGGGGCAAAAAGAGCAAATACCACTACACTCATTATCCACAAATACTCACGAAACTGTGATCCTTTCTGTAGACTTTCGTCTGAGCTATCTGATCTTACATCTGAGGTTAAAACACTTTTGATTGAATTGTTGATAAATTTGAGGCCATTCTTTATCAGATAGGCAACCAACAATGTTTCCAAAAGCAAGATGATAAGAAGCATACTCTCAGACATCATCTTATCAGTACGAAAAACCCCATCATGTCTGGTAAAGTATGTGGCATTTCTTTGATGAAAAAGTTGGATGGAATCCTGAAGCCAACATTTTGTATTCATCAGAGGTTCGAGATCATTATAATACTGCCAGTCTTGCAGCATGATTGCGGTCGAATCATTATAAGCAGTACTGTCCAACCTGGCGGTTGTATTTATTGTTGTTAGCATATCAGCCTCCATTGTCTGCTTATTTAACCTCTGTCTTCATAACTTTTGGCAAAAATAAGCATTTCTTTTTGTATTTTTGCCTCACATCATGAATGATATGAAACTACAAATACACAATTTGGTTTTCCTGACTGGTTCAACAGGTCTGGTAGGTGGTCATCTAATAGTACGCCTTCACCAATCGGGAAAAAATATCCGTGCATTGGTACGTTCCACTTCTTCTTTCGATCAACTTCGGTTGATCTGTCAGTTTAATCATCAATCTTTTGAAGAGCTCTACAATTCTGTTGAATGGGTTCATGGAAATACACTCGATTTTGTAGGCCTATGCGAACTTCTAGAAGACGTTGAAGAGGTTTATCACTGTGCCGCTGTCGTCTCTTTTAATTCCAGAAATAGAAAAGAGATCCTCCAAACCAACATTCAGGGCACAGCCAATATGGTTGATGCATCCCTGAAATGTGGTGTGAAGCGGTTCTGTTTTATTAGTTCTATCGGTGCCTTAGGAAATGCTGAAATGGGGGAATTCATCAATGAAAAAACGCCATGGAAAAACGATGGCAAAGCATCTGCCTACTCAGAAAGCAAATTCCGTTCAGAGCTGCAAGCTTGGAGAGGCTACAATGAGGGATTAAACCTGGTTATTGTCAATCCTGGAGTCATATTGGGCCCAGGAGCACCAAATAAGGGTAGTCTTTTACTCTTTGAAGCTGGACGTAAAGGCATACCTTTTTTCACCAAGGCTACTACTGGTTATGTCGACGTTCGGGATGTTTGTATGGCTTCTATTAAACTGATGGAAAAAGAAATTTTTGGCAAGCATTTCATTCTGGTCTCAGACAGTATAGATAATAGAGACCTTTTTTCTATGATCGCTCAGGAATTCAACGCTAAGCCACCCCGCTTTGAAGCTGGGAAGACCATTCTTACATTAGCGGCATTCTTTTCAGAAGCCTATGGACTCCTAACCGGGAAAATGCCGCAATTGACCAGGGAGACAATTAAGTCAGCCCAAAAGCCTCAAAAATATTCTAATCAGTTGATAAAAAAAACGCTGGACTTTGAGTTTATTCCTTTATGTCAGACCATTCAGGATACTTGCAATTTCTTAAAGGAAAACAAGCTTTAAATCCTTCATTGTTTTTCTTTTTCATTCTGTATCCCCTTGACCAGGCCAAGCGTTCCGTTTATACCGCCTAACCCCATAGATTCTACAGCCGTACTTGGAACTATAACAATGGTGGAATTGGTCTTTAATCCTTCATAAAGCATATTCATGGCACGAAGGTGAAAAGCGGTGGGGTTGTTTTCATAGCTTTTGGCTGCTTCATTGAACATGTTGGCAATCTGGCGTTCAGAATCGCCGAGTATGACTCTGGCCTGACGTTCTCTTTCAGCTTGTGCCTGCATGGACATTGCTGCCTCCAATCCTTCCGGAATCAGTACATCCTTAACTTCTACTGAAATCACGTTGACACCCCATGGTTCAGTTCGCTCGTCAATGATTTTCTGCAATTGGGCACTCATTTTGTCTCGTCCTTCCAGCATATCTGCCAGCAATGTCTTTCCAATCACATCTCGTAGTGCTGTTTGAGAAGCCCAACTAATGGCGCTGTAATAATCAGCAACGTCCATAGATGCTTTTTTAGGATCAATCACTTTCCAGAATAAAACGGCATCCACATCGACTGGAACGGTGTCCTTGGTCAGGGTTTTTTCAGCCTTAAAGGAGGTGCTTATTACACGAATATCAATCCAAAAAGGTATATTGTCAATAATTGGAACGATAAAAAATAATCCGGGTCCTTTGAGCGAATAGTATTTTCCAAGACGTAAAACGATAGCCCTGTTCCATTGTGAAGCCACTTTTGTTGCACTCGCGACAAGAGATGCCACTAATAAACTGACAATCAAGATAAAAGTGCTTGCCGAAGACGAAAAATCACTGCTTATTGAATAGGCAAGGCTAATCCCGAGAATAGCAATAAACACAAACAGTAGTGTTGCAATAGATACATTGTTCTTCATTTTGATTATTTTTTAGGAGGAATGATTTATAAGAATAAATAACACCCGATACTGTAAAATGTTCTTATTCAATGTCCTGAAAACGAATAAATTTCATACTTTTGAGGCACTGAAATCCATGTTACAATGAGTGATAAACTGAGCTATACAAAAAAAGCCGATAAAGCCGTCGTTTACGAAGAATTACTTCCGCAGATCAAAAGCCTGTTGGAAGTCGAAACCGACACCATCGCCAACATGGCCAATATTTCTGCTGTTCTGAAGGAAGCTTTCGGTTTTTTTTGGGTGGGTTTCTATCTTGTTAAAGAGGACCAGTTGGTATTGGGACCTTTTCAGGGTAACTTGGCATGTACACGCATAAAAAAGGGCAAAGGGGTATGCGGGAAAGCCTGGGATTTGGCTAGTATTATTATAGTGCCCGATGTTGATCAATTTGAAGGGCATATCGCTTGCAGTTCGCTGTCTCGTTCTGAGATTGTGGTACCCATTTTGCACAATAAGCAAGTTGTGGGTGTTATTGATATTGATAGCGATCAGCTCCAGGATTTTGATGAAACAGATGCACGGTATCTTGAGATCATCAGTAGCTTCCTTTAAAAAAGTAAGAACCGCCTGATTGAATTCCAGACGGCCTTCCCAAAATTCATTATTCTGACTTTTCAATTGTCATTTTACGTCCAGAAACAATAAATGACTGTCTCCACAAAGTTCACAGGTATCTGGTACCGATGAACTATCGAATGTATTCCCGCAAACAGGGCAAATTTTGTACTCGAAAGCCAGATTTTTTTCTGAATTGGTTTTCAATGCCTCCAATGCTTTTTTAAACAACACGACATGCTTCTTCTCCGTTTCAAAAGCCCAAGTCAGGGACTCAATGGTGGCTTTCTTGATACTTTTGGATTTAGCGTCTTTCAGGAACATCGGATACATGGTGTTTACTTCATAAGTTTCATCAGTGATGGCTTCCTGAAGATTCTCAGCAGTGGTCCTTACGGAGAACTTGGGTACAAAATCATACATGTCAGCCTTAAACGTTTTCAACACAGAAGCATGATTAGAAGCATGGATGGCTTCGGCTTTTGAAGCTGCAGCAAATAGTTTTGCAATGGTATCTAATCCCTCTACCCAGGCTTTCTGACTATAAGCGGCATATTTAAGGCTTGCCGTTGTTTCTGTTTCGATTCCTAATCTAATATTTTGAATGGTTTTGCCCCTTTTAGTTTGGGTGGTACAACATATTAAGCCGACTAAACAAACCAATGCAATGAACTGAATAATTTTTCTTGTTCTCATAGTCTGATTACATAAGATTTTATACTAAAAAAAAATTCCTCTATATAATAGTCAAACAGATTATAACTCAAAAAGTTCGAAGGGGTTGGCATTAAATTGACACATAAAAAAAAGGTTTATCCCGATGGGACAAACCTTTTTTTTTTAATATGCGGATAAACTATTAGTCTTTGAATTTTGCAGATAAGAATTCGCGATTCAAACGAGCAATGTTTGTGATGGAGATGTTCTTGGGACACTCCGCTTCACAAGCAGCGGTATTGGTACAGTTACCAAATCCGAGTTCGTCCATTTTTGCTACCATGGCTTTGGCACGTATGGCACCTTCTGACTTACCCTGAGGTAGCATAGCCAACTGGCTTACTTTGGCAGAAACGAACAACATGGCAGAACCATTCTTGCAAGCAGCTACACAAGCACCACAACCGATACAGGATGCAGAGTCCATGGCTTCATCAGCGATTCTCTTGGGGATAGGTATTGCATTGGCTTCAGCAAAACCACCGGTATTGACGGATACATAACCGCCTGCCTGCATGATCTTGTCGAAAGCAGTACGATCCACCATCAAGTCGCGGATGATAGGAAAACCATGTGAACGCCATGGTTCAATGGTGATGGTTTCACCGTCTTTGAACTTACGCATGTGCAACTGACAAGTCGTAACGTCTTCGTCTGGTCCGTGTGGATGTCCATTGACATAAAGAGAACACATACCGCAAATACCTTCACGACAGTCATGATCAAATACAACGGGTTCTTTTCCGGAATTGATCAGTTGCTCGTTCAGCATGTCAAGCATTTCAAGGAAGGAGCTACCTGTAGATACTCCGTCCAGCTTGTAGAATTCAAAAGCGCCTTTGGTCTTTGGGCCTCGTTGACGCCATACTTTTAATGTAATATTGATTAACTTTTCCATGTCCGAGATTATTTATAATTCCTTTGTTGAACCTTGGTGAATTCGTAATTCAGGTCTTCCTTAAGCATTTCAGGTTCCTGATCATCACCGTTGTATTTCCAGCAAGATACGTAAGAGTATTTTTCGTCGTTACGAAGTGCTTCTCCGTCTGGTGTCTGGTATTCAATACGGAAATGACCACCGCAGGATTCTTCACGAAGAAGTCCGTCTCTAGCCATCAATTCTCCGATTTCAAGGAAGTCGGCAACACGCAAAGCTTTTTCAAGTTCAGTGTTCTGGTCCTTACCATCACCAGGAATATATAAGTTGGTCCAGAATTCTTTCTTGATGCGTTTGATTTCAACAAGGGCTTTCTCTAAAGATTCTTTGGTACGTCCCATTCCTACAAAATCCCACATGACCAAACCAAGTTCTTTGTGGATAGAGTCAACTGAACGCTTACCACCTATTTTCATCATACGGTCGATACGGTCTTGAACACCCTTTTCGGCAGCGGCAAATTCAGGAAGATCGGTAGAGAAACGTGGCGTACTGATATCACTAGCCAAATAATTCTGAATGGTATAAGGCAATACGAAGTAACCGTCAGCCAAGCCTTGCATCAAAGCAGATGCACCCAAACGGTTGGCACCATGGTCTGAGAAGTTGGCTTCACCAATACAGAAACAGCCTGGTATGGAGGTCTGTAGTTCATAATCCACCCAGATACCACCCATTGTATAATGAATAGCGGGATAAATCATCATAGGACCTTCGTATGGATTTTCATCAACGATTTTAAAATACATTTGGAAAAGATTTCCATATCTAGCCTCAACGACATCACGACCTAAACGGTTTATAGCTTCTGAAAAGTCCAGATAAACAGCCAAACCTGTGGCACCAACACCATAGCCTGCATCACAACGTTCTTTGGCAGCACGTGATGCAACATCACGTGGTACAAGGTTACCAAATGCCGGGTAACGACGTTCCAGATAATAATCACGATTTTCCTCAGCAATTTCGGTAGGTTTCATTTTACCGGCACGGATGGCTTCTGAATCTTCTTTTTTCATTGGAACCCATATACGACCATCGTTACGGAGTGATTCTGACATCAAAGTCAGTTTAGACTGATTTTCTCCGTGTACAGGAATACAGGTTGGGTGAATTTGAGCATAACAAGGATTTGCAAAATAAGCACCTTTTTTGTATATCTGGATGGCAGCTGATCCGTTGGATCCCATAGCATTCGTAGATAAAAAGAAGGTGTTACCATAACCACCTGTGGCGATAACAACAGCATGTGCCGAGAAACGTTCAACCTTACCGGAAACGAGGTTTCTAGCTATAATACCGCGGGCCTTACCATCGATGATAACCAGATCCAACATTTCGTAACGGGTGAAAAGCTTTACACTTCCCTGGTGTGCCTGACGACTCAAAGCGGAATAAGCACCAAGCAACAATTGCTGACCGGTCTGTCCTTTTGCATAGAATGTTCTGGAAACCTGAGCACCACCGAAAGAACGGTTGTCAAGAGAACCACCGTATTCACGAGCAAAGGGAACACCCTGCGCTACACATTGGTCGATAATATTATTTGATACTTCTGCCAAGCGGTATACGTTTGATTCGCGGGCACGGTAATCACCACCTTTAATTGTATCATAAAATAGGCGATAAACTGAGTCACCGTCGTTTTGATAGTTTTTAGCAGCATTGATACCACCTTGTGCAGCGATGGAGTGAGCACGACGTGGTGAATCCTGGATGCAGAAATTCTTTACGTTGAAGCCAAGTTCTCCGAGTGTAGCTGCAGCAGATGCTCCGGCTAGACCTGTTCCTACCACGATAACGTCCAGGCGACGCTTGTTGGCAGGGTTAACCAGTTTCTGATGGGCTTTGTATTCAGTCCATTTTTCAGCCAAGGATCCTTTTGGAACTCTGGCATCAATTTTATTCGTTTCGTTATTTGTGGTCATAGCAAATTATTTTTAGCCCAAAAGATTTGTAATCAGGTAAAACACTGGAATAGACATGAATATAAGAGTAATGATTGTAGCCCAAATATTGGAAATCATCTTTATTCTTGGCAACCAAGTGTGGTTACTTCCACCCATAGTCTGAATGGCACTCCAAACACCATGTGTCAGGTGGAACCAGATAGCTGCTAGCCACACCATATAAATAATGCAATAAACAGGACTTTGGAATAAGCCTTTAACTATTTCAGATCCTTCTGCAGGTGCTTGACCCATAATTTCGGGTAATTGCATTTTATACCAAAAATTAAAAAGATGGAGTCCCAAGAATCCTAAAACGATGAGACCGAGTACCAACATGTTCTGAGCTGCCCATTCAACGCCGGGGGCATTTGCAGAAACAGCATAACGGTCTTTGCCTCTTGCTATGTAGTTTTGCAAAGACAACCACAATGCATAGATAACGTGAATGACAACAAGCGCTGCCAGACCAGCAGTTCCAACCAGAGCATACCAATTTGCTCCAAGAAATTCACAAATCATATCATAAACTTCAGGTGAAATAATCACAAAGATGTTCATAATAGCATGAAAGGTGAGGAACAAAACAAGGGCTATGCCGGTGATACTCATAATGAGTTTCCTTCCGATAGAGGAATTAATAATAAAACAACCCATACCTTTGATTAATTAGTGTTTATAGAATGATACAAAAAAATTCGAGTGACTCCTTTTCTAAGAAAACGCAAAAGTAAGGCAATTTGTCGGCAGACGCAAGCAATTACAGAAATTTTTCTTTAATCTGTTTCGTCAGACGTATAACAATTTATGCTTTTTTACACTCATTTTGTTCAAAAAACAAAACTATTACATACGCTGGGTTGTTGCATTTTATAAGGCATCCAGGTAGGAAAAGGGGACAGATTTTTGCATATTGTTTCCCGGAATTGAAATTAACCGCTTCGTTTCAGGTAAAATGATTATTTTTGCAGTTGATTAAAAAAAGATACATGAACATCATCCATTCGGAAAAAATCACAAAGTCGATTCAGGAACTTTCACAGTATGACCTGTTGAAAGGGCTTTGCCATGAGCAACAAGAATCAAATCCAATGCCTTCGACGGCTGTCCTCGAAGAAATTGTCAATTTGTGCCGTGCCGTATTGTTTCCCGGTTATTTTGGTAATGCGTCTATCTGTAAACAAAACCTTTCTTTTCACATCGGTGTAAACATTGAACGCATCCACCAACTGCTCACCTCCCAGATCCTTTCCGGATTGTGTTTTGTAGGTTGTAAGGAAAATCACAGTAAAAGGGAAGACCTCGCTCAACTTCGGACAGAAGCAGAAACTATTTCAGCAGAATTCATAACAGAATTGCCAAATCTGCGCAGCATACTGGCCTCAGACGTTTTGGCTTCATTCAATGGAGACCCGGCTGCCGAAAGCCTTGATGAGGTACTTTACTGTTATCCTGGTATCAGGGCTATCAGCAATTACCGGATTGCTCATAAGTTGCTCGAACTTGGTGTACCGATGATTCCGCGCATGATTACCGAAATGGCACATTCCGAAACAGGTATCGATATCCATCCGGCAGCTACCATTGGCTCCTATTTTGCTATTGACCATGGTACAGGTGTTGTTATAGGTGCCACAGCTATAATCGGTAAAAATGTTAAACTTTACCAAGGGGTCACCCTGGGAGCCAGAAGCTTCCCCCTGAATGAACAAGGACACCCTATCAAGGGTATACCACGTCATCCCATTTTAAAAGATAATGTTATAGTCTATTCAAACGCAACCATATTGGGGCGCATCACCATCGGAGAAAACGCCACTGTTGGCGGGAACCTCTGGGTAACGGAAGATGTAGCTCCAAATGCACGCGTCATACAATCAAAAGCTAAAAAATAAATGCGTTTCGAAATCATTGCTAAAACAATGCAGGGCCTGGAAGAGGTGCTTGCGAAGGAAATCATCGATTTGGGCGGAGATCAAGTACAGATTGGTCGGCGAATGGTTTCTTTTACCGGTGACCAGGCGCTCCTTTATAAGGCAAACCTTCATCTTCGTACGGCTGTCAGGTTACTGAAGCCCATTAGTACTTTCAGTGCAAAAAACCCGGATGAAGTTTACGAGCAAATCCGTAAGATCAACTGGGAAGAATACTTGGAACCCAACCAGACCTTCTCTATCGACACGGTGGTTTTTTCTGAATTTTTCAGACATTCCAAGTTTCTCTCTTACCGCGTCAAAGATGGTGTAGCCGACTATTTTAACGAAAAATTAGGCAAACGTCCATCTGTACGGTTGACCAACCCGGATATCTACATTCACGTTCATGTTTCACATTATACTTGCACAGTATCTTTGGACAGTTCCGGTGAATCCCTTCATAAAAGGGGCTATCGTGTGGATCAGATCGAAGCTCCACTAAACGAAGTTCTGGCTGCAGGTATGTTGCTTTTGGCAGGATGGGACGGTCAATGCAATTTTATTGACCCCATGTGTGGTTCTGGAACGCTTCTAATAGAAGCAGCGCTCATTGCACTGAGAATTCCACCCGGCATTTACCGGAAATCCTTTGCCTTCGAAAAATGGAAGGATTTTAACTCCGAAATTTTTGAAGATATCCTCAATGAGGAGCCTGACGAAAAACCTTTTGAATTTAAAATCTACGGATCGGACATATCTGCACAGGCCATATCTATCGCTGAAAAAAATATCAAGAGCGCTAGTGTTTCAAAGTATATCAAGCTGGAAACAAAACCTATACAGAAAATCACTGAAGCTCCGGAAAATGGAATGTTGGTCATGAATCCTCCTTACGGTGAACGTCTTTCATCCACAGATCTTCTGAACCTCTATGAGAATATTGGTGAAAGACTGAAACATGCTTTCCTGGGATATTCTGCATGGGTCTTGAGTTACCGGGAGGAGTGCTTTGACAAGATTGGTCTTCGTCCTTCAGTTCGTTATAAACTAATGAATGGTGCGCTGGATTGTGAATTCCGTAAATACGAGATTTTCAATGGTAAAAGGAAAGAAATGTTCCAGAAAAAGGAACAGGATACTTCCATCTAGATTACTCCATCATGGCCAAACAGGATAAATTTTATGTCGTCTGGGTCGGTTTAAAACCCGGCGTTTATCACCATTGGTCTGACTGCAAAGCTCAAATTGATGGTTTTGAACAGGCGAAATATAAATCCTTTGAAACATACGAGGAAGCCCAAAAGGCTTTCTCCTCGGATTGGAAAGCGTATTACAAAAAGCAGGTTTCAGTAAAGGCACCATCAGGCACAAAACCATCAGGTGATATTATTGCTGTTGATGCAGCCTGTAGCGGAAATCCGGGATTGATGGAATACAGAGGAGTCTATTTGCGGACAGGTCAGGAAATTTTCCATCAAGGGCCTTTTCAAGAAGGGACAAATAACATCGGAGAATTTTTGGCCATTGTACATGCACTTGCACTTCAAGTAACCAAAAAAACTAAATTTCCAATCTATTCTGACAGTGCCAATGCGCTAATCTGGATAAAGAAAAAAAAATGTGGAACAAAATTGGTCCAATCTAAAGTCAACGAACCTATCTTTGACTTGATTGACCGAGCTGAGAAGTGGCTTCAGACACACACCTGGGACATCCCTTTAATCAAGTGGGAAACGAAATCATGGGGTGAAATTCCTGCTGATTTTGGAAGAAAATAAGATATAAAAAACGGAACCTACCCGAAAGGTTTGTCAGATATTCAAGAATATGAAAATGGTTATCAATCCTACATACAAACAGCTGCAATCTTTCATCAAAAATATCCCCGCCCGCTTTGAAGAAGAAGGCCGGATTATTTACAATGAACGCAATATGCTGAAAGTTTTCACCGAGCAAGGTTATGACATTGTCGTGAAAAGATTTAGGGTTCCTATCCTTCTCAACCGCTTTGCCTATTCATTTCTCAGGCAGTCAAAAGCTGAAAGATCTTACAGTTACGCTTTCCGCCTTCAGGAAAAAGGAATAAACACCCCGGATCCTATTGCTTATATTGAAGACAAAAAAAAGGGGCTGATACATTTCTCCTATTACGTATGTATATTTGACAAGGACTCTACTCATATTCGCAATCAAATGCTTGGCAAAGAAGGAGGAGAAGAATTCCTGAATGCTTTGGCCTTTTTTATTGCCGAGCTGCACAAAAAAGGCATATTGTTCCTGGATTTATCCCCGGGGAATATCTTATATAGAACAGTAAACAACAGACCCGTTTTTTCACTGGTTGATATTAACAGAATGAATTTTATGTCAAGCATTCCATTGGAAAAACGATATACTAATTTTAGAAGATTATCAGAAGAACCAACTATCGTACATTATTTGGCACGGGAATATGCCAAGGTCTGCTCCTTAAATATTGAGGAAGCGACAAAGGCTATCACAAAATCCAGTACTGATTTTTTTACAAGAAGTCAACGCAAATTATTATTTTAATTACAGAATGATAGAATCAATTACAAAAATAAAACGTAGTGAGGATATAGGATCCCGTTATAGCATCCTCATTCCCACTTGGAATCTGCTGGACTATCTTAAAATCTGTATAGAAAGCATTCAAAAAAATTCCTTTTTTCCCCGGCAGATTATCGTAATCGTCAATGAAGGCAACGACGGTACATTGGAATGGATTGAACAGCAAAAAGATATTGACTATATTTACACCCCAAAGAATATTGGAATATGTTATGCACTGAACGCATGCCGTAGTATGCTTACTACGGATTACATCGTTTATGCCAACGACGATATGTATTTTTTGCCCAATTGGGATAAAGCCTTGTTTGACGAAATTGACAAAATCGGGCATAAACGCTTTATGATTTCCGGTACGATGATTGAGCCTTTTGGAAATAATCCCTGTTGTGTCATTGCCGATTACGGAAATAACGCGGCCACATTTAGGGAAAAAGACCTTCTGCGTGATTACAAGTCACTTTACAGAGAAGATTGGAGCGGAAGCTGCTGGCCACCCAACATCATGCACGTTGATTGCTGGGATATGGTAGGCGGAATGAGCGTCGAATTCAGTCCTGGCATGTCATCAGATCATGATTTGGTTCGTAAATTCTGGGAAGTCGGTGTACGTGTCTTTATTGGAAAAGGCAATAGTCTGGTCTATCATTTTGGAAGTAGGTCTACCAAACGCATCAAGAAAAACAAAGGAAGCAAAACATTTACACTGAAATGGGGTCAATCAGCCAGAACATTCCTGAATAATGATCTTCGATTGGGAAATATTGCGCTAACTGAGCTTCCTGATAATAAGATGGGTAAATTGACCAGACTCCATCAATTTTTCAAAAGAATAAAATCCAGTTTCTAATTATGGTACATCCAGTCAGTCTGATCATATCGTTCTACAACAAAATCGACTTGTTATTGTTTGTCTTCGCAGCCCTCGAACGACAGACATTCAGAGATTTTGAGGTTGTGATAGCTGACGATGGGTCCAAACCTGAAATTGTGCAAGAAATAAACCGCATCCGATCAAACTACTCTTTTCCCATCAAACACGTCTGGCACGAAGACAATGGCTGGCAAAAAAACAAATCTCTGAACGAAGCAATCGTTGCTTCAGAAGGGGAATACCTTGTCTTTATTGATGGAGATTGCATTCCCCACCCCAAATTTCTGCAGGAACATTTTGAAAACAGGGCTGAAAATAGAGTCATTAGCGGTCGCAGAGTTTTTTTGACTGAAAAAATATCTAAATCGTTGACCTTAAAAAGAATTCAAAACGGATATCTTGATTTCCAGGTTGCTTTCCCTTTGTTGATGGACACTATTTTTCACAGTAAAAAGACAGAGCTTGAAAACATGATTCGAATTAGAAACAAAATCCTCCGCAAGCTTTTTATCAAGGAAAAAATCAGAAATGTGATCGGTTGCAATTTCTCTGCCTGGAAAAAAGATATTCTCAAAATCAACGGTTTTGACGAACGTTATAGGTATCCAGGTTTCGGTGAAGATTGTGATTTAGATGAAAGATTAAGACGGACTGGTGTTTTCCCTTGCTCAAAAAAACATTTAATCACAGAATATCATTTTTTTCATAAACATTTTGATACCTTGTACGAGCCAAACATGCTTCTTTGGAATGAAAAAAAACTGAACTACGAAACGTACACGGTTTACGGCATTATTAAAGGAAGTGAAAATGAAAAAAAGGAAACGGAAGTTAAACGTTGATTACATTGACCAAGCTCAAAAAAATTTGGTAACGATATGAATATTGCTTTTGATGCAAAACGGGCCTTTCACAACACACGTGGACTTGGAAATTATAGCCGCGACACTCTTCGTCTGCTTAGTTCCCACTTCCCCGAAAATACCCTTTTTCTTTTTAACCCCTCTTCCAAAAGAGAACTTGTTTTTCCTTTATCCAATAATATGATTGAGGTACTTCCTCCTTCTTATACCGGGAAATTATTTTCGTCCTTTTGGCGAAGCTACGGAATGTGTAGTCAGATTAAATCAATCAGACCCGATATCTATCATGGTCTTAGCCAGGAATTACCGCTGGGCATTAAAAAGACCGGAGTTAAAACAGTGGTTACAATGCATGATGCCATATTTATGCGTTATCCTGAGCTATACTCGCCCTCCTATCGTTCTATTTTTATACAAAAAAATAAATATGCTTGTCGGATAGCAGATCGCATCATTGCCATCAGCGAACAGACCAAACGCGATATTGTGAATTTTTTTGATGCAGATGAAAATAAAATAAGTGTAGTCTATCAAGGATGCAATAGTATTTTCAGACAACCCGTTTCCTCCGAAAAGTCTAGATCGGTACAAGAGAAATATCAATTACCCCAGCAATACCTATTGACTGTCGGAAGTATTGAGAAAAGGAAAAATACAACATTGATCATTGAGGCCATGCATCGGTTTCGGCTTACTATTCCACTGCTTGTCGTTGGGAAACCGACACCGTATATTTATGAGCTACAAACCCTGATACGGCAATACGGCATGGAGCAACAGGTAAAATTTATTCATCATGCGGAAACGGTCGATCTACCGGCTATTTACTCCCTTGCTAAAATATTCGTTTATCCATCTATTTTTGAAGGATTTGGTATTCCGATACTGGAAGCGCTTTATTCCGGAACCCCTGTTGTGTCATCCAAAGGCAGCTGTTTTGAAGAAACAGGCGGCCCTGGTTCCCAATATGTAGATCCTCAAGATGCCAATGAATTGGGCGAAGTTCTATCCAATTTACTCTCCGATGACGCTTCTTTGGAGCGTATGACCAAAGAAGGCCTGCTTTTTGCTGCCAAATTTTCAGAAGAGCAGATAGCAGAGGAGCTGATGAAGGTCTATAAATCCCTTTAAATAAGAGACATGATACCATTATCTGTAGTTCTGATAACCTACAACGAGGAAAAATCAATTGAGCGCTGCCTGAAGTCGGTACACACAATTGCTGACGAGATTGTGGTCGTGGATTCCTATTCGACAGACCACACTACAGACATCTGTCAAAAATATGGAGCCAGGGTCATATCCTATAAATTCCTGGGTTTTGGAGCTCAAAAACGTTTTGCTGTAGCACAAGCAACATACAATCATATCCTGTCCATAGATGCTGATGAAGAATTGTCAGATACGCTGAAGCAATCTATCCTGGAGGTGAAAAATAATTTTAGTCATAGCAGTTATTCTTTTAACCGACTGAATTTCTACTGCAACAAACCCATTCATTTTGGTGGCTGGTATCCAGATACTCAGTTGCGATTGTTTAATCGTGAATATGCAAATTGGAATACCAACGAGGTACATGAGAAAATAACAGTAACGGATAATCAAAAGTCCGTTCACTTAAAAGGAGATTTGAATCATTACACCTGTCAAACCATCTCCGAACACCAGGAAAAAGAATTAAAATATGCCAGAATAAATGCCGGAATACTGATACGGAAAAAGGCAAAGATCCTTCCTTTCACCCCTTGGGTAAAGAAATACTTCCGGTTTCTGAAAACCTACCTGATCAAATTGGGTATTCTGGATGGATATTATGGCTTTGTCATCAGTCAGACGGTTGCCAAATCTTCTTTTCTGAAATACTCAATAGCCAGAAAAGAACTGAAAAATAAGAAAAGTCTTTAATAGATCAATCCTGACTGGAGAACTGCTCAATCCGCTCAATCACGACCTGTGGAGAAATAGTGTTCATGCAGGCATAGTCTTTGCGGAAACAAGGCTTGTCACCAAAGACTGAGCAGGGGCGGCAAGATAATTCTACCTGAATCATGTTTCTTTCATCCTGATATAGACCGTAGAAACCGGCATACGGATGTGTGGCACCCCAGATGGAAACCACTGGTGTAAAAGCCAATGAAGCCAGATGCATGTTGGCCGAATCCATTGTTAGCATGATATCCAGACAACTCATGAGTTTGATTTCGTTGCTCAGACCTATTCGGTTAGGAATAAGTAAGGATGGGTATTTTTCTTGCCAGATTTTCATCTTGACCAGTTCATTGTTGCCACCTCCAAAAAGGAAAACCTTGTAGTCCTTATCACAAGCAAACCTTGCTATGACCTCCTCCATTTTTTCCAGCGGATAAATCTTTCCCTGATGCTTGGCAAAAGGTGCTATACCTATCCATCGGTTGGTTTTTGGTCCGTAAACAGGTTCAAAGTCTTTTAAAGCCTCAGGTGAAGGACCCATTTTGGGGAAAGCGTCGAAATAGACCAATGATAGGCCTACCCTGGAAAATACCTCCCGATAGTTTTCAAAGGTAGATTTTAATTGCTTGAAAACCTTGTTGTCCTTTCTGGTCAATTTTCGGCGTTCGCTGCGTTCCTTGTTAATTCTGGAGACAGGGATACGGTAAAAGGCAAACATCAAACCCAGGAAACGGCTACGAATGGTGTCATGCATATCGCAGACCACATCAAAGTGCTTCCCGTCTATATCCCTGAATAAGCGGATCAGGCCCAGCTGGCCTTTATGCCTGCCCTTGGTTTCAACTGCCTTAAAAGTGATATTGGATGGGCAATCCTCAAAAAGTCTTGCCGCAAATGGTTGGGAAATAATGGTGAAGTGATGTTCCGGATATTGCTCCGCAAGGTTTTTCAGTAACGGTACCAGAATGGCTACGTCACCCAATGAAGAGAGTCTTATGACTAGAAATTTTGCCATTATTTTCCTTGGGTGTACAAGGAGGGATTCAAGGAAGGATCGTTGTACATTTTCATTTGTTTATAGACCTTCATGTAACGATGACCAGTACCAATATCTTCCAATAACTGATCTATGGCCCTTGAAAGGTCCTGGCGCTGCTCGAGCAGGATTTCCAACTTTTTCTGACATTGTGCCTGATGCTCAGGCGTTGCGTCCGTACGTTCTGCCTCTGAACGCATGTGCCAGATTTTCAGTATTAGAATGGACAAGCGGTCAATGGCCCAAGCAGGGCTTTCAGTGTTGATGACGGCTTCAGGTAAAACAAGTACATCCTTGAATTTTCCCCAAAAATAACTGTCAATGCGTTCTACCAGGTCTGTTCGATCCTGGTTGGACTTGTCTATACGACGTTTTAAGGCTAAAGCTTCCAAAGGATCAATATCCGGTTTGCGGATAATATCTTCGAGGTGCCATTGAACAGCATCAATCCAATTTTTCAAGAATAAATCGTACTCAATAGTATTGGATTTATATGGATTTGGATTTACAGCATCCACGTCGTCTGCCATGTGATAAGATTTAGTCGCCTCATCGAAAATGGCGCCTGATTGTTTGCTAAAATTCATGCCTATCCTTTTTAGTAGTTTGACGACAAATATACATCCATTTTGTTAGATATAAAAGCCGGTCCATTTTCCCAAATCAAAAAGATTGCTTAAGTTTGTTGTTTAAATTGAAAGATTACTTCCACCCTATGAAAATTGTTGTTGACTGTGGGATTCCTTTTATAAAGGACCTGCTTGAACCGTATGCAGAAGTTGTGTATTTGCCTGGTGAGGACATCAGGAAAAAAGATGTAGTAGATGCCGACGCCATGCTTATTCGTTCTACAACCCATTGTACAAGAGATCTTCTTGACGAAACAAAAGTGAAATTTATCGGAACTGCGACCACTGGTTTTGACCATATTGATGTTGATTATTGTCGTGTAAAAAAAATTCACTGGGTAAATGCTCCCGGATGCAATGCGAAGGCCGTCGCTCAATATGTCACCTCAGCTATACTTTGTTTTTCCAAAAAATACGGTTTTCGTCTCAGTGATAAAACCATCGGCATCATCGGTGTCGGTCAGGTCGGCCAGAAAGTGGAAAGAAGTGCGAGATTGCTTGAAATGAATGTGCTGCTGAACGACCCTCCCCGTTCCAGAAATGAAGGGGAGAAAAATTTCCATTCGATGGACAGCCTTCTCTCGAAATGTGACATTCTGACTTTTCACACTATTCTTGAAAAAGAGGGGCCGGATAAAACCTATCACATGGTAGACGCCAATTTTTTCAAAAAACTTAAAAAACCTGTTTTTCTGATCAATACGGCCAGAGGAGCCATCTTTGATACAGAAGCACTCAAGGTGGCCATTAAAGAAGGAAAAGTCATAGATTGCGCCTTGGACTGTTGGGAAAAAGAACCAAATGTAGACAAAGATTTACTGGCTTCCGCACTAATAACAACTCCGCATATCGCAGGTTATTCTTCAGAAGGAAAAGCCAATGCTACCAGAACAATCGTTGAACAACTGAACATTTTTTTTAATTTGGGAATGCCTAAGTTTGCCCCAAGTTTGCCAATGCCGGAAGACCCTATATTGAAAATTCATAAGAACAGTCCGCATAAAATTTCTTTAGCGCTATTATATGCTTATGACCCTTTAAAGGATTCAGATTATTTTAAATTGAATCCTGAAAAATTTGAAGAAATCAGGGAAAACTACCATCTCAGAAGGGAATATAAAGCTTTTCGGATTATGAATGCCAAAGATGCTGATTCTGACATACTCAGGGCTTTTGGATTTCAGACTCCGCTTAGATCGGCTGAAAATCACGGAGAAGATGTCTATAGGGAATAGAATTGTTGTTGCAGAATTTGATCGATGACAGCAGGGTAGTGTAAATATTCAAGAGCATGAACCTTAACCGCTACATCATCAGGCGTTTCGTTTTCTAAAACTGGACACGTTGCCTGAAAAAATATGGAGCCTTCATCGTAATTTTCATCGACAAAATGGATAGTAATACCCGACTCTTTCTCGCCTGCTTCGACAACGGCCTCATGAACCCTGTCACCATACATTCCTTTACCGCCATATTTTGGTAATAAAGCCGGATGAATATTGACGATTCGATGAGGAAATGCACGTACAACATCAACAGGTATTCGAAGTAAGTAACCTGCTAGAATTATAAAATCAATCTGGTATTCCCTGAGAACGTCTAAAAAAGTATCCTCGTCACTTAAGGACGAATTTGATAAAGTGATGGATTTGATACCTAGGTTCTGTGCTCTTTGATGAACAAAAGCACTGAATTTATTGGAAATAATCAGGCTGATTTCAACGTCAGACCTATGTAAATAGTATTTACAGATATTTTCAGCATTTGAGCCTGAGCCCGATGCCAAGATGGCTATACGGATAGGTGATTTCATAGATTTACCAATATTCGTTGCACAGACTCTGTGAAATTGTGCAAAAAAAAGCACTTTCTAGCATAAAAATTAGGATGATTTCAATTTTTATTCGTTTCTTTGTGCCGCAAATTTACAAACAATATTTTATTATTAACCTAAAAAAATGACCGTTATGTCTGATGTTGCTGCAAAAGTAAAAACTATTATCGTTGATAAATTAGGCGTTGAAGAAACTGAAGTTACTCCAGAAGCCAGCTTTACAAACGATTTAGGCGCAGACTCTCTTGACACCGTTGAATTGATTATGGAATTCGAAAAAGAATTCGGTATTTCTATTCCTGATGATCAAGCTGAAAAGATCACCACTGTTGGTGAAGCTATTGCTCACATTGAAGCAGTTGCTAAATAAGAGTTTATAAGAATAACTTATGGAATTAAAAAGAGTTGTTGTAACAGGTCTGGGAGCCATTACTCCCCTGGGTAACAATGTTCCTGAAACATGGGCATCGTTAATCAAAGGAGTAAGCGGAGCCAGACCTATTACACACTTTGACACGTCAAAGTTTAAAACAAAATTCGCCTGTGAGGTCAAAGATTTCAATCCAATGAATTTCTTTGACAGGAAAGAGGCACGCAAATATGATTTATTCGCTCAGTTCGCGCTGATTGCAGCAAGAGAAGCCATTACAGATTCAGGTCTGGATACTAAAAAGGAAGATCTTGATCGCATTGGTGTTATTTGGGGCGCAGGAATAGGTGGTATCGAAACCTTTGAGCATGAAGTTGCTGAATTTGCCCAAGGTGACGGAACGCCAAGATTCAGTCCGTTTTTTATCCCCAAAATGATTTCTGACCTATCAGCCGGACACATCTCTATTGAGTACGGTTTCAGAGGCCCGAACTTTTGTACAGTTGCCGCTTGCGCATCTTCTACAAATGCCATTGCTGATGCATTCAACTATATTAGATTGGGTAAAACGGATGTATTTGTTTGCGGTGGCTCGGAAGCTGCTATCACTGCTTCAGGAGTAGGTGGCTTTAATGCTATGCATGCACTATCTACCAGAAATGATGAATATATGACTGCATCCCGTCCGTTCAGCAAAAGCCGTGATGGCTTCGTTATGGCTGAAGGAGGCGCTTGCCTGATTCTGGAAGAACTCGAACATGCAAAAGCGCGCGGTGCAAGAATCTATGCTGAAGTAGCCGGAGTCGGCTTGTCAGCAGATGCTCATCACATGACAGCTCCCCATCCCCAAGGACTCGGCGCTATCAATGTTATGAAGAACACACTGTCAGATGCAGAGATGCAACCGGAAGACATCGATTACATCAATGTACACGGAACATCTACCGGTCTTGGCGACATAGCTGAAACAAAAGCGATCAAGACTGTATTTGGCGAACATGCATTCAATCTGAATATCAGTTCCACCAAATCACAGACCGGACACTTACTTGGTGCAGCCGGTGCAATTGAAGCTATCGCATGTGTTTTAGCAGTTCAAAATGATATTATCCCTCCTACGATTAACTTCCAGGAAGGTGATGAAGATCCGGAAATTGATTACAACCTGAACTTTACATTTAATGAAGCGTGCAAACGTGAAGTAAGGGCAGCCCTTTCCAATACCTTTGGTTTTGGAGGTCACAATGCCAGTGTTATCGTTAAGAAATGGAATCCAAACATTTGATTTCAATTATCATACAACAAATAAGGCTCCTGACTGTCAAAGACAAGGAGCCTTATTTGTTATTTCGAAGTATCCTGGGTTTTTATCCGAAACGAGTAGAGATTTATGAACAGGCACTACGGCACAAATCGTTATCACTTCGTACAGAAGACGGTCATGTTTTAAATAATGAAAGACTGGAATTTCTGGGCGATGCTGTACTAAACGTTTTGGTTGCAGATATACTCTTTCATCAGTTTGTAGACATGAAAGAAGACTTCTTATCCAAAACCAGATCCAAAATTGTACAGCGTAACAGTCTGAATAAAATTGCCATGGAGTTGGGTTTGAATAAACTCATTGTAACGGCTACACCTGCTGGAATACCCCACCATTCCATCTACGGAAATGCATTGGAAGCTTTAATCGGCGCCATATACCTGGATCAGGGATACAGGCAGTGCAAACACTTCCTTGAAAAGAAAATAATTGAAAGATATGTTGACATTGAGCGGGTTGCAAGAACCGACGTAAACTTCAAATCCGGTCTTCTGGAATGGAGCCAACATGAGAAAGTCGCTCTCCATTTTGAAACTAATGAAATACAGAAAAAAGATGGAAAGTCCGCCAAATTTATTGCCTTTGCCATGCTGAACGGTATATCCATAGGAGAAGGAGAAGGTTTCTCCAAGAAAGAAGCACAGCAATTAGCTTCCAAAATCGGGCTCGATTGGATAGAAAACTCACCCGAGGAAATAAAAATTTTGTTGGAAAGTTCGTTAAAAGAAGACTCCGGTATAGAAAATATGTCATAGAGTTTAAAAAAATGACTACTTTTGACCGAAACTACTGAAACGTACATCAATATGGCATTCGACTTCATATCCAATTTTGTAGGTTTATTTCTAGAAGATCGTTTTAAGGAAATTGAAGACTATCGCTTACTGGCTTCTGACATTCAGAGTGAACAACTCTTCAATCTTTTAAGGGAAGCTGAAGAAACTGACTATGGCAAGAAATATGATTTCAAATCTATATTCAGTTATCAAGACTTCCGTGAACGTCTGCCCATACAGTATCCAGCAGATCTACAGCCTATTCTGGAAATAATAAAAGCCGGAACGTCCAACCTGATATGGCCAGGTCAACCGAAAGGAATTCTTCCTACATACGGAGGGTATGAGGTTCCTGTATCTGAGCAAGCCATTGAAGAAATCTTCTTCCAGGGTATCAACGACAGTTATTCCATCTATCTGCACCAACATCCCGAGAGTAAATTGTTCAATGGTTTTTCCGTCTCAGTAGGTAATAGTAGTTTTGGCTTTTGCATGGATGGACTCTTTTATCTGCTTGAAGAGAACGAACCGTTTATCAGTTCCCTCCTCAATATGCCTAAGAGAATGGCGAACCAGTCCAAAAAATACATTGAAACTGAACAACTTTTAAAAGAAATTGACGGACTTAAGGTCTCCTGCTTCAAAGGATCACCGGAGGCCTTTATGGCCTTACTTGTAAAAGCCGGCCTCAACGAAACAAAATCCAATTTGAAAGCGATTTACCCGGACGCAGAAGTCTTATTTTACAGAAGTCCTGCTCCTACCAATATGCTGATAGAAGCTAGAAACACCTTACCGTCCGATTTGGCCTATCAGGCAACTTATAGCACTCCAGAAGGCGTCTTCGGGATTCAAGACTGTCCAGAAGATTCAGCCTATCTTCTGATGATTGATCTAAGTACATTCTACGAATTTATTCCCGCCAATGGAGCAGCCAATCAATGCATCCCTTTGGAAGACATTGACCTGAACACTGACTATCAAATGGTCATCACGAATTGTTCAGGACTTTGGCGTTATTGCTCTGGTGGACCTAAACTTCGTTTCGTTTCCAAAAAACCTTTCCGTTTTATCCTCATTTGATTTATCTCTCTAAATTTCAGATATATGCAACACGATTTAGTATTGTACAATACACTATCTCGGAAAAAAGAAGTTTTCAAACCCATCCACGAAGGGCGTGTAGGCCTTTATGTTTGCGGTCCGACTGTTTATGGTGACGCCCATTTGGGACATGCCCGTCCAGCCATCACCTTTGATTTACTCTTCCGCTATCTGACACAGATTGGATACAAAGTGCGCTATGTACGTAACATTACGGACGTTGGGCACCTTGAAAATGATGCCGATGAAGGGGAAGATAAAATTGGGAAAAAGGCCCGCCTGGAAGAGTTGGAACCCATGGAAGTGGTTCAATATTATCTGAACCGGTATCATCAAGCGATGGATGCGCTGAATGTCTTACCCCCCAGCATAGAACCGCATGCTTCCGGACATATTATTGAACAAATTCAGTTTGTAGAGAAAATTCTTAAAAATGGCTGGGGATATATCAGCGAAGGCTCTGTTTATTTCGACGTTGAGAAATACAATAAAGTCTATAAGTACGGAAAACTTTCCGGTCGCAATATTGAAGATCTCCAAAGCACAACCCGTATACTGGACGGTCAATCTGAAAAGAAAAACAGTATGGATTTCGCTCTTTGGAAAAAGGCTTCACCAGATCACATTATGCATTGGCCTTCTCCCTGGAGTGAAGGATTTCCCGGTTGGCATCTGGAATGTTCTGCTATGGGTACCAAGTACCTCGGAGAAGAATTTGACATTCACGGAGGTGGGATGGACCTGATGTTTCCGCATCATGAGTGCGAAATAGCCCAGTCTGTCGGAGCTCTGGGTCATGAAACCGTCCACTACTGGATGCACAACAATATGATTACCATCAACGGACAAAAAATGGGAAAATCACTGGGGAATTTCATAACACTGGAAGCCTTTTTTGAAGGCAAACATCCTTTGCTTACCCAAGCTTTCAGTCCGATGACCATCCGTTTCTTTATCCTGCAAGCTCATTACCGCAGCACAGTCGATTTCAGCAGTGAAGCATTACAAGCTTCAGAAAAAGGGTATGAACGATTGATGGATGCATACGCCCGTTTGCAGAAGTTAAAGGCTTCAGAGGCCACTACAATTGATGTACAGGGATTGAGACAACGTTGCTTCGATGCCATGGATGATGACCTGAATAGTCCGATTCTCATTTCTCACCTTTTTGATGCGAGTAAGGGCATCAACCTGGTCAGTGACGGTAAAGAAACCATCAATGAAAAAGACCTGAATGAATTAAAAGATGTTTTCAACTTATTTATCAAAGATATACTCGGTTTTAAAACAGAATCAGGTGTTTCTGAAAATACCGGTGAAGGCTACAAAGGAGCTATCGACCTTTTGCTGCAAATGCGCATGGATGCAAAAGACAGAAAAGACTGGGCTACCTCGGATAAAATCCGAAACGAACTGACTGCATTGGGTTTTGAGGTCAAAGACACCAAAGATGGTTTCGAGTGGAAACTGACACGCTGATCAATTTTTACTTCAAAACAAAACAGACTGCTCCAAAAAGAGCAGCCTGTTTTGTTTTATTTATCCAGACTCGCTTTAGACACAGGGTGAATGGTCATCTGAGCATCCCTAAAAACAGCCTTGACATAACCGAGCTTTATTGGAGACTCGATCAGCAAAGGTATTCTGTTCCCATCATCCGATAACCACATTTTCAGGATGTCGCTGCGCTTAAAAAGGGTTCCTTCAATGAGCGTCAAACTAAAAGCATGTGCGTTGTAATAACCGCCGCCATAGAGCTTGATACGCTCTTTTCCAAGGTAAGTGAGGTAAATATTGTACTCGTTGTCATCCAGACGCACCGGAATTTCCATCCGTCTGCCTTTGACAAATAAATCATCATCGGACAGGCAACGGATCTTGTATATATTCGTGACAATATCAAATCCACATTTAGAAGTCCAGGCTTCTACTGGCTCTTTCCACTTCTTTTTCCGTTGTAATTTAGTGGTTATCCGCCACCCATTATCTACTTTTCTGAACGTAAAATCGTCAATTCCGTTCCAGGTATCTTCGTGGGTAAATTTATAAGCCTTGAAGGGTACCAACGTTTCTTTATCCACATAAGAGACCAAAGTATCCCTAACTTTATAAAAGGAATCAAAAGATTTCTGGGTTTTGCCTTGAATCATCAACTGATAGGCTGGCTGATCGCTCCAGGTTGTAGAACGGGCTTTAAAATCACAAGCACCTGCCTGTAACCAGACGAAACCCAGGTTAAAATAAAGTTGATAGCTTAACTTTTCTCCTGTCCTAAAAGTATTGTTTTCAATAATACATGGCATTTGCGTCCGGCAAACGGAAACCTGACAAAGTACCAAAAACAGTATAATCCAATACCTTTTCATACGATACAATTAATTTTGTTTCGTTTTGGGTAGAAGCTCCTTGGGCTTTTGCTCCAATACGGAGTATTCATTTACGTTCCAGATTTCATCTACGTCCCAATTGGCACGTAGATCCAATCTACGCGGATCATAAAAGACCAGTTCAGGCTGACGTTTTTCAGCATAGTTACCGGTATCCCACAGAAAGTTATTATTGCGATCTTCGATAGCTCTAATATAGTAAGATCCCGGCATTAAATACTTGAATTCTGCCTGATTGTTCACAATTTTCTCGCGACGAATCACGTTATCGGTTTTATCGAGTAATTCTACAAAACCAGCACCTTTGATACCACTTGTCTTTACTGTCAGTTTGGAATAATCTTCTTCCGCCCTGAATTTAAAGGTCTGGCTGAATTTATCGTTGGTCTTGCCATAGATGCTAACCACAGCAGCCGAGTCAATAGTAAAACGGTATTCTTCCCCGAATTCCCATTTGGAAAGAAGTTCAAATTCGCGGAAAAGGACACTGTCCTTGAGGAAGGTAAAGGGTTTCTTTATCCATGTTGTATCCTTTTTTTGATAAAGATTCCAAGCGCCTTCTTTCACTTCCTTGATGGGAGTCTCCCATTGAAATCTGGGTTTACAATAGATATCCTCGGTACTTTTCAGGTCTGTTTTTAAGTTTAAAAAAGAAACAGGGGGAACCAGGAGCGTATCTTTGTTAGTATCTTTCTTTTTATTTTCCCGTATAGGTCTGGAAATCAATTTAATGGTATCTGTGGCAGGAGAAAGTTTATTCAAAGAGTCCGTTTTAAAATAATCAAGTTGGAGTTGCAGAGTATCCATAGAGGAAACGATTGTATCGGTAATCCAATACATCAAAGTATCCTTCGTGGGGTTTGATTCAAGCATATACCAATCTGAAGTGCTGTTGTTCAATAATTTAATTCTGGGCAAAGTTTCCGATTTGTAACCAAAAGTCAGCATGATTCTTTCTCTGGTTGGTCTACTGCGTTTAGCCAGGTATTGACGACCAAAATCTTCAGTGAAATATCTAAGGATGATGTTATCCGGTTTGTAACAGGTGATGTTTTTCACCCGGATGGAATCCACCGTAATACTGTCCTTCCAGATAGTATCATTCTTTGTACAGGGTTCAGTCCAGGGTCTGATGATGGAATCGTAATAAGAGACCGATTCTCCTGGCTGATCAAAACGGTAATCATTGTTTTTATCACCCAGTGCATACAAATGGAATTGACTTTGGGGTAAACCTTTAACAGAAAAATAACCGGTTTTATTGGTTTTGGAAATCCTTTCAAAAGGAGTCTTACTGAATGCAGAATCCTGCAAATTTGTGTGAACACCAATAATAGCACCTGAAACAGGATTTAAATTGGATGCATCCAATAAAGTTCCTGAAATACATAAAGAGTCTACCTTGGATCCAGTTGAAAAAGAAAAGGAGTAATCTCCGAACTTATTCTTTTCATTATAGTCAACAATGGCATCTGTAAAGTCGATGGTATAGGTAGTTTCAGGACGCAAGCTATCAACAAACAAAACGGAAATCTTATTACCGATGGCCTTTGTAGTCGGAGCCGTTTTCTGTGGAGGAGATATGATGACTTTATCTGAAGGACTCTCCAACGAAACAAGCTCGTCAAAATAAATCTCTATACGTTTCTTTGTGAAATTCAACTGATTTTGCAAAGGAATGCTTCTAATCAACTTGGGAGGATTGACATCTTTCGGGCCACCGGAAGGAGTTCCGGTACTTGCACAGGAATTCCATAAAATAAGACCTGCTATAATAATAAAGGGTAATACATTTTTTCTTCTCATATGCACAGGGCTGGTATTTAGCTCATATCTTGCAAATGTACAAGTATTTTAAGAACCTTTCGACTATACGGGTTTCTTTTTAACAGATTGTAAGCATTCTTTCAGAGTCTTGCCTATTTTTTTACGTATATTTGACCTTTCTAAACTGTACATTTTACTCCACCAAAAAGAAGCTTGGCTATACCTTTGGCCTTGTTGTAAACGCTGGTATGTAAGTGTTTCATTTACAAGATTGAACATAAACGTATTTATATGAAGATCGCATTGATCGGTTATGGCAAAATGGGCCATGAAATTGAACGGATTGCTTTGGAACGTGGACATACGATCGTGAGCACCATAGATATCAACAATCCGGAAGAATTTGAATCTGAAAATTTTCGTACTGCTGAAGTTGTCATAGAATTTACGCGTCCAGAAACAGCTCTGGACAACTATAGAAAATGCTTTGAAGCAGGTATACCCGTCGTATCAGGTACTACAGGCTGGCTGGAACACATGGATGAAGTAAAAGCTGCGTGCGAAAAGGGACAAACCTTCTTTTATGCATCAAACTATAGCCTGGGAGTTAATATCTTTTTTGCCATCAACAAGAAGTTGGCAGAATTGATGAATCCATTTCCTATGTACAATGTCCGAATGAAAGAAGTGCACCACACTCAAAAACTGGATGCGCCATCAGGAACGGCTATCACACTGGCCGAAGACATTCTGGAACGGTTGGATCGTAAAAACGTTTGGGTCAAAGAAACGCAAAGTGTTCCTGAAGAATTGGCCATTGCATCCGAAAGAACCGGACAGGTTCCAGGATTCCATGAAGTTTCTTACGAGTCAGACGTGGATATTATCACCATTTCACATGATGCTAAAAGTCGTGCCGGATTCGCTTTGGGTGCTGTTTTGGCAGCGGAATATACGGCCGGGAAAAAAGGATTTTTAGGCATGTCCGACCTTTTGGGTTTTTAATCAATTCAAGTTCATTTCAATCAATAACCTACAAACTTATGAGTACGCCTTCTGAAAACAACAATGGGGAAAATACACCCAACCGTTTATCAGCACCCAGGTCAAAATGGATGCGTTTTGGTCTTTGGGGATTTATTACCATACTTTTTGCCCTCTGGACTAGAAGCCTTTGGTGGTTAGTGGCGCTGCCATTCTTCTTTGACATGTATGTCACCCGGTTTTTACCCTGGGCCTTTTGGAAGAAATCAAGTAACAACACTTTCAAGACTATCATGGATTGGGTGGATGCCATCGTATTTGCGCTTGTTGCTGTTTACATTATCAACATCTATTTCTTTCAGAACTATCAGATTCCATCCTCCTCTCTGGAAAAGTCTCTGTTGGTAGGTGATTTCCTGTTTGTAAGCAAAATGAGCTACGGACCTCGAGTACCAAATACACCCCTTTCCTTTCCGCTCGCTCAACATACTCTACCACTTTTCAATACAAAATCCTATATCGAAAAACCACAATGGGACTACAAACGCGTGGCCGGTTTTGGTAAGGTGAAGCGTAATGACATTGTCGTTTTCAATTTCCCAGCTGGAGATACTGTCGCCTTGAAATATCAGCAAACAGATTATTACTCCATGCGTTACAGCATTGCTAAAAGTAATAATGTCCCTGAATATATTGCCGGACAATACATTAGTAACCATCCGGAAGAATTTGGAAAAATAGTTTACAGGCCTGTAGACCGCAGAGAGAATTATGTAAAACGTTGTATCGGTCTACCGGGCGAAACACTTAAAATTGTGAACAACCAGGTATATATTGATGGGAAACCTATAGCAGATCAACCCGGTGTACAGTACAATTATTTCGTACAGACCAAAGGTGAATACATATCTAAAGAAACAATCCGTAATTGGGGAATCAGCAAAGAGGACGACTCCCTCTTATCAGAAGACAATTTTATAACAAAAATGCTCCCATTCAAGAGAAATGCAAACGGTAAACTGAATCCAGTATATCTTTTTCCTGCCACAAAGGAAATGATTCAGAAAATTAAGAACAGTCCTGCTATTGACACTGTCATTATGGAGCCGGATGCATTAGGAGATACAAATCTAGGTGGATACACTTTTCCATTGAATGATCGTATTACCTGGACACGCGACAATTACGGACCGCTTTGGATTCCTGCAAAGGGAGCAACCATCAAACTGACAGAAAATAACCTCATTCTGTATGAACGTGTCATTCGCAATTATGAACGTCAACAAATTGAAGTCAAGGACGGTGTAGCATTTATCAATGGGAAATTGGCTGAAACCTACACCTTCAAACTGGATTATTACTGGATGATGGGAGATAACCGCCACAACTCAGCAGACTCTCGCGCCTGGGGCTTTGTACCAGAAGACCACATCGTAGGTAAACCCATTTGTGTTTGGCTATCTTTGGACAAAGACAGAAGCTTATTCAGCGGCAAAATCCGTTGGAACCGATTCTTCAAGAGAGCCTATTAAATAAGAAGGCAAGCGGGATCTATGAGCTATAAAAGACTGGCGGTCGTATTGTTTTTGGCAGCCATTTTGGCTGTTGTCATCCGGATGTTCTTTTTTGAGACCATTCGGGTAACAACACCTGCTATGTCCGAGAGCCAATCGGTCGGAAATCGCCTGTTTGTGGAGAAATTCACGCTGGGAGCCAGATTCCCATTGTCTATAGGTATACCATATGCTCCTGACCTCTTTATGGGCAAAAAAACCTTTTTCGGCCTATTTAAAACTGCGCACAGGATACCTGGTGCAGGTAAAATCAAACGAAATGACTTGATTGCTTTTAATTACCCGGTTGTGGACGACATCCCCATGGACAGACATCCCATCCTGTTGAGCCGGTGTGTAGGCTTACCGGGAGAATATATCAGGCTTCATGGAGCCCGGTTTTATATCAATGATGAAGAAATAAAACGTCCCGTAGATGTTTCGATTTGCTATCGTTATCCGGTAGACCAGCAGGAAAGTATAGATCATCTCTTAAAAGAAGGTAAGATTAATCAGAAAACATACGAAAAAAAAGATTCCGGTTACATCTATCTCACTAGATACGAATATAATTATCTCTCTAAAAAGGAGGAAAATTTGGATGCCATTGAACTGAATGCATGCTCCTCCTCTTTTGATGAAAAGACGGAGGTTATCCCATACAAAGATTTTCGCATAGAACTGAACACTCGTTCATTCAGGATTTGGGGGGAACTCATCAACAAATATGAAGGGGTCAAACTGATTCGTACAGAAAGCGGTAAGTTTAGAAAAAACGGCAAAGAGGCCGATTATTATATCTTTAAGCAGAACTATTATTGGGTGCTGAATGATCACCAAGGCTACCTGAATGATTCCAGAAGCCTTGGACCTATTCCCGAAAATTATGTGATCGGGAAAGCCTATATGGTGCTCTTTTCTCCCAAAACCAAGCGATTTCTTCAGAAGATTTAAAACAGACTTTCAATTTCCGACGGTTTGATTGGAAGCCTTTTCTCTCCAATCAATTTACAACCATTTTCCGTTACCAGCGCGTCATCTTCCAACCTGATACCACCAATACCAATAAACTGCCTGGCTTTGTTGTAGTCGATGAAATCCGTCAATAATTTCTCGGATTCCCATTTTTCAATTAAGGATGGTATAAAATACAAGCCGGGTTCAACGGTCATTACAAAACCAGGTTGCAAACGTCTGCCAAGTCGAAGACTTCTTAATCCAAACTGACTACTACGACTCACTTCGGCATTATAACCTACATAATCCTCACCCAAGTCTTCCATATCATGCACATCAAGACCCATCATATGTCCCAGTCCATGTACCATAAAAAGGGCATGTGCGCCATGCGTTACTGCTTCATCCATATCTCCTTTCAGAATACCCAAAGACTTCAGCCCATCGGCCAAAACGCGGCAGCAATCGAGATGAATATCTTTGTACAGTACACCAGGACGAATCAATTCAAAGGCTCTGTTGTTGGCATCAAGTACAATCTGATACAACTCCTTTTTCTGTGAAGTAAAATAACCACCAACAGGTGTCGTTCTGGTAAAATCCGAAGCGTAGTGACTCAATGACTCAGCGCCAGCGTCACAAAGCATAAAACGCCCCTTTTCGAGCACCTGACTGTGGTCATGTCCATGCAGGACTTCTCCACTTTGAGAAAGAATGGTCGGAAAAGAAACCCCGTGTCCTTTTGAAAGGGCTATTCCATCGACAAGACCTGCCAGATCACGTTCCAGGGAACCGGGTATAGCACCTGTCATAGCAGCATAATGCATGGCGTATCCAATAGCTGACGCTTTCTCCAGTTCGGCAATTTCTTCTGGCCCCTTGATGGATCGCAACGCAACAATGGAACGGATTAGTATTTCTGAAGCTTCCCGTTTCAACCTTTTTACCGGAATGCCTAATAAGGACTCTATCTTGAGCATATTTTTTGCTCGATATGGGGGCAAGAAATGTATTTCCCGTCTCTCGGCAATCGCTTTATCAACCATGCCAGATAGGGCGGAAGCAGGCAATACCTGTGTAATTTCTGTCCTTGAAGCTTCATCGGTCAGACTCTCCATTGGGCCAGTCCAGATAATGTCATCCATAGTGAGTTCATCTCCGAATAAAATAGTCTTCTGGGCATCCACATCAATCAGTACAAACAAATCCGGATGATCCATTCCTACGAAATAGAGAAAATGGCTGTCCTGCCGGAAATGATAGATATTATCCGGATAATTCATCGATGAATCCGAGTTTCCCGGCAATAGAATGAGGCCTGAACCTACAAATTCACTTAAACGCGAACGTCGTTGCTGATATATTTCTTTTGCAAACATGACTGGATGATTTTATGTTCGATAATAGCAAAAGTAGCGATTTTATGGTAGAAACACTACCTTTGAAACCAAAATGGATAAAATCATGCCTAAAGCTCTTTTTTCTACAGCCTATTTCGCACCTGTACAATACTTTACACATCTTATACGGAGTACGGAACCCAGTATTGAAAGCTGTGAACATTTTATCAAACAGACCTACCGCAACCGTTGCATTATTGCCACTGCAAACGGGCAGATGTCTCTGTCCCTGCCTATCGACAAGACAAATTCGGAGAAAACGACTATCAGGGATGTTAAACTATCCGATCATGGAAATTGGCAGCATCTGCACTGGAACAGCATCGAGTCTGCTTATAATTCCAGCCCTTTCTTTGAGTACTATGCAGATGATCTCAAACCTTTTTTTGTAAAGAAACCAGGCTTTCTGTTTGATTTCAACGAGGAAATAAGGACAAAAATAGGAGAATTGCTTGATATTCCATGCAAAGTGACCTTTACTCAGGAATACATTAAAGAAGGAGAAACGCCAGAGGGATGGCAGGACTTCCGGAGCAGTATTCATCCCAAGAAAGTACTAAATGAGTTTGATCCCAATTTTATCCCAAAACCCTATTATCAGGTCTTTGACCGGAAATTCGGATTTCAACCAAACCTCAGCATTTTAGACCTACTATTCAATATGGGTCCTGAATCCATCCTTTATTTATAGATAAGCAGGGTCATTGTCTGAGGATCAAGAACTTCATTGGCTATTTCCAATAAAGATTCAGGTGTAAAACTTTCCACTTTCCGGATGACTTCCTCCATGGAATCGTAACGGTTGAAATGCAACATGCATTTACCCAGGCTTAAAGTTTGATTTTCCTTATTCTCGGAAGAAATAAGCATCTGTCCATAAAGCTGTTTCTTTGCTGCATGCAACTGAATTGCTGTCAATTTTATTTCGCGCAGTTTCTTCAATTCCTTTTCAACCAGTCTCATGCACCGATCTGTTTGAGTGAGGTCAGTCCCGAAATAGATCGTAAAGACTCCGGTATCTGTAAAGGATGTGACATTCGATTCTACAGAATAGACCAGACCAGATCTTTCCCGCAGAGATACATTCAAACGGCTATTCATGCCAGGCCCACCCAATATGTTGTTTATAAGGTACATGCCTACTCTTTTCTCTTCAAACAAGGAATAATTCTTGTTGCCATAAACCACATGTGCCTGGTGAGTATCTTTGGATATTATTTTTTGAATGCCGTGCTGTTCGGACGGTTTCTCAATCTTTAATCCGTTATCAATGAGGCGTGCAGGAATTCTGCCAATGTATTTTTCCGCCAGATGTTTTACTTTTTTGAGATCCATAGGAGATTGTGAGAAAAAAACGATGCGGTCAGTAGTATAGTTTCTGGCGTAGAAATCGACAAAAGACTGGTTGTTGAATTTCTCCAAACAAGCCGGATCACCCAGAATCCTTCTTCCGATGGGGTGTCCTGAAAACAAAAGGTCTTCATAATCGTCGAATATCAATTCAGAAGGGGAATCCTCGTAAGAGTTTATTTCATCCAGAATGACCTCCCTTTCCTTTTCTATTTCCTCTTCGGGGAAGGTCGATTGAAAAAAAAGGTCGCTCAATAGGTCGATGGCCCTCTCGTAATCCTCCTGTAAGAAAACGGAATAAACGAAGGTTTCTTCCTTGGTGGTATAGGCATTCAGTTCTCCACCTACGTTTTCCATCCGGTTCAGGATATGATGGGCACGTCGGTTTGTGGTACCCTTAAACAATAAATGTTCGGTGAAATGAGCCATACCCAGTTCATATTCCAATTCATGTCGTGTACCTGTATTGACCGCAAATCCACAACAGGAGACTTCGCCCAGACATTGCTTATGGATAACCCGGATTCCATTTGGAAGTATTAATGTAAAGGGGATAGATTCTGATGATAGATTCATTTAAGAAGACGTATTTATAATAAGATGATACTAACAAAAGTAGCTATTTTTTGCACAAAACGGATTAAAAGCAGATATTTGCAGGCATAAAACGAAAACTATGCAATTCATCGGAATTTATTGTTCTGCCAGCGACGAGCTAAAGGAAATCTTTGTCAGTGAAGCCATCAAATTAGGTGAATGGATGGGGATAAACGGAAAAACACTGATAAACGGTGGATCCAATCAAGGACTGATGGAGGTTTTCTCAAAAGCCGTTAAAAGAACGGGCGGACATTGCATTGGTGTTATTCCGGAAAATTTTTCCAATCGCGGATGGCACAGTAACCACACCGATGAAAAAATCATTGTCAAAGATTTAAGTGAGCGAAAAGAAGTCCTCAAGGAACGAAGTGACGTACTAATCGCATTCCCTGGAGGAATAGGCACTATGGATGAATTTTTCGATGCATGGTCGTCATTCAGCCTTGGTTTCCACGACAAAAAAATAATTTTAGTCAATATTGAAGGCTTTTATTCTGCCCTGTTAGACCAGTTGAAAACATTCCGACAGGAAAAATTCCTGCACGAGTTTCTCCCAAGTCCCTTAGTGATTGTTGATTCAGCGGAAGATTGTATCAGGCAATTGGAAATGCTGGATGCTTAAAGTGGATAGTTTTCCGCAAAGTCTTTGGTTATGTAGTTTTCATAAGATTGACAAACCTCAGCTGAAAAGTCAAGACCACACTGAATAATGGCATCCCAGTCTTTTTCAGTAAGGGTTGGCAAATCCTGTCGTCTAACTCTGGAACGCAACAAGCCGAAAAGGATACCGGCATTAAAGCTGTCACCTGCACCTATCGTACTGACTGTTTTGATGGATTTAGAAGCATAATGTTTGGAAAAGTATTGACCACGAACATCAACCCCCTTATCTGCTGCTGTATAAATAAAATAGGGTGTATAAAACTTAATCTTATCCTTGTAAATCTTATCCGCATCTGCTAAATTGTACAGGTAGCGAAAATCCTCCTCCGAACCTCTAATGATATCGGCAAATTCGAAATTTTCTATAAAAGTAGAAGAAAGTCGGATGGCATCATGAGCATGGTTCTTTCTGAAATTAATATCATAATAGATGATGGCCTTCCGATCATTTGCCTCCTGAAGCAAGTCCATAACAAAAGGCCTCAGCATAGGATTCAGCGCATAAAAAGAACCAAAAATAAGTATATCGTCAGCCTCGATTCTTGGAAAAGCAATATCAAGTCGTTGGGATGGGTAATCTTTGTAGAAAAGGTAATCAGCATCGTTATCTTCGTTTAAAAAAGCAAGGGAAACCGGTGATTTTCCGTCGGGATAAGTGTTGATGTAGTCGGTCGAGAGGTTGCTTTCCTGCATGAAATCCTTGATGATCCTACCCACTTTATCATTTCCAGTTTCACTGATAAACAAAGTTGGAACATTCAGTCTTCCCAGGGAAACCATTGCATTAAATATTGAACCTCCTGGAACTGCTGCAGTTGGTTGATCCTTTTTAAAAATGACATCAAGAATCGTTTCACCTATACCAATAATCTTTCGCATATAAAGTTACTATGTTGAAGCAAAAAAAAATAAAACCCTAAAACCTTTTGTATTAGACCCCTATGTAAAAAGGGCATTGTACGACTAATTTGGCCCAAACTTAACTCATTCAGCTAGAATAGACAAGAAAAATTAAAAATTATTTGAAAATTATATCTACCTTTGCAGCCGCTGTTGATGATAACAGCCATTTTAATCATTATAAATGAAGACATTTGAAGAATTGGGAATTATGCCGTCTATTTTGAAGGCAATTTCCGAAATGGGTTACGAGCAACCCATGCCAGTACAAGAAGAAGTGATTCCTTTTCTACTAGGCGAAGAAAATGATGTAATTGCCCTCGCACAAACCGGCACGGGAAAAACCGCTGCTTTCGGATTACCCATCATCCAAAAAATTAATCTAGCCCTGCACCAACCGCAGGCATTGGTACTTTGTCCAACCCGTGAGCTCTGCCTTCAGATTGCAGATGACCTTAACGATTATTCCAAATACATAGATGAACTGAAGGTTCTTCCCGTATATGGCGGATCAAGCATCGACAGCCAGATTAAAACCCTGAGAAAGGGCGTACACATCGTTGTGGCCACACCAGGCCGCTTGCTTGATTTAATGAACCGCCGCTGTGTGGATCTGTCAGGAATTATCAACGTCATCATGGACGAAGCTGATGAAATGCTCAATATGGGCTTTACAGAAAGCATCGATGCTATCCTGGCTGAAGTTCCAACAGAACGCAACACACTACTTTTCTCGGCTACCATGCCAGCTGAAATTGCACGTATTACTAAAAAGTACATGCGTAACCCCAAGGAAATTACCATTGGGAACAAAAATGAAAGCACGGCGAATGTCAAACACGTTTATTACATGGTAAACGCCAGAGACAAGTATTTAACCCTTAAACGTATTGCTGACTTCTATCCGAACATCTACGGTATTGTTTTTTGTCGTACCCGTAAGGATACCCAGGAAATCGCCGATAAGTTGATTCAGGACGGTTACAATGCCGATTCTCTTCATGGAGACCTCTCTCAACAGCAACGCGATGCCGTGATGAACAAGTTCCGTGCGCGCAACATCCAGTTATTGGTTGCTACCGACGTCGCTGCCCGTGGTTTGGATGTACAAGACCTGACTCACGTTATAAACTATAGTTTGCCGGACGAAACGGAAGCATATACTCACCGAAGCGGTCGTACTGGCCGTGCAGGAAAAACCGGTGTATCCATTTCTATTGTTCATACCAAGGAAAAAGGCAAAATTCGTCAAATTGAGCATATGATCAATAAGACTTTTATTGCTGCTGTAATGCCTACAGGAAAAGAAATCTGTGAAAAACAGGTTTTCCATTTCATGGATCAAATTGAAAAAGTTCAGGTAAACGATACGGAAATTGAAAGCTTGCTTCCAGCCGTTTATCGTAAACTGGAATGGTTGGAAAAAGAAGACTTGATTAAACGTATGGTTTCTTTGGAACTCAACCGTTTGCTCAATTACTATAGCGATGCCAACGACATCAAAACCGTTGACGAATCTTCAGATAGAAAAGATCGCAGAGAAAGTGACAGAGGAGCCTCATTGGCACCTGAAGCCGGATTTACCAAACTATTTGTTGGTATGGGAAAAATGGATGGTATCACTCCTAAAAACCTGATGGATCTAATTAACGATTATGTTGAAGGACGTGTCCAGATTGGAAAAATAGATTTCTTTAGCCGTTACTCCCTCTTTGATGTAGAAGAGAAATCAGCGAAAATCGTGGTTGGCGCATTGCGTGAGCTCGACTTTCTGGGCCGCAACGTTAAAGTAGAATTTGCAACGGAAGAACAAATCGCCCGTGGCACTAAGGAACGTACTGAAAGCGCAGGTCCGCGTGACCGTGGTGGCTACAAAGGTCGCAGAGAAGACGGTGGTTCAGGCAGCAACTATAGAGGCGGCAGCTACAAAGGACGTTCAGAAGGACGCTCTGAAGGACGCAGCTCTGAAGGTGGCTACAAGGGTCGCAGTTCAGAAGGAGGTTACAAAGGCCGTAGTTCTGAAGGTGGCTACAAAGGAAATAGTTCTGAAGGTGGTTACAAAGGAAATAATTCTGAAGGCGGTTACAAGGGGCGTAGCAGCGAAGGCGGTTACAAACCTCGAACAGAAGGCGGAAGCAGCTATGGTGGCGAAAAGAAAAGTTACGAATCCAAACCATACAGCGGAACCGGCGAAAAACGCAGCTACCCAGGTAAGGACAAAGGCTACACCGGCGGTAAAGACAAAGGTGGATATCCTAAAAAGAAATATTGATATTTCTCCTAAAATAATAGAAAGCACCGTGGAACTAAGTTTCAGGGTGCTTTTTTTTGCGAAAGGATATTGACTACCTTTGCATCGATAAATAGACTATTTTACACTCGCCACGAGGCGAAAATTTAACCCATTTCGATTAAATGATTTCAGTAGAAGGACTTTGCGTAGAATTTAACGGAACAACATTATTCAAGGACGTCTCTTTCGTCATCAATGAAAAAGACCGTATAGCTTTGATGGGTAAGAACGGAGCAGGTAAATCAACTTTGCTAAAGATACTGGCAGGAGACAGGGAACCTTCCAGAGGAAAAGTATCCGTACCAAAAGATACTACATTAGCCTACTTACCCCAACATCTTCTAACCGAAGACAACAGAACCGTATTTGAAGAAACAGCACAAGCCTTCTCACACATTCATGCCCAGGAAACTGAAATCAACGAGATCAACATACAACTGGAAACGCGCACCGATTATGAGTCTGACGAATACATGACACTCATAGAACGCGTATCTACACTCAGCGAAAAATTTTACAGTATCGAAGAAATCAATTACGACGGTGAAATCGAGAAAATGTTGCTGGGATTGGGTTTCGCAAGAACAGACTTTCAACGTCCAACCAGCGAATTTAGCGGAGGCTGGCGCATGCGTATCGAACTTGCCAAATTACTACTTTTGGATCCTGACGTTTTGCTTCTGGATGAGCCCACCAACCACCTTGATATTGACTCTATCCAATGGTTTGAGGACTTTATCATTAACAGCGGAAAAGCAGTTATAGTCATTTCTCACGACCGTGCCTTCGTAGATAACATCACAACACGCACTATTGAGGTAACCATGGGACGTATTTATGACTACAAGGCAACATACTCACACTATCTTGAATTACGCAAAGAGCGCCGTGAACAACAACAAAAACAGTTTGATGAGCAACAGAAAATGATAGCGGATACCACCGAATTCATCGAACGTTTCAAAGGAACTTACTCAAAAACCCTACAGGTTCAATCTAGAGTCAAGATGCTTGAAAAACTAGATCTCATTGAAGTGGACGAAGAGGATACTTCCGCTTTACGCCTCCGCTTCCCGCCGGCTCCACGCTCTGGAAACTATCCGGTAGTTGCCGATAGACTGTCAAAAAACTACGGTGAAAAGGTCATTTTTCAAAATTCCAATTTTACCATTGAACGGGGCGAAAAAATTGCTTTTGTGGGCAGAAATGGGGAAGGAAAATCGACACTTGTCAAATGCATCATGAACGAAATATCGTTTGATGGTGAATTAACGTTGGGACATAATGTCAAAATCGGTTATTTTGCACAGAATCAAGCTTCGATGCTCGATGAAGACCGAACAGTATTTGAAACCATTGACGTGGTCGCTGTTGGAGATATCCGTACAAAAATCAAGGACCTCCTCGGCGCTTTCATGTTTGGTGGTGATAATTCCACCAAGAAAGTCAGGGTACTTTCCGGCGGTGAAAGAACCAGGCTGGCCATGATTAAACTCCTTCTGGAACCGGTAAACTTGCTTATTCTCGATGAACCAACCAACCACCTTGACATGCGAACTAAGGATATCCTTAAACAAGCTCTTGTCGAATTTGACGGAACGCTAATCGTAGTCTCTCACGACAGGGATTTTCTCGATGGATTGGTTAAAAAAGTATATGAATTCGGTAACCAGAAAGTAACCGAACATTTGGAAGACATCTATGGATTTTTGGCTAAAAAGAAACTCGAAAATCTCAGGGAAATCGAACGAGCAGCAAAGTAAGCTGTTGGTACAGGACCTGGAGATTTGTCTGGTCAGGAAAAATGTCAGAGGTATGCGCCTCTCCATTCGTCCCGACGGTGAAATCCGTTTGTCCATTCCACTTATAGTCAGCGACACTGTTGCCAGTGACTTTGTTGAGTCCAAACTATCCTGGATTCGGGAACATCTGGATCGCATCAGCCAAAGAAAAGTGCTGGAGCCCGATGATTACAGTACCGTTTCTTATTTGGGAACCACCTATCAAACACAGATTTTCTATCATCGAATTGCCCCCAGGGTTGTCATCGATTCTTCCGAAAGAATTTGCATCTTTCTCAAACCAGGCACTCCGGAATCAGATATGCCTAAGGTCCTCAATGCCTGGTACCGCACAGAACTAAAAAAAATCATCCCACCCCTGATTCAGGAATGGGAAGCAATTATGAACGTCAAGGTGAATGTCATCCAGTTTAAACGTATGAAAACCCGCTGGGGAACCTGCAATGTCATTGACCACCGCATTTGGTTCAACATCGAATTGGCCAAGAAATCCTACCCCTGTATCGAATACATCGTCGTCCATGAGATGAGCCATCTGCTTGAGCGCGGTCACGGACCCAGATTTAAGGCCTGTATGGATAAGTTTCTCCCTGAATGGCGCAGCCTGCGCAAGGAGTTAAACGGCGTGCCTGGCGAGCACTAAAATAGATTATTTGTTTTTACCAACCAGCTTGTTCAGATAAGGAATGGATTGAAGCGAAGCATCCTTTTTGATGGCGTAAGCTATAAAGACCAATAAGAGAAGCAATCTGAATCCCAGACGCAAAACCAACGACTCTATTGGAATATACATACCGAGCAGATAAAGTACAACACCAACAAGGGTATATTTCATCCCTGATTTTATCTCGTAGGATATCGGATAATATTTCTTACCCAACACCCATGAAATTACCATCATGACAAAAAAGCTGACGGCAGAAACCCAGGCAGCGCCCATATAGCTGTATCTGGGAATAAAAAATATGTTTCCAACAACGGTCATAACACAACCAATCAAGGATATATAGGCACCCCACTTTGTCTTATCGGACAATTTATACCAAAAGGACAGATTAAAGAAAATTCCCTGGAATATAAAACTAAGCAATACAAGGGGAACGACATTAAGACCACTGTGATAGGTATCTTTAATAGCAAATTTGATCACATCCAGAAAAAACATGATACCCAAAAAAATGAAGATGGAAAAAATATAGAAGTACTTCATCGCATCTGAATAGGCTTTTTTATCGTCCGATTTTTTTTGCTTGGCAAAAACAAATGGCTCATAGGCATACCTAAAAGACTGTGTGAACATCATCATCACCACTCCTATCTTATAACAGGCTCCGTAAATACCCAGTTGAGATTCCGCAAAAACCTTATTGTCAATAAGATGTGTAAACATCATCTTGTCAAAAGACTGATTCATGATACCTGTAACACCCAATAACAGCAATGGCAGGGAGTAAACCAGAATTTGCTTAAGAAGCTTTCCGTCAAAATTCCATTTGATGTGGATAAAAAACGGGAGAAGCAACAACAAAGTAAAAATGGATGAAATCAAATTGGCAACAAAAACATACCCTACTCCATAGCTCGGATTGTAAAACCAATCGATCAAAGCCGGGTTCCATAGCATGATTTTTGGACAAAGCAGGAAGAAAAACAGGTTCAGAAAAATATTGGAGAAAATGCTCAGAACCTTCAATGTTGCAAAAGCTATTGGCCGCTTCAAATACCTCAACCAGGCAAAAGGGATGGAACTGAATGCATCTAAAGCTACTATAACCGCCATCATCCATATATAATCCTGATGATTCCTATATCCCACTAAACTCGAAATTCCGGGAAGGAACATGAAGCACAAAAGAATGAAAAGGACCGAGGAACCAGCCAAACTTGCAATCGAGGTAGAATAAACCTGCTCAGGATCAACTCCAGTTTTGTTGGCAAAACGAAAGAATCCGGTTTCCATTCCATAGGTCAGAACAACAAGCAGCAATGCAGACCATGCATATAAGTTCGTCATAACCCCAAATTCAGCTGTATTAGCCAATGTAAAGGAATACAATGGCACCAAACACCAATTCAGGAATTTACCCAGGATACTACTTACTCCATAGATGGCGGTGTCCTTCGCCAAAGTCTTCATTTCAGCCATAAAAGTGCTGTTTAAACCGATAAATCTACAACATACCGGCAGTAAATTATTTAAAACAAGGATAAATCAGAATTCTCAGGTACTCTTCCCAAATGTTTCCAGGCAAATGCAGTAACCTCACGTCCACGTGGCGTTCTTTTTAAAAAACCTTCCTGAATCAAAAAAGGTTCATATACTTCCTCCAATGTTCCTGGATCTTCGCCCAACGCTGTTGCGATTGTGCTCAAGCCAACAGGTCCACCCTGAAATTTATCAATTAGAATACTCAAAATCTTATTATCTACTTCGTCCAACCCGTATTTATCAATGTTCAGGGCTTCCAAAGCATATTTTGCAATTGCGAGATCAATTTTTCCGGAACCTTTTACCTGTGCAAAATCCCTTACACGACGTAAGAGCGCATTGGCAATACGGGGCGTTCCACGGCTTCTTCCTGCAATCTCAATTGCCGCTTCCCTGCTGCAGGAGATATCCATTAGTCTGGCAGAGCGAAGGATGATGGACTGTAATACTTCTGAACTGTAATATTCCAGATGGCAGTTAATCCCAAAACGGGCCCGAAGCGGAGCTGTCAGTAACCCACTTCGGGTTGTGGCTCCTACCATGGTAAAAGGATTGATTTCAAGTTGGATGGATCTTGCTGACGGGCCTTTGTCTATGACAATGTCAATGCGATAATCCTCCATGGCAGAATACAGATATTCCTCCACCACAGGACTTAAACGATGAATCTCATCAATAAAGAGCACGTCATTGGGTTCAAGTGCGGTCAATACACCTGCCAGATCTCCTGGCTTATCCAGGACAGGACCGGATGTAACCTTAAAACCGACCCCCAATTCATTGGAGATAATGTTGGACAGCGTGGTCTTTCCAAGACCGGGAGGGCCGTATAACAGAACATGATCCATGGCCTCACCGCGCATCTTGGCTGCTGAAACAAAAATCTTCAGGTTTTCAACAATCTTCTCCTGACCATTAAAATCAGAAAAGCGTAGTGGTCTTAAAGCTTTGTCAGCTTCCTTGTCCCAATCGCTTGGATTTTCATCCCGAATGTCAAATGTTTCTTGCATGCTAGTTATTTATGGATGCAAAGGTACGGAAACGGTTTCAAATTTAAACAAGTTTGACACTTCGTTTCTCATTTGCCCCACATCCTTTGAAGTTGTTGGTTTAAAATTTTTAACGTGAAGTGTTTTAAGAAAGGAATAAACTTCAGAAAAAAGTTAAATGTTAGCCATAAGGTATACGGATAAATCTTCTTTGTATCTTTTTTGATGCCTCTTAAAATGGCTCGGGCACAGGCTTCAGAAGATTGTACGGGACCAGCTTTATCTATGGATGTCCCCGCTCGCTCAAAGAAGCGGGTTCTTGTAGCGACAGGATAAATGATGCTTACTGTAACATGTTCCGGCACTTCATACTGGATGGCACTCATACCGCCGTTGACCGCAAATTTGGTAGCGACATACAAAGCGTATCCTGGTACTTCCAGCAGACCAGCTATGGAATCGGTCACCATAAAAAGCATCTTTTGGTTGGGATACAAAGTCAACATCTTTTGGAGAGAATAATAGGGAGAAAGGACGTTGGTATGAAAAATTTGCTCCATTTTTTCCCAATCCGGTTCCCCAAATTGTTGATAACAGCCAAAACCGGCATTTGCCCAGAAAAGGTCGATACCTCCCATTTTTTCAGCAGCGGCATTAAAGACCTTATCTACCCCCTCCTGTGATGAGACATCACATTGCAAGGGAAAAACCTTTTCATCCTGTGGAACATCTGTCATAGTACGCCCAACCGCCAGAATGTGGACATCGTATTTCAGTAATAACTTCAGGACTTCCAAACCAAGGCCAGAAGTGGCTCCGGTAATAACAATACGTTTTCCGTTCAGATCCATATTTATTCGTTTTTGATGTTAAAGAGAGGTCTATTATTCAAAAAGTAATCCATTTTCCGAGAATTTCCAAAATATAGGGGGCTAGTATAGCTGTAAATAGACCGTTAATAATCAAGCCCAAGCTGGACATTGCACCATGATCAGGGCCAATTTCCATTGATTTAGAAGCCCCTACTGCATGTGCAGCCGTCCCCATTGATAGCCCCTGCGACATGGGATTCTTAATACGTACGATGCGCATGATCTGATATCCGAAAATAGCTCCGAAAATACCGACCACAACGACCACAGATGCTGTCAGGGCAGGTATTCCTCCAATCGTTTTTGAAATTTCAATGGCAATAGGCGTTGTAACTGATTTGGGTGCGAGAGAAAAGATGACCTCCTTGGAGGCTCCCATCAATTTTGCGATCATGACAACTGATACAACTCCAACTACACAGCCGGCAAATTCTGATACCACAATTGTTATGGCTTGTTTCTTGATTTTTTCCAACTGTAAATACAAAGGAACTCCCAATGCCACAACTGCCACTTTCAGAAAAAAATCAATCAACTTACTACCTTCTTGAAAATAGTGGTAATCAATCTTGAAAACAGCTAGAAATGCAATGATAAGAATGATTGATATCAGAATCGGATTCAGAATGACTGAATGCGTTTTCTGTTGTAGCCTCTGAGCAAGAAAATAGGCCAGAAAAGTGAAGGCTAGGATAAATATTTCACTTTGTAAAAATGGCATCAGCTTCGTTTTATTTGTTTCTGACTCTTTTTAATCAAAACCTGATGTACCCATCCAGTAACGGCTAGAACCAGAACTGTGCTGACTATAGTAGATACCAGAATCGGCCAGAAAGAGGCTTTGATCAAATCAAAATAAATCATCACTGCAACCCCTGCCGGCACAAAGAAAAAGCCCATGTTCTTAACTAAGAAATCAGATATTCCCTGAACCCAATAAAGCTTTACCCAGCCTATTTTCAACAGTATTGTCAATAAAAGCATACCCAAAATACTAGAAGGTAGCTTTACTCCTGTGAGGTAAACAATCAACTCTCCGATAGCAAGGCATCCTAAAAGAATGGTACATTGTTTGATCATTTTTCAAAAAATTAGGATAGGTACTTGAAAGCCCTCCAACTTTATATGGAGGACAAAATTCAATGCAAAATAAAGCATTTATCGCGATATAAAAAATCCGGAAATCGACTGAATGGACATCGGATCATTTAACGCATTTTTCAGCTACTTCAAATCCAACAAAAAAGGGCAAAGTTTGTGTGGTAAAAAACGATTGAATATAAATCTTTTTACTCTATGAAAACATTAGTATGACAAAGTGTGTTTTTATTAATCGTATCATTCATAAACTTTAATAAATGAGGAGAAAAAACAATGTTTAAACCAAAATTAGTATTCACATTAATTCTATTGGGATTTCTAGGTCTTCTATCTATTTTACCTATCAATGCTCAAGATTCGGTTAAAAAAACAGCTGTAGATAAAATAAGTTTTGAATTCCAACCGCTTCCCTATTCTTACGATGCACTGGAACCCTACATTGATAAACAAACAGTAGAAATCCATTACAGCAAACATCACAAAGCCTACTATGAAAATTTCATAAAGGCAATAAGTGGGACTGAAATGGAAACAATGAATATTAAAGATCTATTCAGAAACATCAGTAAGTATCCAGTAGCTGTTAGAAACAATGGAGGTGGTTATTTCAATCACACATTCTACTGGGAAGGCATGAAAGGACACGGGGAACCTCAGCCTACAGGTAAATTATCAGAAGCTATAATCAAGACATTTGGTTCCTTCGATGAGTTCAAAAAACAATTCTCCGATGCTGGTAAAACCCGCTTTGGGAGTGGTTGGGTATGGTTATGCCTTAATGAAAAGGACAATCTGTTTATCTGTTCTACACCAAATCAAGATAATCCATTAATGGATATAGCTGAAAGAAAGGGAATCCCCCTGCTTGCAATGGATGTGTGGGAACATGCCTATTATTTAAAATACCAGAATAAAAGGGCAGATTACATTGAAGCTTTTTGGAACATCGTAAACTGGGAAGAGGTATGTAAAAGATACGAAAATAGTCTATAGACATTGAACTGTTGATAAATAGAAGTAATCCTGCAACAGCGAATGTTAGCGGGATTATTTTTAGTGGTTTTTTTCATTTCTGTCAATGTTCTTGGTATTTCGTTTCGCAAAAGCTACTTTTGTGCCAATTAGTATACTTATCATGGCATTAAACTATATTTGGATTGCCTTTTTTCTGGTTGCCTTTGTCGTAGCCTTAATTCAACTCATTATATTTCAAGACTATGCTGTCTTTGAGAGGATTATAACGAGCAGTTTTGAGATGGCCAAATTTTCGGTCATGGACATTGCTTTGCCACTGGTTGGCATCATGACTTTGTGGTTAGGTATACTAAATATCGGAGAGAAAGCGGGAGCCATCCGGTTCCTTTCCAAAATTATAGGGCCTTTTTTCAACAAATTATTCCCCGAAATACCTAAAGGTCACCCCGCTGGTGGACAATTGGTGATGAATTTTTCTGCCAACATGCTGGGATTGGACAATGCTGCCACTCCCCTGGGATTAAAAGCCATGCAGAGTTTGCAAGAGCTGAATCCACAAAAAGATACAGCTTCAAATGCACAGATCATGTTTTTGGCATTGAACACATCCGGACTTACCATCATACCGCTAACCATTCTTGCACAACGGGCTATTTTGGGTGCTGCAAATCCAACCGATGTCTTTATTCCCATCCTGATTGCCACGTTTGTATCTACCCTGACAGCTATTATTTATGTAGGTATTCGTCAGAAATTAAACCTACTTAATAAAACCGTATTTGCCTGGATAGGTGGTCTTATGATGATGCTAGGATCTCTCGTTTGGTGGTTTTCAAGCCTGGATAAAGATCAGATGACCATCGCTTCAGGTGTTTTAAGCAATCTGACACTCTTTGTGATCATCGTGGGTTTTATGATTGGAGCCTTATACAAGAAAGTCAACGTTTGGGAAGCTTTCGTCGAAGGGGCCAAAGGTGGCTTTGAGACCTCTGTAAAGATTATCCCCTATCTGGTGGGCATGTTGGTTGGTGTTGGTGTCTTCCGGGCCTCAGGTGCAATGGATTTACTTACGGACGGCATCTCTTGGTGTGTCGGAGCTATGGGCTTAAATACCGATTTCGTGGAAGCCCTGCCTACTGCCTTTATGAAACCATTAAGCGGTAGTGGTGCCAGAGCCATGATGGTTGAAGCGATGAAAACCAATGGTCCGGATTCTTTTGTAGGCCGATTGTCTTGCCTTTTCCAGGGCGCTGCTGATACGACCTTTTACATTATTGCACTTTATTTCGGTTCAGTGGGAATTGTAAAAACCAGATATGCGGTAGTAGCGGGTTTAATTGCCGATTTGGCCGGAGTGATAGCAGCCATTTTTCTTGCCTACATTTTCTTTCATTAATAGTATATGATCAGGTATTATTCAGAAGATTGTAACCTTCCCGAAATTGACCAGCTTGCAGTAACAGACTGGATCATCAAAGTTGCCGCATTTCATGGTAAAAAGGCAGGAGAAATTAACTATATTTTTTGCTCGGATGCTCGGATTCTGGAAGTCAACAATCAGTACTTGCAACACGACTATTTCACGGACATCATTACCTTCGACTATACAGAAGAAAATAAGATTTCCGGTGACATTTATATCGGAACTGAAACAGTTGCTTCCAATGCAGAAATGCTTGGCGTCACTTATGAGACCGAATTGAACAGAGTGATCATTCACGGTGTTTTACATCTTTGCGGGTTTAAGGATAAAACTCCTGAAACGGAGAAAATGATGCATCAAAAAGAAGATGAAGCATTGGGTTTTATATGTTAACTACTTGAATATCTTTATATTATACACATAATGAAGTTTACTTACGATGTAATTGTGATCGGTGCAGGCCATGCAGGTTGTGAAGCTGCTGCAGCTGCCGCTAATATGGGTTCAAAAACCCTGTTGATCACAATGGATATGAATAAAATTGCACAAATGAGCTGCAACCCTGCCATCGGTGGCATTGCAAAAGGTCAGATAGTGCGTGAAATAGACGCCTTGGGAGGGCAAACCGGAATTGTGACCGACATGACTGCCATACAATTCAGGATGCTTAACAAATCAAAAGGACCAGCCATGTGGAGTCCTCGATCTCAAAGTGACCGCCAGAAATTCATGACTGCCTGGAGAGAAATTTTAGAAAACACCAAGAATCTCTATATCTGGCAAGACACGGTCAAAAACCTGATTATAGAAAACAATGCAGTGGCAGGTGTCAAGACCGCCATGAATGTAGAATTTTTTGCAAAAAGCGTTGTGCTTACAGCTGGCACTTTTCTGAATGGACTGATACATATCGGACGCACACAATATGCAGGAGGACGCATGTCTGAACCATCTTCCTATGGCTTGACTGAACAGCTGAAAATGGTAGGCTTCACAACGGATAGAATGAAGACAGGAACCCCTGTTAGAATTGACGGTAGGAGCGTTCATTTTGAGGAAATGGAAGAACAACCTGGAGAAAACGATTTTCACAAGTTCTCCTATTTGGATTTCAAACCACGACCGTTGAATCAAAAAAATTGTTGGATATGTTATACCAACTTAAAAGTCCACGAAGTCCTCCGAAAAGGTTTGCCTGACTCTCCCCTTTTTAATGGACAGATTCAGAGTATTGGTCCACGCTATTGCCCAAGCATAGAAACCAAGATTTTCACTTTTGCAGATAAAGACCAGCACCAATTGTTTCTGGAACCGGAAGGAGAAAGCTCGCAGGAATACTATCTGAATGGATTTTCTTCATCGTTGCCCATCGATGTTCAATTGAATGCGTTGAAAGAAATCCCTTGTTTCAGAGATATTCAGATTTACCGTCCTGGATACGCCATCGAATACGATTATTTTGATCCAACTCAACTAAAGCATACACTTGAAACAAAACGAATCAGAAACCTGTTCTTCGCCGGCCAGATCAACGGAACGACCGGGTATGAAGAAGCGGCAGGCCAGGGCATCATTGCAGGCATCAATGCTCATCAGAATTGCGTTGAAGGATATCCTTTTGTACTAGGTCGTGATGAATCCTATATCGGTGTACTGATTGACGACCTTGTTACAAAAGGTGTGGACGAACCCTATCGTATGTTTACCTCTCGTGCTGAACATCGTATCCTTTTACGTCAGGATGATGCAGATATGCGCCTAACTGAAAAATCCTTTAAACTGGGGCTAGCTAAAGAAGATAGATACAAGCTGCTCCTTGCCAAAAAGGAAAGGATAGACAATCTACTTTCTTTTTGCGATAATTATTCCATCAAGGCAATTTACATAAATGACGCACTGGAAAAACTAGGGACTGCCCCACTAAAACAAGGTGTACGTTTAAAAGACCTGATTCTACGTCCTCAATTGAGCTTTAATAATCTCGTTGCACATATTCCAGCCTTGAAAAAAGAGTTGGATAAAATAACGGACAGACAAGAGGAAATTGTAGAGGCAACTGAAATTCGAATCAAATATCAAGGCTACATTGAACGTGAAAAAATAATAGCTGACAAGATCCTTCGTTTGGATAACATTTTAATTACGGACAAATTTGACTATCAAAATATTCAGGCTCTCACTATAGAAGCCAGACAAAAATTAAGCAAAATCCTACCCGAGACAATTGGTCAAGCCAGTCGAATTCCTGGAATTTCGCCCAGTGATATAAACATATTACTCGTTCTTTTAGGTAGATAGCCCCTTGTTCCACGTGGAACATAAATACAAAATAAACATCATGACAACTGAAGAAATTAAAAATTCCATACGGAATATTCCAGACTTTCCCATCAAGGGTGTCCAGTTCAAAGACATTACCACAGCCTTAAAAGATGGCAGGGTATTGAAAGAACTTTCACAGGATATGTATGAGACCTACAAGGACAAGGGCATTACAAAGATTGTGGGCATTGAATCAAGAGGCTTTATTATGGGTGCTATATTAGCAGAAAAACTAGGTGTAGGATTTGTTCCAATTCGAAAAAAAGGGAAACTACCTGCAGAAACGCATACTGAATCTTATGAAAAAGAGTATGGTATTGACGAAATAGAAATGCATAGAGACGCTTTATCCTCTGAAGATATCGTTGTAATTCACGATGATTTGCTTGCTACAGGAGGCACTATGCGGGCTGCTGAAAAATTAATAAATCAATTTGGAGTTAAAAAAATATACATTCATTTTATAATTGAACTGGATGAATTCAATGCAAGAAATTTGTTTGAAAACTCAGAAAACGTAAAATCAATCTTGCACTTTTAATTATTCATTTTCTAATGAAGAGCCTCTATCCTATCCCAACAGCTCTTCAGGAACTGTTGGACAGAATACCTGATAATCCCGGCGTATATCAATATTTTGATGATTCCGGGACTATAATCTATGTTGGAAAGGCAAAAAACCTTAGAAAAAGAGTTCATTCTTACTTTGTCAAGGAGCATGAGGACTCTCCTAAAACGCGAATATTAGTTCGTAAAATCAGAGACCTAAAATACATAATAGTGAATACAGAAGAAGATGCACTCCTTCTGGAAAACAATCTGATTAAAGAACATCGACCCAGATATAATGTCCTTCTCAAAGACGACAAAACTTATCCCAGTATCTGCATAAGGAAAGAAAATTTCCCGAGAGTGTTACAAACAAGAAGTATTATTCTCGATGGATCCGAGTATTTTGGTCCTTATAGCTCCATTCCGATGGTACGGACTATGCTTGAAATGATTCGAAAAATATACCCAATCCGTACCTGTAAACTACCCCTACTAGAAAATTATATTAAACAAGGTAAATACAAAACATGTCTGGAATACCAGATAAAAAGGTGTCTTGGACCCTGCGAAGGATTACAAACAATCGATGAATACAGTGAAAATATAAAGCAAATTCGTGAAATTTTAAAAGGAAATGTACAATCCATCAGTAAACTCCTTTTGATTAAAATGCAGTTGTTGTCCAATGAACTTCGTTTTGAAGAAGCTCATATCATTAAGGAAAAATTCGATTTGATCGAGCAATATAGAATTAAATCATCAGTCGTCAATTCAAGTTTAAACAATATTGAGGTCTTTTCTTTCGATGAAACCGACCAATCTGCTATCATTAATTACCTTTATCTAGTGAATGGTTGTATAGTAAGAGGTTTAACTTTTGAATACAAAAAACGACTTGAAGAAGAAAAAGAAGCTCTTTTAAGCACAGCTATATACGAAATGCGTCACCGTTTTAATAGTACCGCAAAGGAAATAATTGTACCTTTTCTACCTGAAGTGGAAATGGAAAATGTCCTTTTTACGGTTCCTCAAAGGGGTGACAAAATGAAAATACTCGATTTATCTTTACATAATGTCAGGCAATATAAGCTGGATATGCTAAAACAGCAAGAAAAATTAAATCCTGAACAACGGACAACCAGAATATTGACAACAATGAGGAAAGATCTTAATATGAAAGAGTTACCTCGTCATATTGAGTGCTTCGATAATTCAAATATACAAGGTAGTTTCCCCGTTTCATCTTGCGTGGTCTTTAAAAACGCCAAACCTTCTAAAAAAGACTATCGACATTTCAATATTAAAACGGTAGAAGGTCCTGATGACTTTGCGTCCATGGAAGAAGTACTTACTAGGAGATATAGCAGACTTTTAAATGAAGAACAGCCTTTACCTCAATTGGTTATTGTGGATGGAGGAAAAGGTCAACTTTCATCAGCTGTGACCGCATTAAAAACAGTAGGAGTATTTGATAAATTACAAGTAATTGGGATAGCCAAAAACCTGGAGGAATTATTTTTTCCATACGATTCAGTTCCTTTATATTTGGACAAAAACTCTGAAACACTGCGTATTATACAACAATTGAGAGATGAAGCACACCGATTTGGTATCACTCATCACCGAAAAAGACGAAGTAAAAATCAAATTGCATCTGAATTGGATGAAATCACTGGTATTGGAGAAAAAACTAAAACAATGCTTTTAAAACAATTTAAAAGCGTAAAAAAAATCAGAGAAGCTGATAAAATTGCCCTTGAAAACGTAGTTGGCCCATCAAAAGCAGAAAAAATATATCTATTTTTACACACTAAGAACAACACCCAATGAGAGCAGTTATTCAAAGAGTATCAAAAGCAAGTGTAGAAATTGAAGGACAGATAAATGGCCAAATTAATCAGGGATTTTTGGTTTTGCTAGGTATTGAAGACTTTGATAATCAAACTGATATAGAATGGTTAACAAAAAAAATAGTGCAATTGCGAATATTTAATGATGACGCAGGATTAATGAATAAATCCATCCAGGACATTAACGGTAATATATTATTAATCAGCCAGTTCACTCTATATGGCCAAACAAAAAAAGGAAACAGACCTTCATTTATCCGTGCAAGCAAACCGGAAATAGCAATGCCTTTGTACGAACTATTTTGTCAGGAATTGAAAAAAAACCTTGGAAAAAAAATAGAAACCGGCATTTTTGGTGCAGATATGAAAGTTTCACTAATTAATGATGGACCAGTTACTATCTTAATGGATACTAAAAACAAAGAATAATGACTCTTGAAGAAGCTCAGTTCAAAGTAGATGAATGGATTAAAACCTACGGTGTACGGTATTTTAGCGAACTGACCAATATGGCCATTTTAAGCGAAGAAGTTGGAGAAGTGGCTCGTATTATTTCTAGGAAATATGGAGATCAATCCTTTAAAGAAAGTGATAAAAAAATAGATCTGGGCGATGAAATGGCTGATGTTTTATGGGTTTTAATTTGCCTGGCCAATCAAACAGGAATTGATCTGACAGCCGCTTTTGAAAAAAACATCCAGAAAAAAACAGACAGAGATAAATATCGACATAAAAATAATTTAAAATTAGAATAAAATGGATAAGATAACAGAAGCAATCGGACAGTACTCTATACTTAACAAAACAGATATAAAGGCAAAAGTCTCCGCCATATTAAACGAAAAAATGGCAGAAAATCAAAATCAAAAAGTATATGAAATCCTTTTGAGTTGTATTGATCTAACCAGTTTGAATACTACGGATACAGAGGAAGACATTGCTAATATGACTGAAAAAGTCAATAATTTTGAAGATTTATATCCTGAACTTCCAAATGTTGCTGCCATTTGCGTCTACCCTTCTATGGTAAATACCGTGCATGAAGTACTGACAGCAGGTGTTGAGATAGCCACTGTAACGGCTGGTTTTCCTCATTCTCAAACTTTTATAGAAGTAAAAATTGCAGAAACTTCACTTGCTGTCATGGATGGTGCTACAGAAATAGATATCGTTTTTCCTATTGGTAAATTATTGGAGGGTAAGAATGAAGAAATTATGGAAGAGCTTAAAGAAATAAAAACTGCTTGCCGCGATGCAAAACTGAAAATCATCCTCGAATCAGGAGCCCTGGAAATAGAAAATATACAAAGATCAGCCATTTTATCGATGGAATCCGGTGCTGATTTCATCAAGACATCCACTGGAAAACAACAACCCGCAGCAACAACTACAGCAGCATTTGCCATGTGTCAGATGATTCTGGAATACTATCAAAAAAGTGGGCGAAAAGTTGGTTTTAAAGCAGCCGGTGGAATATCAACTACAGAAGAGGCCTTACAGTATTATTGTATTGTAGAATCTATTTTAGGAAGTGAATGGTTACACAAGGATCTTCTGCGCTTCGGGGCTAGCAAGTTAGCAAACAATGTATTAAGTGACATCACAGGAGAAAATAGTCCCTGTTTCTAATCCATATAGAAGGGTTTATGTAATTAAATAAACCCTTCTAATAATTATTTAGATCGCTTCATAGCAAATTCCAAGCAGTCGAGCAAAGCTTGTTTAGAGCGATTCTCAGAAAAATCTTTTAATGTTTCTATAGCCAACATCTTAAAGTCCATCATTCTCTTTTCAGCATATTGAATACCACCTTTATCTTGTACAAATTGACTCATAGATTTTAGATTTTCTATAGAGTAATCTTTATTACGTATCATATTCAGAATAAATTTTGACTCCTTTTTATCCGTATTTTGAAGAGAAAAAATCAAAGGTAAAGTCATTTTTCCTTCTTTCAGATCATTTCCAGTAGGTTTACCAATATCACCTGAATCAAAGTAATCAAAAATATCGTCTTTCATCTGAAAAACCATACCTAGATATTCACCAAAAAGACGAAGATGTTCCTCCTGTTCTGGTGAAGCATTTACAGATATGGCACCAGCTAAGGTGCAAAAAGCAAAGGTCTTTGCCGTTTTCTTCTTAATTACTTCCAGATAATTCGGTTCCTCAATCAATAATTTACTTTCATTGGAGACTTGCAATAATTCTCCGTCAGCCAGATCACAACCCAATTGAGCAAGCAAAGGAGTAATTCTCTTGTTCTTCATGCTTGCAGAAATTTGGGCAGATTTTGAAAGATAATAATCACCAACCAGAATAGCAATCTTATTGTTCCATAGGGCATTGACTGAATATTTAGACCGACGTTGGTAAGTTTGGTCTACCACATCATCGTGCATCAAACTGGCCGTATGAAGTAATTCCAAAGAAACAGCTGATTGAATGGTATCAGAATCTATTTTACCGAACAAAGATCCTGTCAGTAAAACCAAAATAGGACGTAGCTCCTTACCTTTAGTCGTTCTGACATACTTAAGAATATTTCCAAGCAATGCATTATCAGTCTTTACAGCGGCTTCAAACGCAGCTTCGTAAAGACGAAATTCATTTTCAATGGGTTTCCGGATCTGATCAATCATAACGAAATATTAGAGTTACAAAAGTAATAGAAAAAATGAAGCTAACTCATTTTTTAGTACTTTTACAAAGCTATCTAAAGCTAATAATGATAGCTTGATCCTATTTATAAACAAAAAAGAACTCAGAAGGATGGAAAATCCTAAGAAATTATTTCTGTTGGACGCTTACGCCTTAATTTACAGGGCATATTATGCATTCATCAAAAATCCCAGAATGAATTCAAAAGGTCAGAATACATCGGCCATTTTTGGATTTGTAAACACACTGGAAGATCTGATTAAGCGCGAAAATCCTACCCATATTGCCGTAGGATTCGACCCTTCCGGACCTACTTTCAGGCATGAAGCATATGAAAAATACAAAGCTCAACGCGAAGAAACTCCAGAAGTAATCCGCAAATCAATTCCTTATATAAAGAAAATCATTAAAGGATATAATATACCCATTTTGGAAGTGGCAGGTTTTGAAGCCGATGATGTGATTGGAACCATTGCCTGGAAAGCCGAAAAAGCCGGTTTCATCGTATATATGATGACCCCGGACAAGGATTATGGACAGTTGGTCACCGATAAAGTTTTCATGTATAAACCTAAATTTGGTTCCAATGATTGTGAAATTTTGGGTCCAAATGAAATCAAAAGGAAGTACAGTTTGACAGATACCAAACAGATGATCGATTATCTGGGTTTAATGGGAGATAGCTCGGACAATATTCCAGGTTGTCCCGGTGTCGGAGAAGTCACTGCCAAAAGCTTGATTTCCGAATTCGGAAGTATAAAAAATCTTTTGGAGAATACCGATCAGATAAAAGGCAAGCTCAAAGAAAAAATAATTGAGAATAAGGATCAAATTATTTTCTCTCAATTTCTAGCCACCATCCGGACAGATGTTCCAATTGAATTTGAAGAAGACCAATTGGTGAGAGAAGCGGTCAACGAAAATGAACTACGGGAAATTTTTGATGAATTGGAATTCAGAAACTTGTTAAATCGTATTCTTAGCTCCCCTTCCGCAATTTCTTCTGAACCAAAAAAAGAGCTACCCAAAAAAACAACAAAGAAACAAACTGAAAACCACGGACAAATTTCGCTCTGGGATATGGATGTTACTGAAACAGAAAATAAAAATTCGGAAAATGAACAACAAAACCCAGATGAGAATGAAATATATGCGGCCAATGGGCAGACAGAAAATTTTCATTCAATTCTCGCGAGCTTAAAAACCGTACATCATTCCTACTATTTGCTTGATACTGAAAGCAAAATAGACAATTTTATATCTAAAATTTCTGTTCAGGATTTTTTCTGTCTAGACACAGAAACCACAGGTTTAGACGCCATGACAGCAGAATTGGTTGGAATGTCCTTTTCCTGGACAAAAAACGAGGCTTACTACCTCCCCTTCCCGGTAGACCAGAAATTGTGTACAGAAAAATTACAAAGACTCAGAAATATTCTTGAAAACCCAAAAGCTGAAAAAATAGGTCAGAATCTTAAATACGATATTGTCGTTCTGAAAAAATACGGCATCAATGTCTGTGGTCCGATTTTCGACACCATGATTGCCCATTATCTGCTTCAACCGGAATTAAGACACAACATGGACTACCTGGCTGAAATTTATCTGAATTATCAGACCATTCACATTGAAGAGCTGATAGGACCAAAAGGAAAAAATCAAAAATCAATGCGGGATATATCTCCCGACTTGGTTTGCCCCTATGCTGCAGAAGATGCAGATATCACTCTTCAACTAAAAAGTATTCTGGAACCAGAAATCAAAAAAAACAATTTAGATTTTCTATGCTATGAAGTAGAAATGCCTCTGGTTCTTGTTTTGTCTGAAATGGAAAATACAGGGATCAGTATCAATCAGGATTCTTTGAAAGAAGCATCCATTGAGTTGACCGAAAAGCTCAATAGTCTGGAAGAAGAAATACAGACCATAGCCGGTGTTTCCTTCAATGTCAATTCGCCCAAACAGATTGGTGAAGTCCTTTTTGACAAAATGGAAATAGGAGGTAAGGCGAAAAAAACAAAAACCGGTCAATATTCCACGTCAGAAGATGTGCTCGAAAGTCTGAAAAGTAAACACCCAATTGTTGAAATAATTTTGGAACAAAGGGGATTAAAAAAATTGCTAAGCACTTATATTGATGCACTACCTTTGTTAATCAATCCTCGTACAGGAAAAATACATACATCATTTAATCAAGCTGTTACAGCAACAGGAAGGCTAAGTTCAAGCAATCCAAACCTCCAAAACATTCCTATTCGGGAAGAATTGGGAAGAGAAATCCGTAAAGCTTTTGCAGCAGGTCCCGGTGAAATATTTTTCTCAGCCGACTACTCTCAAATAGAATTGCGGTTGATGGCACACCTTAGTCACGACCCATCAATGATTGAAGCATTCCGAAGCGGTCAGGATATTCATGCGGCTACTGCTGCCAAAATCTACCATATTCCATTGGAAGAAGTAACTTCAGAAATGCGCCGAAAAGCCAAAACAGCCAATTTCGGTATCATTTACGGCATTTCCATTTTTGGACTGGCCGAACGGATGAACGTTTCAAGAAGTGAAGCTAAAGAACTGATAGACGGGTATTTTGAAACATATCCAGAGGTTAAGACGTATATGGACAATGCCATACTTCAAGCTAAGGAAAATGGGTGGGTGGAAACCATTTATCATCGTAAAAGATACCTTCCAGACATCAATTCACACAACGGAAACGTCCGGGGCTATGCAGAACGTAATGCCATAAATGCACCTATTCAAGGAACTGCAGCTGATATTATCAAGGTGGCAATGGTCCGGATTCAGAAAGCTATTGAGGATAAAAACCTGAAAACTAAAATGATCCTACAGGTACACGATGAATTGAACTTCATAGTACCCGAATCTGAACTCGAAGAAGTTCAGAAAATTGTCAGTCACGAAATGGAAACGGCAGTAAATCTGGATGTTCCTTTGAAAGCAGATACCGGTTACGGAAATAATTGGTTGGAGGCTCACTGATAAATTGGGTTATTTTTCGTACTTTTGCGGCCTCAAACCGTTTTTATAAGGTAAAAAGATTTTGGGCTCCTGCCCTATTTAACAATTTATATTTCAATATTATGGCTTTACAATGTGGCATCGTCGGCCTTCCCAATGTGGGTAAATCTACCTTGTTCAATTGCTTATCCAATGCGAAAGCACAAGCAGCAAATTTTCCCTTTTGTACCATCGAGCCCAATGTAGGTGTCATCACCGTTCCCGATGAACGACTAACTAAACTGGCAGAAATTATTCATCCAAACCGAATTGTTCCCACCACTGTTGAAATTGTGGACATTGCCGGCTTGGTAAAAGGTGCAAGCAAAGGGGAAGGTTTGGGTAATAAATTCCTTGCCAACATACGTGAAACAGATGCAATTCTACACGTACTCCGTTGTTTCGATGATGAAAATGTAACCCATGTCGACGGTTCAATCAACCCGGTAAGAGATAAGGAAATCATCGATTATGAGCTTCAAATAAAAGATCTGGAAACCATAGACAGTCGTATCCAAAAAGTGCAAAAACAGGCTCAAACCGGTGGTGACAAACTTGCAAAACAGACCTTGGAAGTCCTTTTGAAATTTAAGGCTGCATTGGAACAAGGCAAATCTACCCGTACGGTTATATTTGAAACCAAGGATGATGAGAAAATTGCCCGCGATCTATTCCTGCTCACAAACAAGCCAGTGATGTATGTTTGTAATGTCGATGAAGCTTCGGCTGTCAACGGTAATAAATATGTGGACATGGTGCGAGAATCAATTAAAGATGAAAATGCTGAAATACTAGTTGTTGCAGCTAAAATTGAATCAGAAATTGCGGAGTTCGATACCTACGAAGAACGCCAAATGTTTCTGACTGAAATAGGTCTTCAGGAATCTGGCGTAAACCGCCTGATCAAATCGGCCTATAAACTTTTAAACCTAAGCACCTACCTTACTGCTGGTGTCCCAGAAATTCGTGCCTGGACTTTCCTGACCGGAAGCAAGGCTCCAGTTTGTGCCGGGGTAATCCATACTGATTTTGAAAAGGGATTCATACGTGCAGAAGTTATCAAATACAATGATTTCATCAAATACGCTTCAGAAGCAGCTGTAAAAGAAGCTGGTAAAATGTCTGTTGAAGGCAAAGAGTACATTGTTCAGGATGGTGATATCATGCATTTTAGATTTAATGTTTAAAAAGGATACAAATATCTGCGTTGCTGCTCATTCGACAATCCTCACGTACGAAAAGTACGCTCTGGTGTGTCTCATAATCAGCGCCTTGACCTTTGCACCCTTTTTAAACATTATATATGCGTACAAGAAAAGCTTTTCTTTTTTACTTTTTTCCCTTGAGAATTCTCTTTATGTCACTGAGTTTATTCAAAGCTTCAAGCGGCGTTAGATTATTTACATCCACTTTTAAAATTTCATCCCGTATTTGGGAGAGAACCGGATCATCTAACTGAAAGAAACTCAGCTGCATACCTGAACGTTCGTTGGCTATTTCCTGGGTCGGTTTGTGAATGCCGCCTTTGCGGTTTTCTTTTTCCATCTGACCTAGAATCTGAGTGGAACGTTTGAGGATACTTTGAGGCATACCGGCCATTTTTGCTACGTGAATACCGAAACTGTGTTCAGTCCCACCGCGTTCCAATTTTCTCAGAAAAATAACTTTTCCATCCGCCTCCTTTACAGTTACATTGTAGTTTTTTATTCTCGGAAACGTTTTTTCCATCTCATTAAGCTCATGGTAGTGGGTGGCAAACAACGTTTTAGCCTTGTATTTAGGGTGTTCGTGGATGTATTCTACAATAGCCCAAGCAATGGAAATACCATCGTAGGTGCTCGTTCCACGACCTAGTTCATCAAACAAAACCAGACTGTGTTGGGAAATATTATTCAGAATATCAGCTGCTTCATTCATTTCTATCATAAAGGTTGACTCACCGGAAGAAATATTGTCAGAAGCCCCTACCCTGGTAAAAATCTTGTCAACAACACCTATTTCAGCTGATTCAGCGGGTACAAACGAACCTATTTGCGCCATCAGTACAATCAATGCAGTTTGTCTAAGTAAGGCGGACTTACCGGCCATATTTGGACCGGTGATAATGAGTATCTGATCTGAATTACTGTCCAGACGGACATCATTGGCTATATACGACTCTCCCATTTGGAGTTGTTTTTCTATAACAGGATGCCTACCCTGACATATACGAATAATATCACCATCCACTACCTGAGGTCGAAAGTACTTATTATCTACTGCCACTTTGGCAAAACAAATTAAACAATCCAGTTGTGCAATTTGAACAGCATTACGCTGTATATCTGTCATATAAAAACTTAAAGCATCAATTAATTCTGTAAAAATTGACAACTCAAGAGCAGCTATTTTTTCTTCAGCGCCTAAAATTTTTTCTTCATATATCTTGAGCTCCTGAGTTATATATCTTTCCGCGTTGACTAAAGTCTGTTTACGGATCCATTCATCCGGAACCTTATCTTTTTGAGAGTTGCTTACTTCAATATAATAACCGAACACATTGTTGTAACTGATCTTCAAACGACTAATACCTGTTCTGAGGGTTTCGCGTTCCTGAATACCGGTCAGGTAATCTTTACCCGAAGTCGACAAGGCTCTCAATTCATCCAGATCGGGATTTACCCCATTTCTGATCACTTCACCCCTATTTAACGCTATGGGTGGTGTATCAACAATTTCTTTGTGGATCCGATCACGTATGTCTCGGCATGGATGGAGTTTATCCATCAATATCATCAAAGCATTGTAACCTGGATCGTCGTTATCCGCAAAATTGTCATCCATACAGGCTTCCTTGATTTCGTCAATGGCTTGAAGAGATGTTTTTAAGTAAACCAATTCTCTGGGAGAGACCCTACCTACAGAAATTTTAGATACTATTCGTTCCAAATCGCCAATCAAAGCTAATTTTTGGTTGATAAAATCCCGTAAATCCGGATATTTTAAAAAAAAGTCAACTATATCCTGACGCTCAGTTATGGCTGCTATATCCTTGAGTGGAAAAAGCAGCCAGCGACGCAAAAGGCGGCCCCCCATGGAGCTTTGCGTTTTATCGAGGACGCTCAGAAGGCTTTTTCCACCTTCATTCATGGCATCACAAATCTCCAGACTGCGAATGGTATACCTATCTAAACGGACAAACCGATCTTCTTCTATTCTTGAAATAGTTTGAATGTGATCGAGCTGTGTATGTTCGGTCATATCCATATAATAAAGAATGGCTCCGGAGGCAATAATGCCAAAAGGTATGTTTTGGATACCAAATCCCTTTAGATTCTTTGTTTGGAATTGTTTCAGCAGCCTGTTCATGGCTGAATCTTCGGTATAAACCCAATCTTCCATTTCAAATTTAGCACCGGAATGATGAAAGTATTGTTGAAACAGACCTCTTTTGGATCTTTCATACAAAATTTCCTTGGGGGAAAATGTATTCAACAACTTATCCACATAGTCAAAGCTACCTTCAGCTGTTAGAAATTCACCTGTAGAAATATCCAGTAAGGCAACTCCGGCCTTATACTTGTCAATATGCAAACTGGCCAAAAAATTATTTTCTTTTTGGTTCAGAATATTCTCATTGGTTGAAACGCCTGGTGTTACCAGTTCCGTGATGCCACGTTTTACCAGTTTCTTGGTTAATTTTGGATCTTCCAGCTGATCGCATATAGCAACTCTCCTACCCGCTCTGACCAATTTAGGTAAAAAATTATCGAGTGCATGGTGCGGAAAGCCACACATTTCTATGGGACCAGAAGCTCCATTAGATTTTCTGGTCATTGCAATACTCAATATATCAACAACTTCAATAGCATCTTGACCGTATGCTTCATAAAAGTCACCGACACGAAATAAAAGAACAGCATCCGGATGTTTACTTTTCATCTCGAAATACTGTTTTATCAATGGGGTATTCTCACTATTATTCGTCAAAGCTCATAAAATATTATATACGCAAATATAAAAAAAAGCATGTTCATAACTAGTGAATAGATGTGGATAACTTTTTAAAAATAGTCTTAAATAGAATTTTCGTCAAAAACAAATTCATTTCTCAGACATAGATCAACATTATAAACAATACCTATCAACACTAGCACCAAATAAACCTATAAACACCACCCCTATTTGGTAAAATAAAAAAATGTTGCTATTTAATTGACTGTCTGATTTTTGTATAATGATAAGTTGTTCACAACTTGTTGACAAAGTCTTTATTCTATTCACAACTCCGATTTTATTAATTTGATAAAAAAGAATTGAACAGTATCAACACTCCATAATACTATCTTAGATTTTTTGATAAACTTTAAAACTAAAGAATAATAATAGAGATGTTTGTAACTTTATTAAAAAGGAGATTTTAGTTGATCAAAAAACGACCATAGAACAATACCGGAGGCTACTGATACGTTTAATGAATGTTTGGTACCAAATTGAGGTATTTCAAGGCAAGCATGACATGCATCGACAACTGATTGTTGTACGCCTTTGACCTCATTTCCCAAAACAATAGCATATTTTTGATTTTTTTTAAGTTTTAAATCAGAAAGACAGACGCTTTCATGTGCTTGTTCAATGGCATAAATAAAATATTGATCGTTTTTTAATTCATTGATAGCATCCATCGTATTTTCAAAATAGGACCAATCAACGGTTAATTCGGCACCTAAAGCAGTTTTATGAATTTCAGTATTTGGAGGAGGGCAAGAAACACCGCATAAAATGATTTTTTCAATTAAAAATGCATCTGAAGTACGAAAGACTGAACCAATGTTGTGAAGGCTCCTGATATTGTCCAATACAACTATTAAAGGAATTTTTTCACTTATTTTGAATTCTTCAGGTGTAAGCCTGTTCATTTCAAGGATACTTAGTTTCTTCATATAAAGAATTTTTTAAAAGCAAAATTAGGAATAAAATGTATAATTTTGTAACCTTAATAAAACTGACATGAATAAAGTACAGTTAATTTCAGAAATAAATAGACTTAAAAATGAGAAGAATGCAGTCATTATGGCTCATTACTATCAGGAAAATGATATTCAGGATATTGCCGATTTTATAGGTGATAGTTTAGCATTGGCTCAACAAGCTGCCAAAACAGATGCAGCTATTTTGGTCATATGTGGTGTACATTTTATGGGAGAGACTGCAAAAATACTTTCTCCCGACAAAAAAGTACTAATACCAGATTTGGATGCAGGTTGTTCTTTGGCGGACAGTTGTCTTGCCGATAAATTTGAAACTTTTATTAAAGAACATCCGGATCATAAGGTTATCAGTTATGTAAATACTTCTGCAGCAGTCAAAGCACTGACCGACGTAGTGGTCACATCCACCAATGCAGTTTCAATAGTTGAAAGTTTTCCAAAGAATGAGAAAATTATTTTTGGTCCTGACAGAAACTTAGGAAATTATATTAATTCTCTGACAGGCAGAAATATGGTTATTTGGGATGGAGCATGTCATGTACATGAACAATTTTCCGTTGAAAAAATAATAGAACTAAAAAAACAAAATCCTTTAGCTAAAATTATAGCTCATCCGGAATGTAAACAGGTTATATTAACTATGGCTGATTATATCGGATCAACTGCATCGTTATTGAAATATATTCAACATTCTGAATTTGAGACTTTTATAGTTGCAACAGAATCTGGTATTTTGCATCAGATGAAGTTAAGCTGTCCTGAAAAGACTTTTATTCCAGCACCTCCAAATGACAGTACTTGTGCTTGTAATGAATGTTCTTTTATGAGATTGAATACCTTGGAAAAATTATATAATTGTCTGAAAAATGAATATCCTACCATTGAAATAGAAGAAAATATTCGAGTAAAAGCCGAAAAACCTATTCTCAAAATGTTGGAACTTTCTGAAAAGCTCGGATTATAAACCTTTTGAGTATGCGTAAAATTGTTTTTGCTACCAATAATAAACATAAGATGTCTGAAGTTTCAGCTATTTTATGTTCTGATATTGAGTTACTTAGTTTAAAAGATATTGAGTGTTTTGAAGAAATTCCTGAAACGCAGGATACCATTGAAGGAAATGCTTTACAAAAAGCTCATTATATTTATGATAAATTCGGTATTGACTGTTTTGCAGATGATACCGGTTTAATGGTTGAAAGTCTGAATGGTGCACCAGGTGTATATTCTGCCCGATATGCTGGTGAAGATTGCAATTCAGAAAACAACATTCAAAAATTGTTACATGAACTCAAAAACCTGAACAACCGTAAAGCTTGTTTTAAGACAGTTGCTGCATTAATACTGGATGGAAAGGAATACTTGTTTGAAGGAATAATTTCAGGCTCTATATTGAAAGAAAAACACGGATCAGAGGGTTTTGGTTATGATCCGGTTTTTATGCCAGATGGATATGATTTAAGTTTTGCTCAAATGGGGATGGAACTTAAAAATAAAATTAGTCATAGAGCATTGGCAATGACTAAGTTATCAGATTTTTTAAATAAATAGGAATAATCAAGTATGAAAAAATTTCTGTTGCTGTTTTGTTTGTTCTTGCAATCTTATGCTGTATTTTCAAAAATTCCTGTTGGAGAATGGCGTACACATTTTTCCTATAATTCTGCCAATCAGGTAGCTTATGGAAACGGAAAAGTTTATGTGGAAGCCAATAATAAGTTATATTCATATTCAACAAGTACAGGACAATTAGAAACTTATTCAACTTTGACCGGTCTTAGTGGTCATAAGGTTACTTGCATAACTTGGTGTGAAGCTGAAAAAACGCTAATCATAGTATATTCGGATGGTAACATTGATTTTTTAACAGAAAAGGGTTTGATAAACTTAGCCGACTTTAAGAATAAATCCATGACTGCTGATAAAACGGTAAATGGTATTCGGGTTGATGGTAGTATGGCGTATTTATCCACTGGCATTGGTCTGATGGTGATTGATGTAGCAAAAAGAGAAATAAGTGAGACCTATTACATCAGCAAGACATCTTCATATACAAACGTTTATGATGTTGCTGTATGGCAAGATTCATTGCTTGTAGCTACAGAATCTGGATTATATATAGGAAATATAAATTCAAATCTGCTGGATGCAGATTCATGGTCCCCCATGTCTTTTATTAACGGAAGTAAAGCAAAACAAGTTATCAGGTTTAATAACGACTTTTTTGCATTGGCTGACAATGGTATTGTATATAGAAAAAATAATTTTAGAGATTGGTTTATTGCATTTGTCATACCTGTTCGGTCAAAAATTATGATACAGGATGGGTATTTATTTATTTGTGCTGGTAATGACACATATATGTATGATGAAAATTATCAAAGATTTAATGTGGAATCGGTTGAAAATAAAGGAATTGCAATGGATACGTTGAATGATGTGATTTATATAGCTTCTGGTACCAAAGGTTTGACAAAACTTACAAAAACAACTTCTGGATATACCATTGCTGAAGATTCCATTACTGCAAACGGTCCTGCCAGCAATATTGCCTGGAAAGGTTTATTCCGAGAGGGCGTTTTCTATGCGACAGCAGGAGGCCAATCACAAAATTGGGGAAACCGGGCTAATTATGATGGAGATATATTGGTTTTTAAAGACGAAAAATGGAGCAATATCAGCAACAAACAAGAAATTATTGAACAAACAAAAGTTCCTTTTTTAGACTTGCTGAACCTGGCTATTGACCCAAATGATCCAACTCATTACTTTGCAACATCTTTTGGTGAAGGACTATATGAATTCCAAAACAATAAATATTCCAAACTGTACACCAATAAGAATAGTCCTTTGGAATCATCCATTGTTGGAGATTCAAGTAGATATATCCGTATTGATGGAGCAACATTTGATCCGGACGACAATCTTTGGATGTTGTGTTCCAATAGCTACAACCCCGTTCAGGTATTATTAAAAGATGGTGATTACACTAAATGGGCTACTATTAATTATCCTGAAATGCCTAAATCTGAAACCTGGAATTCCATTCTATTTAGTAAAAGAGATCAAGTTTGGATGAATTCCATTCGTGAACCAAGTGGTATATTTGTAGTGGATAGTCATGTCACGGAGAATACTCAGCAAGTACAGACCCGATGGATTTCTTCAATGACAGACCAGGATGGGAATGTATTGAGCCCATTTTACATCAACTGTATTACGGAAGATTTGAATGGGTCTATTTGGTTGGGTACGGTATATGGACCTATTGTAGCCAATAATCCCTCCTACATCTTTGACAAAAATTATACTTTTACCCGAATCAAGATTCCGCGTAACGACGGTACCGATAATGCAGATTATTTGTTAAATAATATCCGTATTAATTGCATTACAGTGGATGGAGCCAACCGTAAATGGATAGGAACCAATGGTAATGGCACTTATCTGGTTTCTGCAGATGGTACTGAAACCCTACATCATTTTGATACTGAAAACAGTCCGTTACCTTCAAATTATATTTGGTCAATAACCGTTAATCCTGAATCAGGCGAAGTATTTATGGGTACGGATGAAGGATTGGTTTCCTATAGAAGTGATGCAACCGAATCGTCCATTTCTTATGATAAGATCCACGTTTTTCCAAATCCGGTAACTGTTGGATATAATGGCCTTATAACAGTAACCGGTCTGATGGAAAATTCACAGGTGAGTATTTCGAATTTATCTGGAAATGTTTTAATAAAAGGCACTTCCAAGGGGGGGCAATTCACTTGGGACGGTTATACTGCTAATGGTAAAAGGGCTTCAAGTGGAGTGTATATCGTATTTTGTGCTTCGGAGGATGGGACGCAATATCAGACTTGCAAATTTATGATTGTCAATTGATTTCTTTGAGTAGAGATTCTATGTCTTTGTGAAGTAGAGGATGAATCAGTTTTGGTGAAATTTCTGCCAACGGATCCAGCACAAATTTTCGAAGATGAAGCAGTGGATGTGGAATGGTCAGATTTTCCTCCTGAATGACGACTTGATCGTAAAATAGGATATCAATGTCTATGACTCTATCACTATAACCGTCTGTCGACTTTTTAGAGCGACCTAACAAGCGTTCAATAGACGAAACAATACGAAGGCATTCGTAAGGGTCCAAAGTTGTTTCTAGGGCCACGCAGGCGTTGATAAAAGTATTCGGTGATTCAAAACCCCATGGTGCTGAATCGTAAAAAGCAGATCGGGCCATAATGGGCCCGATCTGCTTTTTTATTTCTGTAATGGCCAATTCGAGAAATTCTTCTTTATGACCTAAATTTGAGCCTAAGCCTAGAAAAACAAGTGCCATTTTTAGATGATCAGCATGGCATCGCCATATATGCCAAAGCGGTATTTTTCTTTCATGGCTACTTCATAGGCTTCCATAATCTGATCGTAACCACCAAAAGAAGCCACCATCATCAGTAGAGTTGAAAGTGGAGTATGGAAGTTGGATATCATGGAATTGGCTACACTGAATTCGTAAGGTGGGAAAATAAACTTATTCGTCCATCCTTCAAAACTTTTCAGATGTCCGGCAGCACCTACGGAGCTTTCAATGGCACGCATAACGGTAGTACCTACAGCACAAACCCTATTACCATTGTCTTTTGCGTTGTTAACGGTCTTGACTGCTTCATCGGTGATGAACATTTGTTCAGAGTCCATCTTATGTTTGGTGAGGTCTTCCACGTCTATTTCGCGGAAATTACCTAAACCGGCATGTAAGGTTACATAAGCAAAGTCAATTCCTTTTATTTCAAGTCTTTTCAATAATTCGCGGCTAAAGTGCAAACCTGCGCCTGGAGCAACAACAGCACCTTCGTTTCGTGCGAAAATCGTTTGAAAACGTTCTTCATCTTCGGCTTCAACCGGACGTTTGATGCTCCGGGGCAGTGGTGTTTCACCCAATGCAAAGAGTGCATTCTTAAAATCCTCGTGATTTCCATCATAGAGGAAGCGAAGTGTACGCCCCCTGGATGTGGTGTTATCGATGACTTCTGCCACCATGGAATCGTCTTCACCAAAGTAAAGCTTATTTCCAATACGGATTTTACGTGCAGGGTCCACCAAAACATCCCATAAACGCAATTCCTGATTTAATTCACGAAGTAAGAAAACCTCAATTTGTGCACCGGTTTTTTCCTTATTTCCGTAAAGACGGGCTGGAAATACTCTGGTATCGTTAAAAATGAAGACATCTTTTTCGCTAAAATAAGTAGGCAATTCTTTAAACAACTTATGTTCAATGCTTCCTGTTTTCCGATCCACAACCATCATACGGGATTCATCACGATTGTAGGCTGGATACTGGGCTATCAACTCTTCCGGGAGTTTGAATTTAAATTTTGAAAGCTTCATAATTTATTTATTTTTGTTTTTGTTTTTGACAGAAGTCTATTCTTCTGACTCAATCTTATCCGTTTGGACCAGACTTTCAGAATCTTTGGACCTCAAATCATTAAAAAAATCATCGATATTCTTACAATGTTCCAGACGGATATCTCCAATTCTGGTTCTGCAAAGTGCTGTCAAATGTGCTCCACATCCTAAGGCTTCTCCCAAATCTCTGGCTAGGGCACGTATGTAGGTTCCTTTACTACAAACGACTCTAATCTGTACAATCGGCAACTGGTAATCCAAAAGTTCAATTTCGTCAATGACCAAAACTTTTGGTTTAAGTAAAACGTCTTCTCCTTTTCTTGCCAGATCGTAAGCTCTTCTTCCATCTACCTTACAGGCGGAAAAAGCAGGTGGTATTTGCTCAATTCGTCCGACAAACTTTATTAATATGTCTTCGACCAATTCACGTGTCACATGACTAAAATCAAAACGCTCGTCAATTGGCTTTTCCAAATCAAAAGATGCTGTTGTAGCACCTAATTCCAGGGTAGCAATATATTCTTTGGTTTGATACTGAAATTCTTCTATTCGTTTTGTGGCCTTTCCTGTACAAAGAATCATTACTCCAGTGGCCAAAGGGTCTAATGTCCCAGCGTGTCCCACTTTCATCTTCTTTATCTTCAGGTATTTGCTAAGAGTATTTCTGACTTTTGCAACTAAATTGAAAGAAGTCCAGTTGAGTGGTTTGTTGAAATATAAGATTTCCCCTTTTACGTAATCCATTTTTTATTTAATCGTGTTTGTCTTTTTTCAATATCCCAAAAATGACAAACAAAAAACCAAAAAGACTGACACCAGGAGCTAAAACAATACGTCTAAAGCTAAATATATCAGGGTTATATGCACCTTCCAGAGAGGGTGCTCCCATCATCAGCAGAAAACCGATGATAACGATGACAAAACCGATACCTATTAGAATAATGTTCTGTTTGCCTAAAGCGAATTTTTTGTCCATAACTATATAAGTTTAAAAAGATATGACTAAATGTAATATAGGTCGTTTGTATTCATTTTCAGATATTTGTTTACAGCCAACCAAGTAGCTGTAGTAATAATAAAGACACCAAAGACCAACATAGAAAGGAATATTATTCCAATTGTCTGAATATCCAGAATATGTAGACTTCCTGCCATTTTTTGTTGCAAATAACTCAATGAACCATATAGCAATCCCATGGCTAGAATTGATGCGATAATTCCACTCCACAGGTTTTCCAACAGAAAGGGACGTCTGATAAAGCGACCGTTAGCTCCGACCAATTGCATGGTACGAATCAGAAAACGCTTGGAATAGATCATTAGTCTGACTGTATTGCGAATCAATGAATAGGATATAACTGTTAAAAAAATAGCTAATATCATCAGAACGATACTGATATTTTTTACATTTTCGTTAATCAATGATATCAGGTCTTTTCGATAAATAACTTCCTGTACATCCTTATTTTGCTTTAAAGCCGTTTCCAGTTTAGCAATACTGTCAGTATTGGCATAAGCTTCATTCAGATAAATATCAAAAGAGGCAAGAAGGGGATTGTATCCAAGCAAATCTTCCGGATTTTCACCCAATTCACTGACCAATTGTTTCAAGGCTGTTTCCTTGTCTATATAATCAACAGATCTGACCCATGGTGCAGCTTCCAGTCGTTGTTGAAACATCTTGACATCCGGAAGATCCATCTCATCGTCAACAATAACAGATAAACTGATATTTTCCTTTACATATTTGGACAAGTCTTTTGCCAAAAATCCCAGTACCAGCATTATTCCAATCAGGAAGAGCACTAAAGTGATGCTTATCGTGGAGGTAAATTGAGAATTGAAAACCCTGGTGGCGCTGATTTTTTTTTGTTTATTCATTAGGATAAAATAGAATAGTAAGGATATGATAAGTATATCCCCAAAATTGCCGCAAAAGTGCGAAAAATATCCGAAATAATAGCGTTTTTTTTGAATATTTAATTACTTTTTTTTTAGACTAGCTCGCCAAGCAGGGTGGCAGTTGTGCAATTGGTCACCTTGACGCGCACAAGTTGACCAACATGCGCATTGCCTTTGGTAAAAACAACCACTTTGTTTTGTTGCGTCCTACCATACAATTGTTCACGGGAACGTTTAGAGAATCCTTCAACAAGTACTTCAAATTCTTTTCCCAAATCTTTGTTGTTACTTTGTCCGGAAAGTTTGTTCTGAAGGTCTATCAATTCATTTAGTCGTCTTATTTTTTCTTCCTCTGTAACGGTATCCTGTAAGTTTTTGGAAGCATAAGTGCCTGGACGTTCTGAATATTTGAAAAGGAAGGAGGAGTCATAACCAACTTCACGCATTAAATCAAGACTCATTTTGTGGTCTTCCAATGTTTCAGAGTGAAAACCACAGAACATATCGGTAGAGAGCCCGCAATTCGGGATGATCCGTCTAATAGCAGCAACACGATCCAGGTACCATTCACGGTCGTATTTTCGGTTCATTAGCTTAAGGATCCTGGAACTGCCGGATTGAACAGGGAGGTGTATGTGGTTGCAAATGTTTGGGTATTTAGCAATAGTTTCCAATATTTCATCCGACATATCTTTTGGATGGGAAGTGGAAAAACGGATCCGCATATTCGGTTGTGCTTCTGCCACCATTGCCAGCAAGCCTGCAAAATTGAGGTCTTTTTCTCCGTTTGTTTCGCTTGTACCAAATCGGTAGGAATTGACGTTCTGTCCCAACAAAGTGACTTCTTTGAAATTTTTGTTGTGAAGGTCATCCAGTTCCTTGAGGATGGTTTCCGGCTCCCGACTTCTTTCACGTCCACGGGTATAAGGCACAATACAGTAGGTGCAGAAATTGTTGCATCCGCGCATAATAGATACGAATCCGCTAATTCTGGCATTGCCAAGCCTTGCAGGTATGATGTCCTTGTAAGTTTCGGTAGTGGATAGTTCAATATTGATGGCCTTTTCACCTTGCTGAACGGCACCTATCAGGTTGGGAAGGTCCAAATAGGCGTCAGGCCCTACTACCAGATCAACATGATGGTCGCGAATCAGTTCGTCTTTGACATTTTCTGCCATGCAGCCCAATACACCAACGACCAGCTTTTTACCTTTTCTTTTCAGGGATTGAAAATATTGAAGGCGCGAGAATATTTTTTGTTCGGCGTTATCACGGATGGAGCAGGTATTCATCAATACCAGGTCGGCATTTTCCAGCGTACCGGTTACAGTAAATCCGTCCATTTCGAGGATAGATGCCACCACTTCGCTGTCAGCCACATTCATTTGACAGCCGTATGTTTCAATAAATACTTTTTGATTTTTTAAGTCCATTTTTTGATCTTATTGTGCAAATCCTTTCTGAAAAAGAAGAGGAAAAATGAATAATCAGGGAATTAACTAAACGGAATAATGGGCGAATTTTGCCATGACCCTTTCCGTATAGGTTTTTGATACTGGAATGTCGGGGATGTTTTCCAGGTCAATTGCCAGATAAATGCCATCCTTCTCTTTACGCAAGACCTTGACTTTGTCAAAGTTGACGATGAAGGACCGGTGGCATCTGATTAAGGCTGTATTTGTAAAGCTCTCATCGAGCGTTTTGAGCGAGTTCCGAAGCATAAAATTGGACAACTTTCCTTTGTTCAGATAATAGATCTTTACGTAATTGTCAGCCGACTCCAGATAAATTAACTGCTCGGATTGTACGGAAAGTTTGAAATCTCCTTTTTCGTCATAGAAACTGAGCATGCCTTTTTTGGTCTGATCAATGGCATTTTCTTCTTTTGCCATATCTTCCAGCTTCTTGTTTTTATCTTTCCAGGAGAAAAAGAGCCAGGACATGGCGTATGGAAGCAGAAGCACCAGACTCGTATTGATGAACGATTGCTTGATCATGACTTCAATAGTACGAACGTCAAGCAGGACTATTTTCTCAAATAGAGTGTAAAAAGCAGACATTGCCAGAATCTCAGCCAGAACCCATACGCTGTACTGAAAAAGCAGCAATACTTTTCTTTTGCAATAGTAGTACATGATGATGCGACTGATGACCACAACAATGACTCCGGTAAGCATGATCAGGCTGGATCCCAGAAAGTAGGTGGTAGATGAAACCCTGAACCATTCATTTGAACCGAATGGTTTATACAGGTTTATAAAACCCAAGGCAAAAAATGCCGTGAAAAGTATCAGGCGGATCATATTGCCTTTTTCGTACAGATATTCAGGAATTTTTTGGTTCATAGTCAGTTTTGTGTGACTTTCCAATTATTGTTTTACAAAAGTAGCTGAATTCTCCATCTTTATCAATTCTTTCGAAAAATCTTTTTGTGGAACGTTCACCCCTGCAGAACGATTTTAATCCCACATATCGTATATATGCCCCATGAAAGTGGCTCGAACCCCATTAATTTGGAGATCGCTCTTTCCTGCAGTTCATTTGTAGAAAATGCTGCCAGCCACTGCAGATTTTATACTTTTAAATGAAGTGGATTAAGGCTGGGCGGAAGTTAGTATAATAGGTTTTTCAATAGGTAATTAATACTAGTTCATTATGGAATTCATTAATTTTGTACAAAGACAAAAGGCGCTGCTTCAACTTTTCGGTTTAGGAAAAGAAGTGGCCATAAAAGAATCATCTCTGGAAATTCGTTTTCAAACTTTTGAATCCGGCTATTCCAACAACAATAAAGCATTGGGGAATCCAATATCGAAAGATCTGCTGATTACTGAAAACCGAAGTTTCAACTATCCGGTGTTTATTCACCATGGTACTAAAAAGGCCAGAAAGGTGATTGTTCTCTTGCATGGTCTGAATGAACGCAATTGGGATAAGTATCTTTGCTGGGCCGAATATCTGGCAAAGAATACCGGTAAGGCAGTCCTGCTTTTCCCCATAGCCTATCACATCAACCGTTCGCCGGTTCAATGGAGTGACCCGCGCAGCATGTCGCTGTTGGTAAAAAAACGTCAATTGGAAGTAGGAGAGGACCGGTCTTTATGTTTTGCAAATGTGGCGCTTAGTGAACGTTTGACTGAAGACCCTGAACGGTTTTATACCACTGGCCGACAGACTGTTCAGGATTTAACAGATCTTGTCAGGCAAATCAAGAAAGGAGACCATCCATTGTTTGCTCCAGGTGCTTCTGTCGATTTTTTCGCCTATTCCATCGGTGCCTTTCTTTCGGAAATAATCCTGATGGCTAATCCTGAAAAATTGTTTAACGAATCCAAGCTTTTTATTTTTTGCGGAGGCTCCATATTCGAGCAAATGTTTGGCGAATCCCGATGTATCATGGACAAACCGGCTTACAAACGTTTATTTAATTTTTACTGTACAGAATGGCTCAGTCAGAGATATAGGGACAGGAAAGGACCAAAGGATGAAACGTTGGATGCTTTCAATACCATGATCATACCTGGGCTGGAGCGAGAGAAAAGAGAAAATTTCTTTTCAAAATTGGGTAACCGTTTGTCTGGAATTTCACTGAAAAAAGATAAAGTCATGCCGTATGCCGGTGTTGAAGCTTGTATGGGAACCTTAGAAGCGGTTAAGCATTTTACACTGATTGATTTTCCTTATGAATACACCCACGAGTCACCATTTCCTACAAACGGAAGTGTAGAATCTTCCTTATTAAATATATCTTTCAATGATATATTTTCCAGAGCTGCTCTGTTTTTGGCCTGACTTTCTAGCTATCATTGCCAGACATTGTCAGAAATGGGTATTCATTTAAAATAGAAAAGAGGCATTTCAAAGGTCTCAAATCCTGTCAGGGTGTCCTTTTTCTATTTTAACTCATTTTTTTTTAGTTTTTACAAATACATCATTAACTTTAAGCTCTCAACAGACATATTAAATTTGTTGATCTCAGTCAAAGCTATAAACTTCTAATAAACACCTCTATGAAAGCGATTCATTTAAGTTTTCTGCTGTCAATATTCCTCCTACCGACAATCCTTTTTGCTCAAGAGGCAGAGTCCAATGGTTATATTTTTCCTGATTTTACCGATGGCATTGTTTTTAACAAAGATGGAAGTAGAATTTCGGCAAAGCTCAATTACTATACTATTGAGCAGAAAATGTTGTTTAAGGATGCGGAGGGCAAGATTATGGAATTTGGGGTACCTGAGTCTGTGGAAGCCGTTAACATCAAAGACCGCTTTTTCGTAAATTCCGGAAATGGCCCTTTCTATGAACAAATAGCTGTTGGAGAAACTGAATATTATGTTCAATGGTCTGCAAAGATCCTTTCTTCCGGAAAAGGCGTTGGTTATGGTGGCTATTCAAACACGACAGCTGTCACTAATCTTTCGGGTATTGGCAATGCAGGAGACTTTACACCACTTAATGCTGATGAGAAGGTCATGACCTTGACTGAATGCAACTATTATCTGAAAATCAAAAACAGCTTTAAAAAAATCAATTCACTAAAAATCCTCGTTAAATTGTTTAAAAAGCAACAAGCAGAAATAGAAAGTTTTGTATCTGTACAAAAAATTGATTTTACCAAGGCCTCGGATATAGCTAAAGTTGCTGTATTTTGCTATCCCTTCACTAAGTAATCTGTGGCAATATCGATTTCAGGGCTGCTAATGGCACTAGATGGACTGAATCGTTTTGATTTTCGTATCAAAAAACCATTTGAAATCATTTTTTTCGTGTATATTAAATTATTACCTTTGCGCCGTCTAAAATAACAGCCAAAGATTATGTCTTTAAAATTCATTACTGCTGAAGAGGCAGCATCAATTGTCAAGAATGGCGACCGTGTAGGTTTCAGTGGTTTTACCCCGGCCGGATCCCCGAAAATAGTATCAAAAGCCATAGCGCATAAGGCAGTAAAGGAACACGAAGCTGGTCGTGAGTTTAAGATCGGTGTTTTTACCGGTGCTTCTACCGGTGATTCACTGGATGGAGAATTAGCCAGAGCCAACGCCATTCTCTTTCGTACCCCCTATCAATCCAATAAAGATTTAAGGAATAGTTTAAATTCTGGAAGTGCCTGCTATTTTGATATGCATCTTTCCAATCTTGCTCAGGAACTCCGTTACGGATTTCTTGGAAAGGTGGATATTGCTATCATTGAAGTTGCCGATATCAATGAAGATGGTGAATTGATTTTGACTTCAGGTGTTGGAATATCTCCAACAATTGCTCATCTGGCCGATAAGATCATCATTGAATTAAATTCAAACCATCCGAAATTTATCAAAGGATTGCATGATATATATGAACCGCTAGATCCTCCTTATCGCAGAGAAATACCCGTTTACAAACCATCTGACCGCATTGGAAGTCCAGTTTTAAAAGTGGATCCATCCAAGATTGTAGGTATTGTTGAAACTTGTGTACCAGACCAGACGAGCAGCTTTACGGCACCCGATCAAGCAACCATGTGTATTGGTGACAATGTGGCCAGTTTTCTGGTGAGTGAAATGAAAGCCGGTCGTATTCCTTCTTCCTTTTTACCCATTCAATCTGGTGTTGGAAATATCGCCAATGCCGTTTTGGGCGCTTTGGGCTCAAATCCTGAAGTTCCGCCTTTTACAATGTATACCGAAGTAATTCAGGATTCTGTAATTGACTTGTTGCGCTCAGGAGATATAACGTTTGCAAGTGGTTGCTCCCTTTCCATTTCTCCTGAGTTGCTGAATTCAGTTTATGCTGATTGGGATTTTTTTAAGGATAAGCTGGTTCTCAGACCTGAGGAAATATCCAATAATCCTGAAGTGGCTCGTCGTTTAGGATTGATTACCATCAATACGGCCTTAGAGGCTGATATTTTTGGGAATGTCAATTCCACCCATGTCCTTGGCACCAAGATGATGAATGGTATCGGTGGCTCCGGTGATTTTACCCGCAACGCCTATTTGTCTATCTTCACCTGCCCATCTGTTGCGAAAGGTGGAAAGATCAGTGCTTTCGTACCCATGGTTTCTCATCAGGACCACAATGAGCATTCTGTAAAGATTCTGATTACTGATCTTGGCGTAGCTGATTTGCGCTGCAAATCTCCTATTCAACGTGCGCAGACAATCATTGAAAATTGTGTGCATCCGGATTACCAGCAAATGCTTTGGGATTATCTGAAGATGAGCAAAGGTGGGCATTCACCTCATACTTTGAGTAAGTGTCACGCTATGCACCTGGAATTTGCAAAATCTGGTGATATGCGCAATACCAAATGGGAATAAGATTCTTATAATACTCACGTTCAAAAATGGTCTCTTTTTTCTTTTAAAAGAGACCGTTTTTGCTTAAAACCAAACCTCCGCCATGGATTTTTTAATGTTACTTAAAGCCCTGATTATTGGAATTGTAGAAGGTATCACTGAATTTCTGCCAATTTCAAGCACAGGTCACATGATTCTTGTTGACGAGTTTATTAAGCTTTCAACTGACAAGTCATTTACTAATGCCTTTGAGGTCATTATTCAACTTGGGGCCATTTTTTCCGTCGTCCTTTTTTTCTGGAAAGACCTTTGGCCTTTTGCCGGCACGGCTGAACACAAGAGCCAAACCTGGCAACTTTGGCTTAAAGTGATAGTAGGTGTACTTCCTGCTGTTGTTTTGGGACTGTTGTTTGATGATGTTATTGAGAAGCATCTTTTCAATTCAAAAGTAGTGGCTATAACCCTGATTTTTTATGGTGTAATCCTGATTGTGCTGGAACGATTCAATGCAAAAAAGACCAGATTCAAGATTAATTCAGTTTCGGCCATACCCTTTGGGATTGCAATAGCTATTGGTGTATTCCAATGTCTGGCTATGGTGCCAGGAACCTCACGTTCGGCAGCAACCATCATTGGTGCTATGCTACTTGGTCTTTCACGGGGTGCAGCTGCAGAATTCTCGTTTTTTCTCGCTATTCCCACAATGGCTGGAGCTACTGCACTGACTCTATATAAGAACGGCTTTACATTTGACGCCCAGCAATGGATGGTTATTGCTGTCGGTTTTGTGACTTCCTTTTTGGTAGCTTACGCTGTCATAAAGTTTTTAATGAATTTTATCCGTCGTCACGATTTTAGCCTCTTTGGATATTATCGTATTGTGTTGGGTATCATTGTACTTATACTGTTGTGGACTAATAGTCTTTCTTAATAGAAACAGAAAGCACTTTATAAAAAGAAGTTTACCCTTTTGAGTTGACTTCTTTTTTTTGTATCCTTGTATAATAAAACCAGACCTAATTGACTAACATGCAAAAGACTAGAATTTTTTTAATCGGATATATGGGATCAGGCAAAACCACTTACGGAAAACTGATGGCCAAGGAGTTGAATATTTCCTTTATTGATTTGGATGATTTTATCGAAAATAAATATCTCAGGACTGTATCATCTCTGTTTGATGAATTTGGAGAATCCGGCTTTCGCAAAATGGAACGTGACTCACTTCATGAAGTTGCCCAAATGGAAGATTGTTTGATCGCTACTGGAGGGGGTACACCTTGCTTTTTTGATAATATCGAATATATGAATAGCATGGGCGAAACCATTTATCTCAGGACCTCAGTACGCGAATTGCGGGACCGTTTGAAAATGTCACGTACCAAACGCCCTTTGCTGAGTCATAAAACGGATGAGGAATTGGAATCCAACATTGCCGAAATGCTTGATAAGCGGGAAATTTTTTATATGAAAGCTAAATTTATTCTCGATACGGACGACCTGAACCCCAACAACCTGATGTCTTGTTATCAGGCCATGAATGAAGTCTGATACATAATCATTGTCCCCAATTTTCCCTATCCAGCGTCCGGTATTGAATAGACTCTGCGACGTGATGTACCTGGATTTCCGCTGAATTCTCCAGATCTGCGATTGTTCTGGAGACTTTTAGGATTCGGTCATATGCTCTGGCCGAAAGGTTCAGTTTTTTCATGGCCATCATCAGAAGATTCTGTCCGGAAGGGTTCAACTGTGCAAATCTACGTATGTCACGGGTGTTCATTTGTGCATTACAGAATATCTCTGGACGGTTTTTGAAACGTTCCAGTTGAATATTCCTGGCGATCATGACGCGATTTCGAATAGCTTCACTCGATTCAGCGTCTTTTCTTTCATTCAACTTGTCGTAAGAAACGGGTGTGATTTCTATTTGTAAGTCTATTCTGTCCAACAATGGTCCGGAAATCCTGTTAATATATTTCTGAACCTGACCCGGAGAGCAGGCGCAGGGTTTGTCGGGGTGGTTATAATAGCCACATGGGCATGGATTCATGGATGCCACCAACATAAAACCGGCCGGATAGTCAATGGCGTAACTCGCCCGCGAAATGCGTATTTTTCTTTCCTCGAGAGGCTGTCTCAGAACTTCCAGTACGGAACGTTGAAATTCAGGCAATTCATCCATAAAAAGCACTCCATTGTGTGCCAATGATATCTCTCCTGGTTGTGGTTTGCTTCCTCCTCCGATAAGTGCGATAGAACTGATGCTGTGATGGGGCGATCGGAAAGGTCTCTCTATCAGTAGGGCGTTTACTGAATCTGTTTTTCCTGCCACTGAATGAATCTTGGTTGTTTCCAAAGATTCCTGCAACGTCATAGGTGGTAAAATACCTGGTATACAGTTGGCTATCATGGTTTTACCTGCTCCAGGTGGCCCAATCATTATCAAGTTGTGGCCTCCTGCACAAGCTACTTCTATGGATCTCTTGACATTTTCCTGCCCTTTTACATCGGAAAAATCGGTATATTTTGCTCTACTGTTGGTATCTGAAAAGAAATCAGGTGATTTTTGCGGATCCTTTTTCAGTTCCTTTTTTAGAAACAAGACGACTTCCTTGATATCATTCATGCCGTAAACTTCCAGTCCCTCAACAACAGCAGCCTCTGACGCATTTTCGGCAGGTAGTATCAGTCTTTTAAGGCCCATCTCATGGGCAAGTACCGCAACAGGCAAAACACCGCGAACGGGCTGTAAATGGCCGTCCAAAGAGAGCTCTCCAATAAAAAGGCTGCTTTCCAGCGAATCAACAGGAATAAATTCGCCGGCTGCCATGATTCCTACCAGGAGTGGAAGATCGTAAGAGGTTCCTTCTTTTCGGAGATTAGCCGGAGCCATATTGATGACAATTTGTTTTCGGGGTAAATCCATACCATTCACTTGTAAGGCAGAAACGATGCGTTCGTGGCTTTCACGCACAGCATTATCCGGAAGTCCAACAAGGGAGAAACGAATACCTCTGGATAGGTGAACTTCTATCCATACCGGTTCAGCTCCAACGCCATGAATGGCCGCGCTAATAAGTTTTACAAGCATGATTTGTTTTATTATATATTTACAAAAGTAACAATAATAAAACAAAATGCAAACAATAATAAAATATTAAAAATGAAATCTTACCATTCCTTAATACCCTCACGGATACGTTGGGTCAGATGAGATTCCTGTGCTTCACCTTCCAAAAGGTTTAACAGGTCTTTGGTGATGGGGTCGTATTCCTGATAAAAGAAATCCTGAATCAGGACAACGCTGGCAATAGCGTCTGGATTATCTTTGATAAATTCTTTGGCAGAACGTTTCAATAAGAGATTGATTTCTGCCAGATGTTGTTCTTTTTCATCTGAAGTAGGGTATTTGCCATTCAGAATTGCCTGGCGGGTCATGTACAATTTTTGAATCTGTTTCTTGAACCGGTTTAAGTCATTGTTTACAACACCACCCGAAATATAGAGCAGGTCGACCATTTGAATGTTTCCCTTGATAGCGATACGGTCTCCTGGTTCAGCAAATAATGTTGTCCAGCATTTTTTTTGTGCAAAATAGATGGTGACCGGGGTTATTTTGTCGTAGGAGTCAACTTTAAATTCAAATTTGCCTGAACGAGAAGAGTATACTGTATCGTAAGCAAGGATTTTATCTTTATTGAAATAGGAGATATAAAGGGTTGAAAATCCCAGATTGTCTATATCTCCGCGTACGGAAACCTTTTTCTTTTCAGGGGCAATGCACCCGAATGCCATCATGCAGCATGCAATAAGAAAAGGTATATAGAGCTTCCGATTCATAATAAATGTTAATTTGAGGTAAAAGTACAAAATTAAATTAAACAGCCAACTAATTATAGGTTTAATACGAAAGAAGAACATATAAGCTTTTTAAACCCAAAATGTTGCATTTTATTGTATGATCAGCCTGCTAATAGCCCGGATTGTTGGAATCAATAGATAAATTTACAATTCGGATACCAATTGTTAACACAATCCAGAAAATAAAGTAAACATCTATTTTTATCCCATTGTTTATAACGAAATTTGCGACGATTTAACGCAAAAAAAATCCAAGCATGAAGATACAGGTATTAATGGATAATAGAGTTCAGGATGTTAATCTGGAGACGGAACATGGGCTCTCTATCTATTTAGAATATGAAGGCCAAAAATGGCTACTTGATACTGGTGCCTCTGATTTGTTTATCAAGAATGCCATTACTCTAGGCGTAGTTATTAAGGATATAGACTATGTTTTTATTTCACATGGACATTCTGACCACATTGGGGGATTGCCTGCTTTTCTGAAGATGAATACGAAGGCTAAAATTGTGATATCAGATAGGGCATTGAGCCAGAAGTTCTTTTCTATCAACGACGGTCTGCATAATCTTGGCATTAAATTCAATTTTTCTCCTTACCTGGATCGTTTTATTTATGTGTGCGATTTTATGGACCTGGGGGAAGGTGTTTATGCTTTTCCTACCATGAATGACAAATATCCACTACCAAAAGGAAACAAGTTTCTTTATAAAGATAACGGTTTAGGTTTTCAAAGCGATGATTTTGACCATGAGCTGGCCATTTGTTTCGGTAAAACAAATCTACTTGTTTTCACTGGATGTGCCCACAACGGTGTACTGAATATACTGGATCTGGTCAAAACCGATGTTTCGCTTCCTGTCGCTTTACTGATTGGGGGATTTCATCTTTTGGATCCAACCGATGTGGAATTTTTTGAAAAGAACGATGAGCTGGACAAAATTAGTCAGTCCCTCTATGAAGAAAACCCTGAAACTTGCTTGTATACTGGCCATTGTACTGGAATGCACACTTATAGAAGGTTAAAAATGATTTTGGGCGATCATCTGAATCCTTTCTATACTGGGTTTACACTTCAGATCTAGTTTCTGCCTTTCTACTCAAAGATTTGAATAGTCTACTAAATTAATATAATTTTGGCCATCTTTGCAACCATTAAGTCTCGAATAATTAAGTAAATCGATCCTGTTTCAATGAAAAGACATTTATTTCTTATTGTAGCATTGGCTACTATTTTAAGTGTTGCAGCGCAAGATGCTGCAACTTTCCGTCAATGGGGAAACGAATCCTTGGCGGTAATGGATGCCCATTTAAGAGGGAATAATTCTAAATTTTTATACGACGAGCAAGTAGGAAGTGGCGCCGCCTATGCCTGGCCAATGGGTATTGCACTTAAAGCGCTTATATATGCTAATCGCATAGATGATGCAAAGGGTCTTTGTGAAGAATTTCATGCTAAATATTACTATTCCGGAAAGGGTTATTTTGCATACAATGCCGTTTACGGTGGCCAAAACGACCGTTATTACGATGATAATGCCTGGATAGCCAAGGATTACATGGATCTATATGATAAAACAGGTACATTGCTCTATCTCACGAGAGCCAGGACAATTTGCACATTCTGTATGAGTGGTGAATGCCCAAGTGGTGGTATTCGTTTTCACGAAAATGATAGTGATCCAACGAGCGATAAATACGACAGTTTTGCTACTTGCGCTACAGCTCCGACCGCTTGTGTCTGTTTAAGACTTTACAAAGCGACACAATCACAGAACTATTTGTTGGATGGAAAACGTTTGTATGATTTCATGAAAACAGCTGGATGGGGTATCGGCCCAGGTTACAGAGGATATGAAAATGCTGTGGTTATGGAGGCTGCCATCTTACTTTACGAAATAACCAAGGAGGAGGTCTATCTCAAGGATGCCCAGAACATCGGACATGCTATGGAGGCCAGGTATATTTCATGGCAAACCCGTCGTTTGAATGAGGTTAGTTGTTGGGGCGGTCACGATATGACAGACGCTTACGTCAATATGTATGCTGTAGACCATGACCAAAACTGGCTGAACATAGTTGCCGGTTACCTGACCTACCTGCACGATAATTGCAAGGACGCAAACGGTTATTATCCGGAATCATGGAATGACACAGCCAAGGATGGTAAAAGATATCAACTGCTCGATCAGGCATCAGCAGCCAGTGCATTCCTTAAAATGTCTCTGACTCTTGGTGGCCAGAAAAAGGTGGCGGAGCCTGTAGCTATTTTCCAGGACGGTAACTATAACAATGATGGAGAGACCGGCGGTGCCTGGAGCATGGGATTGACACCTGGCAATTACACACAGGATGATCTGTTTTTCCTGGGTTTGATGAATAATAGATTTCTTAAGATCAAAGATATTTCATCAATGAACATTCGGAATGGTTATAAAGTAATCCTTTATATGCAAGACAACTTCATGGGAACTTCTAAAGAATACACCAGTAATAGTAGCAATCTGGGATCGATCTGGAATGATAAGGCTGTCTCTCTTAAAGTGATTGACCTGAACAATTCAATTGGAGATAATACAGAGGAGTCCATTTCGACTTATTTAGATCAGGATGTATTGTACATTGAAAATCTCAAAGAAAAGTCCAGACTGGAAATGATTGATATGACCGGTCGTGTGGTCTTTTCCGGAGAAACGGACAAGAGTGTATATAACGTAAATACCTCTTCTTTTGAACCAGGTGTTTATTTGTTAAGGGTTAATTCTGAATTTACGAAGAAAGTACAGATAAAATAAGGCCCTCACCTGTTTAAAAAGAGCTTTATTTATTTCATAGCCGTCACTTATGAACAAATATCTTTTACTTTTGTAAGTGTACTTAATCAATTATTGGAACTCAAATATGAAAAGGGGCATACATCTTACTGCAATTGTGTTGTTGTTTGCCCACTGCATGACAACCATTCCGGCAAAAGCCCAGTCTTCTGACATTGATCCCACTCCAAATAATACAGCTTACTCCTTTGGAAACTTATATGCAGATTCAGTGCTAAACGTAGTACAGACTCTGAATATGGTTGATTATACGATTCCGAGTTGGACCAGGCTCTGCAAAGCAAGAAAGAATCATCTGAACATGATGGATAGTATCTCTGCCCAAACCTTGTTGTTGGAAAAGTCCAGGTTGATTCAAAAAGAAAGTCCGTATAATGTCTGTATGACTATCAATGGCGATCCACGTACAAGAATGGGTTTTACCTGGTTTACGAACCTGGGAATACAACCTGGGAGTGTGCAGATTGTAAAAGGAAAGACAAGAAACGCCCACAGTTTTGAAAATCCGACTTTTACTTTTAGTGCGGACACCGTTAATTTGTGGAACTTGAATTATTGTAGTGAGAACAACGATTTGTATTACATTGCCGATATTTTTATTAATTCCAAACGCAACTATACTTCCCATAAAGCTTTGGCCACCAATTTGGAGCCGAATACCTGCTATTCCTATAGGGTTGGGTATGAAGGACACTGGAGCACAGTTGGCGATTTTACAACAGCACCAAATCCTGGCGAGTCTTTTTCATTCCTTTATATTACAGATACACAATCTGATAGCGATGAAGGTTTTTCCTTTGCTGAAAAGACTTTGTCAGCAGCAAAGTCATTATTCCCTTACGCCCGATTTTGTACGATAAATGGTGACTTAGTCCAGTCTCCAGGTTTATTCAATTCCGAATGGGAGTGGGAGCATTTTTTTGAGTCTATGCAAAATGTTTGGAATTCACTTCCCTCTGTACCTATTGCTGCCGGCCATGACCAATCCGTCAATAGGAATTTCACCCACCACTTCAATACGGAAAAAGTTTCTTTTGATCAGGAAATGTCAATTACTCCGGGTAGTGTGTATTCTTTTGTCTATGGTGATGCTTTGTTTATTGCCACCAGTCTTGAAGAGTCCGGGATGCCTGGATATCTGGATTCGGTGAGACATTTCATACGTGCATCAGTTGAAGCTCATCCCTTGGTTAAGTGGAAAATTGCATTGATTCACAGAAATATATATACAGGCAGTTATCATCAAGATGATGCTGAGCAAAAGATATTCCGGGATACTCTTGCACCCGTATATGACGAGGTTGGCATGGATTTGGTCCTTCAAGGTCATGATCATCTTTATGAGGTGATAGGACCTGTACACAATAAGTCACTTGTTGAGAACAGTGTATCTGAAGTGAGAACTGTGCCTGGTGATGTCCGTAATAATGTGAAAGGAAAGGAGGGAGGCGTTTTCAATATACAGAAAGGAACGCTTTATTTCCTGAATAATTCGGCTGGTATGAAAAAGTATGAACCCTTAACTCAGGTTGAAATGGATGAAGGCTTTAGTTATCACTTAGTCCCGAACTACTGGAGTTTATTTACCGGAAAATATGGTCAGTCAGGAGATCCCACTTTCAGTAATTTGGAAGTGACAAAAGATACCCTATTTGTTACTACTTATAAGGTCGATTTCAAAAGGGTTACAACGCTTTTTGATGCGTTCAAAGTGGTTAAAAGTGCCGATAACACTCTTGAAAGTTCTCCCAACAAAGGGATGGATGTAACTGTTTTTAGTAACCCTGGTTCTGCGACTTTAACGGTGGATGGCATTCCTGAAACGAAGCAAATGAATTTGTACAACACGAGTGGCAGAATCGTCTCATCAGCCAAGAATACCAATATACTGAATGTGGCATTCTTGCCTGATGGATTTTATATTCTAAAGGTCTTTTCGGGCGAGCATCTGTTTACGACCAAGGTTCAAATCAGACGATAAGCCACACACAAATTAGCTTATATCATAAAGAAAGCCCCGACTTTTGGCCGGGGCTTTCACTTATAGAATCATTTCGAAATTAATTACAGCAACCACAACTTTTTTTAGGCACTTGTGGGCCAGAAGGAATCAATGCTTTAGCAGCATCGGTGTCGCAATATTGTTCGAAGTTCTGTATGTACATACCAGCAAGCTTGATTGCTTTAGTTTCCCATTCCTTTACATCAGAATAAGTGCTGCGAGGATCAAGGATATCAGATACACCAGCAAGTTTAACAGGGGCTGTCAGGTTCATGATTGGAATAATCTGGCTTTCTGCTTTATCGATAGAACCGTCGATGATAGCATCGATGATAGCGCGGGTATCTTTCAAAGAGATACGTTTGCCGGTACCGTTCCAACCTGTGTTAACCAAATAGGCTTTAGCACCGTTTTCTTTCATTTTCTTCACCAAAGTGCTTGCGTAAACAGTTGGGTGCAAGGTAAGGAAAGCTTCACCGAAAGCAGGAGAGAAAGAAGGAACTGGTTCTGTGATACCGCGTTCTGTACCAGCCAATTTGGAAGTAAATCCGCAAAGGAAGTGGTATTGAGCTTGGTTTTCATCCAGGATAGAAACTGGAGGCAATACACCGAATGCATCAGCTGACAAGTAGATAATCTTTTTGGCGTGACCTGCACGTGAAGGAGAAACAATCTTGTTGATGTGGTAGATTGGGTAAGAAACGCGGGTATTTTCTGTAGCCGATTGATCTTCGAAATCGATAACACCGTTGTCGCTTACAGTTACGTTTTCCAACAAAGCATCACGTTTGATGGCACGCCAGATATCCGGTTCATTTTCTTGGCTCAGGTTGATAACCTTTGCATAGCAACCACCTTCGTAGTTGAATACGCCGTGAGCATCCCAGCCGTGTTCGTCGTCACCGATCAGGTAACGTTTTGGATCTGCAGACAAGGTCGTTTTACCTGTACCTGATAAACCAAAGAATACAGCAACATCACCGTCTTTACCAACATTGGCAGAGCAATGCATGGAAGCAATACCTTTTTGTGGCAAGTAGAAGTTCATGAGTGAGAAGATACCTTTCTTCATTTCACCGCCGTACCAGGTACCACCGATGATCTGCATTTTCTTGGTCAAATTGAACAATACAAAGTTTTCAGAGTTCAAACCTTGTTCTTTCCAGTCAGGATTGGTTGTTTTTGAACCATTCAAACATACGAAATCCGGTTCACCATAGTTAGCCAATTCGAAATGAGAAGGACGGATAAACATGTTGGTTACGAAATGAGCCTGCCAAGCTACTTCCATGATGAAACGCACTTTCATGCGGGTATCTTCATTTGTACCACAGAAAGTATCAACTACATACAATTTTTTTGAAGTAGAAAGTTGTTTGGTCACCAATTCTTTGCAGCTATCAAAAACTTCGCTGGTAGTAGGGCGGTTGATGGTGCCATCCCACCACATGTTAGCGTCTGTTATTGCATCTTTAACAAAGAATTTGTCTTTAGGAGAGCGGCCGGTAAATTTACCGGTGAAAACAGCTGTTGCGCCTGTATCGGTCAACTTAGCTTTTTCAAAACCCTCATTTGCAGGATTCATTTCATCCTGAAACAATACTTCGTAGGAAGGATTGTGTACGATCTCGATATCACCCGAGATGCCATACTTGCTCAAATCTAAATTTGCCATTTTTGTTTAATAAATTGATTTATAATAATTTAACTAATCTATTGAAAACCTTGTATTCCAATCACAAAGATAAAAATAAAATTTTATTGAAGTAGCTAATTAAAGAAATTTTTCTTTAATTATTTTTCTTAAACCTTTTACCCAAATTCTTGCAAATAATAAAGGCAAAAAAGAGGCCTTCCATCTTTTTTTTTACCTTTGTAGAGAATAAACATTCAAGGGAATAGGTTTGTTTGAAACGACTTAATTATATATTTTATGAGGGTAATCAATCTGTCTGAGCAAAACAATACACTGCTCAATCAGTTTCTCCTTGAAATCAGGAGCGTCAATATTCAGGGAGATCGTATGCGTTTTCGCCGAAATGTGGAAAGAATCGGAGAAATAATGGCTTATGAAATGAGTAAGGATTTCACCTATAGTACCAAAAATGTGCAGACGCCACTCGGTTTTGCTCCGGTTAATACCATTGATGATCAATTGGTTGTCTCTACTATATTCAGAGCAGGATTGCCATTTCATCATGGTTTCCTTAACTACTTCGATGCTGCTGAAAATGCTTTTGTTTCTGCCTACAGAAAATACAAAGATGCTTTGAAGTTTGAAATAAACATTGAATACATCGCATCTCCAAACCTGGATGGTAAGACATTGATCATAACTGATCCCATGCTTGCTACCGGAAGTTCACTCGAACTGGCCTATGGCGCCTTATTGACCAAAGGTGCTCCTGCCAAACTGCATATTGCAACCGTTATTGCTAGCCAGGCTGGTGTTGATTATGTGAAATCCTGTTTTCCGGATGATACCACCTTGTGGTGTGCTGCCATCGATCCTGAACTGAACAGCCATTCCTACATTGTTCCGGGATTGGGTGATGCAGGCGATTTGGCCTACGGTGAAAAAATGTAATCAGACAAACATATAGATACAAAAAGGGACGGCAAAAATTTGTCGTCCCTTTTTGTATACCCCTTTTAGGGTTGATTCATTTCTTTTTTATCGAATGAAAATATAATTCAGCACAAAGAGAACTGCCAGAATATACATAGGAATTGACACTTTCTTGAATTTCCCACTGATCATGTTCAAAAGAACATAAGCAAGAAGACCCAAAGAAATACCTTCAGCAATGCTGTACATCAATGGCATGGCAATAATGCAGATAAATGCAGGAATGGATTCAGAGAAATCTTCGAGATTAATATCCTTGATAGGTTCAAGCATCATCAGACCAACCAGAATAAGTACGGGAGCAGTAGCTGCACTAGGGATGGAAAGAAACAAAGGT
>Ga0209125_1000067_pt1 | contig 176285 bp, 144 predicted proteins | sample BarGraIncub1131A_FD_184503 | JGI IMG/M metagenome (GOLD analysis project Ga0209125, IMG submission 184503) | Arctic peat soil microbial communities from Barrow, Alaska - Barrow Graham LP Incubations 11-31A (SPAdes) (version 2) | ecosystem: Environmental > Terrestrial > Soil > Wetlands > Peat... | reverse complement strand
TAGAGCCGAATAAAGTAGAAAGTGCAACCATAAAGCAGACATTGAACGAAGAATGTCAAATTTTAAGACAACAAACCTAAAAAATGACTATTTTTCAAAACCTAATTTTTTTATTGCGGATTTAAGGATAAAAGGAATTTTTGTTTATCGAAATAATATATTTTTGGACTTGGGTCTTCCAATTTGGTGGTCTTTCAAATATTATTAGCAGAATAAGCTGTAGTTTTTTTAATTCATTTGTTTCATTTGTAATTTGGTCATAAAGCAATGGCCCTATTTTATACGAATATATATCGTCTTTAAATATAGAAACAACATTGTTAGGTATAACTGATAAAATATGATCTATCTTTTTTTCTAAAGTATCTCCAAAGTTCCCTAATAATATAAAACCTTGTCCTTCAAATGTAGCCTCCCCTTCAAATGCTAGTCTAGGTGTTAATGCAAAGAGAACCTTAGATATTTGCTCCCACCCTCTTGTTATCTCCTTAAGCAAATCTCGTTTAATTTCTGATTCAACGTAATCACTATTTCTTAAAGCTCTACTCGAAGATTTAACACTTTGCATTAAAATAAATAAAGAGTAGTCGTGAAATATTTTATGAATGCTCTGATCATACGGTTTTATTGGATTATATGTCCTATCCGCATAGCTATCTTTAACAGAGTCTGGAAGACTAGAATTTTTTACATTTTCACTAATCAAACTTTGCATTCTTTTTAAGCTTTCAGGAGAGGGTTCCCATTTTGCAAGCTTATAAGGATCCATTCCGTCAGGAAGACCAACTTTTTCAAAAACTATATCACAAGTGTTTTTTAAATCATTAGTTAGAATTACTAAAGCATCTTTTCTTCTTCTATCAATGCCAGTATAAAACTCTATCATTTCCGGGAAAGATATATATCTTTTCTCTTCAAACATATATTTGGCAAATTCATCGCTATGGTGCATTCGTTGAGCAGCAAAATAATAAACCCAAAATACAGATTTAAAAACATATTGACCATCTCTTTTTATGATAATGTAATTCGAGAAAAGAACATCAAATACAGTTTCAATCTCAAGACCAATTAATTTTTCTGAACAAAATCGTCTTAAATCTTTTAAAAAGTCTTCTCGAGAAAAATAGTATTTGTCCTCCCGTATCATTTTTTCACAAAAAAAACCTAGAACATATTCACAATCGGTAAGGTCAGGTTTAGATTTATAATTAGGTATATCATCAGTGTCAAAAAGGAGAAATAAAACCTTCTCAAGCATTTTTGTTCTATTTACTGGACTTTCATCATAATATTTCTCAGCAACCTTTAGTAAGGTTAAACAATTATATGGCGTTCTATGTATATTAAGAACTTCTAAATCAGAAACAACTTTATTTAAAACATCATCTTCTTCGCCAATATGCCTTTTATCATTGTATTCAGAAACGACCTTTCTAATATGACTACGCGTTAAGGCTAATAAATAAAGAAGATCAAATTCTCTATGCATTATTTCTGTATTCGGTTCACTTATGAACTTATTCTCATCTATAGTTTGCATAATAATAATGCGAATGTCAGGATGTAATTCGCATAAATTCTTAATGAGCAAGTGGGAATCTTTTGTATAGTTTGTCCATCCATCAAGAATTATACAACTAACTCTTTTAATAGAGACATTTCGATTTTCTAATTCTTTTTTTAATTGGGTACCTATAGTGTGTGATCTAACTAAATTAGAATCTAGATATAACCAAACAGATAAATCTAATTGCCAAGCTTCTTTAATAAGATAATGTGATAAACATGTTAAGCCAAATTGTGGAGGAGCCTTTATAATTAAGGAATTTGAGCTTGAAATTATATCTTTAATTGAAACTTCGTTTTCGTGATTATTTTTGTTCGATCGCTCTTTATTATTACTTATTAAAGGTTCCACCCATACAATTGGTTGAGACGAGAAAGAGCGTAATGCTTCATTTAGATTTTGACTAAGTTTATTTGCTATCTCATCTTTATATTCTAGTGCTTTGTCGACTTCCTCTTTGTTAACTATAATCTTTCCATCATCTGTATCAGAAAAATTCACCCCAGTTACAAAAGAATAATTTTTAGTCCATTGTCTATATTGAATTTCAAGCACACCTTTATCAGAAATTGTAATTGCAGAATAACCCAAGTTATCCTTTTTATTTGTAAGTAAAGGAGGGGCAGAACAATCAATTAATTCAGAACCTTTATTAAATGAATGAAATACCGACTGGTCATGCACATGACCAGATAAGCAAAGGGCAAAATTATTCTTGAGAATTTTTTTTAATTCAATCTGAGCCCAATCTGTAAGCCAATCAATTGAATGATGCATTACTAAGATTTTTGTTTTTGCGTTGCATGATAATATCCATTTTTGTAGGCTACGTGTATCAATTGACAATCTTTCCTTATCATTGATATTATTTACGCCACCACTTGAACAAATTGCAGAATTAAGACAATAAAGACCTATATTTTCGGTTAAATAAAATCCACTTCCACTTATCGTCTCTCCTTTAATACCAAAGCTAGCAAATTGAGGTTCAAATGAGTTATAATTAGAGAATTTATCAATAAATATATTCCTTGGATTAGAGATATAGTTATTGAATTCTATTTCTTTTGAGATCAGTTTAATCACACCTTCATGTTCAATGAATTTCTCTTTAATATAACTTTGTGAGATATCATGGTTTCCGGGGATGCATATTCTCTGGTTTTTCGGTATTTTTAATTTATTTAATTCATCGTCAAATTGCTTTAAGAACCCCTCATACAGTTCTACATTGCCCCCAGCCATAACAACATCTCCAGAAAAAGCAATAAAAACATTAGCTCTATTGAAAGATTGAATCTGCTTTTCTAAATCTTTAAAGAATGCACTTAAAACTAACTCTTGTTCTTCTTCCAAGTTTAATCTATAGTGGAGATCAGAAAGATGAATAATTTTTATCATGGTGATGGATTAAAATTATATAAATATATGAATTAATATTATGAATGATTAAAGATGTATGAAAATATTTTCATACATCTTTAATCAAGAGGTAATCAACTTTCTTAATCCTCTAAATCTAATTTTATTTGAAGACCCAACTCGCAGTATTAGCACTTCCTTCTAACTGATTCTCCAACTTATCATCAAGACCAAAAATGAAGCCAATTACTGTCAGTGACTCTATTGTGATAGGGGTGTAGTATCAGATTTATCAGGCAGTATTAATCCAATCTTTATCTTCTTCTTCTCTGAGTATAATACCTTATAGTAATATCCCGGAACAGTTTTAAACAGCACCAAAAATGTGCTTAAAACAAATTAATCTGGCCATCTAAAAAACAATATTTCAATAGGATTAGTATATCTTTAGTGAATTGACAACATATTACATATAAATTAATTAATGAATAATGTATAGAAAGTCATAAACATCTTGAAATAAATTGGCCATATTTGGCTAAATGTTTTCTGCGTAAATGTTAGTGCAGAGTTTAGTTTATTTGATAAAATTAAGTGCTACTCGTATTGTTTTTAAATGATTACATCAGATATATTTATAATCTTAAAATCGTAAAGAATGGTTAAAAATTTACTTTTATTTATTTTGCTATTATTGTCTGTTTCAGTTAAATCACAGACAATTGTGATCAATGAAATTGATTCAGATACTCCCAGTACTGATGTTTTGGAATTCATTGAACTTTTAACGGCCACTCCAAATATGTCTTTGGATGGTTATGTTGTTGTGCTCTATAATGGCAGTAACGATTTAAGTTATGCTGCTTATGACCTTGATGGATTTAAAAGTGATGCAAATGGACTTTTCCTATTAGGAAATGCTGATGTTTCGCCAACTCCAAGTGTAATTTTTTCAAGCAATTTTCTTCAAAATGGAGCAGATGCTGTTGCCCTATATAAAGCTAACTCAACAGACTTTCCGAATAATACACCAGTTACATCAACTAATTTGATTGATGCGATTGTATATGACACTGATGATGCAGATGATACAGGATTGTTGAGTGGATTAGGTAAAACCATTCAGTACAATGAAAATGAAAATAAAGACAAAGACAATCAATCAATACAAAGATTGTCAGATGGAACGTATGTGGTTAAAGCACCAACTCCAGGAGCCTTAAACGAAGGTGGTGGAGTAATACAAAAAAGTATCACTATTTCAACTCCTAAAACAGAATATACAGAAGGAGAAATTATTGATATTACTTTTACAGTTTCAGAAATTCTAACATCTGATTTGGTAATTAATTACACAATAGAAAATGGAACATTTACCAGTATAGATTATAGTGGTTCATTATCAGTAACCATCCCAAGTGGATCTCAAGCAGCAACAACTCATATAACGTTGACCGATGATACAGAAAATGAAGACATTGAAACAGTTATTATCAAGTATGTAAACCTTGATGCTCAGTATCAGGCTAAAAATGAGAATTATTCGATAACAGTCTTCGATAATGATTTCACAACGAGTAGCTGGGGATCACCACTACATCCCACTTTTGGTAAAGTAAGTAGCACTGCACCCAAAGGATACTATGACAGTTTGAATGGAAAGTCTGGTCAAGAACTAAAAGCAGCAATAACAGCAATTATTGCTGACCCTAATAAAGTTCATGCTCAGACTTATGGTGACATTTGGCAAATTCTTAAAGAAGCTGATACAAATCCTGAAAATAACAATCAAGTTTGGCTTTTATATGTTGAGAAAGGAAGATATAAATCATTACAGCAGGGCAGTGATGGCGGAGTAGGAAAATGGAACAGAGAACACATATTCCCTCAATCACGTGGAGGTTTTACAGACGGAACTTCTTCCACTGCTGATGGTAAGGATGTTTATATGATTACTGATGCTACACACTTAGAACATGGTCATGGAGATGGTTTCAATTTACGTCCCGAAGATCCAAACGAAAATTCAGCCAGGAATAATAGTGATTATGGCACGGACTATAACGGCCCTGTTGGCAACAAAGGCAGTTGGAGAGGTGATGTTGCAAGGAGTTTATTTTATATGGCAGTAAGATATAATGGCTTATCCTTAGCTTCAGGTGACTTGGACAACAGTACTGTTGGTAAAATGGGTGATCTTGATTCATTGATTGTTTGGAATAAACGAGATAAACCAGACGATTATGAAATGAACAGAAATAACGTCATTTATACATGGCAAAATAATAGAAATCCGTTTATAGATTTACCTGATTTAGCAGCTTATGTATATGGTGATAAAAAAGCAGAGGTATGGAATAAATCAACAGGCATTAGCCAATATGAAAGTGAAGATATTCAGCATTCAAATCCAGTTGTGGATTTTATGTATCTTAATGATCATATCAGTGGCGAAATATCTGTTTACAATATTCAGGGTGTGAAAATGTTCAGTAAAAAACTAGATAGAAATAAGGTTGATTTAAGAACACTTAATCAGGGTATCTATTTTTTCATATTAAAAACCGAGGCTAAGACTTATCAAGGGAAAGTAATTAAAATATAAATTTTAAAAGCATTCCGGTAATATCGAGGTATTTCAAAAAAGCAGTAAATGACGTTTAAAAAATAGCTGACAGACACAAATTTAAATGAAGAAAGGAGATAACTATGGATTAGAAGCTTAATTCTTTGGGGACAAATCAATTGAAAGGTATATTCTTTTATTGAGATGCGATATGGTATTATCAAAACGAAACTAACTTTTATAAAAATAAATATGAAAAAATTTTACACAATGATTTGTTTATTAATTAGTAGTGCTGCATTTGCCCAACCACTATTAATCGAAGATTTCAATTACACCGCTGGTGATGCTATAACAGCACATGGTTGGGTTTCTCATAGTGGAGGTACTACAAACCCAATATTGGTTACTACACCAGGGTTGACATTTACTGGTTATGTTGGTTCAGGAATTGGACTTGCTGCCGGATTAAACAATACAGGTCAAGATTTAAATAGAACCTATACTGTACCGACAACAGGTTCTGTTTATGTGTCATTTTTAGTAAATGCACCTGTGAATACAAATCCCGGGAGTTACTTTTTTCATTTTCGGGATGAAGCTGCTAATACTGCTTTTAGAGCCAGAACCTTTATTACTCCTTTAACAGGAAAGATGAGTATTGGATTTTCATTCAATGCTTCTACGCCGGATGTTACTTCAACAACATTATTAAATTTCGGAGAAACTTATTTGTTTGTTGTAAAATATACAATCGTGGATGGTATAGAAAATGATATTGCAAGTTTATATGTTTTTAAAGCAGGGGATAATTTTACTACCGAACCTGCAACTCCAACCATAGGCCCTTTAACTGCAACCCGCACCACTCCAGGTGATTTGACGACTCCCTTGGCATCAGATATCAGTCCAATGGAAATTGCACTTCGCCAGTATGATGCCAACCAACGAATTACAGTTGATGGGTTTCGTGTAAAAACAAAATGGGATTTAGGTAAAGATGATGGATCGTCAGGCATGATTGAAATGAGTAAAACCCAGTTTAATGTCTATCCCAATCCAGTAACTAATGGGTTATTAAATATTTCATTTACTGGCAATACCATTAAACAGATAGAAATATTTGATATGATTGGGAAGAAAATGCTGTCTGAAGTAACTTTGGAAAATACAATTGATGTTAGTGATTTAGAAACTGGATTATATATTATTAAGGTCAAGGAAGATAATCAAGTTTCAACCAAAAAATTCAGTATAAGATAGTTACCCACTGTTGAGGCAGGCTGTAAGCTTTTATTTCCTTTAGGCAGAATATCATCAGAGCTTTTACAAGAGAGAGAAAGCATCAAAATAAACAGTAACCACAATTTTTTCATAGCTGAAATTTAATTGTCTAAATGTATTGACTTTCACAATAATATGTTTTAACTTTAATTACTTTATTACTGACATAGTAAAGGTTGGATTAAAAGGTTAATGAACCTCAGTTTCGGCTGAGGTTTTTTATAACGTTGGAAAAGATTGGGTTTCAAATATTTTTTTCTGCTGTCTATAAATCAACCTGAAATTAGATTGTGAAGGTTGCGTGTATACTTGAAAATGTGAGATAATATGCAATTGATCTTTTAGATATAAAAAATAATGACTTAATCTAATTAAATATGAACGAACCAGATGCTTTATCAATAAGACGTTTTAGTGATGATGAAGGTAATTTTACTATTTTTATTAGATTGATTGATAATAGTGGATATGGAGTAAAATCTAGTGTTACAATAGAATTTGAACATAAAGTTTATCAAGTCAATACGGATAAAACAGGCGTAGCTACTTTCAAAATTCCGAAAATTATCCCAGTTAATTATATAGGTAATTTATCTGCATTTACTAATGGAATTAAAAATTATGCTAAATTAAAAATTGAAAATAAAAAACTAATAAATCTTAAAACCTATTCTTTAAGATGGTTCTTCAGTACTTATAATGGGAGGGCTATACTTTTTATAATTATTATGCTTCTTGCATGGATATATTGTTTTATTATTGGTTTTGGCTCTTCTTTGATTGAAACGCTATTGCATTCAAGCCTTTCGAGTGATGAAATATTATTTAATAAATCAGCACAAATGGTTAGTCCTGATTTAGTAATAAAACCACCTATTTTAGAAACATGGCAACATAAATACTGGCTTATGGCATTTTTATGGTCTATTTTTTCCCTTTTGTATTTATTCTATGCTTTCATTAAAACTCTTTATTTAGTGATGATTAATTGGGTTGAAAACATTACTGATGTTTCTCAAGTTACTATACATAAGCCTTTGTTTGATTTGGCTGCATTATGGACTGGAGTTTTTGATAGAGTAACTAAAAATAATCAAAATACTAATATAGAATCAGATATAAATTTCTGGTCAATAGTAAAAGCTAATTTACTTTCTGAGGTATTTATTGTTTTAGGTAGTAAAATATTTAAAAAGTTTTTTAATTAATGTATTAATTTCAATGTTATATAAAATAATTAGTAATGTACGACTGCACAATCGAGTAGACGGCTCCACCATTAGTTAACTGACAGAGTGCACCTATATCATTTTCAAAATTATTTTTTATCTGAATTACCGATTTCACATTCAATTACGAATTAAATAAGCACACTAATAAAAACTGATTATATTTCAATCATACTATTTGATTAAATTATAATCATGTGCCGTAAATTTGTATTAGTAAGTAATCTTGATAGGATTGAGAATAGATTTCAAGTTCATATTAATCAGAATACCTTACCTATTCCTGAATCCTTTTCACTTGGTGTTGATAACAGTTCCTATGTCATCATCAGTGAGAACCCCCATGAAATTCAGGTGATGAAATTTGGAATGACACCCTTCTGGGCAAAAACTCCCATGGATTTAATCAATGCCAGAGCTGAAGGGGACAAGAACAAGAATGATGATCCATATTATAATGGAGCTAATTCTATCTTCCTAAAAGCTGCATTTAAGAAGCCTATTCAGAGCCAAAGATGTTTGGTGATTGCTGATGCATATTTTGAATGGGCAGCAGGAAATAAGCCTTATTTGGTATTCCTTCAAAATAAAGAAAGACCTTTTGCTTTTGCAGGTGTATATGACAGATGGAAGAATCCTGAAACTGGTGAAATGCTTACTACTTTTGCAATCATTACAACAACAGCTAATGATTTATTACAATCAATTGGTGTTAAAAGAATGCCTGTAATTCTCACAAAATCCAATGAGAAAGATTGGATCAAAACAACAAAGCATCTTTCTGAAGTATTGGGAATGCTGAATCAGTTTCCAGTAGATCAAATGAATGCTTATCCAGTTTCTGATCTGGTTAATAACCCAGAGATCAATGATATTTCAATGATTAATCCTATTGGAGAAAAGTTGCAAGCTGATTTTGAAATTCCAACAAGAATTATCAGGCCTTATAGAATGCATAAAGAAAAAACTCCTTCAGATATTTCGTGGTTTGAGAATAGACAAAATGATACAAAATATTAGTAAATCCTGAGTCAAAATAAATGTAATTATCATTAAATATTACTCTTCGAAAAAGCCAGTTAAATCAAATTATTTTTCGACTTAGCACTTTTTCCTTAATTTTTATCTCTATATTTATGCTAATTAAAATTTAGAGAAAAAGTGAGTTCCCAAGATATTCTGAAATCTACGAGTTTAAATATAAATCAGCAACTTGCTGTATTTACAACAGAAGGTCCAGTACTCATTATTGCTGGTCCTGGATCAGGTAAAACAAGAACACTTGTTGAGCGAATTATTTACCTGATTTCAAGAAGTGTGAAACCAGAGGAGATTCTTGTTGCAACCTTTACTGAAAAAGCAGCTAAAGAACTTATTACACGAGTTTCAAATAGGTTGCTTGAGTTGGATATTAAGGTTAATCTAAATGAAATGTACATAGGTACATTACATAGTATTTTCCTTCGAATTCTGGAAGAAAACAGAGAATTTACAAGGCTTAAACGTAGCTATAGGTTATTAGACCAATTCGACCAGAAATATTTTGTTTTCAATAACATTAAAGATTATTTGAAAGTTCAGGATTCTGATGATATTCTAGGAAGCCATAATATATCCAATTGGAGTAAAGCAAGTGTTGTCCTTAGCTATGTAAATAAAATTGGTGAAGAATGTTTAAATATTGATGATCTACTACAAAGTGATGATGCAGGCATAAATACAGTTGCAAACTTCTATCTTATTTATGGAAAACAGTTAGCAGAGGAAAATGCACTTGATTTCTCCTTCATCCAGATAGAAACATTGAAACTGCTTCAAAACAATCCTGATATAAACAGTAAGATACAGTCTAAATTGAAGTATTATATGATCGACGAGTATCAGGATACCAATACAATTCAGGAAAAAATCATTTTGCTTCTTTCTGGTAAGGATAACAACTTATGTGTTGTTGGTGATGACGATCAAGGTTTATATAGATTTCGTGGTGCTTCAATTAGGAATATCTTGGAATTTCCTTCCAACTTTGTAAAAGGTGCCTGCAAAGAAATTCGTATTGAAACAAACTATCGTTCCCACCCTCATATCATTGATTTTTATAATAAATGGATGACTGAGCTAGATTGGACTCATGGTGGTAAAACATTTAGGTTTAATAAGACAATAAAACCTCGTGATGATGATTTCAGCACTAATCCATCAGTAATAAAGGTTTCTAACGATGGTACCCAAGAAGATTATTATAATGAAGTTTATCAATTCATTATTCAACTCGAAACGAAAGGAGTTTTAAAAGACAGAAACCAAATAGCCTTCCTGTTTAAGTCAGTCAAGAATGATAGGGTAATTGGTTTAGCAGACTATTTAGAGAATAGGGGTATTCAGATATTCAGTCCTCGTTCTGCTTTGTTTTTTGAACGAGAGGAAATCCAATTGATGCTGGGTGCTTTAATCTTTATTTTTCCTGACTTATTCGATCTACTTAAATGGAGTGATGCATCACACCTTGAAATTTGGGACTATTACGAATCTTGCAAAAGAAAATTTGCAGTTGCAATTAGGGAAGACAAAGAAAAACACAAGCATTTACTTATTTGGGCACAAAATAAAGCAAAGAGCCATTTGACACTTCAGAAATCCACTAATTATGGATTTTCAGCATTAATATATCAGATGCTGGAATATAAAATGTTTGCTCAATATATCGAAGCTGATCTTAATGGTATTAAATCTGAATTACGCTCAGCTTACAACATTGCTCTTTTAACTAAGTTACTCTATAAGTTTGAGTACCTGAATAATGTCACTGTTATTACTATAAATAATAAAGAAAAGCTCCTTAAAGAGTTATTCAATAAATTTTTACGATTTGTCTATGAAGGGGGACTCGAAGAATATGAGGACTTTGATGAATATGCTCCTTCTGGCTGTATCTCGTTCATGACGATTCACCAATCAAAAGGTTTAGAGTTTCCAATTACAGTAGTTGACTCATTAAACTCTGTGCCACGAAAACAATACAATGAAACAGACGAGTTACTGCAAAGTAATTATTTTTTAAAGCCACCATTCGAACCAATTCAGGAAACAAAAAACTACGATTTCTGGAGGTTATATTACACTGCATTTTCCAGGCCTCAAAATTTGCTTGTTCTTTCAGCAAAGGAAGAGAAGGATAGAAAAGGAGAATATAAGAGCCCATCAAAATATTTTGCACCTATATACCGTAACTTAATGTCATGGAAAGATGATAGGTTTGATATGACCCAACTAAATTTGGAAAACATCAAACCAACCAATATTAAGCATGAGTATTCTTTTACTTCTCATATACTTCTTTACGAAAACTGTCCTTTGCAATATAAGTTCTATAAAGAATTGGAATTTACTGAAGTTCGTGTGGGAGGTGTAATTGGAGGTATATTATTACATCAAACTATTGAGGATATACATAGGGCAGTTTTAAAGGGTGAAGAATATAAAATTAATAATGAGAATATTGAAAGTTGGTTTAATGCGAACTATGAACAATTGATTAAACAGCAAAGATCATATTTACATGAAGCTCAACGAAACTCGCTACTCAAACAAATAATAACCTATAAAAACAGGAACGAAGGTAGATGGGACAGGATAAAAGAAGCTGAGGTTGATGTTTCGTTAGTAAAGGAAAAATATATCCTGAAGGGTACCATTGACTTGATAAAAGGTGAGAATGGCACAATAGAACTGATAGATTTCAAATCTGGTGATAAGCCTGATGTAAACGCAACTGATGAATTGACTCGTGCCTTGCTTGATCGTTATCGTAGGCAGTTAGAAGTTTATTCGCATATTGTAGAACAAAGAACAGAATACAAAATAAGCAAGATGCATCTGTATTATCCCAAAGAAGAAAATGGGAACCCTCAGATTACATTCCCAAACAAAGCTGAAAATATTGCCAGTACAATCGAGAGCTTTGATAGGGTGGTTGAGAAAATAGAAAAGAAAGATTATACGATTGATCATATTTTGAAGAACGAGAAACAATGTGGTAACTGCGATATGCGTTTCCACTGTAATCCTCGACAATACAATTAAATAAAAATCATGGAACCACAAAGCAGCTTAAATTTACAGAATGAGACGTTAGATTCAGTTGAGCAATACAAGTTTGAGCCCATAAAAGGCTACCCCATGCTGAATTGGAGTGGTAAACGTCCATTCACTTCAACTCAATACTACCCTGCACAGCTTAAAGAAAATCATGGAGAAGAAGTAAATGGCTGGATGAATAAAATTTTCTGGGGAGATAACTTGCAGGTAATGAGTCACCTGTTAAAGATGTATAGGGGCAAAATAGATTTGGTATATATTGACCCTCCTTTTGATAGCAAAGCTGATTATAAGAAGAAAATAACCTTGAAGGGAAAAGATGTTGAAAATGACCAGAACTCTTTTGAGGAGAAACAATATACTGACATGTGGAGCAATGATGAGTTTTTACAGTTTATTTATGAAAGACTCTTATTGATTAGAGAATTACTATCTGAAAATGGTGCTATCTATCTGCATTGTGACTACAGGAAAGTACATCAAATAAGATGTATTCTTGATGAAGTTTTTGGTGTCAATAATTTTCTAAATTCAATTGTCTGGCAATTTAATACAAGAAGTTCAATTAAATCATCTTGGAAAAGAACCCATCATGATATTTTATTTTATAAAAAGCAAAATAATCCCACATATAACTGGGAAAATGAAATGGTGATAGAACCATTGAGTGAGTCAACCATCAAGAAATATAGGCATGAAGACGAAAATGGACTCTATAGATTAAGTGGACGATTTATAACTGGAAGTCCAATAAAGGGAGCAAAGGATGTTGATGAGGAGTGGGAAAAAACACATCCTGAGCTAGTTGTGAGGGATTACCTTAGAGAAGGTAAAGTCGCTGGGGATTGCTTCTTTATTGATATTGAAAATCAAGCATCTAAAAATAGAACAAATTATCCTACCCAAAAACCAGAAGAACTACTTTACAAATTAATTCAAGCCTCTTCAAAGCCAGGGGATATAATTTTTGATTGTTTTATGGGATCAGGAACTACTCAAGCTGTTTCAATGAAACTTGGACGCAAATTTATTGGTGCTGATATTAACCTAGGAGCAATCCAAACTACAACAAAGAGACTTTTAAATAATGCAAATGAATTAAAGGAAGAACAGGGAAAACTAAAACTAAAAATAGAAGGAGAAGAAGAGTTGACTTATTATACTGGATTCTCTGTTTATAATGTCAATAATTATGATGTGTTTAGAAATCCTGCACAGGCAAAAGACCTATTAATAAAGGCTTTAGAAATCCAACCAATGCCTAGCAATACACTTTACGATGGTGAAAAAGATGGTCGCATGGTGAAAATAATGCCTATTAATCGAATAGCTACACGTGCAGATTTGAATGAGCTTATTGCAGGATTTAATTATAAAGAGTTCGAAAAGAAAAGTGAGGCCAACCTTGGTAAGGCTGTTGAATACATTTTGCTTGTCTGTATGGGTCACGAGCCTGACTTAAAAGCTCATCTGGTTAATGAAGTAGCACCTTTCAAAATAGATGTAGAGGTAGTTGATATATTACGTGATAAATCTAATCTTGAATTCAAACGTGACTCTGAGGCTAAAGTTTTAATAGAAAATGGTAAACTCATAATTAAAGAGTTCTACCCCATGAATCTTCTGCAAAAGCTATCAATTTTGAAAGATAACGTAGAAGATTGGAAAGAACTTACTGAATCAGTAATGATAGATTTTAATTACGATGGCTCAATTTTTGAACCTACACTAGTTGATGTACCTTCAAAAGACGAGATGGTCAAAGGGGTATATCCAATTCCAGAAGGAGCAGGAACCATTCGAATAAAAATCACTGATTTATTAAGTGAATCCATAGAACTGGAGGTTTCAAATGGCTAAGAAGAAAACTCAGGAGATAGAATTTCCATTTTTTACATATCTTAAATTGTTCCATGATCAGAACAAAAAAAAGATATATGCAGCATACAAACCTCTTACACGAAAATTCTTAAACTTTAATGATCCTGAAAACAGAAAATCATTTTTACGTCAACCTCAGTTTGAAGCTTTGGAAATGTATGTTTTTGTAAAAGAATTTTGTCGAAATAATCATCTACATACAATCTTCTCAAACTGGTATAATAAAACTGAAGAGTTTGAAGGTCGTTTGCAGGCTGGTATTGATGTTCGAGGTCAACTTTCTATGTTTGATCCAATAGAAGTTCACGATGAATATGGCAAAGAAGTTTTCAATGAAATCTTCAAAAAAATCAAGGAATTTGAACAGATTTACCCTAATTATATCTTTGCTCTAACGATGGGACTGGGTAAGACAGTATTGATGGCAACATCAATATTTTATGAATTTCTCCTTGCTAACAAGTTTCCAAAAGATAAAGATTATTGTCACAATGCATTGGTTTTTGCTCCTGACAAAACAGTATTGCAATCATTGAAAGAAATTGAAACCTTTGATAAATCAAAAGTTATTCCTCCTGAATATATCAACTGGATTGAAACCCACATAAAATTTCACTTTCTCGATGATTCAGGTTTAACCCTTAATGCTATAGAAAATTCGAAATACAATATCATAATTTCAAACACACAGAAAATTATTCTAAAAAAGCAAAGCACAGCTCCATCACCTTCGCAATTATTGTTTCATGATCAAGGTAATCTTTTAAAGGTAAAAGTACTCAACGAGGAATATGATGATTTGTATGGGTTCGAAGAGAATACAGAACAAGCTTTGCTTACCAACCAACGATTTGCAAAACTTACAAGACTCGGACAACTTGGGATTTATGTCGATGAAGCTCACCATGTTTTTGGTACTGCTCTAAAAAAAGATTTTGAAACAAGTTCTCAAACAAGTCTTAGAGTCACTATAAATAAGCTTGCTGAACATTTAGAAGAAGCAGGAACCCATGTTGTTGGTTGTTATAACTACACTGGAACTCCTTATATAGGTAAAAAGATTCTTCCAGAGGTGATATATTCTTATGGACTCAGAGAGGCAATTGATAAAAACTACCTTAAAAAAGTTAAAATATTTGGATTCGAAAATATAAAGAATCAGACAAAGGCATTTATTAAGACTGCTATAACCGAATTTTGGGAAGAACGAAAAGATAAACGCTATGAAGGGATGTTGCCAAAAATGGCATTTTTTGCTTCAAGCATAGATGAACTTCAAACTGAGTTAAAACCAGCTGTAGAAGATATTTTAGATGAACTTAATATCTCACGTAATAAAATCCTAGTTAATGTTGGTGACGAGAAAATTACTTCAAACGATGATATTAGAGAATTTCAACGACTAGATACTATTACTTCTGATAAACAGTTTATTCTTCTCGTCAATAAAGGGAAAGAAGGATGGAATTGCAGATCATTGTTCTCAGTTTGTTTGCATCGTGAACCAAAATCAAAAATATTTGTACTTCAGGCTACCATGCGCTGTTTGAGAAAAATCACAGATTATCAGGAAGTTGGAAAAGTTTACTTGGCTCAGGAAAATATTAGGATTCTTGAAAAGGAATTAGAAGATAACTTTAATCTTTCCCTTGATGACTTAACCAGTGCAGGTGATAAAAAGGAATTTATTGAAGTACGAACAGTTCCACCACCAGTAAAAATAAAGTTAAAAAGAATTAGGAAGTTGCATATCCTAAAGGAGAAAGAACTTCAAAAAGGTGTTATCCTTGGACTTGATGAAGTGGATACATCTAAATATGACATTATCAAGACTGAACGCAATATTCAAAACATATCAGTAAAAATTGGCAGAGACAAGAATATTACTGAGATGAAAGAAAAAAGGATATTCTCTGAACTTACTATTGTAGGTGAAATTGCCAGATATTTGAATAGATCACCACTTTTTATTAAGGAATTACTTTTCGATACAAAAGAGGGGATGGCAGAAATACTTAAAAGTGTAAATAGCTACAACGAACTTCTTTACGATTGGATTATTCCAAAACTTTTTAATGAACTCTATGATATTGATGAATTTGAAAAGCCAGAAGAATATGAAATCGAACTTATTAAAGAACCACAAGAAGGAGATTGTTATAAAGTACATGCCAAACCAGGTTTGGTGGCCAGTTTAAAATCAGATAAATATGCTCCATTTAAAGACAAATCATTTCATCTTGATAATTACTGCTTCGATTCAGTTCCTGAGCATACCTATTTCTGGAACCAACTAAATAATGGATCTATCTCAAAGATTTGGTTTACTGGAATGCTTACACATGGCCAAACTGAATTTTCAATCAATTATATTGACCCTGAATCTCATACTGTAAGAAGCTATTACCCAGATTTTTTAGTTCAGTTAGCTGATGGCTCATACGAAATAATAGAAATAAAGGGAGATAATAAGATTGATGATGCAATTGTACAAGCAAAGGCTCTGTATGCTAATCAATTAGCTGGTTCAAGCAATATGAATTATAAATTAATTGCAAGCTCGACTATTGTCTAAATAGTAAGCAAGCGGTAAACCACGTCTTGTTTTCATAGAAAATCAGCATCTCATTTTCAGAGTTTCTCTAAAATGTTCGGAGAACTTTGATAGGCTTAGGAGTCAGAACTATTACAATGTTGGCTTTGAAGTTGTGTCTATGAGATTTAATTTGTAGCTCTGGAGAGAGAATAAATGAAATATTGAGCTCTTATGTTTTGAGATTGATGCTTATATGGTTAAAGCTAAATCCTGAACACCCATCCTAAATCCATTATTTTCCGCTCTACAGAAGGATTAGGGGTTACAGTGGATTTATCTGGATTTACAGGATTTACAGATAGCAAAAAAAAGCCCACCAAAACTGGCAGGCTTTTTAACTTTTAAATTTTCTAACATGATATATAATTTATTAATTTACAATATTTTAAATAAAATCAGAAAAGTTACTTCCACTTGAATTATTTATTGATTTTAATATTTCAAGGAATAGACGGAAAAGGTGGAATAGATGGAAGATCAATATTGTATTTTTTTGTTTTCCACCTATTCCGGGTATTCCACCTATTCTGGGGAAGGTGATTGTTGCAATTTTACCACACCCTTTATAGAACGGTCAATGAGTCCATCTCGTTCCAAACTCCCCAAAATTTCGTAAATTCTTGATTGTCCCACAATCCCATCTAATTTCGCTATAATATTTCTGGATTTAATTTCATTTTCAGGATTTTGCAAATCCAAGATAGTATCATAAACCAAATCTTCATTTCCTGTGTCTACCCGATGATCCGTCAGATTAAATAATTGTTCCTCTTTAATTTTTTTTATCTTCTTTATCCAGAGGTTGTCTCCAATAGAAAATGTGGTAACCATTTCATCTTCCTGTTTGTATCGGGTGGCTACTTCCTTGAAATAACGTGTCCCGTTTGTCAATTTGTTTATTCCCAGAATAAAATCAGCCTCCTGACCAACGACTCTTGACCCAGCCATATTCCAAAGCTCTAAGGGTGAATTAGTTATCTTCGAGGAATGATGAATAACAATCATTGTAATATTCAATCTATTAGTTAGGTCTTTGAGATTTCTTGAAATTTCGCTTCCTACCTTGCTCTTTTCCACTTCATCCCAAGTCAACCTTGTAAAAGAATCAATGAAAACCAAATCAGCTTTCGATTCCACAATAGTTCGTTCTAATTCATCCCAGCTCTTTTTATTATCCATTGATAATGGAAAATTTTCATTAACAACAGAATATTTAAAATTTTCAGCATTTACATCAATCAGAACTGAAACCTGTTTTTGATTTCTTTCACTTCGATTCTTCCAAAACTCCTCCATACTAATGAAAAGGACATTTTCAATTCCTGTATGGTTTATTGATATCCCTAAAAATGAAGGTATTTTTGCTGCAATTGACATACCCAAATTCTCACATACTATGGTCTTTCCTGATTTCGCAGGACCGTAAACATAGCCAAAAGTGCCTTTCTTAATCCCTGACCAGATGTATTGGATCTCTGGTTCATTCTCAATACGGCAAATCATTGAGAAGATATCGCTGTGCATTATTTTCTGATGTTGATTATTTATCTCCTCATTGACATCATGATTTGTTGTAATGGTTGATTCAATTTCAATAAATTCTTTCTCTGTTTGCGGGGATTCAGAGTCTGTATTTTCCGAAACTGAAGAAGATTGTTGATTCTTGGCAAGAATCTGTTCATTTTGAATTTGATCAGATTGCACATTTCGATTATTCCTATTTTCAGTTTCCATATACATATTTATGACCTGTTAAAAATTTTTCACGTTGGGTTGAAGTATAATATAATCGTCCCCCACGTTTAAAGTATTCCAAGCCCTGATTTCGATAATTAGAGGCTGTTCGTTTGCTGATTTTCCATTTCTGTAGGAGAGTCGCATTATCCCAATCAAGATTCTTGCTCGCATGATTGTCCTTCATTTCTGCCATCACTTGCTCGACCTTATCCAATCGCTTTCCAAGTTCTGTAATTAAATACCCATAATCCCGGCTAACCATTCATCACCTCCTTTCTGCTGGTTCTGCCAGCCTCCAAAGTAGTCACAATTTCATCTTCACGATAAAACCAGCTACTGCCTAATTTGTAACTTGGGATACTCCCATTAATTCTCATTGTCTGTAAGGTACTGTCCGATATACCTAGCATTTTCCTCACATCTTTACTTCGAAGCCATTTTATTGGCTCCTGATCAACTCTTTTTACCGAATTTTCTGGCTGGTAATTGCCATTCAAATAATTTTTCATAAAGAAAATTTTAACATTTAAATGGCAAGTTATGGTCTGGCTTAGGCAGCTGAATTTTGAGCTGGGTGAGAAATGAAAATTAATTTGAAGTTATTTGATTGTCAGACGTCAAAAACAAGAAAAAAAATGAAAATTAATTTTGAGCTGAGTTTTTAGCTGCGTGCTACTGAAACAAGAATGCCCAATAAATTATTTATTTCTGAAACGTTCACCGGTTTATTAACCCCTTTAAAATTTTCCTTAAAGAATTCTTCACCACACTCATACACAAAAACCTTTGGAATAATTTCAGCTTTTATATCTTTTGTATTAATGAGGATTTTTCTATGAACCATTTGTGAGATTAGATACCAGAGATCAGCCTTTGTTTTCTTCCATCGTATTTTAAAATTTGATTTTCTATCATTGAAGAAATCATCAAGCGATTGTAAGCAATCTGTACCAACGTAACCTTTATTAATTAATTCATTAAAAAAATCAAGAATGTTATCTCGCGCATCATTCCCTAATGTTTTATAATCAAACATAAAGTATTTGTGTGGATAGCTGGAATTTCGTGGTTTTATGACTTTATACTTATGAAGTTCATTCTGTAGGTATTTGATAATAATGTTAATTACCCTTTCCTGATATGTGAAATAATTGGAGATTTCTTTTAATAATTCGGTATTTAATTTGTCAAAAGGTATGGGGTTGATTTTAATAGGCTTATGAACTTCATAAGGAATTCTCTCTTTGTCAATTTCGGTTGTAACTTCACCGATCATATAATGGTTGAATACAGAATCACTTCGCAATCGAATTTCGATGCTATTTTCAGTAACTGTTTCAAATTTTCCAATTATTAATTTACAACTGCTAATTACTTCGTTGCAAAATAATTCTTTATTAAATCCTATAATAAACTTATTACTGACAAATTCATTTTTGAAATTCTCAAACAAATTAAAATGTGAGTTGGATGAAATTGGAAAAATAATTCTAGCAAAACTTTCTGCTTCATAATGATGAATGATTCCATCTGAATCCACTTCATTTCGTTCATCCGCATCTATTAAAGAAACGACATTAGCATTCTCTAAATTGAGAATAAGTTTTTGAGCATCTGAATTTGTAATAGGCATAATGCGGTAAATAATACCTAAAAATACAAATTTCAGATGAAATATAATGTCCTAGTAGAAATTTATAAATTAGATAATGATCTTCTTATTGTGGTCTGATTTGATAGCTTTTGCCAATTTGGTTTCCAATTCATCCATATCATTAGAAATCTTTGTATCCACAACTTTTGAATAAATTTGGGTGGTCTTTAGCGAAGTATGCCCCAGCATTTTTGAAACAGTTTCTATCGGTACTCCATTAGTTAAAGTAACTGTAGTTGCAAAAGTATGACGGCCTAAATGCATGGTAATATGTTTGTCAATTTCACACAATTCTTCGATCTCACCTAAATATGAATTAAGTTTTTGGTTACTTTTTATCGGGAGTAGTTTATTGTCAGCTAAACATTCAGGATCAGTTTTATACTTGTCAATTATTGCCTGAGCTGGTGGCAATAATGGTATGCTTGCACGTACTCCGGTTTTTTCACGCTCATATATAATCCAGTTTTTACTATTGATGCCTTTTGATAGACTGTCAGATTTTAGTAATTTTAAGTCTGAGTATGAAAGGCCGGTATAACAAACAAATATAAATACATCGCGAACCTGCTCTAACCTTCTAATTCTAAATCTGTGGTTCTCTATCCTGTTCAATTCATCAGCAGTAAGATAACCTCGACAGACTTCTTTGCTGGCAGTTTTGTGCTGAAAAAAAGGATCACGTTCCATATAACCAATCAACATTGCAAAATGAATTACTTTCTTGAGTTGCTTCAGGTGTTTCATTACGGTATTGTGTGCAATCCCATAATTGGTTTTTAAAAAAATCTCGAATCGTCGTATAAATAGGAGGTCTAAACTTGATAATGTAATATCATTACAGGCATATTCCTTGTTCAGAAATAGTTTAAGTCTTTCCAATGTTGTTGTGTATTGGTCAATCGTACTGCGTGAATATTTTTGCCCTTCCTCTTGTTTTATCAACGAATTATTCATTTCAAAAACCTGAACCAAATAATATTTCTTTACATTTTTACCTATCAAAGAGTCTCGTAAAATTGAAGCAGTAACTTCTTCTCCCCTATCATTTAATACATTATAGTCACGTTTAATTTTGTTATCAAGGCTGTCAAGGTGATCATTTATAATACGGGCAGATTCAGATCGACCTTTTGCTCGTTGGACTGCAGAGTCCCATTTTGGGATTTCAATTTTTCTATTGGTTGAAATTTCTGCACGTTCACCATTTACGGTAATTCTCAAATAAATTGGAACCTCACCAGCTTTATCAACTTTACTTTTTTTCAATGTAAACAAAACACTCAATTCGTACTGCATATTTTTGGGTATTAATTAATACACAAATTTACCCTATATCAAGGGCGTAAGAAAGTGCAAAAAGATGCAATAGAGTGCAAATAATGAGATAGTTACAAGGATTGGAGAGACCCTTTTATCTTTTACAAAAATGGTCTCGAATTAGACTCCTAAATTTCGAGTAAAATCGTTAATTTCAGGGTAGGCTAAAAACAAAAAACGCCTGAAACCATTGATTTCAAGCGTTATTGCGAATTTTACTTCTATTTTGGCTCTCCAGGTAGGACTTGAACCTACGACCTACGGATTAACAGTCCGCCGCTCTAACCAACTGAGCTACTAGAGAATTTATATGCCACCTTTGTCGAAACGTGTAACCGTTTTCTTTAAAAGCGTTGCAAAAATAGTAGCTTTTCCGAAAAGAAAAAATATTTTTGCAAAAAAAACTTTTCATGGACTCATTTAACGGCGCGCAAATTAAGAGAAAATCTGTTCTCGGAATCGGAAATGCTCTCATCGATGTTTTAATAAATATTACAGATGATACTGTACTTCAAAAATTTGGACTTCCAAAAGGCAGCATGACTTTAGTTGATGCGGTTCTTTCGGCAGAAATAAAAAAAGAAACAAAAGATAGTGCCAGAAGCATTCAAACAGGTGGTTCGGCTGCAAACACAATTCATGGAATCGCCAAACTAGGCGGCCGGTGTGGTTATATCGGCAAAATTTCGGATGATGAATTCGGTAATTTTTACCTCGAGGATTTTAAAAAGAATCAGATAAATACGCATTTCTATTTCAGCGAAACCGGAACTGGCCACGCAACCGGATTAATCAGCCCCGATTCGGAGCGTACTTTTGGCACTTATCTGGGTGCGGCAATGGAGTTAACCGCCGAAGAAATGACCCATGAAATCTTTCAGGATTATGGAATCCTGCATATCGAAGGTTACCTGGTGCAAAACCACGCCTTGATTGAAACGGCTATGAGAATAGCCAAAGAAAACGGGCTGTTGGTTTCGATTGATTTGGCCAGTTTTAATGTTGTGGAATCGAACATTGATTTTCTGCATCGGATCATTCAGGAATACGTGGACATCGTTTTTGCCAACGAAGAAGAGGCCTATTCATTTACAGGTAAAAATCCGGAAGCGGCTTTGACCGAAATAGCCAAAATGTGCGACATTGCTGTTGTCAAATTAGGAGCGCAAGGATCGTTGATTCAAACAGGTAACCGTGTAATCCGGATTGATGCCATTCCGGCTAAAAGTATTGATACCACTGGTGCAGGAGACATTTATGCATCTGGTTTTTTATATGCACTTACCGAAAATCTCGACCTCGAAATTGCCGGGAAAATTGGTTCATTACTGGCCGGTAACGTGGTAGAAGTTATGGGAGCTAAAATTCCTTCACATACATGGGATAAACTTCTTGAACAAATTGAATTGCTAAAGACAGTTTGATCCTGATGCTTGCATCTTCGTCAGAATCTTAATAAATTATAACCAGGCCCGAATTTTATGGGGGTCAGCTCTGGTTTCAGGCAGAAAAACCTACTTTTGTACACATTGAAATCAGCACCATACAAAAAATAATCAGCAAATAACATAGAGAATGAAACGACTGAAAATTAAAGAAATACTGGGAGGGGAACTAATTGGGACTCAGGTATTGGTCAAAGGTTGGGTACGGACTAAAAGAGGCAGCAAAAATGTAAATTTCATCGCCTTAAACGACGGTTCAACAATTCATAATTTGCAGGTTGTTGCTGATGTTGAAAAGTTTGGTGAAGAATTGCTGAAAGATATCAATACCAGTACCTCGTTGGCCATTACCGGCGATTTGGTTGCATCGCAGGGAAGCGGTCAGGCTGTAGAGCTGAATGCCACTGAAATTGTCATATATGGCAAAGCGGACCCAGATAAATATCCTATTCAGCCAAAGAAACACAGCCTTGAATTTTTGCGCGAGAATGCTCATCTTCGCTTCCGCACGGCTACTTTCAGCGCTATTTTCCGTATTCGCCATGCCATGGCTTTTGCTATTCACAACTATTTTAATAGCAAAGGTTTTGTATATCTGCATACTCCAATCATCACCGGATCGGATGCTGAAGGTGCCGGTCAAATGTTCCGTGTAACCACCCTTGACGCTAAAAATCCACCATTACTTGAAGACGGAAGTGTTGATTTTTCCCAGGATTTCTTCGGGAAAGCCACTAACATGACTGTTTCCGGTCAGCTGGAGGGCGAACTTGGAGCAACTGCGTTGAGCGACATTTATACTTTCGGGCCAACGTTCAGAGCCGAAAATTCAAATACCGCCCGTCATCTTGCTGAATTCTGGATGATTGAGCCTGAAATGGCTTTTTATGAATTGGAAGACAACATGGATTTGGCTGAAGATTTTCTGAAAAGCCTGATCAAATATGCATTGGACAATTGCATGGACGATTTGGAATTCCTCAGCAAACGACTTCAGGAGGAAGAAAAAAACAAACCGGTGGACGAACGTTCGATGGATTTGATCGAAAAACTGCGCTTTGTTCAGGAGAACGATTTCGTGCGTTTGCCATATACCGAGGCCATTGGCGTACTGAAAAATTCGAATCCATATAAAAAGGGCAAATTTCAATATCCGGTTGATTGGGGAACCGATTTGCAGAGCGAACACGAGCGTTACCTGGTTGAAAAACACTTCAAAAAACCTGTGATCCTGATCAATTATCCGAAGGAAATCAAGTCCTTTTACATGAAACAGAACGACGATGGAAAAACGGTTTCGGCAATGGATGTTTTGTTCCCTGGAATTGGCGAAATTATTGGTGGCTCGCAGCGTGAAGAAAACTACGACAAACTGGTAAAACGAATGGAAGAAATGGGTGTTCCGGTCCATGAAATGGATTGGTATCTTGATACTCGCCGCTTTGGAACGGTTCCTCACAGTGGTTTCGGTCTGGGCTTTGAGCGACTGATTTTGTTCGTTACCGGAATGGGAAATATCCGCGACGTGATTGCTTTCCCAAGAACTCCGAAAAACGCTGAATTCTAGGTAAAAACAACCTGGGTAATATCCAATTTTTTTCGTCGTTTATATAGAACCTAACATAATTTTACTGAGGTTTAGAAGTACTACTTAACTTAGCAATTTCGGATCAAAAAATCTCAGCTATCCTATAAGTACAATCTTGATTCATGAAGCAAAGCTTGGACTACCGACGAAAATTGTTAATTCTGATTTTTTTGACCATGATAATTTCATTGGCCAAAGCTCAGCCCAATCTGGCTTTTTATCCGTTTGATAGTCAATTTAATGCTTCAAGTTACAACCCGGCTTTTTTGACTTCGCCCGAAAAATTTACCTTCAGTATTTTCCCGATTGGTGGTATAAGTATTGGTTACAATAACCAGGCAGAAATCAGAAATATGATTTCGAAATTTCCAAGCGGAATAACAACCGACAATGATTATCGGAATGCTATTAGCAGCATGGTCGATCAGTCAGCCTTCCATCAAAATATTGAAGTTTTACTGTTGAGTTTCACCTATCGATCGAAAGTCGGGTTTTTCAATTTCAGGATAAAGGATAACCAATTCTTTTCTGCATTGACAGATGGACAGGTCACCAGATTTATTTTTATGTCTGACATAAGAAGTGTAGTTATAGACCAAATCCAGTATTTACCGGCTCAAGCTATTCATTATAGGGAATATAGCTTGGGCTATTCGTTTAAATCACGAATGAATAGGTTTTCAGGTGGTATTCGTGCAAAATTGTATTTTGGAAAGTCTGCCTTTTTCTCAGGTATTTCTGGACTAATACAGAACCAATCAAACGATTATGCTTTAAAAACTTCAGGATTGGTATATATTTCATTTCCTGAAAATAAAGTCATAAATCCCAATGAAACAGCAACTTTTGCTAACTTCAGTTCATCGAAAATAAAAGACTATTTTTTGAATGCCGGCAATCCGGGTTTTGGGGTTGATTTGGGTATTAAGTACAAGATTACTCCTGACCTCAGTTTCTCGTTGAGTGTGATTGATTTGGGTAGAATTAACTGGAAAACAAACCTGAATTCGAAGTATTTCGACGGGGAATACAAGTTTTCAGGAGCAACCATTAAAAGTTCGAATGAAGGAGGAACTCAGGTCATCACCAAAACTATAGATAATTATTCTTATTCTGATTCAATCTCGCAGTTGTTTAATTTATCTTATGAACGGTCATCATTTTCGAGGCAATTGCCATTTACAATTTATGCCGGCATTAAATATGAGCTGAATCCGAACCTTTCTATTGGTTTCACTGATAGGTTTCTTTCGGTTAAAGACCTGGCTTATAACAGCTTTTCGGCTGCTGCCAATTTCAATGTTAACAACAACTTTTCGATTAGTTCAGGCTACTCAATCATTGGAAATGCATATTTCAATATTCCTTTGGCCCTTTACTTCAAGCGAAATTTTGGCCAGGTTTACATTGGATCTGATAATATGGCTTCATTTCTGTTTCCTAAATTAAATCAGTTTGCAGGGATTAGTTTTGGAGCTTGCTTCTATCTGTTTGCGAAAAGGGACCTATTCGGAAAGGCATCAGACAATTTCCTGTTTTATAAACCAAAAAATATTAAAAAGAACCAAAAAACCGGGTTGATAATACAACCATATCCTGAATATTAGGGTTGCCTGTTTACCAATAATGATACAGCTTCTTTCTTCTTTTTGAAACCAGATGTCACATGGTTTAATTAAAAATCTTAATTTTGGGGAAAGTTGAAGAAGAATGGCAGACCAGAGGCTTAGCATACAACAACGATTATTACAAAAACTTTCGCCGCAACAGATACAAGTGATTAAGTTGCTTGAGATTCCTGCAATGCAACTTGAACAGAGGATAAAAAGTGAATTGGAAGAAAATCCTATTTTGGAGTTATTGGAGGGAAACGATGACGATGAAAAATACGATGATTCTGATGATGCGCCCACATCGGAGGATGAGTTTTCGCTCGAAGATTACCTGAACGACGAGGATATTCCAAGCTATCGTTTGGCAGCTAACAATTACTCCAAAGATGACAAGTTGATTGACATGCCCTATTCTTCAGGGGTCAGTTTCCATGATTCGCTGATAGAACAACTTGGACTTACAGACCTGAATGACGAGGAACAATTGATCGCTGAATACATCATCGGTAATATTGATGAAGATGGTTATTTACGCCGCGATTTGCTTTCTATTTCTGACGATCTGGCCTTTCACGCCAACAAAGAGGTAAAACTTAAAGATCTGGAGCGTTATCTTAAACTCATTCAGGATTTTGACCCGCCCGGCATTGCTGCCCGCGATCTTCAGGAATGTTTGTTGTTGCAGTTAATCCGGAAAAAGGGCAAAAAATCTACTTTTCTGGCTACAAAAATCCTTCAGGAAACATTCGAAGAATTCACCAAAAAACATTATGACAAGATTCTCCGCAAATTCGAGATTACGGAAGAAGAACTTAAAGATGCGATTGATGAGATACTGAGGCTAAATCCTAAGCCTGGCAGTTCATACAGCAACCCGATGAGTAAATCGAACCAGGTGATTGTTCCTGATTTTCTGCTCGACAACCTTGATGGCGAACTTCATTTGAGCCTGAACCAGAAAAATGTTCCGGATCTGCAACTGAACAGTACCTACCTCAACATGCTGAAAACCTATTCGGGCAACAAAAACGGAGCATCAAAAGGCCAGAAAGATGCAATGTTGTTTATGAAACAAAAGCTCGATTCGGCCAAATGGTTTATCGATGCCATCAAACAACGTCATCATACACTTGAGGTTACCATGACCGAGATCATTAAATTTCAGGAGGAATTTTTTCAGGATGGCGACGAAACCAAGCTGAAACCAATGATATTGAAAGATATAGCCGATCGGACAGGATTGGATATTTCGACCATTTCGCGTGTTTCGAACAGCAAATACATTCAAACTCATTTCGGAATTTACCCACTTAAATATTTCTTTTCAGAAGGAATGCAAACCGATACCGGAGAAGAGGTATCGACACGTGAAATTAAAACAATCCTTGAGGAATGTATTGATAATGAAGACAAGCGTCATCCGGTTACCGATGAAAAACTGGCTTATATTCTGAAAGAAAAATCGTACCTCGTGGCAAGACGAACGGTTGCAAAATACAGAGAACAACTGGGAATTCCGGTTGCCCGAATGCGGAAAGAACTTTAAAAAGAAAAAATGTTGAAGAATAAAATATTATCTACTACAGCGCAGTTTACCTCCGTCATTTTTCATCCGTTGCTGATCCCTACACTGGGGTTCATTCTCCTCGCAAATTCAGAATTTTATTTTGCGCTTTTGCCCTGGAACGTGAAGAAATTCATGCTGTTGGTAGTCTTTATTTCTACTTGTGTGCTTCCAGCCCTCAGTATCGGTATTTTATCGTTGAACCCAAAATTCGACAGGAACATGGAAAAGAGTACCGACCGGATTTTACCTCTTCTGCTTAGCTCATTTTTTTATTACCTCGGATATTTGATACTCGAACGTTTTGCAATTTTCCCAATCTTTAACCTTTTCCTGATTGCGTCAGTGTTGGTACAGATAGCACTTTTAGTTATTTCCCTAAAATGGAAAATCAGTGCACATTCAGCAGCTATCGGTGGTTTGATCGGCGGTATCATTGGATTGTCGTTCAGGCTTCAGGAAAATCCGGTGCTAGTTTTGTCACTGCTTATTCTGGCAGCAGGGTTCGTTGCAACCTCGCGCCTTATTCTTTTAAAGCACACCAGTTCACAGGTTTACTCCGGATTTTTACTCGGTTTTCTCATCCTGAATCTCGTCATCACATTTATTTGATCGAAATCTGGTTTCGACCTGCTTCGCGCTCAGGCAGCGGCTTTAGAACCAACTTTGTTATACCAATCCGTTTCGTTTAAGCAGTGCTGTCGCTGTTGGTTCCTGTCCTCGAAATGCCTTGTACAAAATCATCGGATGCTCGCTTCCTCCTTTTTCCAGAATGTTTTTCCTGAACGAATCGGCTGTTTCGCGATCAAAAATTCCTTTCTCTTTGAAGACTGAAAAGGCATCGGCATCAAGCACTTCCGCCCATTTGTAACTGTAATAACCGGCATCGTAACCTCCCGAAAAAATGTGCGAAAACGAAGTACTTTGCAGGCTCCCTTCAACCGGTTCAAATAAATCGGTCGATGCGATAGCGTTCAGTTCAAATGCTTTTAAATCGCCTTCCAGTAATGTTTCGCGGTTATGGTATGCCATGTCGAGCATAGCAAAACTCAACTGACGCTCCATCATATAGGCTGCCTGAAAGTTCTGTGCTTTTTGTATTTTATGGATCAGTTCTTCGGGCATTTTTTCGCCGCTTCGATAATGCGACACAAACTGATCGAGCCATTCTTTTTCGTAAGCCCAATTCTCATGAATCTGCGACGGAAGTTCAACAAAATCCCAGTAAACATTGGTTCCTGAAGTCCCGGGAAACATACATTGCGATAACATTCCATGAAGTCCGTGTCCAAATTCGTGCAGAAAGGTGGTAACTTCGTCGAAAGTGAGCAACGATGGTGCGCTTTCAGTAGGTTTAGAGAAATTAGTTACCAGCGAAATATGCGGACGGATTGAATGGCCGTTGACATTTGATTGTGCCCGGAAATCAGTCATCCATGCGCCGGAGCGCTTGCCCTCACGCGGAAAAAAGTCAAGGTACAAAACGGCAATAAACCGATCGGTTTCGTCAAAAACCTCGTAGGCAGTCACGTCAGCATGGTAAACTTCGATGCTTGTATTTTCTTTCAGACGAATTCCGTAAAGTTTTTGTGCCAGTGAAAAAACGCCGGCAATTACTTTTTCGAGCTGCAAATAGGGTTTAACTTCTTCGTCGGTAAAATTATATTTTTCTGATTTCAGTTTTTCGGAATAATACGACCAGTCCCAGCGTTGAATGGTGCCCATAAAACCTGATTTTTCAGCATATTCCTGAACTTCGGTGAATTCTTTTAATGCGAATGGTTTTGATGACTGATGCAGATCTTGTAAAAATGAAGTAACTTTTTCAGGAGTTTCGGCCATTCGTTCCTGAAGTTTATATTCAGCATGAGTTTTAAACCCCAGTAAATGAGCTTTTTCAATCCTCAACTCAACGATTCTTTTAATGATATCGTTGTTGTCATTCTCGTTTCCATGATTTGCACGCGAGCTTGATGCCCTGAAAATTTGTTCCCGCAACGAACGGTTGTCTGCATATTTTAGGAAAGGAACGTAACTTGGATATTGTAAATTAAACAACCATCCTTCTTTGTCTTTCGACTTTGCCGATTGAGCGGCCATTTCGATGATCGACTCCGGAAGTCCGCCCAAATCCTTTTTGTCGGTAATAAGTAATTCATAATCATTCGTTTCAGCCAGCACATTTTGCTGATATTTAAGACCGAGTTGCGACAATTCTTTGGTGATACCACGGTATTTATCCTTGTCGGTTTCATTTAAATTGGCACCCCTGCGAACAAAACGCCGGTAGGTCTTTTCGAGCAAAGTGGTTTCTTCAGCATTTAAAACCAGATTTTTACGCTGATTGAATACCGTTTTAATTCGGGCGAAAAGTTGTTCGTTCAGGGTAATATCGTTCCCGAAATCTGATAGTTTTGGAGCAATTTTCTGTGCGATTTCCTGCATTTCGTCGCAGGTTTCAGCAGAATTCAGGTTGAAGAATATGGACTGAATACGGTTGAGTTTTTCTCCTGCCAAATCAAGCGCAACAATTGCATTTGCAAAATCAGCAGCAGTTGGATTGTCAATGATTTTCTGAACTTCAGCTTTGGCTTCTTCAATCGCTATATCAAATGCGGGCAAGTAATGTTCAATTTTAATCGAATGGAACGGCGCTGTTTGATAAACTGTTTGAAATGGCTTTAGTAGCGGATTTTCTGTATTATGAATGTTTTCGGTTGTCATGGTTTTCTATTTGAAGCCTATCTTGGGGCGGTTCTTTTGTTCTAATTCTTGTTGTTTTGCTTGCTCAAACTGCTTCAGGTATTCAAAAATGAGCATGATTTTATCATCATGATCAGCTAATTTTGTTTCGACCTGTTCAAATTTCAATAACAAATCTTTATGAGTTATAAGGATGTTGCGTATTTTGGTATAAATACGCATAATCTGGATATTTACCTTTATCGCTAAATTGCTGTTGAGCACGCTTGATAACATTAAAACCCCATGTTCTGTAAATGCAAAAGGCAATTTACGGCGTCCGCCCCAACTTGATGTCGCAATTTGCGATTTCAAGTTTTCAAATTCTGGTTCCATTAACTGGAACATAAAATCTTCTGGGAAACGATCTATATTACGTTTTACTTGCTCGTTTAATCGTCTCGTCTCAACTCCATAAAGTTCAGCAAGATCACTGTCCAGCATTACTTTTTGACCTCTAATGAGATAAATTTTACTCATTATGACCTCTTCCGGTATAGCAATTATATTGTTTTCGCTCATTACTGAAAAGTTTAATGGTGAAACTAATATTTAATCTTTGAGGTGCCAAATTGACTCCTCAATTTTTAAATTTCTACTCGGTGAAATCGAACCTCGAATCTTATGGAAAAAATAAATCATCGACGACTTCCGCTGTACATTTTGCCAATTTAGACTGACCACTACCTACTTTTTTTTCTTCTCCACCGACCAGCCAAATTTGCCGATTGGGTCTCCCATTTTGAAGTAATGGCCGTGTGAATAAATCAACGGATTTGATTTTTTTAAGCTGAAAGCGCCGGTTTCAGGATCAATATAACGATCGTCGGCAATTACATTCACCACTTCAGAAATAAACATGTGATGAACACCCAGTTCGATGATTTGTTTGACCTTGCATTCGATGCTTATGGGTGCTTCGGCCAGAATTGGCGCTTTTACAATGGTAGCCGGAGCCGGAGTCAATCCCATTTTCTTCCACTTATTGTATTTGGCTCCTGAACGACAGCCGCACCAGTCGGTTGCATAGGCCAGTTCTTCTGTTGTGAGGTTGATCACGTATTCACCGGTTCGTTTGATAATTTCATAAGAATGACGACCCGGCCGAACCGAAATATAGCACATCGGTGGATCGCTGCTGATGGTTCCTGTCCATGCAATGGTTAACAGGTTGTATTCTTCGGGTGTTTCGCCGCAAGTTACCAATACCGCCGGAAGCGGGTAAATCATTGTTCCGGGTTTCCAGTTTATTTTTGCCATTTTTTGTTGTTTTAGAACGCTATTCCGGCTCCAAAAGTAACAAAACTCTTTTTGGCATTAGGATTTGTGATAAAGGAAAGGTTTACTGGAATTTTGAAGGGTAATTTCAAATCAAACTCTTTGCTGAATGTAATGCCTGTATGAACAATTGCAAACTTATCGGCATACATACCTTTAAATGGAGTGGTGCCAATAAATGGTTCAGCATCAATACTTAAAACTATAAATGGATATTTAAATTCTATATAAGTGGAATAATAAGCCTTGTTTGTTTTTTTATTTTTATCGCCCGAAAAAAAAGTACCAATCATCCATTTGAAACGCTGTTCGTCAATCGAATAATTATCAATATTAAGTTCCAGCCAATGCCGGTTTTTCCCTTTCTGAAAATTCAGGTATCGGTTAGATACAACCGAATCCAGAACCGGAATGTAATAATCCAATAATGTCAAGCTAAAGTATTTAAACTGGTACGATGGTCTATCTCCTTATAACTGTTGTTAAAGGTAAATATGGCCCACGCATTAAGACTGAAATTCCCGGAAGAAAATGTTACCGAAGGTTCGATGGAAGCTCCAGTTCCTAATTTCTGGCCGCGCCAGATGTATTGGTTATGGAACATGATTTCGGCTTCCGAAAACTTGATCTGACTAAAAGTGGTGAATGAAACCATCATAAAAATAGCGAAATACAGCAGTCTGGACATAATTTTTGATTTTTTTACCAAATCTAATTATTCTACGTTTTATCACAATACTTTGAATAATGATTTTCTGATAATCCCTTAAATTAAGTAGTTTGTTCAAAATACCGAAATAAATACATAAATTGCTGAAAAAATTTAGCTTATGAAACGAATTGGATTGGTTTTATTTCTCAGTTTGCTGATTGGACATGCGTTTGCGCAGGACGCACAAAAAATTACGGGCATTTGGTGGAATGCCGAAAAAACTTCGAAAATTGAAGTTAAAGAGGAAAATGGAAAGTTCTCAGGAACAGTTATTTTCATCGTTCCGGAGAAATATGTCAATGGTCAGCCACCCAAAGATGACAAGAACCCGGATGCCAAATTGCAGTCGAGGTCCAGACTTGGATTACAGATTTTATCTGGATTAAAGTTCAATGCTGCCGATAAAGAATGGCAGGGTGGCCGCATCTATGATCCAACTTCAGGGAAAACATACGATTGTTATTCATGGTTCGACAAAGATGTCAACATTTTGAATTTGAAGGGGTACGTGGTTGGTATCAAGTGGCTTGGAAAAACGACCGCCTGGACCAGAACGACCAAATAAGTCAAAATCTATAGTTTAAAATCGAAAGGCAGAAGTAAATACCCTGATAACAAGTATTTATTTCTGCCTTTTATTTGTAGTGCTTTCGAAGTAAACGGAAAGTATTTTACCCACATCGCTGATTTATGAACAAAAATAAGCCACAGATTCCACAAATTCTCACAGATTTTAAATCTGTGTCAATCTGAGTAATCTGTGGTGAAAAATAGGAATATGGTGCATTTAAAGAACCTAAAATTCTATAAATATTGGAAGCTATTTAAATTTTCTCCGTAAAAGATGAATATCAATAGAGAAGGTTCAGCATGAACCCGGATTTCCCGTAGGGAATTAATCTATTAGCTATTAATGTCCTAGCGGACAATATATTTTTTCGCTCTTTTTTCTATTGACATTGATGCCCTATGGGCAAAAAAATAAATTTTAAACAGTCTGTTGGTGTCTTTTTTCCCATCTGTGTTTTGTGGACTTCAAGGCAGACTCAGTGAATCACCTTCAGCTTCGAAACGAATAAAGTGATGCAGATGCCGAAAATGCCTATAACTGCAAACGAGTAGCGTAGTCCGGCGGCGGCTGAAATGTAACCGATTAGCGGCGGTCCCATCAAAAAACCAAGAAAGCTGACACTCGAAACGGTTGCAAGCGCGATGCCGGGCGCAACCTTTCCGTTTTTTCCGGCGACACTGTAAACTGTTGGTACAATGCTCGAAACGCCCAATCCAACCATCATAAAACCAATGGTGGAGGTAATCAGGTATGGAAAGAGTACCGAGACGAACAAGCCCGAAGAAATCATTGCGCCGCTTACCTGAAGCAAGTGTTTCCGCCCGAATTTTGCAATCAGTCGGTCTGCCACAAAACGACCGGATGCCATCATAATCATAAACGAAGTATAGCCCAGTATCACCAACGACGACGGTGTTTTTACCACATCCTTGAAATAGATACCGCTCCAGTCGAACATCGCGCCTTCGCTTGCCATACTGCAAAAGCCAATGATTCCAAGCTGAAGCAGTGTGCTGTCGGGTTTTGAAAAGAATTTTCTTTTGGATGTTTCCTGGTCAACATTCGACTTGACCGGGATTAGAAAATCATGGTTAATCCATACAATTAGCCAAACGATCAAAATAACGATCCAGAAGTGGATATAAGGAATAACCTTCAGGTTAATCATCGCCAATCCGATCAATGCACCGGTAAATCCGGCAAGGCTCCAGCCTCCATGAAAGGACGACATGATGGACCTCTCGTAAAGTTTTTCGGCTGCTACGCCCTGGGTATTGAGCGAAATATTGCATAAGTTGCCCGACACTCCAAACAGAAAAAGGGCAATTGCCAACTGCCAACCTTGTGTGACTAATCCGACATTGCTAAGACAGATAGTATAAACCGGCAATGCAAACAACAGCATTTTCCGACTTCCGTAATGAGTAACCAGCTTTCCAGAGAAAGTCATCATCAGAAACTGTCCGACGGGCAGGGCAAACAGAATACTCCCAAATGCTGCATCATTTAGGTGTAGCGCTGTTTTGATATCCGGAATACGGCTGGCCCATGAAGCAAAGCATAGCCCCATGCTGAAATAAAACAGCGCCACAGCTATCCGAATCCTTCTTTTTTCAGGTGGAATTTCTGCTTCAAATGTTGCCGTATTTTTAAAAACTGCCATAATGTTTCTTTGCTTTCTGTCGGTTAGCTCATAATTGACTTTTCTGAAAAGAACCAAACGCTGGCAAAAGTATGCAAATTAAATCCCGACGAAGGATTGATAGGTATGTCGAACGGACGATTTATACACAATTTAATCTTGTATTGACCTGAAATTTGATTTGGTGGTCGATGTTGCTTTGGTCAGATTTCATCCCATTTTTATTAATGGATTCCATAAAAGTGAAGTTTTTACGCTTTTTTTACTTTTTTTTTGCCTGTTCTGTGTCTTGTTTCAAGCAAAAATACCTTTCAAAAATCCATTTTTTTGACTTTTTTTCTTCCCAATGAAAATCATTTCATTTTTCATTAATTTATAAATACCGCTATATCAGTGTTATAAAAAATATCTTTAAAAAACATTAAAAGTTTTAGTACTTTGTGTTGCATAGAACCATTTAAAACTTGTATGTTTGTAAAGCCAATAACAATGTAAGAGCAGGTAGAGGTTTAAAAAAAGTTCCTTACAGATGTAACTAAATCGAAAACCAAGAGTCTTACGTACTGAAAAACAAGAAAACGTGTTCAGAAAACAAAAACAAAAACAATTTAAAAACAGAAACAATGAAAACAATTTTTAGAACAACAATGATCTTCGCTTTGGTAGCCTTTGCGAACACATTAATGGCAGCAAAAACTTTGAGTGTTGAAATCCAACCAGTGGCAGCAAGCAATGCCGTGGTAGCTATCTCCGGTCCCAGCGACAGTAATATGAAAATTACAGTTGCAAACAAAATGGGGAAGGTCGTTTATTACAAAGAAATCGCAGGTGAGGGTGATTATTACCGTCAATCAGTCGATTTCTCTAAATTAGGAAAAGGTCAGTATAAACTTTCAGTAGTGAGCGACGGGAACACCAGTGACTGTTATTTCAAAATTAGTAACAAGGAAATTGAAACCCTGGATGTAGAAACATTCAACAATTATTAGAAACAGCATTTCAGAAAGTAGCAAACCGGGTTGGACGCCATGCCGACTCTGTTTGCTGAAAAAATCAGAAAAACAATTAACCAGTTGACTATTCAGAAACAAACCTTAAAGCCATGAGAACAACAAACAATGCTCAGAAAACAGGAAACAAGCAAATAAAAAAAACAATCTCTTTATTTTCGATAAAGCTAGGGCGGACGGATTTGATGATTGGATGTTGGATGAATCAATGTGGAACAAGGAATCCCTACTTACGAACAAGAATATTTTCAACGAATTTTTAGGAGGAAAAACAATGGATCTGAACAATACAAAAGCTCAAATGCGCAAGGGGGTTCTCGAATACTGCATACTGCTGGTAATCGACGGAAAACCTTTGTATGCAAGCGATATCATTGAAGAATTGAAAAACTCGAAGATGATAGTGGTCGAAGGAACACTATATCCGCTACTTACCCGTCTGAAAAATGACGGATTATTAGCCTACAAGTGGGAAGAATCAACCCAGGGCCCCCCGCGTAAATACTACGAACTAACCGATGAGGGAAGATATTTCTTAAATGAAATGGGAGAATCATGGGAAGAGTTGGTCGATGCAGTCAGAATGATAAAAGAACATAAATAGGTCATCTTCAGTATAACGAATCGAAAAATTAACGAAAATGAAAAAGACATTTACCATCAACATAAGCGGGAGCGTTTTTCACATCGACGATGATGCCTACGAAAAGCTGCAACGCTACTTACAGATGTTGAACCGTCATTTTGGCACTGCTATCGAAGGTCAGGAAATTCTTCAGGACATTGAAGCACGTATTGCCGAACTTTTTATCGAAAAGACAAATAATAAAGTGGAAGTCGTCTCCGATATCATGGTCGAAGAAATGATTGCCAGAATGGGAAGACCTGAAGACTTTATGGAGTCTGACGACGATCAACCATCAGAAAAAGCAGCCTCAGGAGGAGAGTCTGTTTCAGAAGAACCACAAGTTCGTCGCCGCCTTTACCGCGATGGCGATAGCCGGGTTCTGGGAGGTGTTTGTTCCGGAATGGCGGCCTACTTTAACATGGACCCTGTAATACTTCGGGTTATCTTTTTTCTCCTGTTTTTTGTGATAGGACCATTCAATTTGTTAATGTACTTCATTTTATGGATTGCTGTGCCAAAAGCAAAAACTACGGCTCAGAGGCTTGAAATGAGAGGCAAAGAAGCTACGATTTCGAACATCGAAAAATCAATCAAAGAAGAGATGAATGAAGTGGGCGAAAGTTACAACCGTTTCAAAAATTCGCCTGATTATGAAAAAGGTGCCTCGCGAGTTAACCGGTTTGGAGATGTTGTAGGCAGTGTGCTTAGGGTTGTTCTTCGAGTCATCGTTTTGATATTTGGTGCAGCGCTAATTATATTTGGTATTGCCAGTCTGATAGGATTTGTCACCTCAATTGCTGTTGGACATTCATTTCTAAATGGTGGAGTATGGAACTTCGGAGGAAATACGAATTTCGACATGACAAGCTTAATCGACAACTTTGTCAGCCCTGAGGCTTATGGCATTATTCTGTTCTCGATTTCTCTACTTGCCGGAATTCCAATTTTGCTGGTGCTCTTTATCGGAACAAAACTTTTGTTCAGGTATAAAACCAATAATCGGCTGATCGGATTGGGAGCATTCGGAGCCTGGTTACTTGCACTTGTTGTATTGATCATTGTAGGTGTTAGTCAAGCTGGGAATTTCTCAAAGCAAACCAGCCAAACAGTGACACAAAAAGTGGAATGTACCCAATGTAAAACGCTTTACCTTGATATGTCAGACGATTTATACGAATCGATGATTAATCATGAAATTTCGCTCGACCGCATGAAAATTGCTGAAGTTAACGGTAAAGACAAACTGCTTGGTCACCCGCAGTTTACTATTGAGAAAAGTAGTACGGGCGAATTTCAGCTCCAGATCAAAAAGCGTGCGCGTGGCACTAATTCCATTGATGCCCAAAAGAATATAGAACAGATCGATTACAATTTCTCGCAGAAAGATTCTACACTCTGGCTCGATCCGTATTATTTTCTGAAAGACAAAGCCAAATGGCGCGAACAGGAAGTATCTATGATTCTGAAAGTTCCGGAAGGGAAATCCATCTTTATGAGCGAAAAAATGAAAACGATTATTAACGACATTGAAAATGTAAATAACGTTTGGGATGGTGATATGGTTGGCAAATTCTGGACAATGACCCCTAACGGACTGGCATTAAAAGAAACTACAATTTCAGTTCCGGCGATTAAAAAGTAAATCTCATTCAATATTCTGATTCCTTTTCGGAATCATGCGAAAGGCTGTCATGAAATTGGCGGCCTTTTGTTGTTTCTAAAGTTTGTCTGCTGTCTTGAAAAGTCTTTCAATGTTAAAACATTGACAAGTCACTGTTAAGATATTTGACACTCACAAATCATTTTATATTCGTATTTAATTGATAATTAATTATATAATGATTTGGCATCATACTGGTTATAGAAATGGCATCACAACAAATTTGAAAAAAAAGTGTTTAGAAAACAGAAACAGATACAATTTAAAACAGAAAACAATGAAAAGGATTAATACAATTTTAAGAGCAACAATGATCGTCGCTTTGGTAGCCTTTGCGAACACATTAATGGCAGCAAAAACTTTGAGTGTTGAAATCCAACCAGTGGCAGCAAGCAATGCCGTGCTAGCCATCACCAGCCCAGACGACAGTAATATGAAAATTACAGTTGAAAACAAAAATGGGAAAGTTATTTACTACAAGGAAATCTCCGGAGAGGGAGTTTATTACCGTCAATCGGTGGATTTCTCTAATTTGGGAAAAGGTCAGTACAGACTTTCCGTAGAAAGCGATGGTTACACCAGCGAATGCTTTTTCAAAATTAGTAACAAGGCAATTAAAGTCACGAGCGAAGAAACATTTAATAGTGGATCGCTTTAATCCTCGCACGAATAACTTGCATAAAAAAAGTCAGGGTTTCATATCAAATGAAACCCTGACTTTTTTACGTTATTTATTGTTTATTCCTGAAGTAAAAGAGAATATGGAATATTCATCTTTTCGTGTAAGCTTTTTATCATTCTAAGGTTAAGTTGTCTTTCTCGGTTGATGACCTTAGAAACGCTGGTTTTATCGCCAATAATCCCAACTAAATCTTTATATTTTAGACCACGTTGATCAATGTAATATTGAATAACGTCAATCGGATCAGGATTTGGCAGCGGGAAATTATTTTCTTCATAATTCTCAATCAACAAGGCCAATAATTCCAACTCTTCTCCATCAGGAGTATTAGGCTCAGCGTCCATAATCTCCTCTACCCTAGCCAAAGCAGCTTCGTATTCGGCTTCACTCTTTATAACTTTACTTATCATCTTTTTAACTAATTTCTGAGAATTGACTATAACCCAAACAATTTTATTTAATACAATTCATTAGTCATTATTAAATCAGGCTAAATCAAATTTGCATCTATTTTATCGTATTCTGAGTGTGTATCAATAAACCTGACATAACAAATTTGCATTTTAAAATTGAACTTAACCACAATCCGATATTTATTTCCACGTACATTGAATACGACTCTATTGTTGTTTAAAATACTGATATAAGGAAAAAAATCCTTGACTTGATTTAAATTCACAAATGTTTCTCTTTTTAAATCTCTAACTAATAATTCTAACTGTTTACCACAATCAGGATGCTCATTGGCAAAATCTCTGAATTTTTTTGGTGAAATAACTCTCATTAAAGAGGAATTTAAAATGTGTAGTTTTCATGTTAATCGCTTTTTGTTTTGCTTTTACAAAAATATACAAAAGTTGTCAATATGTCAACTTTTTAAACAAAAACATGTGATCTTCGCTCAACTTTTCCGATCAGTCTTAAAAAATCATACAAAAAACAGTCTCTTTGCCCGGAATCGACCGTACCTGAAGGCTTCCGCCATGTAAACGCATGATTTGTCGCGAAAGGCTAAGCCCGATTCCGGAACCATTTTCGCGGGTGGTGAAGAACGGTACAAAAATCTGCTCCAGTATTTCATTCGGAATTCCCGGTCCATTGTCGGCAACCCGAATTTCAGGTCGATGATCGGAATTGATTGCTGCGGTAATGTGAATCTTGCCTTCAGGATTTTTCTCGTTGGCCTGCAAAGCATTTTTCGTGAGATTAATCAATACCTGCGAAATCTGGTTCTCATCGGCCAAAAGCTCCATTTCCGAAGGGTTTATTGTAACGATCAGTTTTACCTTGTTGCTGTTTTCGAGCGAAGAATACAGAACCTTTATCCGGGTCACAAGGTCATCCACTTTGAAGATAACTTTATCAGGCTTAGGCAATCTGGTTAGCTTCCGGTACGATTCAACGAAAAGCATCAGACCGTTGCCTTGCTCTTTGATCATATTCAGGCCCCGAAGAGTGGTTCCAATGGTTGTTTCAGTCAATTCATCAGGACGTGCTGAACGACCATCGATGGTGAAAAACTGGCATAAACTTTCTGAAAGCGAGGTGATTGGAGCAATCGAATTCATGATTTCGTGCATCAATACCCTGATCAGTTTCATCCACGAATCAAGTTCCTTTTCGTCCAATTCATTCCTGATGTCCTGTACCGAAAGTAGCATCAGTTCATTCTCTTTTACTTTGAATGAGGTGGCCTTGAGCGAGAGCTGAATAGTGCCGCGCTCGGTAATCACGGAGACGAGTTTTTGCTCAAACGGCTGAATGTTCCTGATGGCCTGAAACAGATTTCGGTTAACCCGTTCGAGTTGGTTGATGTGCGTGAGAACATCGACACCCAGCATTTTTTTTGCCGATGAGTTGGCATGAAGTACAAACCCTTTGGCGTTAAAAGTTACAATCCCGGTGGCTACATGCTCGAGCAGAGTTTGAAAATACTGTTCCTGTTGCCGTCCTTCGATTTTTAGCTGCTGAATCTGCTTGTTTACTTTATTCAAGCCCAGGTATATTTCCTGAATTGGCTTTTCGCTGACATTGGTTGGAAACGAAAGCATTGAATCTTCGTTCTGAACCGAATCAAGAAAATAGCTTATTTTTCGGTTGGTCGAGTTCAGATAATTGACGAGTTTAATTACCATCCCGATGACCAGAAAAAAGCATATAAATACCAGTATTGGCAATTGGCCTGAAGCCAGCAACCAACCAGCAACCATTGCCGGAAGTACAATCAGAACCACCCTGAAAACTATTTGCAAATAAAGGTTCCGGCTGATCATTGTCCCGATTTTTTTATCTTGTTATAAAGTGTCTGTCGGGTAATTCCAAGCTGGTCGGCGGCGGCACTCAGGTTTCCATTGTTTTTTTCGATGGCAAGGTTGATCATCCGCTTTTCCATTTCTTCGAGCGTAAGTTCAGTTTCGCTTACTTTTCCTGAAAGAATAGGTCGCATGAAAAAATCCTCGGCTTTCAACACATTGCCTTCGCTAAGGATGACCGCTTTTTCGATGGTATGCTGAAGTTCACGAATATTTCCCGGCCATGAGTATTTAAGCAGTTTGTCCTGCGCCTGCTGATTGATTTTCAGACTTGGCTTATTGTATTTTCCACCATACTTTTTCAGGAAAAAATCGGCCAGTACCAATACATCGTTTCCACGTTCACGTAGTGGCGGAACTTCAATCTGGATGGTATTAATGCGGTAAAGCAAGTCTTCGCGGAACAATCCTTCATGAACCATGCTTTCCAGTTTTTTGTTGGTGGCACAAATTAGCCTGATGTCAACCGGGATGGTTTGATTGGAGCCAATGCGTGAAATCTGTCGGTTCTGTATGGCTGCCAATAGTTTAGCCTGAAGATGAAAAGAGAGGTTACCGATTTCATCGAGGAAAAGACTGCCTTTATCAGCCACTTCGAATTTCCCGGGACGGTTTTCCCGTGCATCGGTAAAAGCGCCTTTCACATGACCGAATAGTTCGCTTTCAAACAAAGTTTCGGTGATGGCACCCATATCGACACTCACCAATACTTCCTGCGAACGTTCCGACAGTCGGTGGATTTCGTGGGCAATCAGCTCTTTTCCGGTTCCATTTTCGCCGGTAATCAGAACATTGGCATCGGTTTTCGCCACTTTCCGAACCATGTTCAGCATTTGCATCAGTTGTGGAGACGAACCAACGATGTATTTTTGTTCGCGGTTGATTTCAGTTTTCAGCCCCTTTTCTTTTTCCTTGAGCTGGCTTACTTCCTTTTTCGACCAATTTAACTGAAGTGCTGATTTCAGGGTTGCCAGTAATTTGTTATTGTCCCAGGGTTTTAGGAAAAAGTCGGTCGCTCCCAATTTCAAAGCTTTTACCGTCAATTCGATGTCGCCGTAAGCGGTGATCATTACCACGGAAATTTCAGGATTGGATTCCTTGATGCGACCTAGCCAGTAAATACCTTCGTTGCCAGTATTGATTCCGGCATTAAAATTCATGTCGAGAATTACCAGATTGTAGTCTTTTTTCCGCAATTCAGTTGGGATCTGGTTGGGATCGGAAAGGGTAGTGACGGTCTGAAATTCGGGAGTCAGGAAAATCTCCAGTGCACTTAAAATGCTTTTGTTGTCATCGACAATCAGAATGTTTCCTTTGGCCATTTTTCTTTCAAAGTTACAAGCTGTCGAACCAAAAATCAATAGAGTGTCCAAAATTTTGACAAACTATTGTCAATTATTTTAACTGCTGGAAAGTGATTGTTGTGCTAAGTTATTGATGAATAGGGCATTTGCATTTTTGGCATTATTCTGGCATAGTCTTTTTCAAAATGTCAGAAAAATGAAACGAACAAGTTGTGATAATGATTTTCGGTGTGACAACACAAAAAGAAATGAAAATGAGGTTTTTAGTATATTTCTTCTTCGCAGATCTATGAAAAATTACTCATTTACTTTTTATTTATTCAATTATACCCGAGTGAAACGTCCGGCAAGATATTTAGTATTTCTGATTGCGTTGATGTTGGGATTGCAAGTGAACGCTCAGGAAAAATGGACCTTGAACCACTGTATCAATTTTGCCATAGAAAACAACTTGCAGATATTGGATGCCACTGTGAGTGAAAGGATTGCCGGATTAAATTACAATCAATCGAAATGGAACCTTTTGCCGGGAGTTGGTGCCGGAGCTGATGCCGGAATGAATTATGGTCGGTCGGTTGACCCGAATACCAACGGGATTGTGAATACTTCCTTCTTTAACAACACTTATTACCTGGGTGCTTCGGTCGATCTGTTTCGTGGGTTTATGCTTCAGAACCAGATCAGGTACCAGAAATTCAGGAAAGAATCAGCAGAAAACAATCGGCTGAATGCTACGGATGATCTGGCTTTTGCTGTGATGACTGCCTTTTTTAATGTTGTTTATTACGAAGAGTTGCTGAAGATTGCCAATGAGCAAAAAGCGCTTTCGGAATTGAACGTGAAAAAGACCCAAATACTGGTTACCACCGGACTAAAAGCACAGACGGATTTGCTGGAGGTAAAGGCCAATTTCGAAAAGGAAGAACTGTTTTGCATTCAGACTTCCAACAACATTGCCTCTTCATGGATCAGCCTAAAAAAGGCCATGAATTTGCCACCTGAACAGAAAATTACGCTTGATGTTCCGGCAGAAGATCCGGTTGTTGCTGATATTGTTGCCGATATGCCTGAACTTTACAAGCAACACATCAGTTGGTCTCCTTATATTCGGTCGTTCGAAAGCGAATTTCAGGCTAGTCAGAAAGATATAAACATCAGTAAAGCCGGATTTTTCCCGTCAATTAAGCTACAGGCAGCATATAATACAGGATTCTATGAAACAAATAAGGATGCCGCAAAAAAGACAATCGACTTCAACAGTCAAATCAAAAATAATCGCAGTCAGTTTGTAGGAGCTTCTCTCAGCATTCCAATATTCAGCAAAAACTCAGTCAGGTTTGATGTAAAACGAGCCAGGCTTGCTTCAGAACAATCGCAAAACAAGCTTGAACTGGCAAAACAGACAGTTTTGTATGAAATGGAGGAAAATTACAATTTGCTGACTGCTTCGTGGAAAGAACTACAACAAGCCGAACGGCAAATGCAGGCTGATACGCTTGCATTTCAGGCAGCACAGAAAAAGTTTGATCAGGGAATGATCAATGCAGTTGAGTTTTACACGATCAAAAACAGGCTGGCCAACACCACCAGCCAGGTGTTGCACTCGAAACTGACCTTTGAGATGAAGAAACGAATCCTTGAATTTTACAAAGGAAAACGGTTTTGGGAATGAAGCCCCTCCCAAACCCTCCCCACAAGGGAGGGCTTAAAAACCCCTTCCAAAACTCTCACAAGGGGAGGAAAATGGGAAATAGAATATCATTGAATGTTGGGGAATAGATATTGCAAACGTAAAGGCGAAAAAAGTAAGTTCAAATAAACAATTAAAATAAATAAACAATTAAAATAACGGCTATTTCCGTGGTGGGGAGATTCATACTCCCCTCCTTCGGAGGGGCTGGGGGAGGCTACAATGGGAATGGATAAAGTAATTGAAAAGGAAAAGGGAATTCAGAAGAAACATATTTTCTGGGGCCTTGGGATATTGCTCATCGGATTTTTAATCGTGAAACTGGCTTTTGGCGACCATTCGTCGGTTTTCAGAGCAGAGAAGGATAAACTTTCGATCAGCAGTGTTGAGGATGGAATGTTTAACGACTACATCACTGTAATTGGGCAGGTTGAGCCAATTTCAACAATTTTTCTCGACGCCGAAGAAGGTGGAAAAGTTGAAGAAAAGCTGATTGAAGAAGGTGAAATGGTGAAAAAAGGTGATATAATCCTGAAACTAAAGAACAACGACCTCAACCTGAGTATCATGAACAGCGAATCGAGTATGGCATACCAAACCAACGAGTTGCGCAACACCCAGATACAAATGGAGCAGCAGAAAATAGTGAATAAACAACAGTTGCTTCAAATTGATTATGAAATTGTGCGCCTTGCACGAAACTACGAACAACAGAAATCATTGGTTGACGGAGGGTTAATTGCCAAAGAAGACTATATGAAAGTTGAAGAAGACTATCTCCGAACGAAGAAAAACCGTGAACTCATTTATATGAAACTGGTTCAGGATTCCATTTTTCGCGAAAATCAGAAAATACAGATGGATCAAAGCCTGGGTAATATGCAGCTTAACTTAAAAGTGGTTCAGCAACGACGCGAAGATCTAAATGTGAAAGCGCCTGTTGACGGTCAGCTCGGTTTACTTAATGCCGAAATTGGTGAATCAATCAACAAAGGGCAACGGATTGGACAAATTAATATTCTCGATAATTTCAAGGTTAATGCTCAGATCGACGAACACTATATCGACCGGGTCGTTCGTGGACTCGCCGCTTCGCTTGACCGCAACGGAACCAATTTCAACCTTACGGTGAAAAAAGTGTATCCTGATGTGCGGGAAGGTCAGTTCAAAATTGATCTGGTTTTTGAAGGTCAAACACCTGAAAATGTGCGTACTGGTCAAACTTATCACGTTAAACTTGAACTGGGCGAATCGCAAAAAGCATTGATGATTCCGCGTGGAGGTTTTTTCCAGAGTACTGGTGGACAATGGGTTTTTGTGGTTAATGAAGCTGGAACTGAAGCCGTCAAACGTCCGATCAAAATTGGCAAGCAGAATCCGCAGTACTACGAAGTTCTGGAAGGTTTGAATGCCGGCGAAAAAGTGATCACTTCAGGATACGAAATGTTTGGAACCAACGATAAGATTGTGTTTTAGCAAGGGGAGAATGGAGAATGGAGACCGAAAAATGGAAACCGAAGAACGGAAAATGAAGACCGAAGAAGGGGAAATGATGGATTTTTCATAACTTTCAGATCATAACTTAAATAAACTACTTATGAATGCAAAAATTGAAAAATTTGAAGATCTTGATGTTTGGCAAAATGCGATTTCCCTAAGCGTTGATGTTTACAGTAAGTTTCAGAATTGTAGAGACTATTCTTTAAAAGATCAGATCTGTCGGGCTTCTGTCTCCGTTCCATCCAATATTGCTGAAGGCTTTGAAAGGCAGTATAATAAAGAGTTTATACAATATTTATTTATTGCCAAAGGTTCTGCCGGTGAAGTTCGAACCCAACTATTGATTGCTTTCAGACTAAGTTTGTTAAGTGAGCCGGATTAGCATTTTTTATTAGAGAATACAAGAAAAATATCGACACAATTATACAATTTAATTAAAACCAGAAAAGAACGATTTAGTTAATAACTTAAGAAAAGGCTCTGTGTTCCGGCCTCCGGTCTCCGTTTTTCGGTTTCCTGTTTCCGGTCTTTATTCTCCCTTTTCCCTTTTCCAAATTTTTACATCATGATCAGAACAGTCAATTTAAACAAAGTGTTCCGCACTGAGGAAATCGAAACCAGTGCGTTGAACGATGTGAACCTTCACATACAGAAGGGCGAGTTTGTAGCCATCATGGGGCCTTCGGGCTGTGGCAAATCAACTTTGCTGAATATTATCGGCCTGCTGGACAACCCATCTTCAGGCGAGTATTATTTCGATAATCAGGAAGTTGGCGCTTTCAAAGAACGCAACCGGACATTGCTTCGGAAAGGCAATATCGGCTTTGTGTTCCAGAGTTTTAACCTGATCGACGAACTTAACGTTTACGAAAATGTGGAGCTTCCGCTCATCTACCTGAAAATGAGTGCCAGAGAGCGTAAAGAAAAAGTTGAAAAAGTGCTGGAACGCATGAAAATCAGTCACCGCAAGAAACACTTTCCGCAGCAACTTTCCGGAGGACAGCAGCAGCGTGTGGCCATCGCACGTGCCGTAGTTGCCAATCCGAAACTGATCCTGGCCGATGAGCCAACCGGTAACCTCGACTCGAAAAACGGCTTGGAAGTGATGAATCTGCTCACCGAACTAAACCGCGAAGGAACAACCATCGTGATGGTTACACACTCGATGCACGACTCCGAATTTGCGCACCGCGTCATCAATCTGTTCGACGGTCAGGTTATTACAGAAGAAGTGAAAAATAAGATGGGCGAAGTGCTGATATAAAGAAAACTGGAGAGCGAGGACGTGGATCCTAAGTGGAACATTAAATGATGTCAAATTTGAAAACTATGATTAAAAATTATTTTCTGATCACGATAAGAAGCTTTTGGAAAAACAGGGCTACTTCAATAATTAAAATTGCAGGTCTGGCCATAGGGCTCTCAGTTGTCTTTCTAATTCATATTTATACAAGTTTCCAATACAGTTATGACAACTACCATAAGAATGGAGATAGGATTTATAGGGTAGCATATCATTTTAAGAACCCGAATATTGGCAAATGGGATGATGCAAAAACAGGCAATAACCTTGCATCAATGCTTCAAAATGATTTTCCGGAAATAGAAACAACATCACGAATTGCATGGTTGGGAGGCGTGAATATTCTTCATAAGGATCAACCTTTCGTTGAAATGAAATTTCTGTTTGCCGATCCTTCTGTATTAAAGATTTTTTCTTTCCCTATGAAGGCGGGAGACCGCGAAACTGCCCTAAACGAGCAGAAATCAATTATTGTAAGTAGCAAAATTGCCAAAAAATATTTTGGCGATGAAAATCCTATTGGAAAATTCCTTGGCGATAATTTGCAATTGAAGGTTACCGGCATAATCGATGTACCCGACAACTCCCACTTTCGGTTCGATATCCTTGCTTCATATTCAACTATCTATGACATTTTCCCAGATTATAGAAACAAGGAGAATGATGATCATTCCAGTGTTTATACCTATCTGATGTTGCGAAAAGATGCCAATTTCTCTGATCTGGAAAAAAAATTTCCCCAGTTTGTCCGAACCAATATAAAAAGTGATCTTTTTTATACATCACCTAAACTTTTTTTAGAGCCTTTAAAAGAAATCCAATTAAACAGTAGTTCGGAGTCCAATTATGGTGAAATGAATGTTACAAAGCACAATAAACGTCTAATTTCCATTTTTTCTATTCTTGGGCTGATTATTATTGGTGTCGCAAGTTTCAACTTCATTAATATTTCCATTGCCCACATCTCAGGCCGCATCAAGGAGGTAAGTGTACGAAAAGTTTACGGTGCAAAGAATGCCGAGATATTTTTTCAGTTTGTCTGTGAGTATGGATTGTATTCTTTATTGGCTGTATTGATTTCCATTTTTATTGTCCAGGCATTTCTGCCCTTTATTTGTTCAATATTAGACCGACAAATCAAAATCAATTTTCTGGAGTATTCTGTGGCCGCAACTTCTGTTATGCTGCTTGTAACCGTTTTTGCCGGAGCATATCCTTCTTTTATTGTTGCAAAAGTTAATCCGGTAAATGCATTACAAAGTGGTTTTAAAGGTCCGAGAGGAAACCTGTTACGATCCGTACTCATCGTTTCTCAATTTACCGTTTCCATTATTATATTACTGACTACGGTGTACGTTTCAAAGCAAATTAAGCATCTTACAGAAATGGATATGGGCTTAAATACCAAAGATTTACTGGTAGTTGATATGAATCATCCTAAAATTAGAGGGAACTATGAAATGTTAAAATCTGAATTATTAAGAAATCCGGATATCCTGTCGGTTTCTGCTTCTTCAAATATACCTGCTGTATCTGGCGTATATTATTTAACTATGAAGATTGACGAAGGCGAGGAAATGAGTTTTCCTTTTATTTCAATTGATTCGGAATTTACGAAAAATTTAGGAATTAAAACCATTGATGGAAGAAGTTTTATACCTGATTTACAGGCAGATATTAGATCGACCTTCTTATTAAACAAATCAGCGGTAAAACAATTGAGAATTGAAAATCCGGTTGGTAAGAGTCTGTTTTTATTTAGAGACGAAAACGGCAGTTCAGTCCCTGTTTCAAGTGGGCAAATTGTTGGAATAATTGACGACTACGCTTACCGTCCGACTTATGACGACTCAAAGGGAGTTATATTCCGTAATGATCCAGGCAGGTTTAATGCAATGTTTATTCGTATCGATCCAATTAAGCAAAAAGAAACGATGACCTTTCTTAAAGATACTTGGGGAAAATTGTTTCGCGAGATTCCTTTGTCCGTTAATTATCTGGAGGATGAAATAAAAAATGATATTGCGATTCAAGTATTTTATAAGGTACAAAGATTCATCATTGCAGTAGCATTTTTTAGTTTCTTCATCGCATTACTGGGGCTCTTTGGCATCTCCATACTGACGGCTAAACAACGTGTTAAAGAAATTGGGATACGGAGAGTTAATGGCGCTTCATTGTTTGAGTTACTTATATTAATGAATAGAAAATTTATAAACATGGTTTTGCTTTCGATCGTCCTCGGGTTCCCAATAGTTTATCTCATTTTAGAGGAAATTAAAAAGGAAAGTGCTAAAAGCACTAGTCTTTCAATTTTTAACTATGTCATTGCTTTTCTTATAATACTAACACTAAGCATTCTCACTGTAAGCTGGCAAAGTTGGAAAGCAGCGACGAGGAACCCGGTGGAGGCGTTGAGGTATGAGTAATTTAAACCTTCGAGGTTTTTAAAACCTTGAAGGTTTGTTTGCAATAACTGAACCCTAACTTAATAAATATGTTTGAATACTACTTCAAAATGGCCCTGAGAAACCAGGCAAAAAACAAGGTTTTCTCTATCATCAATGTGCTTGGTTTGTCAATCGGGCTGGCGGTTTCGGTGCTGATTATCAACTATGTGAGCTTCGAGTTTAGCTTCGATAATATGCACACCAAAAAGGATCGAATTTACCGTGTCGAAAGCCGTTTCTACGAAGGGACCCAGTTGACCGACGATTGGGGAACCAGTTCGTTTGGCTATGGAAGCGCAATCAAACAGGAAATGACGGGAGTTGAGGATTTTGTCCGAATAGGAGTACAAAATACCGAACAGACAGTTTCATACCAGGAAAAACGAAGCCGCGAAACCGGGATTGCCTATTGCGGTTCTTCATTTTTCACAGTCTTTGATTTTAAGCTAAAAGAGGGAGCTGTCAACGATCAATTGAAACGCCCCAACACGGTTGTTATTACTGAAGATGTTGCCCGTCGCTTTTTTAAGGATGAAAACCCCATTGGCAAGTTGCTGACCTTTGCTACCGGAACAAATTTCGCCAATTACGAAGTGACCGGGGTATTGGAAGATTTCCCTCAAAACTCGCACATCCGGTTTAATTACCTCATTTCGTACGAAACCCTGCCCAATTTTTTGAAGGAGTTTTGGTACCTACACGAAGCATATACTTATCTGCTTTTGTCGCCGGGGAAAGATCCCAAACAAATTGAAGCCCAATTTCCGGCGATGGCCGAAAAATACAAAACCAGCGATGCCCTGAAAAACAAGAAATGGGCAGTCACACTTGTTCCATTGGACAAAATACACCTCAACCCTCAAAAACAATACGAAAAGGAAAATAAAGGGAATAAAAAGTCGCTGATTACTTTGATAATCATTGCCTTTGTTATTTTGCTGACGGCCTGGATCAATTATATTAACCTGACCACCGCCCGAGCCATGGAACGAGCGAAAGACGTTGGAGTCCGCAAGGTGGCCGGGGCATTCCGTTCTCAATTGATCCGGCAATATTTAATTGAATCAGGTCTGGTGAATCTGTCTGCCGTTGTTTTATCTGCCATTTTGGTTTTGTTCCTGAAGCCCGCTTTCAACCACATTATCGGCGAAAATATTGGCCTTTTTGTTTTGAAACAACCTGTATTCTGGATTTCCGCATTTGCAGTTCTTTTGGCCGGAATTCTTCTTTCAGGTTTCTATCCGGCCTTCATCATGACCAAGGTGAAACCTTCCATTATCCTGAAAGGCAATTATTTCAATTCCGGTTCAGCCGGAACCACCCGTCGAATATTGGTTGTTTTCCAGTTTGCAGCCTCGTTGTTCCTGATTTGCGGAACTTTCATCGTTTATAAACAGGTAAAGTTTATGCAGGAACAAGATTTGGGTGTTAACATCAATCAGACAATCATCCTTAAATACCCTGTAAACCGCACAAACCTAAGCAATCAGGTGGCTCTTTTTGCCGAAAACCTGAAACAGGAAAATGGTATCAGCGCAGTTACTCTGACTGGTGCAGTGCCAGGAATGGAAGTGGCATTTTTTGCTTCAAACCAATTGCAGGGAAATAGTTCCGATCAAAGCCGTTTGTACGAAATGCTGACTATTGATGATCAGTTTGTCGAAACATTTGGCTTTAAACTACTGGCAGGACGTTCATTTCAGAAAGGTTTTGGAAACGATCGCGAACACCTGCTCATCAACGAAGCTGCAATGGAAAATTTAGGCATTCAGAACCCGGAAGCTGCCATTAGTAAAAAGGTGATGCTCGAAGGCGAAGCCGAACCGGTAACCATTATCGGAGTAGTGAAGAACTGGCACCAACGTGGTTTGGGCAATGCCTATACTCCGGTCATGTTTTTGCAGAATGGCCGTCTTGGATGGGTCAGGCCTCGTTTTATAGCAATAAAATCAGCCGGGAATAATTACGATGCGGTTTTGAATTTGGTCAAAAGCCGTTGGAAATCGTATTTTCCTGAAGCAAGTTTCGATTATTTTTTTCTGGATAACTTTTTCGATAACCAGTATAAAACAGACAAGCGCTTTGGGCAGATTGTCGGCATTTTCACCACGCTTGCCTTCTTTATATCTGGGCTGGGATTGTGGGCTTTGGCAGCCTTTACAGCATCAAAAAAAATTAAAGAAGTAGGAGTGCGCAAAGTACTTGGAGCCCAGACCGGAAACATCGTATTTCTCTTTTCAAAAGAAATAATTGTACTCATCCTGATTGCACTGGCCATTTCTACACCAATTTCGATTTTGGTCATGAAAAACTGGCTATTGAATTATGCTTTCCGCACCGACATCAGTTTATGGATTTATGTTTTGGGTGGTAGCATTACCATTGCAATTGCCATGTTAACAATCGGTTGGCAAAGCTGGAAAGCAGCAACAAGGAACCCGGTGAATGCGTTGCGGTATGAATAGCATGGAGCATGGGGCATAGAGGAAGGAAAACGGGCACCGGAGACCGGAGAAGGGAAAAAGAAAAACCCCGGCGGGGTGAAATATTTGTAGAAAAGAAATGCAATAGAAGAAACCCGTCCGCGCTGTGACATTTAAAAAAGATTAAATGAATATTCGGACGGAATTGAGAGAAGGAAAAAGAAAACAGAAAAAGTCAGGGTTTCACTTCAAGTGAAGCCCTGACTGAAAAGACTAAAGTGAAGGTAAATAATTAGTTATAAAAGCTTTCAGGGAGCAAATCCTGATACGTTCTTTGAAAATATAATCATCAGAAGATGGAGTAATGACATAGTTCATAGGGGCATTCAGATCGTCGAAAGCCTGAAAATTGCCTTTTGTAAGTTGTGGCGAATTCGAGTATTTGATTTCGGCAGTGGCAACTACGGTTAACCCTTTGGTAAAAACCAGATCGACTTCGGTTCCCTGATGCGTTCGGTAGAAGTAAAGGTCAGCCGGATTCTTCTTCAATGCCAGAATTTGGTTAACCACAAACGATTCCCAGGAGCTTCCTACAAGCGGATTTCCTGATAAATTGTTGAAATCGGTTACACCCGACAAGTGATGCAAAATTCCGGTATCAGTAAGATAAACTTTCGGGGTTTTAACCAATCGTTTGGGCATATTCCACGAAAAAGGGTGAAGGCTTTTCAACAAAAAAGCATCTTCCAGAAAATCGACATAACGCTTAACAGTCGGTGTAGATATCCCCAGCGAGTTTCCCAGCGTGGTTGCATTGAATAGTTGTCCGTTTAAATGTGCCATCATCGTCCACAAATTGCGGATGATTTTGGGTGAGGCGTTTAATCCCAACTGCAACAAATCACGGTTCAGGTAAGTGCTGATAAAGTTTTCCATCCAGCGGCGGGCCAATTCGTCGTTTTTGGCAAACAACACATTGGGGAAACCACCTTTGACCCAAAGATCGTTTTGCAAAACAGTATCCGGAATTTCGGTCAAATCGAATGGATGCAACTGGTGGTAGGCAATGCGTCCGGCCAATGATTCGGACGAATGCCTAATCAATTCCGGGGAAGCCGAGCCCAACAACAGAAATTGGCCTGGTTCGCGGGTTCGGTCAACCAAAGCGCGCAACAATGGGTAAAGTTCTTTTTTATTCTGAACCTCGTCGACGATAACCAATTCTTCGGAATGCTGCGATAAAAACAACTCAGCATCATTCAGCTTGAACATATCCGATTGCAGCTCCAGGTCAAGATAAAGGATTGGTTTGGCCGATTCGGACATGATCTGTTTAGCCAATGTCGTTTTACCAACCTGTCGTGGACCAATAATAGATACGACCGGAAAGAAACTCAGTGAATCCTTTATTTCAGTCAATATTCTTCTGGTGATCATGTATTTATAAGTTATATTTCTATTCTGAATTTTAAATTTTCATTACAAATATAACTATTTATCCATGAAATTTTAAAATTAGATTTTAAATTTTCATGGATAAAACAAAAAAAATAGAAAACAGAAAAAGGAGAGCAGAAAGCCGCAGGGCGGTGAAATATTTGTAGAAAAGGAAGCATCATACGAAACCCGTCCATGCAAAAATGATCAAAAAGGGCGAATGAGATTTTTCGGACGGAATTTGGAGAATTTGTTTAAAAAAAGAAACAGGAAAAAGGAGAACGGAAAAGGACAAAAGGAAAAGGGAAAAGGGAAAAGTCAGGGCTTCACTTCGAGTGAAACCCTGACTAAGTAATTATAAACGAAACGACATAAAACAAGACAATATGATACACTTAAACAACATCGACAAGTATTACGATTCAAAATTTCAACGGACTTTTGTGTTGAAAGCTGTTAACCTGGAAGTAAAAGATGGCGAATTCCTCAGCATCATGGGACCCAGCGGTTCGGGCAAGTCAACCTTGCTGAATATTATCGGATTGCTGGATGCACCATCGGCGGGAGAATATTCGTTGTACGACAAATCGGTGCTCGACCTGAAAGAAAAAGCCAAAGTTGATTATCACCGCAATTTTATGGGCTTTATTTTTCAGGCTTATCACCTGATTGAGGAAATGACAGTTTATGAAAACATCGAAACGCCGTTGATTTACAAAGGCGTGAAAAGTCGCGACCGGCAGGCGATGGTGGCCGATTTGCTCGACCGGTTTAACATGGTAGCCAAGAAAGATTTGTTTCCGCAGCAGCTTTCGGGCGGACAACAGCAACTGGTTGGTATTGCCCGCGCCATTATTGGCAAACCAAAACTGCTGCTGGCCGACGAACCTACCGGAAACCTGCAATCTATTCAAGGCGAAATGATTATGGAAACGCTTCAACAACTGAACAATGAAGGAATGACTATCATCCAGGTGACACACAACGAGAAATTTGCCGGATATGGCAAACGGATCATCAGGCTGGAAGATGGGATTATCAGGAAAGATGTGAAACAATAAATGTCCGAACTATGATAAGCTGATTAACTGATTTCCATGATTTTGGAAACTGGGTTTATCAATGTTCTGAAAATGAAAAACAAACTAAAAGAGTGAAGATGAACATCAAAAATAACTTATCCGTTAGTTTTCGGCGCCTTAAGTCCGATAAAACAAACACGGTGATCAATCTGTCTGGATTAATTCTCGGGCTTGGAATTGTTAGTGTTGTACTCGTTTTTGTATTGAACGAACTTGGCTATAATCGTGCGTTTGCCAACCGCGATCGTATTTACCGGATTATTAACCAAAACGAAACGGATAATAACCGTTGGGCCTGTACTCCTTTGGTGGCGGGCGAAACCGCTGCCGATAAGTTTGCCGAGGTGGAAGCTTATGCACACCAATACAACATTCAAGGTATTGAGGTGAAAAAAGGTAATGAGTTCATCAGTAATCCTGATGTGTTGAGTACTGAAAGTTCTTTCTTCCAGATGTTTGGAATTAAAATCCTGAATGGGAGTCTTTCTGAATTTGATCAGGCCAAAGGAAAAATACTGATAAGCAAAAAGGCAGCTGAAAAATATTTTGGTGGTGAAAATCCGGTTGGGAAAGTTCTCACCTTGCGATATTCAGGCAAAGAATACTCTCAGGAAGTAGCCGCCGTTTATGAAGATTTTCCACAGAATTCAACCATCAAAGCATCGTTGATCGCTGATATGGAATTCGGACTTGAAAATCTTGCGAAAAACATGATTTCAACTGGTACGCCGCCAACTATTCAGGAGTTGAAAGAATCCTGGAATGGAATTTTCTTCACCAATTACCTACTCCTGAAAAAGGGCACTTCACTATCAGGTTTCGAGGCAAAGTTGCATCAACTGGGAGTTGACCAATCGGATAAGGATAACAAACTGAACTTCTCGCTTCAGGCACTGACTGATATCTATTTCGGTTCGGAAAAGATTGTGGATAACAACAGAGGTGATAAAGGAAACAGGTCTATGTTGTTCATCCTAGCGTCGGTGGGCTTTTTAATTTTGGTGGTTGCCTGCATTAATTACCTCAATCTTACATCGGCACAGGCATTAACTCAAACCAAAGCATTGGCTGTCAGGAAAGTCTGTGGCGCTCCCCGGAACAGTCTTATTTGGCAAATGGTTTTCGAATCGGTTCTGGTTTCGCTGATTGCGTTGCCTTTCGCGTTATTACTGGGCCATTTTTCATTTCCATACATTAGTGAATTGCTTGGCAAATCATACCAACTCAGTCATACCAGCCAGTTTTTATCAAGTATCATTATCTTGATTTTCATCACAATAGCCACAGGAGCTTTATCCGGTTTTCTGGTCGCAGTCAAAATTACTTCGTTCAGGCTGGTCGAAACACTTAAAGGACAGCACTCCAATGTTGGCGATAAACACAATGTCCGAAAAGCATTGGTTATTTTCCAGATGGCAGTATTTATCGTCTTGATTGCTGTCATGGCTTTGGTGCAAAAACAGGTTCACTATGCTTTCAACAAAGACCTTGGAATCGCTAAGGAAGGGTTGATCAGGATTCCTTTGGGCGACCACAATTATGAGCTTTATAAACAGGAAATCAGGAAAAATCCGAATGTACTTCAGGTCAGCGGCGCGCTTTGGTTGCCTCCGCACAAAGGAAAGATGAATGTTACAATTCCCAAAGTTGACAATCCAAAAGAAATGGTTCTTGTCAAAGGGCTTTTTGTTGATTATCAGTTTGCCAAAACCATGGGGATGAAGGTTGTTTTGGGTTCAGACTTTGATGAATCGAAAAATAATTCGGGTGTAATGATCAATGAAACAGCCATCAAAGCACTGGGACTGAAGGAAATTATCGGAGAACAAACCGCATTCGGCCAAATTGTCGGGGTTGTGAACGACTTTAACATGTACTCCATCCACGAAGCAATCGAACCGATGATTATTGGTTTAGATCCTAAAATGTGTCGCGAAATTGCCGTAAAAATCAGTACCGAAAATACGCCTGAAACCATCGATTTTCTGAAGAAAACATGGAAATCGACCGGAGGAATTGTACCTTTTGATTTTGACTTTACTGATGATATTTTAAATCAGATTTATGAATCCGACATCCGGTTTTCGAAAACCATTGGCTTGTTGGCTGTAATTGCAATTATCATTGCCAGCCTTGGGTTGTTCGGACTATCACTTTTAATCAGTCAGCAAAAAACAAAAGAAATTGGCATACGCAAAGTTACCGGTGCCCGTGTGGGCGAAATTATTTTCCTTTTTAACCGCGATTTCGTGGTTTGGGTTGCCATTGCCTTTGTAGTTGCCACGCCCATTGCCTGGTACTCCACAAACAAATGGCTCGAAAGTTTTGCCTACAAAACCGAACTAAGCTGGTGGATTTTTGCACTGCCAGGATTGCTGGCATTGGGAATTGCGCTGTTAACGGTTAGCTGGCAAAGCTGGAGAGCCGCCACGAGAAACCCGGTGGAGGCGCTGAGGTATGAATAGTCAGGGGTTCATCTGGAGTGAAGCCCTAACTAAATTGTTACTACTTAGAAGTCAAAATTATCAGGATCTTCTCCCATGCGGGCATGTTTATCGAGGCTGTCGATATTAAGCATGTCTTCCTGGCTCAGTTCGAAGTCGAAAATGTCGGCATTGTGGATAATTCGTTCAGGAGTGACCGATTTAGGAATTGTTACCACTCCTTTTTGAATGTCCCAGCGCAACACGATTTGAACCGGTGACTTTTGGTATTTTGCTGAAAGCTCCTGTAACAGTGGAAACTCATTTACTTTCCCTTTCATAATTGGTCTCCATGCTTCGGGTTGAATCTGATGATCCTTGCAGAATTGAAGCAATTCCGGCTGAACCAGCTCTGGATGGAATTCAAACTGATTGACCATCGGTTTAACCAACGACCTCTCCATGAGTGATTTAAGATGCCTTATTAGGAAATTACAAACTCCGATGGCCCGAATCTGTCCTTTCCGGTAGAGTTCTTCCATGGACTTCCAGGTTTCCAACGTCAATTCATTTTGTGGCCAGTGGATGAGGTAAAGGTCGAGGTAATTGGTCTGTAATTTTTCCAGACTTTGCTCAAAAGCCTTGATTGTTGAATGATAGCCCTGATCGCTGTTCCATACTTTCGAGGTTAAAAATATTTCCTCACGCGGAATGCCACTTTCGAGAATTACTTTGCCAACGCTGCGTTCATTTTGGTAGTAGGTGGCTGTGTCAATACTTCTGTACCCAGCCTGAAGTGCGCACTTAACAGCCGTTTCGACCTCTTCTCCAGCTTTTGCACGGTGAACACCAAGCCCGAAAATGGGCATTTCAACTCCGTTGTAAAGCGTTACTTTGGCGGTTTGGATGGATGACATCAGATTGATCAGAAGTTAAAATTATCGGGATCGGCTCCCATGCGGGCATTTTTATCGAGGCTGTCAATTTTAGCCATATCTTCTGCACTCAGTTCGAAGTCGAAAATATCGGCATTGTGAATAATGCGTTCAGGAGTAACCGATTTGGGAATAGTGACTACCTTCTTCTGAATGTCCCACCTGAGTACAATCTGAACAGGCGATTTTTGATATTTCATCGACAATGCCTGAAAAACCGGTATATCTTTCACTTTCCCTTCCATGATTGGTCTCCATGCTTCGAGCTGGATCTGATTATCCTGGCAAAACTTCAGCAAATCGGGCTGAATTAACTGTGGGTGAAATTCTACCTGATTGACCATTGGCACAATTCTTAAATTTTCCATCAAGTGTTTCAGGTGATGGACTAAGAAGTTGCTTACACCAATCGCCCGAATCCGTCCTTGTTCGTAAAGTTCTTCAATGGCCTTCCATGTTTCGACCGACAATTCGCCTTTTGGCCAGTGAATCAGGTATAAATCGATGTAGTTGGTTTGTAGCTTTTCCAGACTATCCTCAAATGCGCGAAAGGTTGACTGATAGCCCTGATCGCTGTTCCAGATTTTGGTGGTCAGGAAAATTTCTTCGCGCGGCACTCCGCTTTCCTTGATGGCTTTGGCTACACCACGTTCGTTCTGGTATGCTGCAGCAGTGTCAATACTTCGGTAGCCGGTTGCGAGCGCGCATTTTACGGCAGTTTCAACCTCTTTGCCCTCTTTCGAGCGGAAAACGCCCAATCCGAGCCAAGGCATTTCAACTCCGTTGATTAGTTTTACTTTTGAAGTTTGTATGGATGTCATTTAAATTGCTTTTAGGGTTTTGTGAAAATAAGAACCAAAATACGGCAGAAAAGTTTTGCAGAAAAATCAGGAGTGGAAATTGAATTACAATTTTCCAAAAATCCCCTTGATTGTCCGGTGAAATTTATGAACTGATTTTACTGGCGGAGCGTACATCATGATACACTTTTTCGAAATAACCGGCAGGTTCAGCGAGTTGATGGTTTCCTGAACTTCGTTTGACCAGGCTCCTTGCTGCAACCAGATGTTCTTCAATCCGATTTCAGCAGCTTCTTCCAACACCGCAGAAACTTTGGCTGGCGGAATTGAAATCCAGACACCATCCACTTTTCCGCTTAAACTTTTCAGATTGGGATAGCAGGTTAATCCATCAATTTCCTGTGCTTCAGGATGAATTGAAAAAACCTCATACCCTTTCGCTTTCAATTCTTTGGCGGCCATGTTCCCAAATTTTTTGCCTGAACGAGACATGCCAACCACTGCAATCCGTTTTAAACTGATAAAGTCGTCAATCAATTGATTCATAAGGAAAGTGTTTAAAGTTTTTTAGTTTAAAGCCAATTGATTTGGATATTAACAACATAAACACCTCTTTCCACACGGGCAAAAGCCATCTTGCAGTTCGGAAATTCTGCCCGGCCAATTTCGTTCGATGACAGTACACTATTGATATACTGCCGCTTCTTACGGTAAGGAGGAAGAATTTCTTCTGGTATTATTTGGGCAAGTCTTTCCATATCATCCATAGTGAAACAAGCAACTGTTTTCTCTTCAGGTTTGCCTTTTTGATAGATTGCCTTTCTGTTGTGCATTTCGTCAACACAGCGCATTAAAAGAATTAGAAAATAAACCATGCTGTGCGAACTGGCCTGAAATTGCCGATTGTAAGTTTCATACGTGAGGCTATTGGGCTGAACTGTACTCCAAAACCGCAGGATTGCTGGTTGTGGCGTATCATTTGGCTTTCTATGGGCAAAATAATTTATTATGGAGGTTAGTAGATGGTCGGCAGCCATTTTCCCTGAATTGTCTTTTTGAATCAGCGAGGCTCGTTGCTGAATATATTCAGTCACCAATTCGGCTTGTCCGTATTGCAGGGCAAGCATCAGGCCGGTAACTCCTTCCTCTTCAACCCTGAAGTCGATGCCGTATTTTTTGACAAAAGTAAATGCTTCTTTTTTACGGCCTAACCTGATATTTCTGGCATACTCTTTTTTATCTTGCTTAAGTTCTTTCATCAGTAAAATAGCCCTTTGAAACTGAAGTTTGGCCAATTCTTCAACCCAATCGTACCGCTGGTGGGTCACTGCATACTGAAAAAGTTGTTTGCGTTCCTTTTTTACTTCCGCTTCTTTTTTGGAAGGATCAAGTGCCAATTGCCTTACCTGTTCCAACTGTTCGGGACTCAAATAATCATAGCCTAAGTATTTGGCCCGGATTTGTTCCGCTTGCTCAAATTTTCCCTGGTCTTCGAGGCGTTGAGCTTCGGTAAGCCACTCATCCAGTGTCGATTTAGTTTCGGTAACCTTTACTTCTTCTTTGCTTTCAGTCATTTGCAGCAGTTGCAAAGCTGGATGGCTGGCCTGTTTTTCAAATAGGTAGATGTTTTTTACCGCACGGGTAATGGCCACATACAACGAGTTGATATAGAACTTATATATTTCGGCATCTTTGTCGTGCTTGTTGGCGGCGCGGTTATATGCCAGGTCTTCTTTTTTCAGGTCGCTGGCGGTAACTCCTTTTATTATTTCGCGGAATTCGGCCTCGTTGTTCGATACAAAATTCATCAAAATAACATTGTCGTACTCCAACCCTTTGGCTTCCTGAACACTAAAGACCAATGGCGTTTTGAAATATCGGCGGGCTTCAGCTTTTTGTTCGTTGTTTGGAACAATCACCGCATAATGTGTACTGTTTTGGGTGCGGCGGTTGAGCTCGTTTTTCCTTTTGTCATCGTCGGGATACAGCAAAACTTCACCTTTGTTTTTGCTGACCGTTCCAATCAGGTAGTTGCTCTCACGATCAATCGACCCAAATCGTGTAACCTTGATTTTGAGCAGGTTATTTCCCAGCTCAACTACATTCAAACTATTCCGGTAGTTGGTTTGTAGAATTTTTATATGCTTTTCATTATCGCCTGCTTCGTAGAAAAAGCTCTTCACCTTGCTCCACGAAAAAAAGTTGGGATGTACGATCTGATTACTGTCGCCTGTCAGGATAAAATGATTTTGGTGCTTAAGCGATTGCAAAATAGATTTTAGCTGAATGTTGGTAATATCCTGTACCTCATCAACCACGATATAATCATAACGAGGCTTAATTTTTTCGAGGTACTGGTAGCATAAAATATTGCTATCGTATAAGTTACTCTCGTTCAGCCAGTCGAGATATTTCAGAAAAAGCGGGTAAAGCCGTTCACGTTCGGCAACAGAAAATATCGATTGTTTTACTCCCAATTCCAGGTATTCCTTTTGCGACAAAAAAGCTGCATGAACGGGCGAACCGGTAATTACACCCTTAAATTCCTCGAACACACGGTATGGTTCGTTAATGCGCACCGACTGGGCAAACCGTGTAAACCAGCCTTCGAATTGGCGGAAAGTGACCTCGGTGCCTTTTGGCTTTTCCCAACTCGACAGGTAATTATGGAGCGACAAAAACTCTACTTCTTGTTTTTCATTATCGAAACCTTCTGAATAATAGATTTTTGAAGCATTTTCGACCAAAAATTTTGAAAGAGAAACATAGGCAATTTCGCCGGGCAACTCTTTTAGCTTTTCGAGTACCAGCGCAGTTTTGCCACTTCCGGCCGAACCTACAATAATCAGCGGTGGGAAGAGCGAGTAAATGGAATCCTGTATTTGGTCGAACGAAATGAACTTATTGAGTAGGTGTATTGTACGCGACTTTGGATTGAGGAAAATCAGGTTATTCTCCTGAGACGGAATTTCGTCGGGCGATAATACGCGAACAAATTTTTCGTTGTCGTCGATACTGGTGCCGCGTAAAAAGCGGCTGTGGCTATAATTGTGATTTTTAATTACTTCGAGCAGGAGCAGATATTTTTGGTTTTCGTAATTGGCAAAAGTGAAGAGCAATCTGTCACGAATATCGAGACGTGCCCTATAAAAGCTACTAGTGGGCATTTTACGCACATCAGCGCTCTTGAAATCACCATCCTGCAATTGTTTTAAGGTTTTTGCAAAGGTTTTCTCTACCGATTGAATATTTAATTCGTTGAGGTATAATATGGGTAACTTCATAGGTTGTGACTAATATTGGGATTGATTTCAGTACAAAGGAAAGAAGATTTATTTTATACAAATCATCAAAGAAGCTGATTTGTATTGTTGCTTATTGAGTTTTGTGTTTTAAAAATTCGAGTATTAGCCTGCCTTTTAGGGTAGTGAGGTATTGTTGTTTTGGGCTGGTTGGCTTGTCGGGAATGGTCATGGTCAGCCAGTTTATATCTACAAGAGGTTTTACATATTCAACGTAGTTTTTTCGCTGATTGCTCAAATTGATTGACGATAGAATTATCTCTTTAATATTTGCATTTAGGCATCGTTTTAATACTTCTATCTTATTTTCAGCTATACAGCTAGCTATACCTCCAGCTATGGCACTAACTTGGTTACTCTGCATCAGGTTTATTATTTCTAGTATTTGATTATCAGTGTTTTGTGATAACTCAGCTTGGTTACTAGCTATACCTTCAACTGTACCTCCTGTTTGGTGAAAACCTCCTTTCCCGAGTATTTCATTTAGTAATTGGTCAATACCCAAAATATCCCATTTCACCCTGTTCAAATCAAAAATCAAAGGTTGCTTGCGTTTAAAGTTTGGATGAATTGGCAACATTACTTGAAACCAGCTACGATCCTCATCAAAATCAAATACTGGATCAGGAGAACCATTTAATTTCATGGCTTCTTTTAGTGCAGGTAGCCCAATAGCGTGACCTTCAGTTAGTTTTAGCTCTTTCAAAAAATCGCCCAGCCGACGGTTTCTATATCGTTTCGGCATTGCTCTGTCGGTAATATGCTCAGAATCGACAATTTTGACTGAAAGTAAATCTTCTATGTTGATGTGAAGCGCCATTAATTCAATCTGAGATTATTGGAAACTGTTTGAATTTTGTGCCTAAACGTGTAAAAATAACATATTAGATTCATTAAGATGACAAAAGTCTTGGACAAAAAAATAGTTCTTTGTATTACTTTTACTGAAAGTTAAAAATCAGATTGTGAGCCAAAAAGTACTGTTTATCACTCCACCATTTACGCAACTGAATACGCCGTATCCTGCAACAGCTTATTTAAAAGGGTTTCTGAATACCAAATCCATCGTTTCCAATCAGTGCGATTTAGGAATCGAAGTTATTTTGGAGTTGTTTTCTTCCTCCGGATTGAAAAATTTGTTTCAGGAAATAGAAACCAAAAGCGGGGAATGGTCGGCCAATAGCCAGCGAATGATTCATCTTCAGGATGAATATACCAAAACCATTGATCCCGTAATTGCTTTCCTTCATGGGAAAAATGATGCTTTGGCCCATGTAATTTGTGATGGAAATTTCCTTCCTGAAGCATCGCGTTTTGCTCAGGCTGAAGATCTGGAATGGGCTTTTGGAACCATGGGAATTCTTGACAAGGCGAAACATCTGACAACATTATATCTCGAAGATTTGTCTGATTTGATTGTTGAAACCATCGATCCGCATTTCGGTTTTAGCCGTTACGCCGAACGTTTGGGCCGGTCTGCTGCTACATTCGATGAAATCGATCTGGAATTGAAAGTTCCGGATGGACTTATCGATGGGATTTTACTTCGGTTGCTTCAGAAAAAAATAGAAACTTATCAGCCAACCATTGTCGCTCTATCTGTTCCTTTCCCCGGAAATTTATACTGTGCTTTTAAGTGTGGTCAATGGTTAAAAATGGTTCATCCTGAGATCAAAATTGTGATGGGCGGCGGTTTTCCCAATACTGAACTTCGCTCGCTGACTGATCCGCGAGTGTTTGATTATCTTGATTTTATTACCCTCGACGACGGCGAAGCGCCTTTGCTCAATTTGATTGAATACCTTGATGGAAACCGCGCTATTGCCGATCTGAAAAGAACCTTTGCACTACAAGAAGGGAACGTGATTTATCTGAATGGCTCCACCTCCGGAGATTTTTCGCAGTCAGAAGTTGGCGTTCCCGATTATGCCGATCTTTTGCTCGATCAATACCTGTCTGTTATCGAAATTGTTAACCCGATGCACCGTTTGTGGAGCGATGGCCGCTGGAACAAAATGACATTGGCGCATGGATGTTACTGGGGTCGCTGCACTTTTTGCGATACTTCACTCGATTATATAAAGCGCTACGAACCAAACAGCGCGCAGCTTTTATGCGACCACATCGAACAAATGATTCGACAAACCGGCCAGATTGGGTTTCACTTTGTTGACGAAGCGGCACCACCTGCTTTAATGCGGGCTTTGGCTTTGGAAATCATCCGGAGAAAGCTCACCGTAGTTTGGTGGACCAACATCCGGTTCGAAAAAAGTTTTACCTACGATTTGTGCCTTTTACTGAAAGAATCTGGTTGCATTGCGGTTTCCGGAGGGCTTGAAGTTGCTTCCGACCGTTTGCTGGGAATGATCAACAAAGGAGTTAGCGTGGCGAAAGTTGCCAAAGTAACCGACCATTTCACCCGTGCCGGAATCATGGTTCACGCTTACCTGATGTATGGTTTCCCCACACAAACAGCCCAGGAAACTATTGACTCGCTCGAAGTAGTGCGCCAGTTGTTCGAAGTCGGAGTTGTACAATCGGGTTTCTGGCATCAGTTTGCCATGACGGCTCATAGTCCGGTTGGAATGAATCCTGCCCAGTTCAAAGCAAAGATTGAAAATAAAAGTGTGGGAACATTTGCCAACAACGATCTGGTTCACAGTGATCCGACAGGTGCAAACCATGAACTTTTCAGTGATGGGCTGCGCAAATCTCTGTTCAACTACATGCACGGAATTTGCTTCGATTTTCCGCTTCAGGATTGGTTCGATTTTAAAGTGCCACGAACAACAGTTGCGCCGAACTATATTCAGGAAGTAATTGACCAGCAGGAATATGAACCTGCCAGTCCGAATGCCCTGATTGTTTGGTTAGGTGGAGTTCCATCTATCCGAATTTTTACCAAAAAGAAGAAAAACCATTCGTTTGAAATGGCAGAACTTATTTTCTTCAACAAAAAACAGGATTTGGTTATTCAGCTGAAACAACAGGAAGGAAAATGGTTATTCGAACAAATCCCGGAACTTTCGGTAAATAAATCGGATCAATCAACATTTGGCGAACTCGAAAAAAGATTTGAAAGGCAGACTGGCGAAGATTTTATCCTCTTCTGGAATAGCCCGGCAATTATGGAATTGCGAGAGAATGGCTTGGTGATGTTGTAAAACTTCAATTTAACCACTGGGGACGCAATGAAAACACAGAGCTATTTTTAAGACACGTATTCATGAATGCAAGGCAGAAGGAAAATCAGCTGAAAAATCATATAAAGGGAGTTTTAATGTACGAATAAGTCTGGACCTGCATAGAAAAGCTATCCAAATTGACAGTATTGAGGGAATAACTTTGAATCAGCTTGTTCAAAGAGCTATTCAGCGCGAACTCGAAACCGGAAATTAAAAATGATCCAATATAAATGCTGAAGCCATATGAGAGATTGCATCATAGAAAGAGTTAAGATTTCTCCAAAAACAGATTTAGCTATTATTTCCTTGCGGCATTTAACATTCACATGATTTTCTCCCTAGCTCCAACCAATAATTCATAAGTGCGGGTTTATGATGTCTTCCTTCGGCAACACTCATTAATTTGCCTCAAATAGCTGAAATCAAAACATCGACCGTGCCTTATTTTTCGATAACATGAACGTTGATCGTTTTGGATTAAAATGTCATATATTTTGAAAAGCTGCTAAAAATTCTGATTTTATTTTTTTTATTCGTTAAATGTGCTTAATTTTATTGATATTAAGTGTTGGAGGTGTCCCGAAAATCCCCAATAGAGTAGGGAGTGAAAGCTGAAAAACTTAAGAGTAGGCATGAAAAAAACCAAAATCAATTCGGTTTGACACTTTTTGACAGTTACTTTCGACTGACAAGAACTAAAATAAAAAGTGGAGCCAGAAACCACTCAAAAAACGGGGAGACACCGAAAAGCCATAAGAGTAGGAAAAAATCAAAGCATTCTAAAACTATGAAAAATCTAATGAAACTGTTAATGGTGATCGCTTTGTTTACAATGACGACGCAATCTTATTCTCAAATCAAATTTGGTGTTCGGGCCGGTCTTAACCTGGCAGATATGTCACTTAAAGAGACGAGTGGTATGACCGAAAAGATGAATACATCTTTTCATGTCGGTGGTATTGCTGAATACAGTCTTTCGGAAAGTCTGAGTGTGGAAGCAGGATTACTTTTAAGCGGTAAAGGCAAAAAAATGGAATATTCAGAACCTGATCAAGGAGTTTCTATTGGAATGAAAGTAACCATCGCGCCACTATATCTGGAAGTTCCTATCAATGCTGTTTTTAAAGTTGATTTGGGTTCTGCAAAACTGCAGCTATTTGCCGGCCCTTATCTAGCTTACGGAATTGCTGGAAAAGCTAAATATGATTATACCGCTTCAGGCCTACCTTCGGGTGTAACTCTTAGTTCATTAGGTTTTACCAATGAATCAACAGATATTAAATTTGGAACAAAAGATGATAGCGATATGAAAGCAACGGATTTTGGATTGAATATTGGAGCTGGAGTTGAAATGAATAATATGCTTGTCAGACTACAATATGGATTAGGCTTATCCAATTTAGATCCGGCAGGCTCAAGCAGTAGCGAAATGAAAAACAAGGTTATTGGTATTTCAGTTGGTTACATGTTTGGTGAAAAGGCTGCAAAGTAAGACATTCAATAACAGGAATTAAAAGCCACCCTGATTTTAGGATGGCTTTTTTTGTGTGTGTATGAAAAAAAACCTTTTTGAAGAAATTGACTACTGAAAATTTTATTTCCACCTTTTACTTCCCCACTCAGCTCCTTGCTGTTCAGAAAGATATGTCCAGGCAACTATCCGACTTTGTTTCTGACCATGAGCCATTTCGATAGTACGAACTTCTTTTGCTTCAGCTTTTTTGAGCGCTTTGTAAATTCCGTACAGATTTTCCTTTTTGGAAATAAGTGATGAGAACCACAGACAACGATCGGGCAACTCTGAACTTTGTTTGATCATCCGGCGAACAAACTCTGCCTCGCCACCATCGCACCACAACTCATTGTTTTGACCGCCAAAATTCAGGATCGGAGTGGTTTCTTTCCCGGAAGTCAGGTTTTTCGATTTGCGCTGAGTTCCGCTTGCGGCCTCTTCCGGCGAAGAATGAAAAGGTGGGTTACAGATGGAAAGATCGAACACTTCACCGCGTTTCATGATTTTGCTGAAAATATTGGAAGTGGTGTTTTGCAACCTGCACTCGACGGCGCCTTTCAACGTTGGATTTGATGCGATAATTTGGTTGGCTGTGCGAATAGCAACAGGATCGATATCGGAACCTACAAAATGCCAGCCGTAGGCTTTATGACTAATGATTGGATAAACACAGTTGGCACCAACACCAATGTCGAGTACCGAAACTGACTGTCCGGTTGGGATGGTCCCTTTGTTGCAGCAAGCTAGCAGGTCGGCTACATGATGAATGTAATCGGCCCGTCCGGGAATGGGCGGACAAAGATAATTCTCCGGAATATCCCAGACGGCTATGTCGTAAAACTGTTTCAGAATGGCCTTGTTTAGCAGCTTTACCGCTTCAGGATTGGCAAAATCAATCGACTCGATGTTGAACTTATTGAGTTGCACATGCGGTGCGAGTTCAGGGCAAACACTAATGAGTTGCTCAAAATCGTAACGGAAACGATGCGGATTCCGGGGATGCATACCGGATTTTTCACTGCCAGTTGTTGTTTTTTCTGTCATCAAATGCCTGTTAAAGAAGTTGTATGATGCGGTAAAGGTATGAAATTGACATCTATAAAAGTGGAAAGCGGGCCTCTGCCCGCTTTCCTTTTCCACCCCAAATGTACAAGACTTGAGATTTCAAGTCCCGACATTATATTTTTAGCTTAACAGCGCTTTCACTTTGTCCGAAATATCCTTTCCATCGGCCAATCCTGAAAGTTTTTTGGAAGCTATTCCCATTACTTTACCCATTTCTTTGATGCTTGTGGCACCAGCTTCAGCAATAATCGATTTTATAGCTTCAGTTAAGTCAGCTTCTGACATTTTTTTAGGCAGGTAGGTTTCGAAAATTTTTACCTGGAACATTTCCTGATCGTACAAATCATTGCGGTCCCGTTCTTTGTAAATAATTGCCGATTCTGTTCCTTGTTTGGCCAATTTCTGAATAATTTTCAGGACTTCCTGATCAGACAATTCGCCTGTTCCACCTGCTGCTGATTTAGCTTCAAGCATCACTTTTTTAATTCCACGCAAAGCTTCGAGTTTTTCTTTCTCTTTGGCTTTCATCGCGTTCATTATGTCACTACTTATCTGGTCGAATAGATTCATGATATAAAAAATTAGTCAACGTTGTCGTGTAAATACGGATTATTGTCCCGTAAAATTACGTCATTATTTTCGTCAGGAGAAATAGAAAAACGAGAAAATTTTTCTTCAACTTTTTTTTTAAAGCCGGTAAATTTCAGATTTTTTCTGCGGTAAGCCGGAATATTCTCGAGTTCATCAACAGCTTCCTCCGAAGTCTGGGTATAATCAACCGGTTCCTCAGGTTCATTATAGGCTTCTTTCTTCGGATTGTTTCCGTATAATCCTTCGAATTCATCATACACACTGGTATTCATTTCAAATTCGAAGGTCTTTTGTTTTACGTTCTTCGAACCATACAATTCGCTTTCGACGGTAGCCTTTGTTTCTGCCTTTACCGTTGAAGCGGCTTCCTGAGGTTCATCGTTCAGGGTATGGTATGTTTTTTCCTGATTTTTGTTAATTGCCATTTCAGGAATACTGCTTGTGCTAAATCCGGTTGCAATGATTGTCACCGAGATTTTATCGCCCAATGCTTCATCAACACCATTACCCCAGATCAAATCGGCTGAGTTTCCGGCCTTTTCCTGAATAAAATCGGTGATTTCACCAATTTCGTCCATTGTAATTTCTTCCGATCCTGAAGTAATGTTCAGCAAGATATTGCGTGCGCCCAAAATGTCGTTGTTGTTCAGCAAAGGTGAGTTCAAAGCTTCTTCGACGGCAATCAATGCACGGTTTACTCCTGAAGCAACACCCGTTCCCATGAGGGCAACACCGCTGTTGCGCATCACCGTTTCAACATCGGCAAAGTCAACGTTGATATAGCCCGGAACAGTAATGATTTCGGCGATTCCCTTGGCTGCGGTGGCCAAAATATTATCGGCTTTGGCAAAGGCATCCGAAATTTTGAAATCGCCATACATTTCGCGGATTCGTTCGTTGTTGATCACGAGCAGCGAATCAACATGTATTTCCATGGCAGCAATACCATCAATCGCTTGCTTGATGCGGCGGCGACCTTCGTTTCGGAAAGGAATGGTCACAATTCCAACAGTCAGTATGCCCAACTCTTTGGCTGCCTGAGCAATTACAGGAGCGCCACCGGTACCGGTACCACCACCCATCCCGGCAGTGATGAAAACCATTTTTGTATTGGTGCCCAATATCTTTTTTACATCTTCAATGTTCTCGATGGCAGCTTCGCGGCCTGTTTCGGGCTTGTTTCCTGCCCCGCGCCCTTCGGTGAGCGACGAACCAAGCTGAACCTTGAACGGAACCGGACTGTTTACCAACGCTTGAGAGTCGGTATTACAAACCATAAAATCCACATCACGAATGCCTTGATGGTACATGTGATTGACTGCATTTCCACCACCGCCACCAACACCAATTACCTTGATGATAGAACCTGAGTTCGAGGCAATATCAAAATTCATTATTTCGTTTGACATGAGCGTATATTTTTCGTGTTAATATTCTGATACTTATTGCATTTGTTCAGATTCCGGGGAATCTTTATCTTCAAAAAACTTTGAAAATTGCCTTGAAAACCAACTGTTTGTATCTTCGTGGTTCGATTCTCCAACCAGTTCATTTTTCTTATGGGTTCTTCGTTTTGTCGATTTTTCTTCCTGATGAAGCTGCTTTTTATCTTCTTTCGAAACTTCTCTTTGAGGAGTTGCTGATTCTGCCATAACTGATTCCAGTTTCAGTTCATCTTCAAGATTGATTTCAAACTCAACTTCATCCATTCTCAGTTCAACAACTTCAGCTGGCCGTTGGAATATTCGGTTAGGATTCACATCAAAACCGGTAGCGATAATCGTAACACTTATCTGGTCTCCAAGTCTCAAGTCAATTCCGTTACCCCAGATAATTGTAGCATCCTGACCGGCTGCTTCCTGCAAATAATCAATGATTTCGCCAATTTCGCCCATTGTGATTTCCTGAGTTCCGGAAATGATATTGAGCAAAATATCTTTGGTTCCTTTAATGCTGCTGCTATCGAGCAAAGGAGATTCGAGTGCCTGTTGAACCGATTTCATTGCACGGCCTTCGCCTGTTGCAAAACCAGTTCCCATGATAAATACTTCGCTTCGGGCCATTACTGTGCAAACGTCGGCAAAGTCGATGTTGATATTTCCGTGAAGTGTAATGATTTCGGCAACTCCTTTTACTGCGGTTGTGATAATGTTGTCGGCCTTTTTAAATGCCACCGAAGCGGTAAGGTTTCCGTATATTTTGTGCAGTTTTTCATTGCTGATAACCAGCATACTATCAACATGTTCTTTCAGTTTGTCGATTCCTGCGCGTGCCTGCTCGTATCTTCGTTTTCCTTCAGAAGGGGCGGGCAGGGTGACAACGGCAATTGTGAGGATGCCCAGTTCGCGGGCAAGTTGTGCAATGACAGGGGCAGCCCCTGTTCCGGTACCACCTCCCATCCCGGCGGTGATAAACACCATTTTGGTTGTACCTTCCAACACGTTGCGAATGTCGTCAAGGTTTTCGATGGCGGCCTGTTCGCCTTGCGCAGGCAAATTACCCGCACCACGGCCTTCAGTCAGGGTTACCCCGAGCTGAATCCGAACCGAAACCGGATTGTTTTGCATTGCCTGAGCGTCAGTGTTGCAAATTATAAAGTCAACACCCACAATGCCTTCTTCAAACATGTGTTTGACGGCATTACATCCACCTCCTCCTACACCAATTACTTTGATGATTGAAGAATTTGCATGCTCTATTCCGAAGTTAAGAATCTCGTCGATCATAAGGCAGACATGATTATATTTATATCTAAGTCATTTCAGTATCAGCAGGGTTTTCTTCAAAAAACCCGATTACTCCCTGTACAAATCTTTTTTGCATTTTTTCAACAATTCCAGGCTCGTTCGATTTCACTTTAGGCAATTTCACTTTCTTTTTCTTCTTGCCTACCGGGCCATCTTCTTCCGCAGCCATTTTCAACAGGCCGAGAACGGTCGAATAACGTGGATCGTCCACTTCTTTCCGAGCTAAAAAGTTATTCAGGTTTGGCTTGCCGTTTCTGACATCAAACCCTGTGCGAAACTTAATCAACTGACCCAGATTGGGTAGGAGTGAAGTTCCACCTGTAATCACAATTCCTGCACCTAATTTATCAGCATATCCCGATTTCCTGATTTGAAAGGCGAACCCATCAACAATCTCTTCCATTCGGGCCTGAATAATACTGGCCAGACTTTTAAACGATATTTGGCGTGGTTCCCAGCCCTGAATAGGAATAGTAACTACTTTATCTTCAGGAGCAAAATCGGCAATGGCCTGACCAAACTGAACTTTCAGCGATTCGGCCTGGCGTACAGTTATGGAGCAACCTTCTTTTATGTCGTGTGTAAGTACATTTCCACCAAACGGAACCATTGAAGTGTAACAAAGAACGCCATCGCAGAAAATAGAAATCTTGGTTGTTCCGCCGCCGATGTCAACCAAAGCAACTCCGGCTTCTTTTTCATCTTCGGTAAGAACTACTTCCGAAGAGGCAATCGGATCAAGAATGGATTTATGGACACCGATCGAGCCTTGTTTGAAACAGGTGGTGATATTTCTGTAATAGGCCTCAGGCGCTATGTGTAGCTTGAAAGTGCCTTCTATTTTTTCACCAATTGTTCCTACCGGGCTGGTTATTCCTGATTCACTATCAATGGTGTAAAACTCAGAATTAATGTGGTAAATGAACATTCCTTCCGGAAGATCTATCTGACGGGCCTGTTCGGTCATTTGCTGCACGTCGGCTTCGGTAACAGAATGATCACGCCCGATGGTTCGCTGGGTGCGTGTTGTAAGCGTGGTCAGGTGTTGCCCTGAGATATTGACAAAAACGCGTTCAATCGCCTGGCCGCAATCTTTTTCGGCTTGATTGACTGCATCATTCACCGCAGCAAATGCCTCTTCGATATTAAGTATAACTCCACGTTTGATGCCACGTGAAGCGCTATGACCAAGGCCGATAATCTGGATTTTATTGTCTTCCATCTTTTTTCCGGCAAGGGCTACTACTTTTGTTGAACCGATATCAACTGCTGCAAAAATTACTACATTCTTGTCCATAATCCTATTTTTTTGTACAAACAACCTGGTTCTGATATTTCACACTGATGGCTTTATACTTGTTCCAACCAAAATTTTTAAATCCTTGTTGGTAAACGGCTTTCAAATTCCTGAATTTCAACTCAAAATCATCTGGTTTGCCAAATACAATCAGGTAATCGCCAACCTGCGGAAGCAATAGCAATTCTCCGTTTGGCTGAACAAGTACCTGCTCAATCTGGGCTCTCCAAAATTCATCTTTGTTCACAAAATCAGCCATTTTCAGCAAGCTACTTTTTACCGTTTCGTCCGGAATCGGTCCGCAGGCAAGCAATATCCGTTCGACATATTTGGCTGAAACAGGAATTTTTGTTCCTTCTTTATCGAGATAATAATCTTCGTATGCAGTTTTTATCCTGAGAACCGGTGTTCGTTCGCCAACATTGATGATTAGCTTGCCAGTGAACGACAATCCCCGTGAGTCAATCTTCCGATATATTTCCACATCTTTTAAAGAGGTGAAAGTGCTCAGTTTTGTTTCAAGTTTTCCAATATTGATGGCCGAAAGCGGATGCCCGATAATGGGTTCACCCGACTTTTCTATCATATTGGCAATTTCATCTTCGTCCATAAATCGGGGTGACCCGGGGCTAATATAAACCACAATAGTCTTGCACCGAACCGATTTCCTTTGGTCGTATGCAAAATAAATTGTGAATCCGACAAAGCCTGCCAGGCACAACCATCCAAATATGACAAATATCTTTTTAACTATTTTCATTCCTAATTAATTGCTCTTTTACCACTTCAACCAGGGTATCAATATCTCCGGCACCCATCATTAAAATTATTCCAGACTTAAATGACTCAGCCAGTTGGGTTAACTCTTTTTTGTTGCACATTCGCTTGTTCGGATTCTCCATCTGATTAAAGATCAACGAGGAAGTCACTCCTTCCATCGGAAGCTCGCGGGCCGGATAAATATCCAACAATACAATCTCGTCGAGTAAATCCAGACTTTTGGCAAAATCGGTAGCAAAATCTTTCGTTCGGCTGTAGAGATGTGGTTGAAATACTCCAGTCAATGTCCGACCTTTATAAACATCTCTCACCGACAGAATGGTTGCCCTGAGTTCTTCGGGATGATGGGCGTAATCGTCAATCAGCACATAAGTTCCGTCGTTTAATTGAATATCGAATCGTCTTTTTACGCCTGAATAAGTTGCCAGCGCCTGACGGATTTCTTCGGGTGAAACGCCTGCCAGAATTGCCAGAGCCGAAGCGGCAACGGCATTTTCAACATTCACCAACCCTGGATAATTCAGTACAAGTTTTTCAATTACGAAATCTGGAGTTTTCAGATCGAATTGATAAAAACCGTCCTTCAGTTCTATATTTTCAGCACAGAAATCGGCATTTTCGGTAATCGAATAGGTGAATTTCCTTATGCCTGAAAGTTCTGAACCTATTTCAAGTCCTTTCTTCAGAACCAAAGCGCCGCCTTCTTTAATCTGGCCTGCAAACAATCGAAAACTTTCGATCACTTTTTCGTGCGAACCATAAATGTCCAGATGATCGGCATCCATCGAGGTAATCACCGCCAATTCTGGTCTGAGCTGCAAAAATGAACGGTCAAATTCGTCGGCTTCAGCCACAATCCATGGACTGCCTGTATCGTCGAGTAATAAATTGGTTTTGTAGTTTTTTGAAATACCTCCCAAGAATGCAGCACATCCGGTAGCCGAAGTCTTCAAAATATGGGCAGTTATGGTCGATGTTGAAGTTTTGCCGTGGGTTCCGGCAACGGCAATCGTTCGCTGGCTGTTGCAGATAATTCCCAATACTTCGGCACGTTTATGAATGCTAAAACCACGGTCGATCAGCACATTTAGTTCCTGATGACTTGCAGGAACTGCCGGTGTATAAATGATCAACGAGTCGGAAATATTCAGGTTCGGTGGTAATTTTGATGGATCGTCCTGGTAATGCACCGCAATTCCTTCTTTTTCAAGTTGAAGGGTCAATTCGGTTGAGGTACGGTCGTACCCGGAAACAGCGATGCCCTGACTCGCAAAATAGCGTGCCAGAGCGCTCATCCCAATTCCTCCGATACCAAGGAAATACACCTGTTTTATGTCGGTAAATTTCAGCATTCTATGTTTTTACTACTTCCAGTATTACATTCACAATGTCTTTTGCAGCATTGGGTCTCCCAAGCTTTTTTATATTTTCAGAAAGGCTTTTTAACCTCGGTTTATCATCGAGCAATTTAAAAGTCTCTTTTAACAATTCAGCCTTCGAATCGGCATCTTTTATCAACAAAGCTGCCTGATTTTCAACAAGTGCCATCGCATTTTTGGTCTGATGGTCTTCGGCTACGTTGGGCGATGGAACCAAAATGCAGGGTTTCGCCAGTAAAGAGAGTTCCGAAATGGTTCCGGCCCCTGCTCGCGAAATTACCACATCGGCCAAGGCGTATGCCAAATCCATTCGGGAGACAAATTCCATCGGGAATAGATTCTCCGGAACATTGGGACCCAAACGTTCCAGCATTTCCTTGTAATAGTAACTTCCGGTTTGCCAGATTACCTGAACTTCAGTTTGACGGATCAGTTCCAAATTGGCCATTACACTTTCGTTGAGTGTGCGGGCTCCAAGGCTTCCGCCAACGATCAGTACAACCGGTTCTCCGTCGTATAATTTGAAATATTCATACGCCTCTGTTTTATTGACAATTGCTTCAATCAAATTTTTGCGGATCGGATTTCCGGTCATCACAATCTTTTCTTTCGGGAAATACCTTTCCATATTTGGATAGGCAACGCATATCTTTTTCACTTTCGATGACAACAATTTGTTGGTCACCCCGGCATACGAATTTTGTTCCTGAATCACGGTTGGCACACCACTTCGCATGGCAGCCTTCAATACCGGACCGCTGGCAAATCCGCCAACACCAATGGCTATATCGGGTTTGAAATCGGCAATTACTTTGCGGGCCAAACGCATACTTTGAAACAATTTCAGGAAAAACGTAAAGCTTTTTAACGAAAGTTTGCGCGGAAAACCCATTACCGGAAGTCCGATAATGCGGTATCCGGCCGCAGGAACACGTTCCATTTCCATCTTTCCAAGAGCGCCGACAAACAGAATTTCCGTTTCAGGAAAACGCTCTTTCAGTTCGTTGGCAATTGAAATGGCCGGGAAAATATGTCCTCCGGTTCCTCCTCCGCTTACTATGACTTTTAGTTTTCGCATATTACAAAGCTTGATCCTCGTTTGGTGTATCAACTACAACCAATTGCTCGGCTGCCACTTTATTTTTTTGATTGTTCGAGCTGACTGACAGAATGATCCCGAAGGAGACGGCAGTAAACAACATCGACGATCCGCCCATACTCACCCAAGGCAATGGTTGTCCGGTAACGGGAGCTGCCCCAACCGAAACTGCCATATTGATAAAAGCCTGAAATACCATCAGCACTACCAACCCGGCTACCATAAACGCAGGGAAGGTCCGATCGCACCTCTTAACGATAATGACTCCCCGGAACAGTAAAATCAGATACAGCAGTGCAAGAAAGACACCACCTACAAAACCGTATTCTTCAATAAAAATGGCATAAATAAAATCGTTGTAACCGGCTTCCATATAGTTACTTACCTCACTGTTTCCAGGACCTTTCCCGAATGCACCACCTTCAAAAACAGCCAGTTTTGCATAATCGGCTTGTGTGGTTCCTTCCAACTCATTGGCATCGCCTTTGGTAAAATCGACAATCCTTTCCTTGAATGTATGCACACGCCCAAAACTGGCAGGCATTAAATCAGCCGTAAAAAATAATAATACACCCATTAAAATACCCGCTGCTGCAAGCATTGAAAACAACTTTACTGGCACGCGGGCTATCAGCATCAAAACCATGATGCTCAAAAAGATAAGTGCGGCAGTTGAAATATTGCTCATGAAAATCAGGAAGCAAACGATTCCTGAAACTCCTGTAACCAACCAGAAAGCACTTTTAAGTTCATCGTCGGTTTTCTGCGATTTCGATAAAATCCGGGAGGCAAACATGATGAGCGAAATTTTTGCCAGCTCGGACGGCTGGAAACTAAAGAACCCGACATCGAGCGATCGCGAAGTTTCCTGACCTAATTTCCCGGTTAGTTTAAACTGAATAATGGCCAGTATCAGTGCAAAAATTGTAATTCCGATCAATACGGGCGAAATCTTAAAATAGACGACAACAGGCAAAATATTGACAAGGAGGAGCATGATTGCAAAGCCAGTCAGGATAAATACAATTTGCCTGATCAGGTAATAACCTGTATTCCCGTTTGCTTCGCGGTATGCCAGTTTCCCTGTCGCGCTGTAAACAATTACAAGCGAAAAAAGCGATAAAAAGATCAGCACCACCCAAAGTGTCCGGTCGCCCTTGAATATTTTAGCCAGCTTAGCTGCCATTTTACAATTCTTTTACTGCATTTTTAAACTGATAACCACGATCTTCGTAATTTTCGAACAAATCAAAACTTGCGCAGGCCGGCGATAACAAAACCGTATCACCATTTTTTGCAAGGTAATAAGCCGAACGTACTGCGTCTTCCATCGATTGGGTTTCAACCATGTCGATTCCCACGTTTTTAAAAGCTTCAAGTATTTTTGAATTGTCGATTCCAAGACAAACAATTGCTTTCACTTTTTTCTTCACCAATTCTGTCAATTGGGTATAATCGTTCCCTTTGTCGATTCCGCCGACAATCCAAACCGTTGGCTGGCTCATGCTTTCGAGTGCATACCAGGTCGAATTTATGTTGGTTGCTTTTGAATCGTTGATGAATTCAATACCATGAACTTTCAAAAACCGTTCGAGCCGATGTTCCACGCCTTTAAAATCGGCCATGCTCTCACGGATCGTTTCATTCCTGATATTAACAGCCATTCCCGAAATACCCGCAGCCATAGAGTTGTAAGTATTGTGATTTCCCTGTAATGCAATATCTAAAATCGACATAGTAAAAATATTTTGTTTCCAGTTAATAATCATGTTGTTATCAATTACCCCGGCACCTTCAGCGGGTGGTAGTCCCAAGCCAAAGGAGACACATTTAGCGGCAATTTTTCTTTTCTCCATTTCGGTTTTCAGCACCGGATCGTCGCTGCACCAGATGAAAATATCGTCAGCAGTTTGATTTTGCGTGATGCGAAACTTCGAATCGACATAGTTTTGCATTTTATATTCGTACCGATCCAAATGATCGGGAGTGATATTCAGAAGAATAGCGATGTCGGCTTTGAATTCAACCATTCCGTCGAGCTGAAAACTGCTCAGTTCAATCACGTAATAATCAAATTCTTTTTCAGCCACCTGCCATGCGAAACTTTGTCCGACATTTCCAGCCAAACCCACATTGTACCCAGCTTTCTGAAGTATATGGTAGGTCAACAATGTGGTGGTGGTTTTTCCGTTACTTCCTGAAATACAGATCTTTTTTGCTGAAGTATATCTTCCTCCAAATTCAATTTCAGAAATAACCGGAACTCCTTTTTCTTTCAGCTTCTTAATCAGAGGAGCTTTATCAGGAATACCGGGACTTTTAATTATCACATCGGCATTTACTATTTTTTCTTCGGAATGGCGTCCTTCTTCAAAATCGAACTGACGATCGGTCAACTCCTTTTTGTATTTTTCCTTGATGGCGCCAAAGTCGGAGACAAACACGTCGAAGCCTTGTTTGCGAGCCAGGATGGCTGCACCAACTCCGCTTTCTGCGGCTCCAAGTATGACGGCTCTTTTACTCATTTAACGCATTTTCAGTGATACAATGGTCAATACTGCCAAAGCGATTCCGACAATCCAGAAACGTGTAACGATTTTTGCCTCCGGAATTCCCATTTTCTGAAAGTGATGATGAATTGGACTCATAAGGAATACCCTGCGCCCTTCACCGTATTTTCTCCTGGTATATTTGAAATAAGTCACCTGGATGACCACTGATAAATTTTCGACAACAAAGATTCCGCACAGAATCGGGATGAGAAATTCTTTCCGGATAATCACGGCAAAAACTGCGAGAATTCCACCAAGAGCAAGGCTTCCGGTGTCGCCCATAAACACTTGGGCGGGATATGAATTGTACCAAAGGAATCCAACTGTGGCTCCGATGAAAGCGGAGATAAAAATGGTCAGCTCACCAAGGTTTGGTATATACATGATGTTCAGGTATTCGGCATAAATAACGTTACCGCTCAAATATGCCAGAATCCCGAAAGTGGCACCACTGATGGCCGATGTGCCGGTCGCCAGTCCGTCAATTCCATCGGTAAGGTTGGCTGCATTCGATACGGCAGTGATAATCAGTATAATGGCCAGTGCATAAACAATCCATCTCCAAACTGCTGAACGATGACCCATAAAAGCCACAAACATTCCGTAATCAAATTCATGACTTTTCACGAATGGAATGGTGGTTTTTGTAGATTTCACTTCAGTAGTCATGTGTTGTAATCTTCCCCGACCGGAAATACTGTCAATCACCATTTCTTTCACAAACATTCCGTTGGCATCGACTATCCGTTCGCGTACCACCACAGAATCAGAAAAATATAAAGTTCCGGCAACGATGATTCCGAGCGAAACCTGGCCTAAAATTTTGAATTTTCCGGCCAATCCTTCTTTGTCTTTCCTGAAAACTTTAATATAGTCGTCGAGGAACCCGATTAAGCCCAGCCATACCGTGGTAATGAGCATCAGTAAAATATAGACATTGTCGAGTCGGGCAAATAATATAGTTGGAATGATAATGGAAGCAAGGATGATGATCCCACCCATTGTAGGTGTTCCTTTCTTTTGTGTCTGGCCTTCAAGTCCCAGATCACGAACCTCTTCGCCAATCTGTTTGCGTTGCAAAAAGCCGATCAGCGATTTCCCAAACCCAACGGTAATCAGCAGCGAAACAATAATTGCTGCACCCGACCGGAACGAGATGTATTGAAACATTCCCAATCCAGGGATGTCCCAACCCTTTAAAAGCTGATACAAATGATAAAACATGGTTCCGTAATTTAGTTGTTCCCAAATATTTCGTTGATCACTTCCTTGTCGTCAAAATGGTATTTCACCCCTTTTATTTCCTGATAATCTTCGTGTCCTTTGCCGGCCACCAGAATGATATCGCCGGGTTTGGCCAGCATACAAGCCGTTTTAATGGCTTCTTTCCGGTTGACAATTGATAAAACTTTTGATCGTTGATGAGCCTCAATTCCAGCCTCCATATCAGCCAAAATTTGTTCCGGTTCTTCCGAACGTGGATTATCCGAAGTCAGGATTACTTTGTCGCTCAGTCTCACGGCTTCCTGTGCCATCTCAGGCCGTTTCGTTTTATCGCGGTCGCCGCCAGCCCCAAGTATAGTTATTACCTGTTCATCTCCGGTTCGTATATCAGCAATTCCTGACAACACATTCTGAATGGCATCGGGGGTATGCGCGTAATCGATTACGGCATATTTTCCTTCAGGCGAACGAATGATTTCAAACCGACCCGAAATAGGCCTCAATTCGCTGAGAATTCTCAGTATATCTTCCTGATCAACGCCTAGCAGAATAGATGCGCCCATCACAGCCATTAAGTTACTGGCATTAAACACACCGGTAAAGTGAGTCCAGACTTCATGGCCGTTGATACTGAGCAACATTCCGTCGAAATGTTTTTCAAGCACTGTGCAATGAAAATTGGCCAGCGATCTCAATGAATAAGTTTGTTTGTTTGCATTGGTATTTTGAAGCATCACCATGCCATTTTTGTCGTCAGCATTGGTCAGTGCAAAAGCATTTTCAGGAAGTTGATCGAAGAATTTCTTCTTGGCTTTCAGGTATTCAGCAAATGTTATGTGGTAATCGAGGTGGTCGTGGGTCAGGTTGGTGAAAATGCCCCCATCGAACTTAATACCGCTGATTCTGTCCTGATCGACAGCATGAGAACTGACTTCCATGAAGCAATATTCGCATCCTGATTCAACCATCCGGGCCATCAATTCCTGAATCTGCAAAGCATCAGGAGTGGTATGTGTAGCATGAAATTCATCATCACCCACGTAATATTTGATGGTTGAAATCAACCCGGTTTTATAACCTAGTTTTGTAAATGTATTGTATAAAAGTGTTGCAATGGTGGTCTTTCCGTTGGTTCCGGTTACACCTACTACTTTCAGGTTGTGAGTAGGATTACCGTAGAATGATGCGGCCATTACTCCGAACATTTTTTGTGTATTGGCAATGCAAACCAGCACAATTTCGTAAGGGATAGTTTCTGGTTCTTCTTCGCAAATTACCGCAACTGCGCCCATTTCAATGGCTTTCGCAATGTACTGGTGCCCGTCAACATGCGAACCTTTCACAGCAACAAATAAATCGCCTGCCTGTATTTCCCGTGAATCGAATTGTACGCTGCGGATTGAAACAGACAAATCTCCTCTTGTTTTAAGCAACTCAATGCCGTTCAGTATTTCTTTTAAAGGTTTCATTGCTGTGGTTTTTTAGGTTGTACAGTATTTTTGCTTGTCACATTCTTTTTCTCCAGTGCTTTTTGTTTGGCAACCTTTGCCTTCCACTTTGCAATAGCCTCCGGACTTGCTTTTGGTTTTACCGTACTTTTCTTGGTTCCATTCTTTTTCTCCAGTGCTTTTTGTCTGGCAACCTTTGCTTTCCACTTATCAATAGCTTCCTGATTCGGTTTCGGTTGTACCGCCGGACTTTGACTTGCCGTTGGTTTTGCTTCTTCAATCACCACCGGTTTAGGCATATTTCCAGCCGAACCTAAGGCCAAAGGTGCTGACTGAATAGAATCATTGCTTGCGAGACTGTCTTTTTTTGTTATTTCAAGTGCGTCGAAACCCAATTCAAGAGAAATAGTTTCGCCCTTGGTAAAAGGCATTCCGGGAACTGGTGATTGGCGGAATATGCGACCAAAACCATTCATTTTTGTGGTAAGTCCTTTCTTTTCTAAAAGATACACTGCATCGCCGGCGCCCATTCCAACTACATCGGGTACAGTTCCAGGCATATCAGTTACCCCAGTTACAAAAACAGTCATTGAATCGTTGGTAACTGCAACATGATCGGCAGTCATATTTTGCGACTGGGTCTTAAATCCAAGTTCCTGAGTAAGGAGTGTCATGTCATCTCTTAATCCGGGTTTTACAACCGGTACTTCAATATAAGGAGGAATTGAATCTTTAGCAGGTTCAAGATATGAAGCATATACTTTATCGGCGATTCCCCTGAAAACGGGGCCTGCAACTGAACCTCCATAATAGGCAGCTCCTTTTGGGCCGACAATAACAACAATAATACTATATTTTGGATTGTCGGCTGGAAAATATCCGCAAAAAGAAGCCTGATATTTTTTTGCCCCGCCGGTAGTATAACCCTTGTTTTCGTTGGCAATTACTGCGGTACCAGTTTTTCCTGCAATGGTATAGTATTTATTTTTGAGGTTTCTTCCGGTTCCATTTTTACAAACGCCTATGAGCAAATCCTGTGCTTTTGATAATGTAGTTTTCGAACAAATGGAAGGGTTGATTACTTCTGTTTTAAACTTCCGGATTGGAATTCCATTCTCCCTGATTTCTTCGATAAATTTTGGTTTTACCATTACCCCATTATTGGCTACAGCGTTGTAGAATGTCAAGGTTTGAATGGGCGCGATTTTTATTTCGTAACCATGAGCAATCCAGGCAAGCGAAGGACCCCACCAATCGGGGTCAGTCGGATATTTAATCCTTGGTTCGGCTTCGCCAAGAAATCCCAGTCCAAGCTGCTTATTCAATCCAAAACTGTAAAGACGGTCGATAAAATCCTTTTCTTTTCCCTGGTAAAATTTGGTGATGATTTTTGCAGTACCAATATTGGAAGAGAGTTCAAAGATCTTTTTCATACTTATTAACCCATGACCTCCTTTGTCGCTGTCGTGCATTTTTTGTCCTTTGTATTCCCATTCGCCCCGGCCAGTATCAAACATATCCATCGTATCCACATAACCTTCTTCCATGGCTACGATCATCGACATCAGTTTGAAGGTCGATCCGGGTTCGCTGCATCCCTGAGCACCAAAAGCAAAATTGTAGGTTTCGCCATAAGTTCCGTCTTTTTTAAGACCCATATTGGCAATTGCTTTTATGTTTCCGGTTTTTACTTCCATCACAATAGCAGTTCCCCATTCAGCCTGACTAATTTCCATTTGTTTACCCAATGAGGACTGGGCATAATCCTGAAGGTTAACATTGATGGTGGTAATCACATCTTTTCCTTCCTTCGGCTCCACCAAAGGAGTATTGATCCAGCTTCCGGAGAAGTTTCGTCTCAGTGCCAGCCCATTTTGTCCGGCCAGATAATTCTCGTCAAGTCCTTCGACTCCGGTATATCCAACATTTCCATGCATTCCACCAAAAACCCCCTTGTTTAAAACCCCAATGGTTCGGCTGGCCAGATCGCCATGTGGCAAAATACGCCTGTTTTCAGTAACTATCACCAGCGCAGAGCCAAAGTAGCTGCGCGACATGGTCTTCAGCTTTTTAAATTCCTGAAATTGATTGTGGTCAAGTTGCACGGGATTGATCAGGAACCAACCATTTTTCTTGTCAAATGCGGTTTTTAAGCGAATCTGGAAATCAGTTTTGGAGATTCCTAAAAAGGTTGAAAGTTCGTCAACCATTGCTTCCGACTCTTTTGCAAACATTTGCCGAACGCGAGGAGCCTTCATGTCCATCCTTATTTCGTAGTAGGGAACCGAAGTTGATAAAATGCTACCATCGTCGGCACAAATGTTTCCACGTTTGGCCCAAATTTCTGTAGTATTGTTTCTGAGATCTTTAGCAATTTGTTGCCATTTTGCTGTATCCACATTCTGAATAATGAGAATCCGGGCAATTATAACAAGTCCGAATAAGGCAATCCCAAAATAGATGATGCCGAATCGTAAGGTTATAGCTTTCCTGATTTCCATTATTTAGTCTCTAATTTTTTCACTTTAATTTTCTTTGCCGGCTCAACCGGCTCAATTAGATCAATTTTTCGTTCGATCACTTTTTTTGTGACTTCTGATGGGCGGTTGATATACATTAGTTGCGTTTCGTGTATTACCGATTCGGCTTTATACTCTTTCAAAGAATCTCTCACCAATTCCATTTTGCGGATGGTTTTTTCGGTCCAGTATCGGTTGGCAATCATTACGATGAACATAAAAACAATAAAAAATACAAATGGCAATAGTCTGGTTACTTTCTGACTGGCCAAAATGGTACCACCCAGAACACTTTTCAAATCTTCCTTTGAAATTCGTTTGCTTTTATTTTCTTTTTTCTCTGTCATGCCTTTTTCTCTGCAATTCTCAATTTTGCACTTCGGGCCCGTAGGTTTCGTTCCAGTTCTTCCTCGTTGGGGACGATTACTTTCCGGTTGATTGCGATCAATGGTGAATCAACATTTCCGAAAAAATCCTGCTCCTGTTTTCCTGATGAATCGCCTGATCTCATAAAATTTTTTACCATCCGGTCTTCAAGCGAGTGGTAAGTAATCACCACCAATCGGCCACCCGGTTTCAGCAATTCGATGCTCTGTTCCAGAAATTCATGCAACACATTCATCTCCTTGTTGGTTTCGATGCGCAATGCCTGAAAAACTTTTGCCAGATATTTACTTTCCTGAAGACGGGGAACGCAGGGTGAAATGGCTTCCCTGAACTGTTCGATGGTTTTCACCGGCTTTGTGTTCCGGGCAGAAACCAACTCGCGGGATAAACGTCCGGCATTATCAATTTCTCCATATTCGCGAAATACTTTTCTCAATTGGTCTTCAGAATAGGTATTTACAATATCGGCTGCGGTTTGTGCCGAATCGCGGTTCATCCGCATATCGAGATCTCCATCGAAACGGAATGAAAATCCCCGCTCGGGCACATCGAAATCGTGTGACGAAACACCAAGGTCGGCCAGAATGCCGTCAACCTTTTCTACCTGATAATACTTTAGGAAATTTCGGATGTATTTGAAGTTGTGCCTGATAAAAAAGAAGCGATCGTCGTGAATGATATTAGCTGCGGCATCTTCGTCCTGATCGAAAGCAAAAAGGCGACCCGATTTTAAACGATTGAAAATTTCGCGCGAATGACCACCGCCACCAAAAGTAACGTCAACATAATCGCCATTCGCCTTAATTTCCAGTCCGTTGACACTCTCGTTCAACAAAACAGGTATGTGATATTCTCTTTCCACTTTTATATCTATTCACTACCAAACAATTGTGCATACAAATCAGGATAATTATCCAACGACCCAACATATCGGTTGTATTCAGCTACATCCCATAACCGGATACGTTCTGCTGATCCGGCAAAAACCACCTCCCTGGTTATTCCGACTTTTTCCATAAAGTCGTTTGGAATGTTCAACCGACAGCTTTCAGGTACCGGAATGATCTTAAATCTGCGGTAAAACATATCGAGCATCCGGCTATGATCCCGATTGTCCCGATTTAGTTTTCCTTTGATTTTTGCAAGCTGGATTTCCCATTCCGGCATTGGATAAATATTCAGGCACTTTTCATACGGATCTATCTGAATGGCCAATTGACCACCCGGAATATTACCGCCCATTTGATTTTTAAAATCAGCTGGCAATACTACACGACCTTTTTCGTCGAAAGTTGCTTCTTTTCCTGCTGAGAAATCCATTTTTTCCAAGTGCCTTTAATTCAATTGTAAAAGTAGTAAAATAGAATGAAAGTTAGTCACACTCTTCCACTTTCAGTCCTTTTCAGTCCTGAAAATATATGACTAAAATTGTTAATAAGCTGTTCGTAAATTGTGAGTAATTGAAAAAAATGCATGCAATATGGTAAAATACTGCATTTTATAATTTATTCACAATTTAGGAAAATCGTTAATAAAACTTTTGCGATAAACAAAAGTAATCATCTGAAGAGACTTTAGATGAGCAAAAATGAGATTGTTGATAAATTTTTAGAAGAACCTAATAACTGGATTTCCTGGAGACGGAATACAAAAAACATACATCCAACACTTATATTTTATATTTTCGGCATTCCAAAATAGAGCTTCAAATGAATTCTGAAAATACAGAACCGGTTAAACCGATCAATATTAAGGAAATTTTCCTGAAAAAGAATCCTCATCTTGCCAAAAGAATTCCGGGATTTGTATATCGGTATATCAACCGTATTATGCACATCGACGAAATAAACGAGCTTCTGGCCAATCATGGCAAGGAAGAAGGAATCGAATTCGCCAGTAGCATGGTGAAGCATTTTAATGTTCATCAAACAATTATTGGGGCTGAAAACATTCCTTCCTCCGGACGTTTCATTTTTGCATCGAACCATCCGCTTGGCGGGTTTGATGCCTTACTGACGCTGACCAACATTGATAGGATTCTTGGGGGAGTGGTGACTCTGGTAAACGATATTTTGATGAATATTCCGCAGTTGCATCCGGTTTTTGTTCCTCTGAATAAACATGGAGGACACGGTAAAGATATTATACGGCAGATTCACGAAGCCTATATGTCTGACAAACAAATCCTTATTTTCCCTTCCGGTTTTGCCTCCCGACTGATCAAAGGAAAAGTTCAGGACTTTGAATGGAAAAAGCACTTTATTGCCAAATCAATTGAATATCAGCGTGATGTTATTCCTGTTCATGTAAGTGGTCGAAATTCAGGATTTTTTTACCGACTGGCCAATTTCCGTAGCTTTTTCAGGCTGAAATGGAACCTCGAAATGTTTTATCTTGCCGATGAAACCTTCAAACATAAAAACAAAAAATTCACTATCACCTTTGGCAAGCCAATACCTTATACTCATTTTGATAAAACCAAAACCCTTGACCAATGGGCTACTGAAGTCAGAGATATTGTGTATTCATTACCAAATGAGGCTTTAACCTAAGTTTAATTGGGGTATAAAATCAATTCTGACAGTTTTTTTTTAGTTTTGTACCTCCATAAAAATATCAGACATCGTATGAAGGATATAATTGCACCTGTGTCGAAGGAAGCTCTGCTTGCAGAGTTGACACCGGACAAGTTGATGAGGAAAACGAACAAAGCCGATAACGAAATATATATCATCACCTATCAGGATTCACCCAATGTAATGCGCGAAATTGGGCGTGTAAGGGAAATTACCTTTCGGGACGCAGGCGGAGGTATGGGAGAAGAAGTTGATATTGATGTTTATGATACTTCTGATGAGCCATATAAACAACTCATAGTCTGGGATCCGGAGGCACTTGAAATCATAGGGGGATACAGATATATATTGTGTAACAACCTACCGGTTGATAAAAATGGAGTTGTTCAACTTGCAACCACACAGCTTTTTAATTTCTCCGAAAAATTTATCAAAGAATATCTTCCTTACACCCTTGAATTGGGTCGTTCGTTTGTTCAGCCACATTACCAGTCGAGCAAAGCCGGGGCAAAAGCGCTGTTCGCCCTCGATAATTTATGGGACGGGCTGGGAGCTTTGATTGTTGATAATCCGGAAATCAAATATTTCTTCGGTAAGGTGACCATGTACACCCATTTTCACACCAAAGCCCGTAATCTCATCCTGTATTTCTTCATGAAATACTTCAACGACACCGAAAACCTTGTGACCCCAATTCATCCTTTGGATTTGGGAATCAATATGGTAGAAATGGCAAAAGTATTTAACGGTGGCTCATACAAGGAAGATTACAAAATACTTTCGCAGAAGGTACGCGAATTTGGAGAAAATATTCCTCCATTGATCAATTCATATATGAATCTCAGTCCTTCAATGAAAACTTTTGGAACTGTGATCAATGATCACTTTGGAAATGTTGAAGAAACCGCAATAATTTTAACAATATCAGATATTTACGAGGCCAAAACCGATCGCCATATCGAAACTTATCTGCGCAACAAAGAAACAAAAGACTGGCCTTTGCCGGAATAATTTAACCCATGACATACTACCGCGAACACGAGAAATTTCATGTAGCCGTCGACTCCATTATCTTCGGATATGATGAAGGAGGACGTGAACTAAAAGTATTATTACTGAAAAGAAATTTCCAACCAGCAAAAGGTGAGTGGTCGCTGATGGGTGGATTTCTTAATAGCAATGAATCGGTTGATGAAGCTGCCAAACGAATATTACTACAACTTACCGGTCTATCTGATGTGTATATGGAACAACTTTACACGTTTGGAGAACTTGACCGTGACCCCGGAGCCCGAATTATTTCTGTAGCCTATTTTGCGCTTATAAAAATTAAATCTTCCGATCTTGAGCTGGTGAAAAGCCATGGCGCAACCTGGGTTCCAATTTCATCTATGCCTTCACTTATTTTTGACCATACGGCAATGGTCAATCGTGCCTTGAAAAAGCTACAAATACGAGCCAGGACACAACCCATCGGATTCGAATTATTGCCTGATAAATTTACCATTCCGCAATTGCAGGGTTTGTATGAAGCCATTTACAACAAAACACTCGACAAACGCAATTTCAGGCGGAAACTTCTGTCGATGGATCTGTTGGAAAAACAGGAAGAAAAGGAAAAGGAATCGTCGCGCAAAGGAGCCTGGTACTACCGCTTTGACCCGAAAAAATACGAAGACCTATTGAACCGGGGGTTTAACTTTGAATTGTGATGGAACTCAATAACAAAATCAGCTACTTTTCATGCACTAATACGTTGAATGGATTTTACTTTCGAAAGCTGGGATGCAAAAGCAAGGCAAGCCTTAATGTCCTTTATTTCAAGAGTCGGATAATCTTCTAATATTTCAGCTTCACTCATCCCCGCTGAGAGCAAATCAAGTAACAAATCAACCGTATATCGGTTATTCCGAATTGTCGGTTTACCATGACAAATCTCAGGATTTATCGTGATTCTGCTTATTAATTGCTTGTCCATTTTTTTCTGAAATGTACAAAAAATAATACCGATTGGAGAAATGTAATAGTCCAATTATCGCTCACTCAATTGGCCTAACATTCCCGCCTGTCCGGCCGGCAGGTCTATCCATCGGCATTCTACCATGATAGCTTTTGGATTAATCTATAATTCGCTTTGGTATAATTTGAAAGGTTACTTGACTGAAATAGTGTATGTTTCAGTATGTGAAGTAAGGGGAAAGAAGGTTCTATAACAAATAGTGTGGGTATTATCAGGTAATTGTAAATAAACCTCATTGGTTTTTGCTTTTAAATGAGGTAATAAGGTTTTGTTTTTATGTTGATTAATTCTACTGAGGTTAGAGTCAGAAAATAAGGTTTCAAGAATGCTTTGTTGACTAACATCTTTATTAATAGATGGTTTAATTTCCAAAAACCTTATTCTTGGTTTTAAACCTCAGTAGAACATATAGCACCGCACAAACCTAAACCTTATTAATCTGCGCTGGAGACCAAAAATATTTACCCATACAAACCGTCATAGAGCCAAAAAGAATCATCGGGCATAGATGCCTTTGCTGTAACATTCATGAGATGGTTTCAATAGCTACTGCTCCCCATTTGTCCTAATCTCCAAAAATATATTTTACAACATATTTTCTACATTTATTCAAAAAGGGTTTGGTTTGTATGTGTATTTCGCCGCAACTTATGATACAATTTTAAAACTCCTTAATTATGAACAAAACACAAACAAAAGAAGTCAAAATGTTCGGTACTACCGATGAATGTTTGAGTGACAATCAGGCCAAATGGGAAAATATTCTGGCCATCGTTCAGTTGAAAAACAGACTGAACCAAAACCTCTCTCTTATGAAGGGTTTAAACAATAAAAAATCCACCACGATGAGCAATCCGGTAACTACCAACAAGGAAAAAACCAAAGAATTGCTTGAAGAACACGTCGAAATCCTTGAAGGAATTGTTTCTTCTTATGCCGAAGCAAAGGGATTGAAAGAAATAGCCCAAAAGGTAAAACTGCTTACAAAAAGTTTTGCCAAAAAGCGTGAAACTGACATTGAGCCCAAAGTAAATACCTTTTTAAAACTCGTTCGTGAATTGATGCCCGATATGGGTGATTATGCATTAACGGAAGAAATGGTAGTGGAGGCCGGAACAATTCGCAACCAGTTTTTAGCAATGGTTGGCGCTCCGCGCACTTTAACCGTTCAGGGTTCATCGGCTAACAAACAGGTAGATACCCTGGTTACTGAAACCAAAAATTTGTTATCGAAGCAACTCAATGGGCTGATGCTACGTTTTAGAGCGACCGAAAGCGAGTTTTACAACAGTTATCTTCAGGCACGAACTATTGTTGAACCTGCCACACATCACAAAGACAAACCAGAGGTTTCACAGCCTGTTAATTAATATTTGATTGTTATATTGGAGGTTTTGATCCCCGTTCCTTTGGCGGAAGTTGGTAATCTCAATTGCTTACTTCCATCAAAGGGCGGGGATTCTTATTTTGTAAGTTATTGATCTGATTATGATGATATTGATCCGATGACTTCCAGTTCATCGGATCAATACCTTGAATACCCCCAAAGCATCATTGTTTTATCGGACAGTTACATACGCTCGTCGCGAATAGTAGAACTTCTGTCGGACAGACTCACTTTACCATCGCAACACATCACTGCTCCGTCGGGGACATTCGTGTGTGCGTCGGGAGGATTCACTGCTCCGTCGGGGACATTCGTATGCGCGTCGGGACACTTTGTTGCTCCGTCGGGGAATACCAAATTATTAGAAATTGGTTATGTATCGCTGTCGGGAGGATTCATTGCTCCATCGGGGACACCCGTATGCGCGTCGGGAGGCTTTATTGCTCCGTCGGAGAGACCTGTATGCCCGTCGGGAGGCTTTTGAGCTCCGTCGGGGAATATTGAATGATTGGAAATTGAGTAAGCAAGCGTGTCGGTTCAACTAATTGGTTAAATTACTATTGTCTTTTAATATTAGAATGATTAGATTTAAAAATTGATTGAATATCTATCATTGACAAGAATTTGCATCAATTTTAATCGAAGAAAATGAAAAAGTGTTTAATCATTCTATTTCTCAGTTTTATTTGCTTATCGGTTGCTGACCAAAAAAGCACATTAATCAACTAAAATTACAACAATTAGGACTTTTTTACAACTCATAGCTATGATTGAAACTGTTGTTCACCCCAAAGTCGAATTTGTACACACTCCTATTGCAAATTATGCCATCCAACAAAATCGAGTACAACTTATACGAAAACTTAGTATTGAAAATTGCTCTGATGAAGATATAGCTGATATTCAGGTTAAAATTACTTGCGATCCGGAGTTCGCAAATAATTGGGAACATCAAATTGCATTGATCCCCAAGAATCAAAGTCTGGAGTTAGATGTTAAGAATTTAAAACTTTCTGCAAGATTTCTTTCCGAATTGACTGAAAGGATATCTGGGGAGCTAAGCTTGACTATTTCATCGAATGATAAGATTCTGCTCAAAGAGAATTATATGGTTGACATACTTGCTTATGACCAATGGAATGGCACTGGAACGTTACCTGAAATGCTGGCCGCATTTGTCACACCGAACCACCCGGAACTGTCGAAAATAATCAAATCAGCTTCTGAAATACTTAAACGATGGACGGGTGACCCTTCATTTGATGCCTATCAGAGTTTGAATCCTGATCGCGTTAAAAAGCAAATGGCAGCAATATATGAAGCAATTGCCGGACTTGAAATTATTTATTGTACTCCTCCGGCAAGTTTTGAAAGAGAAGGTCAACGCATCAGGATGTGTGACACCATTTTTTTACAAAAACTTGCTACCTGCATTGATATGGCTGTTTTGTACGCCAGTTGTCTGGAAGCAGTTGGATTAAATCCCCTGTTGACTGTAATCAAAGGACATGCGTTTGTAGGCTGTTGGTTAGTTGACCAAACCTTTCCGGATAGTGTTAACGATGATATTTCGTTATTAAAAAAACGCACTGCAAGCGGCATTAATGAAATTGGTTTGGTGGAATCAACTTGCATGAATGCGGGTCATTCTTTTTCTTTTGACGAAGCAATGAATGATGCAAACTACAAATTGGTCAATGAAGACAACTTTATTCTGTTTGTCGATATAAAACGAGCTCGGTTCAGTGGAATAAAGCCATTACCACAAAGAATAAAAACCTCTGACGGATGGGAGATTGTTGAAGTTCAGGAAATTTCCCGTTTTATTGATGCCCCCGATAGTATTTTAGTTGAAAGACTAGACGTACCAGAACAAGCAACGGCTTTCACTAAACAAAAACTTTGGGAACGAAAATTATTAGACCTGAGTTTACGGAATAATCTTCTTAACCTGCGGGTGACTCAAAACACCATTCAACTTATATCAGTAAGTCTTGGTTCTTTTGAGGATGCACTTGCAGATGGAGATGAGTTTCAGGTTTTGCCTAAACCAAATGATTGGGCAAATCCGCTGAGCATTTCCGGAGTTTATCAGGCAGTAAATCAATCAGATCCCATTGTTGACTTGTTGAAGCATGAATTAGCCCACAAACGGCTTCGTTCGTATTTGACAGAAGGCGAACTAAGTTCTGCGTTGACAAAACTATATCGTTCATCCCGAGTATCATTAGAGGAAAATGGAGCAAATACTCTCTATTTGGCACTTGGATTTTTGAAGTGGTATGAAACACCTAAAAGTGAGTTGCCTCGTTATGCTCCACTACTTTTGTTGCCAGTTGAAATCATTCGAAAATCAGCACAGAAAGGGTATGTGATCAGAAGTCGTGAAGAGGAAACATTGATGAATATTACTCTGTTGGAGATGCTCCGGCAAGACTTTGGAATAGTAATCACCGGACTGGATGAACTCCCAAAAGACGAAAGTGGTGTTGATGTAAAACGAATATTCAACATTGTTCGGCAGGGAATCATGGCGCAAACACGATGGGATGTTGAAGAAGAGGCTTTTTTAGGAACCTTTTCCTTCAACAAATTTATCATGTGGAATGATATCCACAACAATGCTGATAAATTAAAGGAAAACAAAATCGTTGCCAGTCTTATTTCAGGCAAAATGGAATGGGAAACGAGTGAAACACTCGTTGTGGAATCCAATCTTGACCAGGAATATTTACCTTCCGATATAGCGTTACCAATAAGTGCCGACTCCTCGCAGTTTGAAGCCATTTGTGCAGCAGTTCAAGATAAAAGTTTTGTCTTGCATGGCCCTCCGGGAACAGGTAAATCACAGACCATTACCAATATTATTGCCAATGCCCTTTATCAAGGGAAAAAAGTCTTGTTTGTTGCTGAAAAGATGGCTGCACTTTCGGTTGTTCAAAAGAGGTTGACAGATATTGGGCTTGATCCGTTTTGTCTTGAATTACATTCCAACAAATCGAAGAAATCAACCATTCTGGAACAGTTACAAAAAACAACAGAAGTGGTAAAGAAGTCATCCCCGTTGGAATATCAAACTGAAGCCGAAAGACTGCATACTCTAAGAACTGAGCTTAATGATTATGTGGAATCGCTCCATAAACAACATCAATCAGGATTTTCATTGTTTGACTGCTTTACCGGATATGCTCAACTCAATGGTGCCCCTGATTGTATTACTCTGGAAGAAGTATTTCTAGATGGATTAAATAGTGACAAGTTTGTTGAATACACGGAAATAGTTGAAGAACTGCAAAACGTGGGATCACTTTGCGGACATCCTTTTAACCATCCTTTGTCCGAAATTAAAACAACGTCGTATAGTCAACAGGCAAAGGCAAGTGCTTTTGAAATGATTTCCACCTATATCGGGTTATTGTTACAATTGAATCAAAGCCGCAAAGAATTACGCAAGCTATTGAAAATGGAAACTTCCATTTATAGCAGGGAACAGGATTTTGCCGCAACTCAATTGGCCAAAGAACTGCTCAGTCTGCCTGACACTCCTACCGAGATAATGTGTGCCGGAAATGTTGAAAACACACTTGGGAACATCATCGAACTTTCCAAACATGGAATAAAACGAGATAGCTATCGACAGGAATTACTCGATGATTTCAATAAAAGCTTTCTGCAATTTGATGCTCAGTATGGATTGGCTAAGTGGAATTCAGCTTCAGAAAAATGGTTTGTGCCCAAATGGTTAGAACAGAATAAAGTGTTAAAATCACTTAATCCTTTATCCAAGTCGGGGAAAGTAAACAAACAGAATGTTGTTGCTTACTTGGGAAAATTAATCCTCTACAAACATGAACAGGAAATTCTGAATGAAAACGCTATTATGCTTTCCCAAACATTGGATTTCTTGTGGAATAGTGGGAATAGTGACTGGATTAAGTTGATTAAAATATGTGAGGCTGTTATAAGAATACACCAATTTACGGTAAGATTAACTGGGGATACATTGTTGGCCAAGCAGATACGAACGAACCTTTCAGTTCAACTCTCAGAAGGTTCCCGAGCTTTTCTTGAAGTTAATGGAAAGATATTCCAAACGTTCATTGGCATTAATGACCGGATAAAAGAAACAGAAACCCGTTTGTCGGAATTATTAGGTATTAGCTTTTCTGACAATGAAGATAAAACCCATGATTGGACTGAGATTTGGCAGCAAAAGGCCCAGAAATGGAATGAAAATCTTGATTCGTTAAGGGATTGGACAAGCTGGAATCTGGCAGTAGAAAAGTGTTTAAAATCCGGTCTTAAACCGGTTGTTTCAACATATAAAAGTGGAATGCTGAAAAATGAGGAGGTTGTCAATTCTTTCAAGAAGGCTTTATATCGGCAATGTTCAGAACGTATCATTTCCCATGATCCGCAGTTGTCAGCGTTTAACGGGAAACTGTTTGAAAATAAAATTAAGAAGTTCAAAGATAAGAGCAAGTACTTCGAGGAACTTACTAAAGCTGAATTGTACTCAAAACTGGCTTCTTCTATTCCTTCGTTTACCAAGGAAGCTTCACAAAGTTCAGAGATAGGAATTCTCCAGCGAGCTATTCGGAGCAAAGGCCGGGGAATGTCGGTTCGAAAGCTCTTTGATTTAATTCCAAACTTATTACCGCGAATGTGTCCTTGTATGCTAATGAGTCCGATTTCGGTAGCTCAATATTTTGATGTCGATCATTCTAAATTCGATTTGGTTGTGTTTGATGAAGCTTCGCAAATGCCAACATGTGAAGCCGTTGGTGCAATTGCCCGCGGAAAAAATGTGATTGTGGTTGGAGATCCTAAACAAATGCCGCCTACCAGCTTCTTCTCAACCAGTAATTTTGATGAAGAGAATGCAGAGAAAGAGGATTTGGAAAGTATTTTGGACGATTGCCTGGCTTTGTCTATTCCTTCCAAGCACCTTTTATGGCATTACCGGAGCAAACATGAAAGTTTAATTGCTTTCAGTAATTCCAACTATTACGATAATAAACTAATGACTTTCCCTTCGCCTGATGATATTGCTACAAAGGTGAATAATATTCATGTTCCCGGCTTTTATGATCGGGGCAAGACCCGGCAAAATAAATTTGAAGCGGCAGCAATCGTAGAAGAGGTGCTTCGACGATTGACAGATCCTGTACTTTCTCAAAGGAGCATAGGTATTGTAACATTTAGTTCAGCTCAACAAAATTTAATTGAAGACTTACTTAATGAAGCCTTAAAACAACAACCTGAATTAGAATCTGTTGCCATAGAATCGAATGAGCCAATCTTTATTAAGAATCTGGAAAATGTTCAGGGAGATGAACGGGATGTGATTTTATTTTCAATTGGTTATGGACCCGACAAGGATGGCAAGATTAGTTTAAACTTTGGCCCTCTGAACCGTGATGGAGGTTGGAGAAGATTAAATGTCGCCGTATCGAGAGCTAGATACGAAATGAAAGTTTATTCGACACTCCGTTCCGACCAGATTGATATTACAAGGACTGCATCCGAAGGAGTGGCAGGGATAAAAGCATTCCTCGAATATTCAGAAAAAGGTAAAATGGTGCTAATGCAGAAAAATTACATCCGAAAGGCAAAACCAAATTCATTTGAGAAACTGGTAGCTGATGAAATTCAAAAATCAGGATACACAGTCCACACGGATATTGGTTGTTCCGGTTACCGGATAGATATTGGAGTGGTCAATCCGGAAAACCCTTCTGAATATATTTTGGCAATCCTTACGGATGGAGAAAACTATAAATCTGCAAAAACAGCCAAAGACCGGGAAGTAGTACGGATGGAAGTTTTGAGGTTATTAGGTTGGAATATTTATAAACTATGGTCACCTGATTGGTGGGATAACTCTCAGAAAGTACTTCAGGATATTTTGGTGTCAATAAAAGAAGCTCAAAAAGCTAAAGAAAAAGATCAACCCATTGTTGAGTCAGAGACTCCAGCGACCCAAAGTCGTGATCCTAAAACAGATCAATTTGCCGAGATCAACCTTCAGGGAATCACCCAACATGTTATCGAAACCAATCAAAAATATGCAGAATATAAGGTTTGTTCTTTGCCATCATTTTCACTGAAATCTTCTAACGAATTCTTCGATATATACCGGCAAAATAAAATCTTTAATCAAATCTACCAAGTGCTTAACGAGGAAGCACCAATTAGCCAACCATTGTTATCAAAACGAATATTGGCAGCATGGGGAATTACACGGCTTGGCGTTCGTTTGAATGATTATTTAGAAAGTCAATACACTTATCTCGGATTAAAACATACTGTACAAAATGGAGTACTCTTTTACTGGCTTCAGGAGCAAGTTCCTGAAGCATACAAAATATTTCGGATTCCAATAAATGAAGCCCAAAAGCGGAATGCAGAAGACCTTCCCAAAGAGGAAATTGCTGCCGCTATTGTAGATACATTAACTGACCAGATTAGCTTGCCGATTGATGAATTTAATAAAAGAAACTGCCCGTCTGTTTGGATATGCCCGTACAGGAGGAAATGTGGAGCAGTCAATGAAACTTGGAATTGAGTATGCTCTTAAAAGGGGAATGATTCAAAAAAATAACGACAGGCTGGTTTTACCTTAAAGTAGTTTTCTTGAATGTATTGGAATAAAAGATTTGAGTTCTTAAAACGATTTCAGAAAATTCATTATTTCAGGTCCCTTTTCTTTTGCCCAAGAGAAAGAATCAATTATATCATTGATCTTCTTTTCTGAATCCAATGGCATATGGTAGTTATCAATACAAATTCCATTAATCCAACCTCCAATGCTTATCTTCATTCCCAACTCCCCAGTTAAAGAAAATTCATTGCCCAACTTGGTTTTAATATCATTTAACTCTTTATACTTGTTCCAGTTATTTTTGTATGCAATAATATAAGAATCAATCTTATTTGAGTCAATCTTTAAGAAGGTTCCACTATATCGCATATCTGGTCCTGAGAAATAAAATTGAATATAAAAGTTGTTTTTTGTAACAATCAAATCTCCCTGTCCAAAGGGAAGTTTTTCTTTATATTCTCCGTTCATATGAAACGAAATTTGAGATTTGTATTTAAAAAGTGAGTGAGCAGTATTCATACTCACTCATTTTCTTTCCTGTAAAATATTTTCTTAAATATTTGTATCCTTCAAAATTACATCGTGCGCGCCACCTTCGATGATGCTAGTGGATGAAACAAGGGTGATTTTGGCATTCTTTTCAAGGTCGGGAAGGCTGAGTGCGCCGCAACTACACATGGTCGAAATAATTTTCCCTACGGTAATGTCGAGATTGTCTTTCAATTTTCCGGCATAAGGAACATAGCTGTCAACTCCTTCTTCAAATTTCAGGCTTTCGTTGCCGCCCATGTCGTACCGTTGCCAGTTGCGGGCCCTGTTCGAGCCTTCGCCCCAGTACTCTTTTACATAGCTATTTCCAATTTTCAGCTTCTTGGTGGGGCTTTCGTCGAAGCGGGCAAAGTATCGCCCCATCATAATGAAATCGGCACCCATTGCCAGTGCCAACACCATGTGGTAATCCTGTACAATTCCGCCATCGGAACAAATCGGGACATATACACCTGTTTTTTTAAAGTATTCGTCACGTGCTTCAGCCACTTCAATCAGCGAGGTTGCCTGGCCACGGCCAATTCCTTTTTGCTCGCGCGTGATGCAAATTGATCCACCGCCAATGCCCACTTTCACGAAATCGGCTCCAGCTTCTACCAGGTAAAGAAAACCATCCTTGTCAACGACATTGCCGGCACCTACTTTTACTTTTCCGTTGTATTTTGTTTTGATGTATTCAATGGTTTCTTTTTGCCATTCAGAGAAACCGTCGGAAGAATCGATGCACAAAATGTCGGCGCCAGCTTCAACCAGCGCTGGCACTCTTTCTTTGTAATCGCGGGTATTTATTCCGGCCCCAACAAGTAGTTTTTTATTTACATCGAGCATTTCATTCGGATTTTCCTTGTGCTCGTCGTAATCTTTCCTGAACACAAAGTATTGCAGGTTCTGATCCTTATCGATGATGGGCAACGTGTTAAGCTTGTTTTCCCAGATGATGTCATTGGCCTCAGTCAATGAAATGCCAAGCTGACCGGTTACCAACTTCGAAAACGGAGTCATAAACTCGTTGATCTCCATCTCCTGATTGTCTTTCGTTTCACGATAATCGCGGCTGGTCACAATACCGAGAAGCTTCCCGTTTGAAGATCCGTTGGCAGTAATTCCAATGGTTGAATGGCCGGTTCTGGCTTTCAGTGCAATTACGTCACCAAGCGTATTGTCAGGCTTCAGGTTGGCATCGCTGACAACAAATCCGGCTTTGAATTTCTTTACTTTCCTGACCATTTCAACTTGCGGTTCGATGGGTTGCGAGCCGAAAATAAATGACAGCCCGCCGTTTTTGGCCAATGCTATCGCCATTTTGTGGTCAGAAACCGATTGCATGATTGCTGATACAAATGGAATATTGAGTTCCAATTCCGGGGTCGATCCCTTGTGAAACCTAACAAGCGGCGTTTTTAATGAAACATTTTCAGGATAACACTCTTTGGTTGTTAACCCTGGAATTAAAAGGTATTCATTAAAAGTTCTGGAAACATGGTTGAAATACCGGGCCATATCGTTTTCTTTAAAATGGAAATTTGCGCAAATTTAAATAAAAATAGGTCGCATATTCAATTGGTAATTGGTCAATATTCGCCTTTCAGGAAGGCGGCGCCGGTAAAATGGGCTATTTTAGCGCCTTTATCGTCCAGAATATCAACTGAATAATGCGACAATGTTTTGCCTGAATTCAATTCTTTGGCATAAGCGGTAAGTGTTCCGGATGAAACACCTTTGAAAAACGTAATACTTGCATTGGTGGCAACGGCAATCCGTCCATGTGAGTTAGATGCTGCCGCAAAGGCGAAATCGGCCAAAGTGAATAAGGCACCGCCCTGAATGATGTTTACTCCATTTAAATGGTTTTCAGAAACAGGCATTTCAGCAATTGCTTCACCGATTCCAATCGAAACGAGTCGAATTTCATTGTGACTGGCAAAGCGGTCGTTCTTTAAAATCTGCTCCAGCTTCTTTATCCTGTTTTCCATTTTTTTGAAGTTTTGTTCTAATAAAAAAAGCGGGTTGATAGCCCGCTTTTTCCCTTATCGTTTCTACTAATAGAATTTTGATCGTTTGTCGTCAATTTCGGCAAGCTTTTTAAGGCTTTCGAAAACCTGATAACCTGCCCTGGAACCCAATGCCTGTGCAAGACTTGATTTTTCTGCCTTCACATTGCTATTGGTTGTTTTTGCAATAGAGGTTACTTTTGCAAGATAAACCCCATTATTACCTTCGATTGGCGCCGAAATTTTGTTTTCAGGAAGATTAGCTACGGTTCCAATAAGCGCAGGTTCAGAGCCTACTGATGGTATTGAATAAGATTCAAAGTTTATAGCCGATGCAACTTTTACATCAGTTGAGAGTTTTGAAGCAACGCTTTCGAGGCTGCTTTGACCCGAAGCTGCACTATTTAATTTGGCCTTAAGTACTTCAGCTTTTTTCTCTTTGCGAACAGCCAGTTCAATGCGGTCTTTGGCTTCTTCAACGGTAGAAGTACCAGCCTCAGTAGCTTCGGTCAATGCGCCGATTGCAAATTTGTTCCCAAACTCGAATATTGAAGAACCTTCGTTGCTTACCAGAATTTTGCCTTTATCGGCAAGGAAAGCGGCGCGAACCAATTGCCTTGATAAGACAAGCCCTGGGACTTCACGGTCAGTTTCTTTAAGTGTCGCAATCTTTTTATCTAACTTTTGTCCCAAAACGGCTTTGTTGAAACTAGCGACATCTGGATTTTCGCTGGCAAACTTGCTGGTTTCGGCGTATATTTTTTGGTATGTTTCGCTACTTGGTTCCACTGCCCTTGAAAGAAAGGCTATTCTAACCTTGTTGGTTTCTTTTCCTTTTTTTGTTGGTTTAATCAGGTGAATCCCAAAACGTGTTGTTGCAGTAACCAGTTTATTAACTTCTCCGGTGAATGCAGCTTCTTCAAATTCGGGAACCATTTGTTTACGTTTAAACCAGCCAAGATCGCCTCCTTTTAATGCAGAACCTTTATCTTCAGAATATTTCATTGCTAGTACAGCAAAGTCGGCACCATTTTCAATTAGTTTTTTGATGCTGTCAACTTTAGCCTGTGCTTTTGGAAGACTTCCCACAGTTTGTGGGTTAATCAGGATATGACTTGCCTGAACTGAATCAGGAAGCATTTTGAACTGATCAATTTTTGCCAGTTTATAGGAATTATTTTCAAAGTATGGTCCATAAATATCACCTTGCTGAGCCGAGAAAGCCCATTCAGCCAAAGTTGGAGAAAGATCTTCCTTTTTGAAATAAGATGGATCAAAAGGTGTTTCAGAATTCACACTTACATATTGTTTGTTGTCTTGTGCAGCGGCGAATTCAGGTTTGCTGTCGGTTACCCATTTTTGAGCGGCAACGTTGTCGGCGGCTGATGGCACTACGTCGAAGGTGACGTACTCGATCTTGCGGGTTTTTTCCTGCTTGTATTCGTCTTTGTGTTTGTTGTAGTATTCTTTCAATTCGCTGTCAGATACTTTTACATCTCCGTCAGGTACCGAAGAATAATTCAAAGCAACGTATTGGAAGCTTACATTTTGGTTTTTAGAATCCAAACTGCGTTTAGCTTCGTCAGTGGTTATGTACAAACCTTTAGAAACCAAATTATTGTATTTAGTACGAAGTCTGTCTTGTTTGATCTGATTTTCGATGTACAGCCAATATGATTTTTGCTGTGGTGTTGCGTTGGTTTCAAGCGATTTCAAAAACTGGATAATCGCCGATTTGTCAACTTGACCTGTTTTCTGGTTTTTGAATAATTGCTGAATAATCGGATGAGGATTGTTGCCTTGAACAAGTTCAAACAATTCATCGGCGCTAACTGTAATGCCTAACTCTTCAGCGGCTTTGTCGATAATATTTTCCTGAAGATAACCTTGCCATACTTGTTCGCGAATTTGTTCCCATGTATTCTCATCAATCTGAGTTTGTTGGGTATTCATTTTATAAATTTCAGAAAGCTCTTCCACTTTCTTCTGAAAATCGGGATATTGAACTGATTCTCCATTGATTTCCGCAATTTTCATTTGACTGGGTCTCATTAACTTACTGCCTGAATTAAGCATATCTCCCAGAATAAATGCGCCTAAGGCAAGACCGATTACGATCGCTACCATTAAACCCCCACGATTCCTTATGTTCTGTAATGTAGCCATTGACTGTTGTTATTTTATAATAATTATCCTTTCAAAATTTCGAGGTACGAAGATAATAATTTTCGATATTAAACCTCAGAATTCAATTTTTATTTTAGTTATTGTCCAATATATTAAGGTGTACCAGCTCAATTTTGGTGTTGGTCGCTTTTAATATTTTGAATCTGTACTGACCAACATTGATGATGGTGTTGATTTTCGGAATACTTTCGTAGTTGTATAATATAAATCCGGCCAGAGTTTCATAATTTTCGTTTTCCGGGAAATCAAGATTGAACTTGTCATTAAGGTCATCAAGTTCAACCCTTCCGGAAATAATGTATTCATTTGGTGCAACCTGTTTTTCAATCAGATATACTGTATCATGCTCATCTTCAATTTCCCCGAATATTTCTTCAAGAATATCTTCGCTTGTTACCATTCCTGAAGTCCCGCCAAACTCATCAACAACTATTGCAATACTGAGTCGGTGCTGAATAAATTTGCTCAGGAGTTTGCTGGCAGGCATGGTTTCAGGTACAATTAATACTTTGCTCAAATTGGCAGTGATTGATTCAGGATTGGTAAAAATGACTGAATGGTGAATATAGCCAACAATGTTATCGATGTTTTCAGAATAAAATAAAATGCGGGAGTAGCCTGTCTCAATGAATTTCTGGCGCAGTTCTTCCACTGAAGAATTTATATCCAGAACGGCCATTTCAGTACGCGGAACCATTATCTCGCGTAATCTGACTTTTGAGAAATCGAGGGCATTGCGGAATAGTTTTACTTCATTGTCAATTTCCTCTTTGTTTTGCGAAACATTCACATTTTCGGTTTCATTTACAAAATGATCAAGGTCGATGCGGCTAAAAACTATTTTTTCGTTGACATTTCTAATTTCTTCATTTAATAGAACTTTCAATACGATTTTTGAAATACCCATTGTGAGTCGGGTCAACGGATAAAATAAGAAGTAAAAAAAGGAAATTGGAACGGTAAAGAACTTTAAAAGTCCGTTGGGGTAGATCCGAAAAAACACTTTTGGAAAATACTCAGCAGTGACCAAAATAATGATGGTTGAAATCAGGGTTTGTGCAATAAGAACCAAAGAATTGGCCATGTAAGGTTCCAGGACAGGTTTAAGCAGTTTGGAAAATGCTATGCTATAGATAACCAAGGCAACATTGTTCCCAATAAGCATTGTTGCAATAAATTGAGCCGGATTTTGAGTGTAGAGCGAAATGAGTTTTGAATAGATAAAGTTTTGCTTTTTGTCTAATTCGAGCCTGAGTTTATTTGCAGTGATGAACGCAATTTCCATTCCGCAGAAAAAAGCTGAAAATAGAATGGTAATGATTATAACAAAACGCAAATCCATAAGAAGGTTTATTTTTCTTGAACGTCAACGTACATCTGGCCTTTCAGGTTTTTTAGGCTAATTACAGAAAAGTCCTGGTTCGATTCAAAGGCAGTTCCAGTAGAAATCTGATCTTTTTGGATGATTTTAACGAATTGATTAGAGTAAATCTTTCCCTTTTTTTTGTCCCATACCAGGTATTCAGTTTTCAGCGTATCGCCTTTCTGATTAATGGCCACAACATTGTTCTTTGCTTCCCAACGTTCATCTGCTTGAAAAAGTTTGGCATATTGAGCCGTAAGGAATGAGACGACCTTCATCTTGTTGTCGTATTGAGTAATTTTTACACCCTTTGGAAATTCGGTATATGGTTGTTTTTCATTGTCATGATAGATCATTTCCGGGGTTTGAAGTTTCGACTTTATTAATGTTGAATCATAAGAAAGCACTTCGTAATCCTCCGCGCTAATTCTGGGTAAATCAGCACTGCTTGCAAACTTTTTGATTTGCTGAATGTCGTTTTCGCACGAAACAAGGACGCAGCAAGTTGCAAATGAAAGGAATCCAAATTTAATCCATTTGACAGGATTGATACAATTGAATTGTTTTAGTCTATGTGTAAATGCCTTGAAACTCATTGCATAAATTAATAAAAATCAGAAAAGTAGCTTGTTATTGAACCCTTTTTCTGATTGGTCAAAGCTATGAATAAAAAGTAATTAAATAAAAAGCATTGCATTTCCTTTGTTCAGAAATGCAATGCTTCTTGTTTTTTATTGGGTTTGTAATGATTAATCAAATTTGCGTTTAACGAACCAATAATCGTAAAAATTAAGATACAGGCTAAATTTTGTATAATTATTCTTTACCAGATTGTCATTGGTTGTTCCTTTTGTTCCAAACTCAATAGCAAAATTAGCAGTCGATTTTGATTTTGGGAATGGTATTCCGGCTCCAAAACTTACACCAAATTCTTTAATCTGATTGTTGTTAAGCATTAGGTAAGAATTCTCCTGATGAATTCCGGCCCTGTATTTCACTCTTTTCAAATAACTTCTGATTGAAAAAGCATCAGGAATGTACTCAATTCCAGCCGAAATTCTGTTCTGATTGGTTAATAACTGGTCGCGCGTTCCGAAGAAACTTGCTTTGCTCCAGCCTGCATGGTAGTAATCAGCATTGATTTCGAGTTTATTTAACTGGTTGTATGATAAGCCGATGCCATAAGTTGATGGCATTTCAATAATGTCTTTTACTTCACCAACATATTTCAAAGTATCCTGTGATACACTCGATCCATAAACTATCTGGTCGTATGTAAATAGACTGTGTAAGGCTGTAAAGTTTGATTGATTCTCAAGTGTTACCCCCAAAGTAAGATATTTGTTTTGTTTTAATTTTAAATCATACTGAAGTCCGTATGTAAGTGTAAAGTCCCTTAGGCGGGTAGATTCAATTTGTGTAAAGGAAGAAACGGTCGGATCTGCAAATTGTACATTTGTATTTTTACTTAAACGTCCGAAGATATAGTTTAGATTTGCGCCGATTGAAAGACCTTTGAATGGGCTGACTGAGGCTCCAAAAAATGCTTTTGAGGTTGATCCTTCGCCGGTATAACTATGATAAGTATTTCCTATTCCGCTAATACTGTCGCTAAATCCAACTTCGTAACCCATATCAGAGAACGGTTGAAGTCCAAACCCAGCCCCTAACCATTTTGTAATAGGAAAACTTAGCGAAAAATACCTGAAATTAATATCGTTGGTTTTTCGTGAGCCGCTGTTACTTTTATAGTTCGAGAATGTGCCATCTACCCCAAAATCGAAAATAAAGGACAAACTGTCGTTGGCGGTGTATGAAGCTGGGTTCGCACTGTTGATCTGAAGGGAATGCCTGCTGCCCAATGTTGCTCCTCCCATTGCAGATGAACGACCGTAACCGTAAGGATTGAGATCACCTAATCCAAACCGTGAAAATGGTGAGGTTGTGTTGTTATTTTGCGCAAAGCCAGATAATCCGCAGAAAATCAAAACTATCACGACTGATAGTGCATTATTTATTTTTCGCATTGTGTTCCAGAATCCTGTTTAATCCTATTAAGGTTAAATTAAAGTTTACAAATATGGAATAATTTAATTTTTTATCAAAAAAATTAGAATCACCCCCAGTCATAATGATACGTAAATTTTGATAATTTCTGTTAAAGGCATCAATACATTGTTCGATCTCATATAGAATACCATTTTGTACTCCAGCACGAATCGCGTCAATGGTGTTTTTGCCAATTGGTTGAAATACATCGCTATAGCTTACAAGTGGCAACTTTCCTGTAAAATGATTCAGTGCCTTGAACCGCATTTCCAAACCGGGAGAAATATTTCCACCGATAAACTGGTTCTTTTCTGAAACCAGGTCGTAAGTAATGGCGGTGCCTGCATCAATCACCAAAAGATTTTGATCAGGAAAGAGCTCGTTGGCACCAATTGCGGCGGCTAGTCTGTCTTTCCCAAGAGTTTCAGGTGTTTCGTATAGATTTTCAATCGGTAAATCAGTCAAATGATCAAGTTCGATAAATTGCTCAAATTCTTCAGATAAAACACGCTTCAAGTCTTCGCTGTATGGTTTTACGGTTGAAAGGATCACCTTATTCAGTTGTGGATGTTCGTTTTTCAACATTAGCACATGCTCAGCTATCAGGTTGTCGATCGGAACATTGAACATCAAATCATGCTGATTAAACAAAGCGATCTTTGTCCGGCTATTTCCAATATCTATTACTAGGTTTATCAATTGCTAATCTTCTATTCGTTGGCTGATATCCAGAGCAGTAACCGAATGTGTAAGTGCCCCGATTGAAATATAATCGACACCGGTTGCAGCAACATCGTGCAAGCGTTCAAACGTCATATTCCCTGAAGCTTCCACTTTTGCCCTTCCTGCAATCAGTTCAACCGCTTTGCGCATGGTCTCATTGTCCATATTGTCGAGCATGATGATATCTGCCTTTGCATCAATGGCTTCCTGAACCTGTGCAAGCGTGGTAGTTTCCACTTCAATCTTAATTCCCATCTCTACTTTGCTGCGAATTGCATTTACAGCTGCGGTAATTCCACCGGCCACTTCAATGTGATTGTCTTTGATCATGGCCATGTCATGAAGTCCATGACGGTGGTTGCTGGCTCCCCCAGTCTTAACGGCGTATTTATCAAGCTTGTTAAAGCCTGGCAGGGTTTTCCTGGTATCAAGAATCACTGTTTGAAAATCTTTAACAGCATCGGCGTATTTGGCCGACATGGTTGCAATTCCGGATAATCGCTGCAAAAAGTTAAGAGCAGTTCGTTCGCCAGTGAGCAGGGCACGGTATGTTCCTTCGAATTCAACCAGTACATCACCTTTTTTTACTTTCGAACCATCAGGAGCCAGCTCATTCCAAACCAAATCAGGATCGAGTTTTCTAAAAACCATTTCGGCAACCGGGAGTCCGGCAACCACGCCATCGGCTTTTGCTACCATTTTGGCTTTACGTCGTATTTCTGACGGAACAATGTTGTTGGTGGTGATGTCACCTTCGCCTACATCATCAGACAATGCGATGTCTATGAGTATATTAGCTGCTTTTATTACCTTTTTGTTCATATTTAATTTCTGATCTCCTGAAATTTGTACTTATGACCTATTTGCTGAATCAAATGAAAGCACAGAGTTGGATCTTCCGTTTTAAAATCCTCCCGAATGTGTCCTCCGCGGCTTTCTGTTCGGATTAATGCCGATTCACAAATGAGGGTGCAAATATCAGTAATGTGTTTGATTTTTAAAAGATTGTATTCGTTAATATTTTCAGGTAAACGCTTTTTAATTGAGTTCAGTTCTTCTATTGCCTCACTGAGTTTTGCTGCCGTTCGAACAATTCCTACTTTCTTACTCATTAAGCTGGCAATCTGGTTTTTCGTTTCCAAAAAGACATTTTCGTTGTCATGATCAACATGAATGCTGTTTATTTCCGGCAAATCGGTGGGGATGTTTTTCTTTTGCATGGCTTTTTCAGCTGCCCGTTTCCCGAAAACCAAACATTCGAGCAATGAGTTGCTTGCCAGTCGATTGGCACCCATTACACCCGTTGATGCGACTTCGCCACAGGCAAAAAGACTTTCAATGTTGGTTTCTCCGTGCAAATCGGTTTGAATACCTCCAACCATGTAATGAGCTGCCGGTGAGATTGGCAACAGATCTGTTGTGATGTCAATATTGTATTTAAGTAATGTGTTGTAAATGGTCGAAAAACGGTTTTTAATCAATTCAGGATTAAGGTGTTTCAGACTTAGGTAAACAAAATCAGAATGATTTAATTGCAGTTGGTTGTATATTTCATGGGCCACAACATCACGGGGCGCAAGTTCGGCAAGTGGGTGGATATTTTGCATAAACCGTTCACCTTTCAGGTTAAGGAGCCAGGCACCTTCTCCACGTACTGCTTCGCTGATCAGAAATGCTTCCTCTCCGGGAATATACAATGCTGACGGGTGAAATTGAATGAATTCGATGTCAGAAAGTTTGGCTCCGGCATGGTAAGCCAACGCAATCCCATCGCCGGTTGCAGTGTGCGGATTGGTTGAGCGATCGTAAATGCGTGATAATCCTCCTGTTGCAATGATGGTTGCTTTCGATTTGAAAATTACATTGCTGTCGCTTACAAAATCGAATGCCTGAACTCCGACACAAATCTGATTGCTGACCAAAATTTCGACCACCGTAGTGTATTCAAAAACCTGTATGTTTTTCTGTTCCTGAACTTTTTTCAGCATAAAACTGGTCAACCCCTTCCCGGTTGCATCACCTCCGGAGTGAAGAATGCGTCGATGGCTGTGTCCGCCTTCCAATCCAAGAACAAAGTGACCGTCTTCCTTGTCGAATTGCATTCCAAGTTCAATGAGCTCTTGCACGCATTTTTGCCCTTCAACAACCAGAATTTTTACGGCATCAAGGTCGCACAAACCACGTCCAGCTTCCAATGTATCCTGAATATGCGATTCAAAAGAATCGTCTTTTTCGGTTACAACGGCGATGCCACCCTGTGCATAATACGAATTGCTAATGTCGAGCTGCGATTTGGTAATGATGGCAACACTTCCGTTCTTCGAAGCATGAAAAGCTGCCGTTAGTCCAGCCAAACCGCTTCCAACGATAATAGTGTCAAATTCTTTAATTTCAATTGAATTAGATCGCGCCATCTGAAGAAATTTTTCTTACAAGGCGGCAAAGGTACTAAAACACTTCAACAGCAGTATAACAATCAGCATTTTGTTTACCTCGTTTTTTGGTTTTTTAACCTTGTAGCCAATTGTTGAGTATTGAATTTTAACTATTTAGTACTTAAAACGCTCCAAAATCAGAGAGCCAGAACCTCGATCCAAATAGTGGCATTTACAGGAATTCCGTTGCGAAGATTCGTTGCTCTGATAGCTGCATTCCGTTCGCCCGGATATCTTATTTCTGAATGTTGATCTGCTGGAACAGCGTTTTTGTAATCGGAAATGATTTCGGAAATTGTATTTTGAATGGTCGGAAAATTGCTTAATTTTTGAATATCGAAAGCTATAAAGACTTGTGAAACACTTATTTCGTCTTGTTTCTGGCTGATCTGACTGGTTGAAAGCCCACCAGATAAGATGGCTGCTAAAATATCGAGTAGAAGCGAAAGTCCTGCTCCTTTCCAGTAGCCGATTGGGAGGGGGCGCTTCGATTCCAGAATTTCAGCCGGATCACAGGTCAGTTGATTGGATGAATTGTATCCTCCTGCGAAATCGAGCTTTGAACCTTCGAGCTGCATCTTTTCCATTTGCCCGTACGAATATTGGCTCATGGCCATATCCAGAACAATGGGTTCGTTGTTATGAGGTATTGCAATCACCAGCGGATTATTTCCCAGTTTGTTGTCAGTCGCGCCCCAGGCAGGCATATTTCCGATGGTGTTGGTCCAGCCAATAAAAACAAAACCAGCTTTTGCTGCTTGTCGTCCGTAAGTTCCGCCACGCATCCAATGATTGGTATTGGCCAGGGCAACACATCCGATTCCTGAAGTTTTTGCAAGTTCCATTGCCCGTTCGGTACATTTTACTGCATTCAGGATTCCGGGACCCAAATTGCCATTCCATTGCTCAATGGCACCGGCTGAATGAACCAATTCAGGTTCAGCATCAATGTGAATGTGACCATTTCGAATATATTTTACGAATCGTGGAAACCTGTTAATGCCATGCGAAAGAACTCCTTCTAAACTGTTATTGGTGAAAACTGAAGCGCAAGTTTGTGCTTTACCTTCCTGAAATCCAAGTTTTAGCAGGATACGCATAAATTCAGATTCCATTTGTGAAGCCTGAATTCTGATGGTATTTGAATCATTCATTGGGTACTTGATTTTTAATTTCGAGCATGAATCCGCTACCGTGAATGTTACGGATTTCGACCGAGGTGTCTTCAGCAAAAAGTTTCCGGAGTTTGCTAAGGTCAACAGCCATGCTTCTTGTGGTAAAATTACCCATATTTGTTTAATTGCAGTCTCGCATGGAAGTAATTCATCAGAAAAAAACCGGATGGGCCACAACACTTGACTTATGATATTGATGTTGACGATGCAATGATTGCTCCTGAACCCCCCGAACCATCAGTTTTCATGAACGAATTTACAATGCAGGACCAGAAAAGAAGAACATCAGAAAAGAAATGAAAGTGGAAGAAAAAAAAGAAAAGAAAATTGAAGAAAAAGTTAATTCCAGAGAAAATAAATAATCTTTTGTTCCGTTATTATGAAGTTCAAGTTTTGGTTCCATCCATGAAAACAATTAAACAGTAATCAGAAAAGCCGGAGATCCCCTTCCCGGCTTTTTTATTTGCGCCCGTTTAGGTTCAATTAATGGTTCAGATAAATAAAAAACCACCGAAGGGGGATTCGATGGTTTTAATGCCTTTACATCAGAGTGTCAGGCGAAGCCAACACATACCGTTGAATAAATGTAGTGAATTTGATGCTGTTCAATTTTACATGAAAAAAATCGCGTTATGTGTTTACAGGGTCAAACGTAGGAATTCGAAAATTCGATAAAGATTATTTTCTACCAACAACCAGTTTTTGATGATGAACAGGGTTGCGGCGGCGAAATTATTGAAAATTGGGAAAACCCACCTTTCGTCGGCTGAATTCGGTTGTACGTATGTTAAATTTGACAATTAGTTTACAATTTGGGCTTTGAAAGCATGAAGTGGTAACGCCGATTGAAAGCAACCAGAAAATATCAGGCAGAAACATCGTTCTGAGTCTTGATGCTTATTCATTGACCGTTGCACATATTCAATTGAAGAAATAGGCAGTTTTCTGGCAACACTTCAAAACAAAACCCTGATAAAATGAATTATCAGGGTTTTGTTTTGTTGAATTATCGTTCTTACCTGATGATCAGTTTTTGCGTCAGGTTATTTTTCATCATTTTGACGAAATAGATACCTGAATGCAGATCACTGATATTGATAGCGTTCTGTGAAGAAATAGCTACTTGTTGTTTCATTAATACCCCGGCGATGTTGTAAATACCAATTTCAGTAGGTTCACTTACATTCATAAAAACTTTTCCTGAAGCAGGGTTAGGGAAAAGTTTCATTTCGGGAGTTGATTGTGTGTTTAATCCCATGGACCCAGAAGTTGCTTTCAGATAATAAAGGTTGACTCCGCTGCTGGGCGAGTAAATGTAAATGGTTGTTGGGCCGCCAGTATAAGTATATTCTCCTTTGCTTATTGATGCTCCCAGGGCCGGAAATGTTCCAACCTGTGTGTCCTTGTTGCCGGCAGTAATGAGCAGCTGACGATCGGATCCACTTGAAGATGACATACCCATCACTGTAATGGTGGTATTGCCGGTAACTGCAAAAGTAAGTACCCTTGAAACTGGCTTACCATCTACATCAAAAACGCCTGTCCCTCCAAATTTCAAACGTGAAGTGAAGTTCAACCCATCAAGCGATTTGGCGTTGGCATCAACAACAATAGGTGCATCGGCTGTTGAATAGACAGTAAGGCCTTCTATTGTTGTTGTTACAGCTGTGCCTAAGGCATTAAAGCTGGCAGAACTGAAATTCCATTCCTGGGCAGAAACCGTAATCCCGGTTAGTCCCATTAGCAGTACAGAAAGCATTTTAAAAGTAAAGTTTTTCATAAGCGAGTGATTTAAATTATACAATGAATTTTAATTAGTGTTTTAAATATTTGCCTTATTTCATCCGAATATAATTTGTTTTTTAGTTGTCGGATGGAACTCGCATGTGAGATATTCATCCTTGTTTGTGTTTAGCGAACATGCTCGTTTCATCGAAAGAAGGCCATGGTAAAGTTAATCTTATATAGAGCGCGACAATCTGTATTTTGTATCAAAATGCGGGTCTGAATATCCCATCCTGCCGGGATTAAAATTATCACTCAGGTTTTATGGTAGATTTGGAAAATTAACTTTTTCGACTGGTTTAATAAATTTTGATATGTTTAAATTTCTTTTCTTTTTCGGTGTTGTTTTGATTACAACTCAACTAGCTGTAGCTAAGACATACTATGTTTCGCTTTCCGGCAATGATTCAAACAATGGGCTTTCGGTTGGAACTCCATTTAAAACGATTCCCAAAGCAATTGGTCTTGTAGCTGCTGGCGATACAGTTTATGTGAGGGCTGGGGTTCATGCTTATTCATCGACCATTACCATATCGAAAAGCGGAACAGCTACCGCTTCATGTAAATTATTGGCGTATAATGGGGAACATCCTGTTATCGACTTTTCAGCAACTTCGTTTGGTACAAGGGGTGTATCACTTTCAGGAAGTTACTGGTACATTAAAGGCTTTAACTTTATTAATGCCGGCGACAATGGAATGAGTATTTCGTCCGGAGGATATAACGTAATAGAGTTTTGCTCTTTTATCGGGAACAGAGATTCGGGTCTTCAGTTAAGTGGAGGCACACACGATAATAAAGTGATTAATTGCGATTCGTATTACAATGCCGATCCGACCGACTATGGCGATGCCGATGGGTTTGCCTGTAAAATGGATGTTGGCAGTAAAAATTCGTTTTATGGATGCCGGTCATGGCTCAATGTTGATGACGGCTGGGACGGATACCTACGCGGAACGGATAATGTTTCAACAACGCTGGAGAATTGCTGGACCTGGCGAAATGGTTACTTTAAGAACGGGACGGATGCAGGTGCAAACGCCAACGGTAACGGATTTAAAATGGGCGGCAGCGACGATAAATTATTGAGGCACGATTTTACCCTGAAAAACTGTGTTTCGTTTGACAACAAAGCCAAAGGGTTCGACCAAAATAACAACAAGGGCAGCATGATCCTTTACAATTGTTCGGGTTATCGGAATGTGGGCAATAATTATTCGATTTCAGCAGTCCTTGCAACAGGTAAGATTTCAGAAATTAAAAATTGTGTGTCGGCCGATAATAAGATTTCACTGGGAAGTTTTGTTACGCAGGTTACAAACAGTTGGGCTGCTCCATTTTCGGTAACAAACGACGATTTTGTGAGCCTCGATACTACTGGTGTTTCTGGTCCACGTAAGCCCGATGGAAGTTTGCCTGATGTTGCATTTCTACACCTTGCCAAAGGCAGCGATTTGATTGATGCCGGAACCAATATCACATTGCCGTTCAAAGGCCTATTGCCTGATTTGGGCGCTTTTGAATCGGACTTTGCCACTTCCTCAGTTACTTTGCCAATGGGAGAGAAGGAATTAACAGCTTATTTTTCGCAGAGCGATTTGGTAATCACGCTGAACGCACAGGTTAACGAACCTTTGACTTGCAGCCTTTACCAGCTTAACGGGCAATTGACCTTTTCATCCAGAACAAAAACGTTTGAACCGGTTCAGAAATTAAGTTGCGCCCAATTACCACAAGGAGTTTATATCCTGAAAATAAGTTCAGCTTCGAAACAATGGCAACCGCAAAAGCTGGTTATGATGAAATGATAATTGGACTTTACTCATGTCTTTATAATACAAAAATACCCGTCAGATTTCTCCGGCGGGTATTTGTATTTCAGGTAAAGGATTTCAGGATTAAACGGCATGCACCAATTCCAAACTTTCGTAGCCTTTTTGAACGGCTTCGAGGTTCATTGGGATGAGGTAGTGGTGGCGGGTTGGAAGCGATTTTTGCAATCCTTTCTCAACACTTTCCATTTTTACCACTGGTTTGGCTTTCAGGAAAGCGCCTAAAACCACCATGTTAAAGGTTTTAACGTTGCCCAATTCGGCTGCAATCAGTGTTCCTTCAATCTTATAAATATTGATGTCTTTACGTTTTGGCGGATGAACTATACCATTCGGGTCGTAAATTAATACACCTCCGGGTTTCACCATTGGCTCAAATTTGTCCATCGATTGCTGGTTCAGAATAATGGCAGTATCGTATTGGTTTAAAACCGGCGAACTGATTCGGTTTTCGCTCAGGATAACTGTTACATTGGCTGTTCCTCCACGCATTTCGGGGCCGTACGACGGAAACCAGGAAACTTCCTGATCGGCCATCACACCCGAATAGGCCAATATTTTTCCCATCGAAAGAACACCCTGTCCGCCAAATCCGGCTATAATTATTTCTTCAGTCATCGTCTTAGTTTTTAATTGGTGTATAGCTTGCAGGATCGTTTTTCGAACTGTCTTTCAAATCGCCCGGCTTATAGAATTCAAACATATTTGCTTCCATCCATTCATTGGCTTTTACCGGGGTCATTTTCCAGTTCATGTTGCAGGTTGAAACAACTTCGACAAACGAGGTTCCTTTTTTGTCGATGGCTGCCTGAAATGCCTTTGCAATCGCTTTTTTGCATCTGCGGATGGTTGCAGGAGTATGCACCGACTGACGGGTTACATAAGATGTTCCGGGCAGTTGAGCAATCAGTTCAGTAATTTTTAACGGATAACCATTGCGTCCGGCATCGCGGCCATTCGGCGTTGTGGCGGTTATTTGCCCCAATAAGGTAGTTGGTGCCATTTGTCCGCCAGTCATACCATAAATGCCATTATTGATAAAAATAACGACAAAGTTTTCGCCGCGGTTGCAGGCGTGCAAAATTTCTGCCGCTCCGATCGAAGCCAAATCGCCATCGCCCTGATAGGCAAAAACCACTTTATCAGGATTGGTACGAACAATTCCGGTTGCAACAGCCGGTGCCCGTCCGTGGGCTGCTTCCTGCCAATCGATATGCAGGTAATTGTAGGCAAACACTGAACATCCAACAGGCGCAACGCCTATTGTTTTATCCTGAATGTTCATGTCTTCAATTACTTCAGCCAAAAGACGATGCACAACCCCATGGCTACAGCCAGGGCAATAATGCATTGTGTTGTCGGTTAATAATTTTGGTTTCTTGTAAACCAGATTACTGGGGTTGATGATATCTGCTAATTCCATAAATTATTCTCCTATCAGTTTTTGTTCAAGGGCTGCCACCACTTCATTCGGACTTGGTATAATTCCGCCCATCCGTCCGAAATGCAGTACCGGAACTTTACAGCCGGCACAGCCAACAGCCAGCTGAACATCTTCAATCATTTGTCCTGCATTCATTTCAACAACCAGCATTCCTTTTACTTGTTTTGCGAGTGCTGCGATTGGTTTCTTTGGGAACGGGAATAAGGTAATCGGGCGTAAAAGACCTACTTTGATTCCTTTTGCCCTCGCAATATCGGTAGCTTTCTGGCAAATCCTTGCAGACGAACCGAATGCGATCAAAAGGTATTCTGCATCTTCACAATTGATTTCTTCAAAAAGCACATCCTCTTCTTCCATTTTGGCATATTTGGCCTGCAACCTGAGGTTGTTTTGCTCCATTCTTCCTGAATCCATTTCAAGCGAAGTAATGATGTTTCGCTCCCTGTTTGGTTTGCGCCCGTTAGTCACCCAACTGCCATATTTCTGATCAATTTCTTCGGATGTAAGACGTGGTATATAATCAGCCAACACCACTTTTTCCATCATCTGGCCAATTACTCCATCGGTTAATATCATGGATGGATTGCGGTATTTGAATGCAAGTTTGAAGCCCAGTTCAACGAAGTCGTTCATTTCCTGAACAGAGGATGGTGCCAAAACGATGAGGTGATAATCGCCGTGCCCTCCACCTTTGGTTGACTGATAATAATCGGCCTGCGATGGCTGAATTGTTCCGAGGCCAGGTCCACCACGCTGAACATTCACAATGAGGCAGGGTAATTCAGATCCTGCAATGTATGATATTCCTTCCGCCATCAGGCTAATGCCCGGACTGGAGGATGAAGTCAATACTTTTTTCCCGGTAGCCGCTGCGCCATAAACCATGTGGATGGAAGCAATCTCGCTTTCGGCCTGAAGTACCACCATTCCGGTTTCATTCCAGGGTTCACGATCCATCAGGGTCTCCATTACTTCTGATTGGGGGGTGATGGGGTATCCGAAATAACCATCGCAACCACAGCGAATGGCGGCTTCGGCAATAACCTCATTTCCCTTCATTAATCTTAATTCGCCCATCTTATTTATTTACTATTTGATTATTTACTATTTACTATTTCTTCATCCAATTTACTGTTTTGCCATTTACCATTTACCTCGTTTATTCCAACAAATCGTAAAGCTTTCATTTTATTTGCGATTTTGACATTTACTATTTACCATTTAATTTGAGGATTTCTTCAAATTGTAAATAGTCAATGGTCTAATGGTCAATTCTTCTATCAATTTACTATTTACGATTTGACAGTTAATAGTAAATCGTAAATAGTCTAATTGTCAATTATTTTAAAGTCTTACCCGGTAAACAGTGATGCAGGAGTCGGGGCAAACCGTTGCACAGTTTGAACAGCCGATACAGGCTTCAGGATTTTTCATGAATGAATAGTGGTATCCGCGACTGTTTACCTGCTTGTTTTGTGCCAGCACTTCCTCCGGACAGGCCACCACACAAAGGCCACAACCTTTGCATTCTTCGTTGTCAACCACTACTGCCCCAATTACTTTTGCCATGATCTGTTTTGTTTGTTATTTTAATCCCTAAAACTGAGCTAGTTGATGCAAATCTAGCTGAACTTATTTTTTGTCTGTGCAACAAATGTTGCGAAATCAAATTTTATGCAGCACTCTGGTGAAAATATTTCGATGAATTCCGAGATAAGATGCAATGTGTTGCCGTTGCACTCTTTGAACAAGAACGCCGTTTTCAGCGATAAACTTTCTGACACGTTGAACGGCTGTTAACGACTGAAAAGCATAAACTCGTTTAAGTGCCTGAACATAACTTGCTTCGGCCAATACCCTGACCATGTGCTCCAACTGTGGATTCTGAGTGGTAAGTGCATCAAACTCCGATTTGGTAATATATATTAGTGTTGAATCTTCGTATGCCCTGATTGATTCAGTTGATTTGCTTTCAAGCATAAAACTCTCGTGGCTGGTAATGATTGCATGGTTGGGCGGATAGAAAAAGTTGGAAATCCATTCCTGTCCATTTTCAGAAATGTAGGTGGAATACAGCAATCCATCGAGAACAATCCCAAGTTTTTGTGACTGATCGCCGTAATCCAGAAAACATTCACCTTTTTTCAGTTTTTCAGGACTTTTCTTCTCGAAGAATTTTTTTAACTGAACTAGGGTTCTACTATATTCGGGAAGAAGATGATCAATGGAAGTCATTTTAATGTCCGTAGTATTCGTTAAAAAGCTTGAGCCGTTTTTCCAAATCTTCAAATTGTTCGCGTTTTACATGAGATACACAAGCCCGCAACCCTTCTTTTTCGCTTCCGGTATTTTTCAATGAAATCGCACTGATTCCGTAATACAGTAAGTTATGCAACAGCTCGCCACCAGTCATTCCGGGGTATCCGATCGTAAAATAAAAACCATCGGCAACAGGTTCGTCGCCATCCTTTTCATAAACGATTTTAAACCCGTTCGAGGTAAATAATTCTTTCATGATTTTGGCTTTCCGGCCATATTCCTTCACCTCTTCAATAAAATTGAATTCTCCGTCGCTGGCAGCTTTGAACATTGCCGCCAGAGCATGTTGAACTGAGTGGGTAATTCCGGAAGAAAGTGCGTATAAAACTTGCATCACAATTGTAAAACCGAATAAATTGCTGCCGAAACGGGCTTGCAGGTTGTCATAGCTGCGGCTCCAAAGCGTATTTGAAATGGCCATGATGGCGCCACGTTGTCCGGCATACGAGAATATTTTTGATGCCGAGATAAAAAGAACGTAATTATCGGTGTATTTCGCAACAGTTGGCTGGTAAGGTGGTTTTCCGGGAGAGTATAAATCTTTTCTGAAATCCATGCCGAAATAGGCCAGGTCTTCCATCACAATCACATCGTATTTGGTGGCCAATTCGCCGATTATTTGCAGTTCTTCTTCAGTAAGGCAAATCCAGCTTGGATTGTTAGGATTTGAATAAACCAGCGAATTGATGTTCCCTTTTGAAAGGTAGCTTTCAAGTTTGCCCCTAAGTTTTTCACCACGGAAATCAAACACATCAAAGGTTTCATATTTATGACCCATTACAGTCATTTGTTGTTTCTGAACCGGGAAGCCCGGATCAATAAAAAGTGTAGTGTCTTTTTGTTTATCGACATTGCCGGCCACCAGAAACGCTGCAAAAGTTCCCTGCATCGATCCGCAGGTCGGGATGCAGCTTGCAGGTTCAACATCAATGTCCATAAAGGTTTTGATGAAGCGTGAAGCTTCATATTTGAGTGGTTTGATGCCATCCATCATCGGATAGACGGATGCAACACCTGATTGCAGTGCTTTGATTTCGGCATCAACACCAACATGGGCAGCTGGCAATCCGGGAACGCCCATTTCCATCCGGATAAATTTCACTTTGCTTTCTTCTTCTATCAGGTTAATTAATGCTACAATTTCTCTGATCGAAGCTTTCCCAAGATCTTTAATATTGAGCTGATCGGTGTATTTCTTTGCAATTTTCTGACTAACCGGTGTATTGTTCATGTTTCGAAATTTTACAATCCAAATTCCGGTTTGATTGCTTTAACCCAGTTTAAAACACGATCGTCTGTCAATTCGGGTTGAAAATCTTCGTCAATCGGAAGGCCGATGAATAATCCGTCAATGATAGATTCCGAGTCATCGAATTCGTACGATTCAGGATCGACTTTGCCAACGATGGTCGCGCCTTTTTTCAGTAGCTCTTTTGCCAAAGCGCCCATTGCGTTAACGAAATAGCTCGAATAGGTAATATGGTCGCCCAGGCCGAAAATGGCAATGGTCTTTCCTGAATAATCCACTTTACTGATGTTGGGGAAGAATTTGCTCCAGTCGGTATTTGAGAAACTTGAACCCCAGGTTTCCTTTCCTACGGTTGAAATACCAAAGATGATCTTGTCATACTTCTCAAGATCAGCAGCGGTTGCCTCATGTACCGAAATCAATTCAACATTTTGCTCGCCAAAAGCTGCTTGCACTTTTTCAGCAACCCGGTGAACTGAACCTTTTGAAGGGCCGAAAAATAATCCAATTTTACTCATAATCTATATTTTATTGATTGTGAATTGCTAATTCGCCACGAACATATTCTCCCAGAATAGCCAAACTGGATACATTCTTTAAAATTAAATGGATGGCTCGTTCATAAGTGCCTTCCGAATCCCATTCAACATCGACATGTATGGTGTATTCATTGGGTTTGCCAATGATCGGGACAGACTGAATTTTATTGAGGTTGATTTTATTCTCAGCGAAAATATTTAACACCCGAGCCAGTGCACCATAATAATGCCCAACTTCGAAACAGAGCGAAGCTTTGTTGTTTCCCTCGCTTTGATTGGCATGTTTTGAGAGAATCCAAAAGCGTGTGTAATTTTTTTTGTTCGATTCGATCCCTTTATCCAGAATTTCGAGTCCATAAAGACTGGCAGACCTGATGTTGCTGATTGCAGCAGCATGTTTTATCTTTTCTTCGCTAATGAGCTTGGCAACTTTTGCATTATCGCCCAGTTCCTTGCGTTCTGCATTCGGAAAATATTTTTCAAGGTATTCGGCGCATTGCATAAAAGAAACCGGATGTGAATATATTTCCTTGATCTCTTTCTTTTTGACTCCTGGTAAAACCATCAGGTTCATCTGAATATGGATGTAGATTTCGCCAATTATTCTCAGGTGATAATCGCGGATAAGCGAATAATTCTGAAGCAAGCTTCCTGCGATTGAATTTTCGATGGCCATTACAGCAATGTCAACCTGATCGTTGTCAATAAATTCGCATACCTGCTTGAAGGATTTGCATTCGACCACTTCAATGGTTTCTTCTCCGAAATAATTGAGGGCAGCATCTTCGTGAAACGAACCTGCAATTCCTTGTATAGCTATTTTCTTCATTCTGTCTAAAATTAAAATCCCGGTCATAGCCGGGATGATTTAAGTAAATATCCAACTATCTCCCCGGCAAAACCTTTGCAAAGATAACAAACGATTGGGCAAACCGGTTTTGGACGGGAATACTTTAAATCTTATACATCTCACTTGCGCTCACAAGTTCCATTTTGTGTGCCTGAAGAACTTCAATACATTTTTGAATGTTGTCGGGTTTCAGTACAATATTGGCGGTTTTGTTGTCCATCGAATAGGCGTATAAATATTCGATAAATACGCTTTCTCCTGAAAGAATATTCAGCGCACGGGCCAATGCACCCGGCTCATTCGGACTGTTCAGGCAAATAACATCGGTTAATCTGACTGAAAATTCAGCTTCTTTCAGAATTGAAAGAGCTTTTTCCGGTTCAGAAACGATCATTCGTAAAATGCCAAATTCAGTAGTATCAGCAACACTAAAAGCCGACATGTTGATCCCTGCATTGCCAAGAATCTGGGTTACTTCGTTCAATCTACCGGTTTTATTTTCCAGAAATACGGATAGTTGTTTGATTATCATGATTTGTTCCTCCTACAATTTACGGTTGTCAATTACACGTTTTGCTTTTCCAGCGGTGCGTTCGATGGTTTTGGGTTCAACCAGTTTTACATCGACCGAAATGCCAAGCGTACTCTGGAGTTTGTGCGTAATCTTTTTGCGCAGAGCCTCCAGCACTTTAATTTCATCGGAGAAGAATTGTTCCTGAACTTCAACCATCAGTTTCAAAGTGTCCAAGTTACCTTCTCTTTCAACAATTAGCAAATAATGAGGAGCGGTTTCGCTCATTTCGAGCAACACGCTTTCTATTTGAGACGGGAATACATTTACTCCGCGGATGATCAGCATATCGTCGCTCCGGCCTTTGCATTTTTCCATGCGCACCAAGGTGCGTCCACAGGCACATTTCTCGTAATTCAGTCGGGTGAGGTCACGTGTCCGGTACCGGATGAGCGGAATTCCTTCTTTGGTGATGGTAGTAAAAACCAATTCGCCTACTTCTCCAGCTGGTAGTGGCTGTAAGGTAATTGGGTCAATAATTTCAGGAACAAAATGATCTTCCATAATGTGCATCCCAACCTGATGTTCACACTCGCATGAAACTCCCGGTCCCATTATTTCACTTAATCCGTAAATGTCGATGGCCTTTATGCCTAAGCTGGCCTCAATTTCCTTGCGCATGTTTTCGGTCCATGGTTCGGCCCCAAAAATGCCTATGCGAAGTTTCAGATTTTCCTTTTTAATACCCTTTGCAGCCAATTCCTCGCCCAGATGGAGCGAATACGATGGAGTACAGGCAATTACAGTTGTGCCAAAATCTTCCATTAACTGAAGTTGCTTGTCGGTATTTCCTCCTGAAATAGGGATCACCGAAGCACCCAGATTTTCGCAGCCGTAGTGCAATCCCAATCCGCCTGTGAAAAGTCCGTAGCCATAAGCCACCTGAACAATGTCTTCGCGATGAACGCCAGCCATACAAAGCGAGCGGGTTACCACTTCCGACCAGCTATTCAGGTCTTTGCGGGTGTAGCCCACCACGGTCGGTTTTCCGGTTGTGCCTGAAGAAGCATGAATACGAACAATTTCGCTCATCGGAACAGTAAATAATCCGAAAGGATAATTGTCACGCAAGTCGGTTTTGAGCGTAAATGGCAGTTTGCTTAAATCGTCAATTGATCGTATGTCGTCGGGAACCAGTCCGGCTTCCTGCATTTTTTGGCGATAACTTGGTACATTGTGGTAGATTCTTTTGACTGTTTCCTTTAGTCGTTCGGTTTGAACCGCACGCATCTCTTCGCGGCTCGCACATTCCATCTTTTCGTTCCAGATCATCTTATTTATATTATAGTTCGTTAAATGCTAAGATATTAGTGAATTCCGTAGATTGATTCGTCAGACATTACATTCATCCCGGCTTGTTGAAGTTTCTGCCTTGCATCCGAAACATCGTCGGTGTCGATTACAAAATAGGCGTTTTCACTTCCATGAGCCGATCGACCGTAAGCATTGGTAAAATTAACTTCAGCTTTGACAATTTCTTTAAGTAAATCATCCAATCCGCCAGGCTGATCAACCATTTCAATGACAACAATTTCCCTTAACGCGGCAGATAAGCCATTTTCGATTAAAACCTGTTTCGCAAGTTTAGGATCAGAAACTACTAAATTTAATATTCCCCAACCATTGGCAGTGTGATTCAGATTCATGGTTCGGATATTTATTTGAGCAGCTTTCAATACAGCCGTCACTCTTTCGAGGTGGCCAATTTTGTTTTCCAGAAATACAGATACCTGATATGCCATTTTCTGATTTATTATTGATGATTTATAATTTCAGTATCAAGTCTCAGGATTCAAGTATCAAGATGTCAAAAGGAAAGACATCAAATTTTTCTTGTTTTGATTCTTGATACTCATATCTTGCTACTCTTAAGATTTTAAAGCTTCACGTAGCTCTTTAACCCGAACTGCTTTTCCTTCAGGCTTTGGCAACGAATTGGGTTCAACCAGTTTTACAATTGGTTTTACCAAAACTTCATCGCGGATCTGCCCTGTGATCAGCCTCGACAATTGGTCAAGCCGTGTAATGTCGCCATTAAACCAGTCTTTTTTTACTTCTACTTCAATGATCATTTCGTCTGATCCATGAATGGTATCAAGTGTAATCAGGTAATCGGCACCCACTTCCGGAATTTTCATCAGCACTCCTTCTATTTGCATCGGGAACACGTTGCAGCCTTTAATGATAAACATGTCGTCGGTGCGTCCTGTAATGCGGTCAAGGCGAACATGAGTACGACCGCAGACGCATTTCCCGGGTAAAATCCGGGTGAGGTCGCGGGTACGGTAACGAATCAAAGGCATAGCCTGACGATCGAGCGTAGTCATTACAAGTTCTCCAAGTTCTCCGTCAGCAATCGACTCCAAAGTATCAGGATTGATAATTTCTACGATGTAAGCATCTTCCCAAATATGAAGCCCGTCCTGATAAGTACATTCAAAAGCAACACCAGGGCCATTCATTTCTGTCAAACCGAATGAATTGTAGGCTTTTACACCAAACATTTCTTCAATCCGTTGGCGCTGTTCTTCTGTATGAGGTTCAGCACCAATAACAAAAGTGTGCAGTTTGGTATCTTTTCGCGGGTCAAGACCTTCTTCAAGAAAAACTTCGTATAATCGGTTCAGGTAACTAGGTATGGCGTGAGCCACGGTTGTCCCGTAATCCTGCATTAATTTTATCTGGCGTGGACTGTTTCCTGCACCGGCCGGAATACTGAGGCAACCCAGACGTTCAATCCCGTATTGGAATCCTAATCCTCCGGTGAATAATCCATATCCGCAAATGTTTTGGAAAACATCGGTATCGCGCACACCTGCACAAAACAGCGAACGAGCCATCAGGTTGGCCCACGAATCAATATCATGTCGATTGTGGAAGATTACCGTTGGATTTCCAGTTGTTCCGCTGGTACTGTGTAATCGAATCAGTTCTTTCTGAGGTAAACCTAAAAACCCATAAGGAAAGTTATCACGCAGGTCTTGCTTTGTCGTAAAAGGCAATTTCTGAATATCAGAAACCGACTTTACCGAATCAGCCGACAATCCCATTTGCCTGTATAAATTTCCATAGTAAGGCGAATTCATCGCCGACTCTATGGTATTTTTTAGCCGTTTGACCTGAAGTTTTTCCAGATCAATTCGGTTTAGCGTTTCAAGTTCATTTTCCCAATATTGCATGTTGCCTTTTAAAAATTTAACTTTAAAAATAGTGGGTCATTACAAGTATAATCCTGTTATTTACTGCCTGTTTGGTAGTTGAATATAACCCGTTTGATAAGTCGATGCTTCCTGTGCCGTAATTTGCTGAGGTCATTTCATATTCGGCAATTAACCTGAATTTAGGTAAGTTAAGAGAAATGTGTGGAGCAACACGGTACATGGTTTGCACACTCTGGAACAAACCATAGGTCTTTGCTACACCACTCCCATAATTGTATAAAGCCTTTGATGTCCCCAAATTACCTCCATATCCAAGGAAAAGGCCGCCTTGCCATTTTTGACCATATACGATATTCAGCAATGAAGTATAAGTTTTGTAACTGGTATAGGTTTCTTTACCAGTTAGTGGATCGAAAGTTGCCACGCCATATCCGCCAGGCAGTGTCAAATGTGACATATTATCTCCATAGTACCCTTTTAACAATACGGTCAGTTTGTCTTTTTTATATCGGCCATAACCCATGAGAGCTGCGCTGTTTATAAATTCATTTGCCAGTGAGCTGATTTTAGTGTTATCCGATGTAGTACCTGTGATCATCATTCTTGGTTTGATTCTATTGTATTCTATTCCTGCCCCCAGAGTTACATATTTGTTGGTCAATTCGCCACTTAAAACCAATTCAGGAATGACACCGTTTCGTTTAGCTTGATTGGCAGTTACAAAACCTAGCTCGGCAGCATCAATACAAGCGGAGTTGTATTGCATTTGACTGACAGCTGAAGCAGAAACAGTTAAACCACCAAATTTCAAGTTATAACGGATCATGGGCGAACGGTTGAAACAGCTAAATGGGGCACCTGTATTCAAGCCGGCAACTGTTGGCATACAACTATTTCCTGAAAATGGGTGCCATGTTTGACCCACCAATAATGATGAGTTTTCCCATGAAAGAAGGGAATATGCCTGCCGAATGCGAAAGAGTGTTGGATCTGCTTTAAGATTTCCTGCAAAATCAAATTCGAGCAACCCGGTAGCTTTAGCTTTAAAAACTTCGGGGAAATTAATTCTCACTCCCAGTCGTGAAGCCATTGCGCTAATGTTTGAACTGGCCTGATTATTTACCTCGACATTATTAACCAATTTATACGCCGGAAGCAAGTAAAATATGTCATGACCTGCATCAACCCCTTTGTAGGAATCCATATAAGCATCAACACGAACAAATCCATAAAACTCGAAGGTAGATTCTTTTGGCTTAACTTCCTGTGCAATAGCTGCTAAAGTGCAAAAAATCAGGAATAAAAAAAGTAGTTTTTTCATTTAAAATTTGGTTCTGAAGATCGTCAATCGCTGTTGATAAATTACAAGCAAAACTGACAAACTGAAATTCCTGCGGGAATCAATTTGCTGATCTTTGGTTTTTAGTTTAATAATTAATTGCTTCTGAAACAGGTGAAATCCAGTTACCTAAGTCCGTTTTTTCAGAATTGCCACCAAAAGTAAAAGTTTTGTCTAATACTGCAAATCGCGCTAAGTTGTAATTGTAAGCAATTTGTAGTTTTTACTTTCATTATAGAAGAGGAAATGCGTTCAAATTAGGCAATTATAAGTATTTGTTGGTTTTTTCTAAAAAATGTATAAAAGGGTAATTTAGATTCAGTTTGAATAATGGGCACTTTCAGATGACTTAATTTTGATGTCTTCAAATGATAATTTCAGATAGCATGTTACAGGTGGTGAAGGTACCTCAAACTCACCATTAATTATATGTTTTTATCTTTTAAAATTGGTTATTTAATAATAGAATAAAGTAATTCGTGCAGTTGTGGTGAGGTTCCACTGCAATCAGTTTTTTGATTGTTTCTCTTGTGGTGATTGAAAAATAAACCTAATTATCTGTAATTAATTAGGCATTAGGCAAATAAAAAATTTAAAAATAACTATTTCAGCAAATAATTTATTGAGTCAAATGTATTTTGAATCAAAATATAACTATTTTTGGAGAATAAATTTATCCATTAATTAAACAGTTATTATGAACATTTTTGTTGGCAGCCTTCCCTTTAAAATTGAGGAAAGCGAATTACAGGAAATTTTTGAAGAATACGGAGAAGTAACATCCGTAAAAATCATTACAGACAGAGCTACTGGAAGATCTAAAGGCTTTGGTTTTGTAGAAATGACGAACGAAGAAGAAGCTAAAAAAGCAATTGAAGAACTGAATAACGCTGAAATTGAAGGCCGGACAATTGTTGTAAATAAAGCTGAAGAGAAAAAAGAAGGTAGTCGTCCAGCAGGTGGCGGTTTCCGTGGTGGCAACTCTGGTGGTGGATTTCGCGGAGGCAACTCTGGCGGCGGCGGTGGATTCCGTGGCGGCAACTCTGGTGGCGGCGGTGGCGGCTATCGTGGAGGTGGCGACCGTGGTGGCAGCACCGGCGGTGGCGGTGGCTTCAACAGAGGCGGTGGCGCTGGCGGAAACAGAAGATCTGAATACTAGGATTTACCGTTTTTGATTTGCTAAAAAAGTAAAGATTAATTCGTTAATTTTTACCACTACATAAAGGCTAATAAAGAGAAGTTTAAACACTTTGATTTATTAGCCTTGGTTTTTTTCTATCCTTATCCTTACATCAACTGCAAGAAGCTTGTCTCCATTGCCAATCAACGGATTGATATCCATTTCCTTGATTTCAACAGCAAAGCGCAAAAGAGTTGACAAATGCACCATTATTTCAGCAAATTTTCGTTCGCTAACACCATTTTTTCCCCGGTAGCCTTTGATGATTGGGTAAGCGCGGAGGCTTTTTATCATTGAGGCAGCTTCGCACATAGTTAGTGGGGCCAAACCGGAAGTGACATCTTTAAATACTTCAACAAAAATGCCACCTATGCCGCACAAAATAATATGCCCGAACTTATCCTCATATTTGGCGCCCAGAAACAGTTCAATTCCAGAAGCCATTTCAGCCATCAGCACTGAGGTTGTATCTTTTATTTTTATCAGTCGCTGAAATTCACGTTGCACTGATTCCATGTCTTTTATATTCAGCACCACACCGTTAACCTCGGTTTTGTGTACTGGTCCCACTACTTTCATAACCAATGGAAACCCAAATTGCCGGGCAGTTTCGAGAGCTGCCTCTTCGGTGGTAACTGTAATTTCCTTTACCATCGGAATTCCGGCTGCGGCAAATAATCGGTGAATGGTTTCGGGAGATTGAAATCCATCGCCAGCCTGATCAATAATCCGTCGTATTTCAGAAATATCAATGTTATCGAGAAAAATCTTTTCTTCGGATGGCCTGGCCGTTTTCAGGATTGATGTTAGCGCTTTTCCAAGCAAAACCTCATCAGGAAAATATACGTTTCCCTGCGAAATGAAATAGGCAACATCGTCTTTTACGTTGATTACTGAAGGCAAAATGGGGAAAATTGGCTTTTTGCAGGTTTGCATTTTTTCGTTTAGAAGCTGATATACATCCCGAACCGGTGATAATCCAGGGCTGCCGAAAATTACTGCCATCCCGTCAATTTCTTTAAAATCATTTTCACAGGCATCGATGATGGCAGCCAGTTGTTCAGCATTCCCGGTTGCCAGAAAATCAATGGGATTCTCGACCGACGAACCTGGAAAGAGTTTACTTTTCAGTCGTCGTCTGGCTTCTGAATCTTTTAGGTGGGGAATATGCAATCCGCCACTTTCAAGTGAATCGGTGAGCATTACGGCAGGTCCGCCGGCATGGGTGATAATGGCCAGCCGTTTGCCTTTCATGGGTTTACAATGAAAAACATTGGCGACTGTGGTCAATTCCTCACGGCCAAAGCAGCGGACAATTCCTGCTTTTCGGAACAAGGCTTCGACAGCCAGATCGGAGTTCGCCATTGCCCCTGTATGCGATGCTGCCGCCCGGCTTCCGGCCTGACTGCTACCTGCTTTAATGGCCGCAATTTTACATCCTTTGTGTATGAGCGATGAGGCATGTTTCAATAATTTATCCGGATTCTTAATACTTTCGATGTATAGCAGTTTTACCCGGGTACTGGTTTCGGGATTGAAAACATCGTCCATAAATTCCAGAACTTCTTCAACGCCATTCTGTGCCGAATTACCGACAGAGAATACACTTGCAAAATGGAGTCCTTTTGGAATTCCTGATTCCATAATAAAAACGGCGGTCGCACCTGAACTTGAAATGAGGTCGCAACTCATTTGTTCGAGTTTGGGAATGGGTGTTGTAAATACACTGGTATGAGCATAAGTTATAACACCGATGCAATTTGGACCAATGAGACAGGCGTTATTATCTTCAACAATCTTCACTATTTTTTGCTCAAGAACCCGTCCTTCTTCACTTTCTTCACTAAATCCGGCAGAAATGATGATAAAGCCTTTGGTTCCTTTCTGAGTAGCCAGAACTTCAACAGCATGAACACATGCTTGTGCCGGGATTGCCAAAACGGCCATTTCAACTTGTGGCAAATCTTCAGGTTTGTGAAAAGATTGTACACCCTGAACTTCAGATTCATTTGGATTGACAACCCACAACTTGCCTTTAAAGTTATTGTCAATCAGGTTTTTGAGGAGTTTGCCTCCAGGTTTAGAAGTATTGTTCGAAGCGCCTATTACTACAATACTTTTGGGGGCAATCAATTCTTTTGTAATCATCTTCAGGATTTTAATTCGCAAACAAATTTACGAAAAGCATTTTCAGGAGTAACTGATTTTTTACGGCTTTTAAAGGCTATTAGGCAGTCGTAAAAAATCAACTATTTTTGTAAAAAAGCGATTCCTGATTGAATACGATTGGGCTTTAAATTCAGGAACTATATTTCTTAGCTTATGTCGAATATTTCAGAACAGAAAATAGTAGTTGTTTGTGATTTTTCTGAACGGATGAAAGAGGTCATTATTCATGGTGTACGATTGGCCGATATCCTTAAAAAGGAACTTTGCCTTACTGCCATCTGGAAAAGCAAAGAGCAGAAAACCCATCTTCAGGAAAAACTGATAAGCGCAACGCAGACGATCAAACAAAATGTTCCTGATATGCGGGTTTCCAGTTTACTCATAAAGAATTCGCTGCTCGAAAACCTTGATAAACTGACTTGGGATTATGATGCAGTACTTGTTGTTTTACACCAGGCTGATATGAAATTAGGTTTGAAAGCTTTTCGCGAAAGTAGTATTGCTTTCCTTTTTGTGAACGGCGATGCGCCCGAGTTTCTGAACTACAAAAATGTATTGATACCACTCGATTATAGAAAAGCAACGAAGGAAACAGCTTTGTGGGCTTCCTTCTTTGGCCGTTTTAACCATTCTCTGGTTCAGGTGGTTTATGCGCACGAAACGAATAAAGAAGATGCAGCCAATTTGATGAAAAACCTGAATTTCTTAAAAAAGTTTCTTTCGAACCTGAATGTTGAATACCAACTGATAGCAGGAAAATCTTCGAGTTGGGGAATTTGTACTGAAACCATCGAAAATTCCCGGAAATTGAACGGAGATGTGATGGTTTTTGCCGGAAGTTCCTATGTTTCGTTGATCGATTTACTGATTGGACTTCCGGAGAAAAGAATTATCCGGAAAGCAGGGAATCTGCCGGTACTGATAATAAATCCACGAAAAGAAATTTGTGTGATGTGTGATTAAAGCATGATTTTGAGGTTAATTATTGACAACTTTTCTGCCTCCAGAAAGTGCAAAAATCATAAAAATGAAGAAAATGATTTTTACCTTGCGGTGAAATTCTACAAAAAAGAACAAACAATAGTATTTACATATAAATCAAAGCAATATGATCGACATTGACGAATTGGAAGACAAGTTTAGTATTGAAGGTGAAGTAGGATTTGGCGAGTTGGAAAACGATTTGATTTTTCTGACTGTTTCAAACAAGTATGCCGATGTCGATATTTGCCTGTATGGTGCGCATGTAATAAGTTTCAGGCCGCACAACTCCATGGAAATTTTGTGGATGAGCCCGGATAGCAATTTTGAAGTTGGGAAAGCCATCCGGGGTGGAATTCCGGTTTGTTTTCCGTGGTTTGGACCGCACAAAACTGACACGGAAATGCCACAACACGGCTTTGTCCGGCTCATGTATTGGGATGTAATTGCCACTGCTACACTACCTTCAGGAGAAACAAAGGTTAGTTTACAGCTTTGCTCTTCAGAAGAAACGAAAGCTTATTGGCCTCATGACTTTTGTGCCCAACTGACCGTGTTGGTTGGTTCAACTCTGACGGTGACATTAAAGGTGACCAACACTTCAGATGTGCCGTTTGATTATACTTGTGCTCTGCATTCGTATTTCAGTCTTTCTGCCATCGAAAACCTGAGCATCGAAGGATTGCAGGGAACCACCTATTACAACCAGAATAACGGCGAAAATGGTGTTCAGGAAGAATCTTTACTCCAAATTCAAGAGCCTGTAACCCGCCATTATTTAGATACTGAAAAGCCAGTAATCATTGATGACAGCATTTTTCGTCGCCGGATGAAAGTTGATAAATCAGGAAGTAAAGTTACCACTGTTTGGAACCCGGGAGAAGAAACCTGTGCCAAAATTGGTGATTTGCCTGATGATGCCTGGGAAACTTTTGTTTGTGTTGAAGCGGTCAATGCTTTTGACTTTCCGATTAAGCTGGATTCCGGACAGTCGTACGAAACTTCGGCAATGATTGGTCTCGAATAACAGATAACCCCAAATATGCGAAAAACCAATGCTGCACGACTGCTTGATGCCAAAGGAATAGGTTATGAATTGACTGAATACGAAGTTGATGAAAGCGATTTGAGTGCAGTTACGCTGGCAATAAAAATCGGGCAGAATATTGATCAGATTTTTAAAACACTCGTGTTGCGTGGTGATAAAACTGGTGTATTTGTCGTGGTTGTACCGGGAAATGCAGAAGTTGACCTGAAAAAAGCGGCAAAAATCTCCGGAAATAAAAGTGCAGCCATGGTTCATCAGAAAGAATTACTCGGATTGACTGGTTACATTCGCGGTGGCTGTTCTCCTTTGGGAATGAAAAAGCCTTATCCGATCTTTATTCATGAAAGCTGCTTTTTGTTCGACTCTATTTTTATAAGTGCGGGTCAGCGCGGATTACAACTCAAATTAAATCCTGAAGATTTGATCAAAATAACAGCAGGAGTTGTTGGCGATATGACTGAATAAACGTTATAAACTGATTTTTTTAGAATGCCTATAAAACTAAATTATCAAAATTTTGTTCAGGAAGTAGTTTCTAAGCTAGTTTCTTCGTATTTTTAAGATGTTAAATAATTAACGATTCCCGAAAACTACATCTGAACATTCAGAATCTGAATAAATTAGTGAATAATTGCGAATATGGGCTGTTTAATTTTTACTGAATTAATCAGGATAAACCTCCGGTTTTGAAATTTAGTTGCATTTATAAAATTGGCTAAAATGTTGAAAACAATCGCATTGAAAAGATTAAGCCTGACTTTATTGATATTTGTTGGAACTGGTTTTTTAACTTTGCTTTCGGCACAAACCTTTGAGCAGGCAAAAGATTGTGCATTCAACGGCCAGAGAAACAAAGCCAGAGCCATTTGCAGAGCCATTCTTGCCAAGGGGTTCGATTCAGACGTGGCGACCTTGATGGGACGCACCTACGCCTGGGACAAACAATATGATTCAGCCCGGGTCGTACTTCAAAATGTAATTATTCAAAATCCTGATAATTCTGATGCATTGTCAGCCCTTGCCGATATTGAATACTGGAACGATTGCTATCCCCAGGCATTGGAATATTGCAACCGTATTCTCGAAAATAATCCTGAAAACGAAACTGTTCTAATCAAAAAGGCCAGAATACTGAACTCGGCAAAAGAATATAATGAAGCTGCCAATGTACTCGAAAATTTACTTCACAAGAATTCAGCAAACAACGATGCCATCCGTTTACTTGATAGGGTTCGTCTCGAATTGATGAAGAACAAAATAACCATCAATTACACTTACGATTACTTTGATAATGCTGCTTACAAAAAAGAACCATGGCAGTTGGTTTATCTTCAGTATGCCCGAAAAACTTCGTTGGGGACAATAATTGGACGAGTCAATTATGCCAGGCGATTTAGTACAAGTGCAGTTCAATTTGAAGCGGATGCTTACCCAAGGATCGGAGAGAACGATTATCTGTATCTAAATTATGGGTTCTCTGATTATATTTCAGTTTTTCCGGATCATCGTGGTGGATTCGAATGGTACCATAGCTTCCCGAATGCCTTCGAAGGATCGTTGGGAGGTCGTATTTTACATTTTCTGGGATCAAAACGGGTCGTTATTTATACCGGATCGTTTGGTAAATACCTCGGAAATTACTGGTTTTCATTGCGGCCGTTTGTTACGCCAGGTGGTACCGGAACTTCTGTTTCGACTTATATGATTGTTCGTCGCTATTTTGCTGATCCTGAAAATTATGTAGGTCTTAGGTTGGGTGTTGGTAGTTCACCAGATGAACGTCGTCTTTTATTCAATCAAAATCAATCGGCTAATCTTAAATCGCAATCCTTCAAAATAGATTACAATCATATTTTCAGTAATCGTTGGACATTGAATACCGGAGTCGCAATTGCCCGTGAACAATATTGGTCATTGAGCGAATTGAGAATCAAAACAGGCAATGTTTTCAGTTTCGAGTTGGCTTTTGCCTATTTGTTCTAAATAATAAGCACTTTTTATGGCAGCAACAAGTCTTGCAACCCGAAAAATAAGAGTTTCATTTCGCCGGTTTCTATCGATGAGTTTGATTTTGGGCACGTTCCTTCTTCTGGTAAGAATCTACGATATGGCAGTAGTTTCCAATTTCTCGGGTTATCCTTCAGGAAGTTGGCTAAATCATTTCTACGGTTTAGGTTACGAATTCCTGCTGTATCTCCGTATTTCTCTTTGGATGATTGTTCCATTAATCGCCATCGGCTATTATAGCCGTGTGTTACAAAAGTTGGTTTTTACGGTTATTGCTTTAATAATTATTCTTTCTGATCTGGCACTGATTCAATATTTTGCGGTAGCCAGGGTGCCACTTGGTGCCGATATTTTTGCCTATACAAAAAGCGAAATGATGCATACCATCAGTGCTTCAGGCCAGATAAATATTTCCAAAATGCTACCTTTCATGGTGTTTGCCATAGCCATCGTTTTTGCGTTTGTAAAAATTCCAACCATCACGCTTCGGAAATATATTAGAAAAACATTGACCACATTGATCATCTTATCTTTGTTCATTGGAAGTTTTTTGAATCCTTATCCTGAAGATTATAGCAACGAGTTTAACATGTTTGTTGCCTCCAATAAGCTCAGCTTCTTTGTACATAGTGTCAAAAATTACCGCGAAAGCAAGGCCATTCTTGAAGACAATATGAACGATCCTATCGCAATAATTGAAGATCAGAGAGAAAATCCATTCGAATACCTCAGTCAGGATTATCCATTACTTCACAAAGAGAAAACCCCGGATGCACTGGGACCATTTTTCAATATTGGCAAACGACCGCCTTCGCTTGTTTTCATTTTGGTAGAAAGTTTGGGTCGCGCTTACAGTGGTGAAAATGCGTACCTCGGGAGTTTTACTCCTTTTCTCGATTCGTTGATGCAAAAAAGTTTATACTGGGAGAACAACCTGAGTACTTCGGGACGAACCTTTGAGGTTTTACCTTCGGTATTTGCTTCGTTGCCTTTTGGTGAAAAAGGTTTTGCCGAAATGGGCGACAAAATGCCCGACCAGCTCTCTTTGATCAGCCTTTTGAAGAAAAACGCCGGATATCATTCATCGTTTTATTATGGTGGCGAGGCTCCTTTCGATAATATGGAACAGTTTGCGAAACGGCAGGGAATTGACAAAGTGATTGATCAAAAAGACTTTGGACCAAATTACAAACGATTGCCCGCAAAAGGTGACGGATTTGCCTGGGGTTATGGAGACAAAGAAATATTTCGGAAATATCTGAATGATTTGCCTGTTGCAGATTCTATACCACGACTAGATATAATGCTCACACTTGCCATGCACGATCCATTTTTGATACCTAATCAGGAACAATACAATAGAAGAACCTTGGAACGAATGGAAAATCTTGGTTTGAATGAAAAGCAAAAAGCATTTGACAAGACTTATCTTCCTCAATTTGCCACCATGTTGTATTTTGATGATGCTTTGCGTGGATTTTTCAAAGAATTCAGCAAAAGAAAAGGATACGAAAACACTATTTTTGTGATTACTGGCGACCATCGTATGCCCGAAATACCTATCAGTACGCAGATCGACCGTTTTCATGTACCGTTGGTAATTTATTCGCCACTACTAAAACGAGCGCAGAAATTTTCGTCGGTTGTTTCGCATTTCGACATAACGCCATCGTTTCTGGCTTTTCTACAGCACAATTACGGCATCAAACAGCCATCGGTATCAGCATGGATAGGGCATGGGTTGGATACAGAACCTTCATTCAGAAATCTTCATTCATACCCGATGATGAGGAACAAAAATGAATTCATGGATTTTATTGATGGTGAAAATTTTCTAGGTGGTGAGACTTTGTACAAAGTCATGAAAAACCTTGGCATTGATCCAATTACTGACAACGATTCAAAAACAACCATTCAGAATAAATTCGAAAATTTCAGGAAAACGAACATTTATGTTACCCGGAATAACCGTATCATTCCTGATTCAATAAAGATTCGGTAATCGTTTCACCATAGAATCGGTGTTTTCCCATGCTCAATCAAATACTTGTTGGTGTTTGAAAACTGGTGATTTCCGAAAAATCCCCGACTGGCGGACAATGGTGATGGATGAACTGATTTAAGTATCAAATGCTTACGGGCATCAATGAATTCGCCTTTGCTGATGGCATAATTGCCCCAAAGAATAAAAACCACATTTTCGAGTTTGTCGGCCACCAAATGAATAACGGCATCAGTAAACTGTTCCCACCCTTTTTTCTGGTGCGAACCGGCCTGATGCGCCTGAACCGTTAAGGTAGCATTTAAAAGTAATACTCCTTGTTTCGCCCATCGTTCAAGATTTCCACTTGTTGGAATGGACGCTCCGGTATCAGCCTGAATTTCCTTGAAAATGTTCCGCAAACTTGGCGGAAATTCAACGCCATCGTTCACCGAAAAGCATAGTCCATGAGCCTGCCCTGGTCCATGATATGGGTCTTGCCCTAAAATAACCACCTTTACATTTTCGAATGGACATTGTTCGAAAGCATTGAATATCAGTTTTGCCGGAGGATAAATTGGATGAGTGGCGTACTCTGACTTTACAAAATCAGTTAGTTGTTTGAAATACGGTTTGTCAAATTCTTCCTGAAGTTGTTTTTTCCAGCTTTCTTCTATTTTTACGTCCATGATTCTTCCTGATTTAGAGTAAGCAAAGTAGCTATTAATTCTTCAACAATTCAACAATTCGATAATTTGTCAATTCGACAATTGCAGAAAATATCCATCCAATCTTTTTACTGCCAATGCACCACTGAAAGTCTTCAATTCAAAGTTTTCGGTCTTTTGATCTTTGTTTAAACTTGGTGCCTTCGTGTCCTTGTGGCAAAAAATTAATTGTATTTTTAGTCAAAATTAAAGTCATGGATATTCTCTACATTTTTGCAGGACTTTGCCTTGGGTTACTGTTTTCATACCTCTTTCTGAAATCGAAACTGCAAAAGCAACGTGTTGATTTTGAACGTGAAAAGTTGATTTCTGAACAAAATTTCATCCAACAGAAATTTGAACTTGAAAAAGAAAAATCGTTGTTTGAAGATCGCAACCAATCATTGCTGAAAGAAAGGGAAGAATTGCTTCAGCAAATTCAACTTCTCCGCACAGAAAATGGAATTCAGAGTCAACAGTTGGCACGAGATGAGGCTGATTTCAATAACCTTCAGGAGAAACTTGAATTTCAAAAAGCAGAAATGGAAAAGCTTCAGCAAAAATTTACCACCGAATTTGAAAATATTGCCTCTAAAATACTGAAACAGAATACTGAAGATTTTTCGATGTCAAATCAGAAAAGTATCACAGAGATGCTGCTTCCGCTAAAAGAAAAAATTCAGCTATTTGAGAAGAAAGTGGAAGACACTTATGAGAAAGGGCTGAAAGATCAGACCGACCTGAAAGCGGAACTCAAAAAGTTACACGATCTGAACCTGAAGATTAGCGACGAAGCCAATAACCTGACCAAAGCGTTGAAAGGCGATGTGAAAAAACAGGGAAATTGGGGCGAAATAATTCTTGAACGAATACTTGAGCGTTCGGGACTTACTGAAGGCCGTGAATACCAAAAACAGGAAAGCGTTCTTTCTGAAAATGGGCAACGGTTTCAACCTGATGTGGTGATTCATTTGCCTGATCAGAAGCATATTGTGGTTGATTCGAAAGTTTCGCTGGTTGCTTACGAGCGACTGGTTAATGCGGAAAACGAAATAGATCGTCCGGCTTATGTGAAGGAACATTTATTAAGCGTGAGAAGTCACATCAAAATACTGAGCGAAAAGCATTATCAGCATTCTCCCAACTTTAACAGCCCTGATTTTGTGTTACTGTTTATCCCGATCGAATCGTCGTTCAGTATTGCAGTTCAGGAAGATCAGGAATTGTTTACCTACGCTTGGGACAATAAGGTGGTGATCGTCAGTCCTTCCACTTTGTTGGCAACTTTGAGAACCATTTCATCCATCTGGCAGCAGGAAAACCAGACTCGGAATGCCATAGAAATTGCCCGGCAAAGTGGTGCTTTGTATGATAAATTTGTGGCATTTATCGCAGATATGGAGTCGATTGGCAAAAGTCTGGATAGTACCCGAAAAACCTACGATCAGGCGGTGAATAAATTGTATGTTGGTAGTGGAAACTTAGTCAGAAGAGCCGAAAATATAAGGAAACTTGGTGCCAAGACAACCAAAGAATTGCCTCCGGAATTAATTAGCGAATAAATTATTCTTCGAGATATTCAGGCTCCAGTCCATCTTCGCACAGATCGATTGGTACGATCCAAACCTGAGGTTGTCCGTTTCCTTCGCCACCTTCCGATTCGCGTTTGGCCAATCCCGAGCCAAAAAATACGGCAATATAATCCTCTGGAATATTTTCATCTTCTTCCGTCCCAACTACCACCGCATTAATTCCGTCAATGCGGACAAAATCGCCTTTCATTAAAAATTGTTCTTCATCCATAAAATCAAATTCACGTTAAAATTTTGGTCTTGAATTGAAAAAAAAGATGCACCCATCGCTGACTGCATCTTTTTATGTATTTAATCAAAATGGATTAGCTTGCCTTTAAACGTACAGAACTGGCTCCATCTATTTTTTCCTGGGCATATTCGAGACTGATTTTCATGCTGCTGACATCGTTCGAAGGTGTATCAAACATGGCATCGTTCATGATATTTTCGCAAATGGCGCGAAGGCCACGGGCACCAAGCTTAAATTCGATGGCTTTATCGACTATGAATTCAAGTGCATCTTCATCGAAACTCAATTCAACTTCATCAAGCTTAAACAGCTTTACATACTGTTTAATCAGGGAATTGCGCGGTTCTGTCAAAATACTTCGCAGAGCCTTTCTGTCAAGCGGTTCCAGATATGTCAAAACCGGTATACGGCCAATAATTTCAGGAATTAGGCCAAATGATTTTAAATCCTGAGGAGATACATACTGTAGCATGTTGCTCCGGTCAAGATGATCGGCTTTCTTTTGAGCGCCGTAACCAACGATCTTTGTGTTCAGGCGCTGCGCAATTTTCTTGTCAATTCCGTCGAAAGCTCCGCCACAAATAAATAGAATGTTTTTGGTATTAACGGCAATCATTTTTTGCTCCGGATGTTTGCGTCCGCCTTGCGGTGGAACGTTAACTACAGCGCCTTCAAGTAACTTTAACAGTCCTTGCTGAACGCCTTCTCCCGACACATCACGTGTGATGGAGGGATTATCGCCTTTTCTTGCGATCTTGTCGATTTCGTCAATGAAAACAATGCCTCGTTCGGCTGCTTCCACGTTATAATCGGCAACCTGAAGCAAACGTGTCAGCAAACTTTCGATATCTTCACCTACATAGCCAGCTTCGGTTAGAACCGTAGCATCAACAATTGTAAAAGGAACATGCAGCATTTTTGCAATGGTGCGGGCTAACAGCGTCTTTCCTGTGCCAGTTTCGCCTACCAGAATAATATTCGATTTTTCAATTTCAGTTTCATCAGCTGAAACCGGTTGATTGAGCCTTTTATAGTGGTTGTAAACAGCAACCGACAAAATTTTCTTTGCCTGATCTTGCCCAATCACATATTGATCAAGAAAAGACTTAATCTCACGGGGTTTCATCAATTTGATTCCTTTGGTATCAAACCCCTGATCTTTCTTGAATTCTTCTTCGACAATTGCATGAGCTTGTTCAACGCAGTTGTCACAAATATGTCCCTCCATGCCGGCAATCAGTAAGTTAACTTCCTTCTTCTCGCGCCCGCAAAACGAACATTTATCCATTTTCATTTTCAAGATATAGTAATTTTATGCAAAATTAATTGCTATTTATTTCTCGTCAGTACGTCGTCGATCATTCCATACTCTTTGGCTTCTTCTGAAGTCATCCAGTAGTCACGGTCGGCGTCTTTTTCAACCTGTTTGTATGTTTTCCCGCTGTGATGGGCGATGATATCGTACAATTCTTTTTTCAGTTTCATGATTTCACGGGCTGTAATTTCTATATCAGAAGCCTGACCTTGTGCACCACCCATCGGTTGGTGAATCATTACACGTGAATGTTTCAAAGCTGAACGTTTTCCTTTGGCTCCGGCAGTTAGAAGCACAGCACCCATCGAAGCAGCCATTCCGGTACAAATGGTGGCAATATCTGATGAAATTATTTGCATGGTATCGTAAATTCCTAAACCAGCATGAACTGAACCTCCGGGAGTATTGAAATAAATTTGAATATCTTTTTTCGGATCCGCTGATTCAAGGAATAGTAGTTGTGCCTGGACGATATTGGCAATGTAATCGTCGATTGGTGTACCCAAAAAGATGATCCGATCCATCATCAGCCTCGAAAATACGTCCATAGAAGCAACGTTTAACTGTCGCTCTTCAATGATGTACGGAGTCATACTGTTGGTAAATATTGAATCAAAGCGAAGTAAATTCAGGCTACTGATGCCTAAATGTTTTCTTGCGTATTTGTTAAATTCTTGTCCGTCGTTCATAATTTTGTTCCTTCTGATTTAAAAAAAACTTTGTGAATGTCTGCTTCATCCTTTGAGTAAAAGGGTTAATTCAGATTTTCACAAAGTTAAGAAAATATGGTATTGGCTATACCGCCAGTCAATTAATTTTCAAGCATTTTGTTAAACTCGTCATGGCTTATTCCTTTCATGTCGAGGGTAACTTTATCTTTGATTGTTGCGATAATAACGTCTTCCTGCTTTTTAGCAACGAGTTTGCGACGTTCTTCTTCGCTTTTAAGCATGTGATTGGCGTAATTTTCAAGATGCTCATCAGCTACATTACTTAAACCGTATTGACGGAACTGAATAGCTGCCATTTCTTTGGCCAAAGAGCGGACATCTTCTTCCGTAATTTTTAATTCATTGTCTTTTACGATTTTGTCTTTGATCAACTGCCATTTCAGGTCAAGCATAAAATTGTCAAAATCAGAATCAATCTGTTCATCGGTCATTTTTTCGTTGGTAGTTTTGATCCAACGTCTCAGAAAAGTCCTTGGTAAATCAAAAGGAATTTTGTTTACTAAAGCATCACGGCTGTCGATTGAAAATTTGTAATCGCTTGAATAAATAAAGTTTTCTTCGATTTCAGATTTTACTCTTGCCCTGAATTCTTCTTCAGTAGTGATTCCTGATTCTTCGCCGAAAATTTTTGTAAAAAGATCCTGAGTCAGTGGGGCTTTTTCGAAACGGAGCACTTCTTCAATTGTAAAACGGAAATTACCTGATAGATTCTCAGCTTCCTCATGCGAGATGTTCAACATGTGACCAACTTCGTGTTTGTTATCGTAAGCTTTCACCGGATCAAAAACAACTACGTCGCCGTCGGTTTTACCCATGAAGGAGGCTTTGATTTCTTCGTCTTTCATCACATCAATGGCAATAACCACCTTTTCGGCAGTGATTCCGCCTACCAATTCGTTGCCGGCTTCGTCGAGCTGAACAAATGTTCCACGAACAGTATCTTTTGCCTCAATGTTGTCAACTATTTTGTTTTCACCCAGACGGCCTGCATAAGCATCTACTTGTTTGTTTACCAGTTCTTCATCGGCAACAATACTGTAGTAAGGCATTTTGGTTCCTTTATCGAGTTTAACCTCAATTTTGGGAGCCATGCCGATATCAAATACAAAACTGAAATCGGTTTGATTGTCCCAGTCGATTGCAGGTTGTTTTTCTTCATTTGGTAGTGGTTCTCCCAATACATTCAGCTCTTCAGCGTGAATATAATCGGTCAAGCTTTTTGAAATAATTTTGTTTACTTCTTCGGCAAGCGCTGATTTTCCATACATTTTTTTGATTAGACCTGCTGGAACCATTCCAGGACGAAATCCTGGCATATTTGCTTTTTTGCGATAGTTCTTCAGAACATCGTTAACAGTGGTTTCATAATCGCTTTTCTCGACCACTAAGGTAAGAATCGCATTCAGTTCGTCGATGTTTTCTCTGGTAATATTCATAACATTCCACTTAAAGTTGTTGAAAATCAGCAAGGAAGGAGAGCTTTTTAAAAGCTCAGGATCCAAAACCTAATGCTTAAAATTAATAAAAACCGCTTGCTTATCCTTTTACAAGGTAAAGCAAGGCGGTTAATTTTTGTTGTGCGGGCGAAGGGACTCGAACCCCCACGCCGTAAGGCACCAGATCCTAAGTCTGGCACGTCTACCAATTCCGCCACGCCCGCTAAATGCGGTGCAAATGTATGTCAATTTTTTTATCCCCGCAACAGGGGTTACTATTCTTTTTGATTGTTTTTTGATTGGTTGAAATTTATCCGCGAAGTTCAAAATTTTGTCCCAGGTAAACACGTCGAACTTCCTCGTCGGATGCAAGCTCTTCAGCAGTACCGGCTTTCATGATTGATCCCTCGTATAAAAGGTAGGAGCGGTCAGTAATGTTAAGCGTTTCGTGTACGTTGTGATCAGTAATCAGCACGCCAATATTTTTTTCCTTTAAAGTTTTTACGATGTGTTGAATGTCCTCAACAGCAATCGGGTCAACTCCGGCGAAAGGTTCGTCAAGTAATATGAATTTTGGATCGATGGCCAGCGCTCGGGCAATTTCGGTACGCCGTCTTTCACCTCCTGAAAGTTGATATCCTTTGCTCGTACGGATGTGTTGTAGTCCAAATTCGGTGAGCAATGTTTCAACTTTCTGATGCTGAAAATCTTTCGGCAGTTTGGTCATTTCAAGAACCGAAAGAATGTTGTCTTCGACACTCATTTGCCTGAAAACAGAAGCCTCCTGCGAAAGGTAGCCGATGCCTTTCTGTGCCCTTTTGTAAACGGGTAAGTTGGTAATTTCTTCCTCGTCAAGAAATATCCGTCCAGTTAAAGGCTTGATTAAACCAACAATCATATAAAATGAAGTTGTTTTACCGGCACCGTTCGGGCCAAGCAGTCCAACAATTTCTCCCTGATTAACTTCAAATGAAACGCCTTTTACGACGGTCCTTTTGCGATATTTTTTTACAATATTTTCTGCTCGTAGTTTCATTTTCGTTGGTATTTTACCAGCATTTTAAATTTCTTCCAGTCTCCGTTTATTGGCCTTATCGACGCGCGCAGAAATAAAAATACTTATTTCGTAAAGTATAATAAGAGGAATACTCACAATTGTCTGACTAAGTACATCAGGAGGGGTAATAATTGCAGCTATGATTAACAAAACAACATAGGAATGCCTTCTGTATTTCCTTAAAAATCGCGGCGTTAAAAGGCCGATTTTACTCAGAAAATAAATCACAACAGGCAATTCAAAAGCCATGCCACCAGAAAGTACAATGGAGGTAACCATACTGATATACGACCGGATATTGATCTGATTTACGATTTCGTTACTGATGCTGTACCCTCCCAGCCAATCGATTGAGAAAGGTGCGATTAAATAATAACCGAATAAAATACCAATCAGAAAAAGAACCGACATAATTAAAACTGCTCCGGTGGCATGTCGTCTTTCATTTTCATAAAGAGCAGGTTTTACAAAGCTCCAGAACTGATAAACGACATAAGGTGAAGCAATTATAAGTCCTGCAACAATTGCAGTCCATACATCGACATTGAACTGCCCCGACATATCGAAATTGATCAAATTCAGATCTTTTACATTTAACCCAGACGACTTTACTCCAATAAGATTGTTGAGTTTTATTATCATCTGACTGGTCCAGAATTCATTCTTCTTAGGTGCGATAATAATGGACCATACAATATCACTATAAATATATGCAAGTGTAGCAAAAGTGCAAATAGCAATTGCGGATTTAATAATATGCCATCTCAAAGCTTCCAGATGGTCGAGAAACGACATCTCGGCTTTGGGCTCTTTTTTATTTTTTTTCTTGGTAGATTGTTCTTCGCTTGTAGATTCTTCGGACATAATTTCGAAAATAATGGGTCTGATTGGTTAAAAAAGTTAGCACAAATATAACTTATATTCCTAATCCATTTTGGTTGGCCATATCTTAATTTTACTTAAAAGAGAGCCAAAAGTATTTAATTTCAGCTCTGATGGTGGTATTTTGAATGATATTTTATATACCTTCGGGATACTTAAAAAAACGCGATTTAAAATTTTGAGTGGGAGAGAGGTCTTTTTATATGGGAATAGAGAATACATTAACAGAACAACTTCAAAAACATTTCGGCTTTGACCGTTTTAAAGGTCAACAGGAAGATGTGATAAAAAGTGTGTTGGGCGGCTTTGATACTTTTGTATTGATGCCAACAGGAGGAGGAAAATCATTGTGTTATCAATTGCCGGCACTTATGATGGATGGCACTGCTATCATCATTTCGCCATTGATTGCCTTAATGAAAAATCAGGTTGATTCGATCAGAAGTTTTGGCACCGAAGATGGCATTGCGCATTTCTTAAATTCGTCGCTGAACAAAGCTGCAGCCCAAAAAGTGCGCGATGATGTAATGACTGGTAAAACCAAGTTGCTTTATGTTGCCCCCGAAAGTTTGACGAAAGAAGACAATATTGAATTTTTGAAAAATATCAAGATATCTTTTTATGCCATCGATGAAGCACATTGCATCTCTGAGTGGGGTCACGATTTCCGACCCGAATATCGGCGTATTAAACCAATTGTAACAGAAATAGGAACAGCTCCGCTGATTGCATTGACTGCAACTGCAACTGCCAAGGTTCAGCACGATATTCAGAAAACACTTGGAATGCTTGATGCCAACGTATTTAAAGCATCGTTTAACCGCCCCAATTTATATTACGAAGTAAAACCAAAATCGAAACCCGAATCCCAAATCATCAAGTTCATCAAGGAAAATGAAGGAAAATCGGGAATTATTTACTGCCTGAGTCGTAAAAAAGTGGAAGAAATTGCTGAAGCGCTGGTTGTAAATGGAATTAAAGCATTGGCTTATCATGCAGGAATGGACTCAGCAACCCGATCGGGTAATCAGGATAAATTTTTGATGGAAGAAGTGGATGTAATTGTCGCCACCATTGCTTTCGGAATGGGAATTGACAAGCCAGATGTTCGTTTTGTGATCCACTATGATATACCAAAGAGTTTGGAAGGTTATTATCAGGAGACCGGTCGTGCCGGACGAGACGGCGGCGAAGGGAAGTGCATTACGCTTTATTCGGCCAAAGACATTCAAAAGCTTGAGAAATTCATGCAGGGGAAACCAGTTGCTGAACAGGAAATTGGTCGTCAACTGTTACTCGATACAGCATCGTATGCTGAATCAGCCATCTGTCGCCGTATAATTCTGTTGAATTATTTCGGCGAAAAGCTGGAAGAACCCTGCGGAAACTGCGACAACTGTCTGAACCCGAAAGAACAGATTGAAGCAAAAGACGAAATTTGCCGCGCACTTGAGGCAATTATTGAGGTGAAGGAAAACTACAAAGCAGAACATTTATCAGATATCCTGACCGGCAAAAAGACGGCCGCTGTTAAATCGTTTCATCATTACGAACTGGAGGCGTTTAACTCGGGTAATGATCATGGTGAAAAATTCTGGAATGCAGTTTTCAGACAAAGCATGATTGCCGGGTTCATTTATAAAGACATCGAAAACTATGGGTTGTTAAAGATGACCCAAAAAGGATATGATTTTCTTGAGAATCCTTACGATTTCTTGTTGGTTCGCAACCATGACTACGATGCTATTGAGGAAGAAGCCAATGCTGCCGCAGCTCAAGCAAGTGGTGCAGGCGATCCCGAATTATTTGCAATGCTGAAAGATTTGCGGAAAAAGATTTCCAAAAAGCTGAATCTGCCACCATTCGTGATTTTTCAAGATCCTTCACTGTCGGACATGGCGCTTCAATACCCAATTACCATTGAAGAACTGAAATTTATACAGGGCGTTGGAGAAGGGAAAGCCAAAAGATATGGTAAAGAATTCGTCGAAGTGATAAAACTGTATGTCGAGGAAAACGAGATTGACCGGCCTCAGGACATGGTTGTAAAGAGTGTTGCCAACAAATCAAGAATTAAGGTTGGAATCATTCAAAGTATCGACCGCAAAATATCGCTTGAGGATATCGCTGATTCAATAGGAATTGATTTCAAAGAGCTAATCTCCGAAATTGAAGTCATTGTCAATTCAGGCACCAAAATTAATATTGACTATTACATTGATGAAGTGATGGACGAAGACCGTCAGGAAGAAATATTCGATTATTTTAAAGAGGCTGAAGACGACAGTATTGAAGCTGCTCTAAAAGAACTTGGCGAAGACAGCTATACCGAAGAAGATATCCGCCTGATGCGAATTCGGTTCCTTTCAGAAATGGGGAATTAGTGACGGAAATATGCTGTTTGAATATGAATTGGAATATGTCGGTTTGAGCGAATTATTTCGGTTTTGGGAGCTGATAGTATAGCTTTTTCTGCTTCATTATTCCCCAGAATTTTAACATCTCAGCATTAGATTCTGACATTTTGGGGTCTTCAAAATAATCCCAAGACATTACAAGGCAATTGCTTGGTAACAATGTGATCTCATCAGTCGAAGTTGCCAGAAATTCTAAGGATTGATCCCTGTAAAGCAACAATCATTTTTTAATGAAAACTTATAAGTAATATTGATATTAATACTGCAGTTAATAAAACCAAACCCAACAATAAATTTGCAGCCTTATCCATATCCTTTTGTGTCTTGTTTGCAACTGTTTTCATAATATGCCTTTTTATATATTACCGTAAACGTTCAATTTCCTTCTTTATTAAGTCGGTTACTATATATTAATTCCGAAAAAGTGAAAAAGGTAACCCTCAAAATTGAAATATTTTTCACATTTTTTATTTTGAGGTAAAATATTTTACCTCAAATGTGTATAACCAGATTTTTAAGTATAAATAGTTACTGTTGAGTCAAATGATATTTTACAGATTTGGCCATCAGGAAAGACTTAACACACTATAAATAGCTTGTAACTTAGCGTTAGGAATTGCTGGTTTTGGGAAACAAGGATAAAAAGAAAATCAGCCAGCTACATTTTATTGTAACTGGCTGATTTTAAGAGCGGGAAACGAGGCTCGAACTCGCGACCCTCAGCTTGGGAAGCTGATGCTCTACCACTGAGCTACTCCCGCTTTTGCTTCAAAATTCGTTTGACCGCCCAAAAATAATAAAACAAATCGTTTGGTAGTTATTGCGGCTAAGTTTATTCAAATTCTGCAAAGAGAAAATTGCATTATTTATTCAAAGCCATTCAGCAATAACCAACTTTAATGGAATATAAAAATCTGATTAACCGAACGCAAATTTGATTATTAAAATGCTCATTTCTGAGCGGTCGGTTTTTCGGAGAATAAAATTACTTCGTCCGAAAAAGTTTTCTAATTTTATCGAACCTAAGAAATAGGGGAAACTACAATAATAAACCAACTAAAATAATTGACATGATGAATCGCAAATTACGCATGGGAATGGTAGGAGGCGGCAGCGACGCTTTCATTGGAGCCATCCATCGTCTGGCAGCCTTTATGGACGGGCAAATCGAACTCGTTTGCGGCTGTTTCAGTATCAATCCTGAAATTTCAATTTCCTCCGGAAAATTATACTATCTTCCAGGCAACAGGGTTTACAAAACCTATCAGGAAATGTTTGAAAACGAAGTCAAATTGCCTGAAGGAGACCGAATGGACTTTGTGACAATCGTAACTCCGAACTTTGCACATTTTGGTCCGGCAATGATGGCACTTGAAAATGGATTTAATGTGGTCATCGATAAACCAATCACTTTTACCCTGGATGAAGCGCTGCAACTTCAGGCAAAATTACAGGATACCGGCTTGCTGCTTGCACTTACACATACCTATTCAGGCTACCCAGCCGTTAAGCATGCCAAACAAATGGTTGCCGAAGGTCAATTAGGGAAAATCAGAAAAATATTTGTCGAATATCCGCAGGGATGGCTGTCTTCGAAACTGGAAGATACCGGTAATCTCCAGGCATCGTGGCGAACTGACCCGAAGCGCTCGGGAAAAGCAGGCGCGATGGGCGATATAGGCACACATGCTCATCACCTTGCTGAATATATCACGGGATTAAAAACTACCTCTCTATGTGCCGAACTGAATATTTTCGTTCCAGGGCGTTTACTCGACGATGATGGCGCAGTTTTGCTTCGTTTCGACAACGGAGCCAGAGGTGTTTTGGTAGCCACCCAGATTGCTGCAGGCGAAGAAAATGCCATTAAAATTAGGGTTTATGGCGATAAAGGCGGCTTGGAATGGGCTCAGCACGAACCCAATACCCTTATTGCCAAATGGACGAACAAACCTACCGAAATATTGCGCGTTGGCACTTCGATGGGAGCTGCTGCCAATGCCAACACCAGAACTCCTGGAGGTCATCCTGAAGGCTATTTAGAAGCTTTCGCCAATATTTACCGAAACTTCTCGTTTACTCTTCGGGCCAAATTAAATGGAGAACAACCAAAACCGGAATGGCTCGATTTCCCTGGCGTTAAGGATGGAATCCGAGGAATGAAATTCATTGATGCAGTAGTCGAATCGGGTTACAACGATGAGGTTAAATGGATACCATTTGGGTAGTTCCAAATTTTTCTGATCCGATGACTGAAGTTCATCGGATCAGTTGTTCATATAAGTTACATAAATCTAAACTAAACTCATCCGATGAGCTCGAAGTCATCGGATGAGTTCAAAACTAAAATATCATGAGCAGACCAGTTACATTATTTACCGGACAATGGGCCGACCTTCCTTTTGAAACAATGTGCGAAAAAGCCCTGGAGTTTGGATACGATGGCCTCGAACTTTGCTGTTGGGGCGATCATATCGAAATAGACAAAGCCGATCAGACTTATTGCGATGCACGCAAAGAAACACTTGCCAAATACGATCTTCAGCTATTTGCCATTTCAACTCATTTGGTAGGCCAGTGTGTTTGCGACCGGATTGACGAACGTCATCAGGGCATTTTACCTGCCTATATTTGGGGCGATGGTGATCCGGAAGGAGTGCGCCAGCGTGCTTCGGCAGAAATAATTAAAACAGGGAAAGTTGCCAAAATGCTTGGTTTGGATACCGTTATTGGCTTCACAGGAAGCTCGATATGGCACATGCTGTATTCATTTCCGGCCGTAAGCCAGGAAATGATTGACAAGGGATATCAGGATTTTGCCAAACGATGGATTCCGATTTTGGACGAATATCAGAAAATGGGTGTCAAATTTGCGCTCGAAGTACACCCGACTGAAATTGCCTTCGACATTGCAACTGCCCGTCGTGCGCTGAAAGCAGTGAACAACCATCCGGCATTTGGATTCAACTTCGATCCAAGTCATTTGGGTTATCAGGGTGTCGATTACGTGAAATTCATTTATGAATTCTCTGACCGTATTTTCCATGTTCACATGAAAGATGCCTACTGGAACGAACATCCAATGGATATTGGCGTATTCGGTGGTCATACCGATTTTGGCGATAACCGTCGCTATTGGAATTTCCGGAGTTTGGGCCGTGGTAAAATCGACTTCGAAAACATTATTCGTGCACTGAACGACATAAAATATACTGGACCGCTTTCAGTTGAATGGGAGGACAGCGGTATGAACCGCGAAGTCGGTGCTGTTGAAGCCTGTGATTTTGTTCGTTACAGCGACTTCGAACCTTCAGACGTGGCCTTCGACGATGCCATGAAGAAGTAGTTTCAAGTTTAAGGTTCAAAGTTCCAAGTTGCCTGATCCGATGACTTTGGGTTCATCGGATCAGTATTTAAAATGAAGCTGTTATTTAAAATCTAATCTTTCCAACCAAATAAACCATGAGTTCAAACAGAAGAACCTTTTTAAAAAGTACTACTACTGCTGCAGTCGGGCTTAGCCTTGCTGCCGCAATGCCTATTTCGATGAGTGCCTGTGTGGGCGCCAACGACAAACTTCGTTGCGGCCTGATAGGTGCCAATGGAATGGGATTTGCCGATTTGTCGGCCTTCCTGCGCCAGAAAAATACTGAATGTATTGCTATTTGCGATGTTGACAGCAATGTACTCAACAGACGTGCTGCTGATGCCGAAAAAATGCAGGGTTTTAAACCCAAGATGTACAGCGACTACCGTAAACTGCTCGAAAACAAAGATGTTGATGTGGTTATTATCGGCACTCCCGACCATTGGCATTGTTTGCCCATGGTTGAAGCTTGTCAGGCCGGAAAAGATGTGTATTGCGAAAAACCACTGGGCAACTCCATTGAAGAAATCAACATTATGGAACGTGCTGCCAACAAATACAAAACTGTTGTTCAGGTAGGTATGTGGCAACGCAGCGACCCACACTGGAAAGCCGCCGTCGAATTTGTTCAGTCGGGAAAACTTGGGAAAATACGTACCGTTCGAACCTGGGCTTATCAGGGTTGGATGGAACCAGTTCCAGTAAAGCCCGATGGAGAAGCTCCGGCTGGTGTTGATTACGACTTTTGGCTCGGACCTGCTAAGAAACGTCCGTTTAATCCCAACCGTTTCCATTTTAACTTCCGTTGGTATTACGACTATGCAGGTGGTTTAATGACCGACTGGGGTGTTCACATTATCGACTACGGTTTATTTGGAATGGGCGATAAGGCACCCAAATCAATAATGGCAATGGGCGGAAAATTTGCTTATCCGTATGATGCTGCCGAAACTCCTGATACTTTGCAGGCTTTGTACGAATTCGACGGACATACTCTTCTTTGGGATCACGGAACCGGCATCAATGGCGGTTACTACGGACGAAATCACGGTGTGGGCTATGTGGGGAACAATGGGACTTTGGTGGTTGACCGTGATGGATGGGAAGTCATTCCTGAAAATAAAAAGAAAGTTGACCTCATGGAACGCGTTACATTACAAAAAGGAACCGGAAAAGGGCTAGACCTGCACATGGCGAATTTTATTGAAGGCGTGAAAGACCGCAACCGCAACCTGAATGCCAGTATCGAAATTGCTGCAAACACCGCACGTGTGGCTCATTTGGGGAACATTGCCCTGCGCACTGGCCGCCGGTTATATTGGGATGCCGAAACGAGCAAGTTCATTAACGACGACGATGCCAATAAATTTCTGGTGCCGCAATATCGCGCGCCATGGGTGTTGCCGAAGATATAGGACAAAAAAATCAGCCCTGTCATAATTGGTAGGGCTGATATAATTCGGTAATAGAATTTATAATTTAACTTCTACCCGGCATCATGAAATTCAGAAAAATCGTTATAAATTTCTTTAGGTTTTCCGAAGAATGAAATCAACTTACCTGTCACTAAACCAGCAACAACGGCCAATACTACTGTAATCGCAATTCCTTTCAACTGGGCTGCAATGTCGAGTCCATCGACAACTACAATTGCAGCAAGACCGCCGAATATACCGGGTATGCCGTGAAGATTTGACACACCACACGTATCAATAATTTGATGAAATTTTTGTTGTTTTTCCTGAAGTCTGGCAAATCCAACTGTTGAAATGGTTCCGGCAATGGCTCCAATGATCATTGCCTGAGCATGAGAAGCAAAATCGCAGGTAGCACCAATGGCTACACCACCGGCCAATGCCGCATTGGCAATGTCGGCAATACTCACTTTTCCACGAATCCACACAGAAGCAAAATAGGTTGCCAGGGTCGATCCGCACAAGGCAATAAATACATTGACTACAGTATGGGGAATTGCTTCAACCGGAACCAAGGCAGCACAGAAACTTGGCCAAAACACCCAGAGTATCATGCTTCCCAAAACTGAATATTTATCGGTGGTTGCATCCGATTCAATGGGAGTTTCCATATCTTTTTTTGTGGTCAATGAAATGGCAGCCGCAATACCAAAAAGAGCGCCAAAGGCATGAATCACGATGGAACCTCCGGTATCCGCGACTTTTCCCACAAAGTGAAAATAGTCGTCAACAACAATCAACTCGTTCAAAATGTAAAACGGAATAAACAAAAGTCCCAGAATGAGGTATTGGTAAATTTTGATTCTTCCAAGAATAGCACCGGCAGCAATTAGCAAGCTGGCTGCGCTGAATTCGGCAAGGATAAATTGTTCAATCTCTCCTTTCCCTTCAAAAATTCCAAGGGTTTTGATTGAAAGATAGATTGGTAAAGAAACACTTACCAACAGGAAGGTTGCTGTTAGCGCAGAACGTCCATATTTCCGGACAAATACCATTAAAAAACCAAAACCAATTAACAACATCGCCATAATGTGAATGGCCCTGTCGTATTGCTGAACTTGTAGAATGGATGAAATGTCGCTGCTTACATTTTGCTGAGCAAATAGAGTGACGGAACAACAGAGCAAGAGAAAAGTCGATAATACGAATTTTGTAATTTTTTCTTTGTAATTCATAAATTGGGGGATTTATAAGTTTGCTGTGAAAGTAAGCTATTATCTAACAAAATGATTGTTTTTGGTCTCCGTAAATTGCGGAATGATCATTGCGGAATGACGGAAATGAAAGTCTGATTGAGAATTCCCGCCTGAATTTTAGTTTTTCCTTGCGATAATTTGGAAACTGCGCCCTGCAAAATGGTTTTTTTCTTCCGCAAATAAGAAACTCCGACCTTCATTTTAGTTTCGACCTCCTGCAAGTTGGAAACCTCGACCGATAGTTTGGAAACATTGACCTGCGAAATAGTTTTTTCCTCCTGAGAGTTGGAAACTTCGACCTGCAAAAAGGTTTTAACCTCCTGCAAGTTGGAAACTCCTTCCTGCGCTTTGAAATGCAGCCAATTAACTGAGTTCCTGAATGGCAATGTGATACTACAAGTAAGTTTCTTCAGTATTTTAAAATTCTTTAACTAACATTTAGAAATAAAACTTGTTAATGGTATGTGTTTTGTGACGGTGAAAACAGTAATAAAAAGAATATAGGAGGGTTAAAAAATGAAAAACTGGTTGAATTTAAGTCACGTGATTTTCTTGTTTATTATGGTTTCTGTTGTTGCACTTTTGCATAGTTGTGCGGTTTACCGACCGTATGATTTTACGCCTGTAACCGTGCCCGATATTGTAAAGATGAGTCAGGAGAAAGTGCCAGCAAAGAATATTATAGCTGAAATAAGGAAATCACATACTGCTTATACGCTTAAAGCAAGTGAATATGCTAAGCTTCAGCAGGCAGGTGTAGCTGATTCTGTGGTTAATTACATGCAGGAAACCCATATTGGTATGATTCGGCACAATCAGCAAATGCAAGATTCATATTACGGTGATCCTTATGGAGGATACGGGTATGGTGGTTCGCCGTATGGATACTGGGGTTCACCTTATGGATACTGGGGTTTAGGACCAACTTTTATCTTCAGAGGTGGCGGTGGATACCATGGCGGCGGCGGATATCATGGTGGTGGTGGTTTCCACGGAGGTGGTTCTCATGGAGGTGGTCACGGCAGAAGGTGATTTGAAAATCATATCAAGCTATTCTTGCGGGATTACCAAACTTAAGGGAACAATTAAGGCTTTTGGAACCCATTTTTCAGTAGTAACTTCTTAGTCGGGGCTTCACTAAAAGTGAAGCCCCGACTAAGAGCTGAAAATGGGTCTCTAAATCACTGTCACCCTTACTTTTTTATTCTTCAGTTTGCTATTATCCACCAGTGTAATCAGGCGATTTACTTCCGAGGCATGTACGCCAACAAATGCACAATCCTGCTTGATTTCGATGGTTCCAATCTGTTGGTTGCTGAGTTTGCCTTGTTTCATAAATAGGCCGGCAATATCTCCTTTCGAGATTTTGTCTTTTCTTCCTCCTGAAACGAAAACGGTTTTCCAGACTGAAGCCAAGGGTTTAGTGGCCTCCTGTAAAACTTCAATTTCTGCGTTTTCGATAAAATCCGGCAGACTTTCATTCTTTCCTTTTAGCACGTAAGCCGTTCCGTCGTTAAACATTCGGGCAGTCCGTCCATTCCGGTGCGTAAACTCATGCGCCTTTGGTGGAAGCTGATAATGGATGATGAATTTGATCTCAGGAACGTCGATTCCGCGTGCTGCAAGGTCGGTGGCAACAATTAACCGATGAGTTCCGTTCCGAAATTTGATAAGAGCCCTTTCGCGGTCTTTCTGTTCCATTCCACCGTAAAAGCAGCCATGTCCAATCTTATTTTTATTCAGGAAATCACTTACTTCCTGAATGGTATCCTTAAAATTGCAAAACACAATTCCGGGTTGATCGCCCAGATTACAAAGCAATTGGGCCAATGTTTCGAGTTTATTGGGAGAAGTTGCAAGTATGGTTCGCACTTTCAATTGTGAATTTCCCTCGTGCAGATAATCGATGATTTGTGGGTCTTTTAGCCCGACAAACTTAGGGATTTCTGCTTCCTGCGTGGCCGAAGTCAATATTTTCTTGCGAACATTTGGCAGCAAAGCAAGGATTTCCTTCATTTCGGATTCAAATCCAATCTCAAGCGATTTGTCGAACTCGTCGAGGACAAGTGTGGTGATAAACTCCGAAGAAAAGTTTTCCCTACGCAAATGATCGGCAATCCTGCCGGGCGTACCAATCAAAATTGCTGGCCGGTGTTTAATTTCAGTTTTATCTTTCGATCCGGCTCTTCCGCCATATACCGCGTTGGCTTTGTAACCTGTTCCCATTTCGCGGATCACCTGCTCAATTTGAATCGCTAATTCTCTGGAAGGAACCACAATCAGCGCCTGTACTTCGGCACAATTGATATCCAATTCTGAGATGATGGGTAACAGGAATGCCAATGTTTTACCCGTACCAGTTGGAGAAAGTAATACAATTTCAGGATTTGAAAGAATGATCTCCTGAGCCTCTTCCTGCATGGCATTAAGCTTTTCGATGCTCAGTTTTTCCAGAATATTTGTTTGGTTTTTAATCGGACTTGTCATTCGGCAAAGGTACAGTTAATTACAGGGATTGCTAAAAGTTATTTGTGAGCTTTGGTGGATTACTAAAAAACCTAAAAAAGAATTGATCGCGAAGATTCTGAGAGAAGTAGTTTGCTTCTCATCCGACTTTCGTATTTTTGAAGGATGGAATTTCAAACCACCTACAAAAGTCCTTTGGGTTTTCTGAATTTGAAGTCGGATGGCCTGTCAGTCACCGAATTGTTCTTCTCTGAAAGTGAATTTCAGGAGAAAAATGATTGTGATGTTTTGCTTAAATGTGAACAACAATTAGCTGATTATTTTGCCGGAAAAGTCATTGATTTTGATTTGCCATTGGCTCCGGAAGGAACTGAATTTCAGAATAAAGTGTGGAATGAATTGCTTAAGATTCCTTACGGGGAAACGATTACTTATCTTGAATTGGCTGTCAGGTTGGGAGACTCAAAATCGGTCAGGGCGGTTGGAACTGCCAATGGACGAAACCCGCTTGCAATTGTAATTCCATGCCACAGGGTGATTGGTGCAGGAAATAAGCTGACCGGATATGCCGGTGGTTTAGATCGGAAACGGTGGTTACTTGAGCATGAAATGAAGCACAATCCATCGAAACAAACGCTTTTTTGAAATATCGAATTTCAAGCTCTTTTACTACCAAATTTCGTTCCTTTTGATATGACTTTTGCTCCAATGTTAATTTATTGGAATATATTAGTCTTATAGTCGAAAAAAGTTGATCAAAGTCATCTCTTGTTTTTTGAAAATACCTAACATTGCAGCGTTAAACAACAATTTAGGTTTTTCAAATCAACAAATTATGAGCAAATGAAAACAATTAAACAATGTTCTGTTCTGCTGCTTTTGAGCATGATAGCTTCTTACGGATGGGCACAGTCAACTCCAAAGGAAACCTCAAAGGGTTTATATAAAGCTTTCGAAATGTCAGTTAGTGAAGGGTTAAACCTGCAGGCCGCAGCTAAAGTTGGGATACAACCAGTTTACGGTATTTTTGGTATTGGAACACAGTTTTTGGCATCGGACTATAAATGGGCTTTTGGTTTAGGAATCGGTACTCACCTTATTAAGCAAGAGAAACAATCGATGAACCTTGAATACATGATTTATCACGTTAATCAAAATGACGTATGGACTGATAATTACAATAATTTGCAGCAAATTAAGCTGTTATACAGCAAGCGGATCGGCGAAAAAGTCAGCATTTTTGGTGGTCCAAGTGCCAATTTAAATATTGCTGAAAACAAAGAAAGTTTCGGTCATACATTCGAAAGCACATTTGCTCCTTATGATATTTACTCGCATGTTGGGGATAATCACACTGCCAAAGGCTGGATCGGTTTTACACTCGGTATCAGGTTCGATAAGTAGTTGATTATGAATTGTTAGGTTAGGGTAGCTCCGTGGATATTAATTGTTCACGGAGTTTTTTATTTTGTTGCGGATTTATTTTCTGCTATCATCAGAATGAATTTACTCCAAAAAGTGAAAAACAGTTAGATTATCCCATATTGGTTAGAGTATTCTAACTATATTTGTGTCATGGAAAAACTGGTCAAAATAATCGCCAAAATGTCGCGAGAAATAGTGCAGATGGAAGAGGCTGCCAAAGAACAGTTTAATTTCAAAGAGCTGACTCTGACGCAAATGAACTACCTGGAAACCATAAGTCATCTTCACGATCCGAACCTTACAGAACTGGCAGTAGAAATGAGATTGACCAAACCTACCGTCAAAGTTGCAATCGATAAACTCATTGAAAAGGATTATATCTACCGGGTACGATCAGACGAAGACCGACGCAGCACTCATTTGCATCTGACTGAAAAAGGAAAGATGATCAATCAGATGCACGATTTTGCCCACAAAAAGATGGCTGAAATGATCACCAATAATTTGGAGGAATCAGAAATTCAGCAACTTGAAGCACTATTGGAAAAAATCATGAAAAAGCAATAAAAAATTAAAATAGTTAGCATATTCTAATAAAATTTTGATGAGTTATTTCAAGTAGGCTAATCAGCATTAAAATTTATTTTATTTTTCAGGATATACAAAAATTTTAGATCAGACAAAAATTACATTTTATTTTATTTGAGAAATATATTATGAATCAGACAAATGAAATTTCGTATAGCTATTTTAAGAAAGGCAATTTTATATTATTGAATTTATTTGCTTTAATATTCTTGATAGCAGGTTTTTCCATTCCCATATATTCTATTAGTAAGGTATATGGACTTATTGAAAACAATCCTAGCTTAATTATTTTTCCAATATATTTTGGTTTCATTTCCATAGTTCTCTCAGCCTTATGCTATGGTGAAGCTTTAATCATTAAAAGTCCTTCCAATGCTTCAATATGGGTTGAAAACACTTTAAAGATATTTGGCGCAGTATTAATCATTTTAGGTGTACTAGCATTTATTAATACTCTTTATAAAAGCTCAAATACATTTAGTCTTTTAGAAAATGCAGGTATTATTGGAGGAATTATTTCATTGCTCTTAAATTGTGTATTTGGTATACTATGTCTTGGATTATCTGAAATTCACAATAAGTACAATAAGAATGATCCTAAAGTAACCCTAGGTCGTCTTCCAAAAAGAACCGTGGAGATAACCTCCACCAGGATAGAAGAAAACGTAAATAATTTAGATTTAAATGCCAAAGAATTTCAGGGTTTGAGCCAGGCTCAGGTACTCGAAAAACAGTCAAAGGAAGGATTCAACGAACTTCCGTCGTCGAAACCTAAAAGCCTGCTTTCTTTGGCTTGGGGCGTGGTAAAAGAGCCTATGTTCATACTCTTGGTTGCGTGTGGTACCCTGTACCTCGCATTGGGTGATGTTCAGGAAGGACTGATGTTGCTTGGATTCGTTTTCGTTATAATGGGAATCGAATTTTATCAGGAGAAGAAAACTGAAAAAGCGCTGGATGCCCTGAAAGATCTGGCAAGTCCGCGTGCTTTGGTGATCCGCGAAGGAACTGAAAAACGAATTGCTGGTCGCGATGTCGTGACTGATGATTTGGTTGTACTTCAGGAAGGTGATCGCGTGCCGGCTGATGCAACGGTGCTGTATTCAGTCAATCTGATGGCTGACGAATCGTTACTGACTGGCGAATCTGTTCCAGTGAGTAAATCAGAATGGAATGGAACCGACTCAAGTATCCAACCAGGAGGTGATGAACTGCCATTTGTTTATTCCGGATCAATGATTGTTCAGGGAAATGGAGTTGTAAAAGTGACTGCCATCGGCACGAATACCGAAATTGGCAAGATCGGCAAAGCGCTCGACTCTGTGGTGGAAGAACCGACCAAACTCAAAACTGAAATGGGTATTTTGGTTAAGCGGTTGGCAATCATTGGTGTTTCGCTTTGCGTGGTGGTTATTCTGGTATTTACATTGACCCGTGGCGATTTGCTGAAAGGTTTCCTTGCCGGAATTACGCTGGCAATGGCCATGTTGCCCGAAGAATTTCCGGTTGTACTCACAATTTTCATGGCTTTGGGTGCATGGAGGATGTCGAAGAAACATGTGTTGACCCGAAAACCTTCAGCGGTTGAAACACTTGGCTCTGCGACGGTTTTATGTACCGACAAAACTGGCACGCTAACTCAGAATAAGATGACAGTTAGCAGGTTATACAATGGGTCCGATTTTTTCGAGGTAAATAAGTCTAACAAATTTCCTGAAGAGTTTCATGAAATAATCGAATATGGGATATTGTCGAGTCAGACGAACCCATTCGATCCGATGGAAAAGGCAATTACCCGCATGGGTGAGGTTTATCTGAAGAATACGGATCACATCCATACTGATTGGCAGATGGTGAAGGAATATTCGCTTTCAAAGGATTTGCTGGCAATGTCGCGTGTTTTTACCCATCCTGAAAACAAACGGCAAACTATCGCAACCAAGGGAGCGCCTGAAGCAATTTTTGACCTCTGCCACCTTTCAGCCGACGAAAAAGCAAAATATGCCAAAGCAGTTGCCGAAATGGCTTCATTGGGTTTGAGGGTTTTGGGTGTTGCAAAAGCACTGATCGGAACCGAAAATTTGCCTGAAATTCAACACGACTTTGACTTCGAATTTATTGGTTTGTTGGCCTTGTCTGATCCAATTCGGGAAACCGTGCCTGAGGCAGTGAGCGAATGCTACAAAGCCGGAATTCGTGTCATCATGATTACAGGCGATTATCCAATTACAGCCATGAATATTGCGCGCGAAATTGGCCTGAAAAACCATGAGGTAGCCATTAGCGGACCAGAGCTTCATGCCATGACAGAAGATGAACTCTGCGAACGGATAAAGGATGTGAATGTCTTTGCGCGAGTGGTTCCTGAGCAAAAGCTGAAGATAGTAAATGCGCTGAAACGAAACCGCGAAATTGTGGCAATGACCGGCGATGGTGTGAACGATGCCCCTGCATTGAAAGCTGCCAACATTGGGATAGCGATGGGTGAAAAAGGTACCGATGTTGCCCGCGAAGCCTCGTCGCTGGTGCTGATGGACGATAATTTTGCTTCGATTGTTGGTGCCATAAAAATGGGCCGACGCATTTTCGATAACCTGCAAAAAGCGCTTGGATATATATTTGCCATTCACGTTCCGATCGCCGGATTATCTCTGATACCTGTGTTTTTCTCAAATTTGCCATTGCTTTTGTGGCCTGTACATATTGTGTTTCTTGAACTGATTATAGATCCGGCCTGTTCGATCATTTTTGAGGCCGAAAAGGAAGAGAAAAACGTGATGAGCCGGCCTCCAAAAGATATTAACGAACCTTTTTTCGGAGCAAAAAAGATTTGGCTGAGTTGCTCTCAGGGCATTGGAATTCTGGTGATAGTTTTTGCAGTGTATTTGATTGGACTCAAAATTGGCTACTCAGAAAAGGAAGTCCGTGCTTTGGCTTTTACCACGCTGATTGCAGCCAATATCGCCGTCATCCTTTCTAACCGTTCATGGACACGGAATATTTTTCAGATTCTGGTTACTTCAAACAAAACTGTTAAATGGGTAGTTGGCGGAGCTGTTTTTTTCCTGATTCTGGTGTTGAATGTGCCTTTTCTGCTGAGCCTTTTCCAATTCGAGAAAATCAGTTTGACTGAAGCACTGATCTGTATTGCTGCCGGAATTTCGAGTATTATCTGGTTCGAATTGTACAAAGTGTTTAAAGCAAGCAAAACTAGTATTTTAAGCTAAAGTTATAAAGAAGAGGTTTCATGACAGGGAGTTAATATGATTATTCCTCAAGCATAAAACCTCTTTTAACTTTTACAAAAGCTGCTTATCTCTTTCGGTCAAGTAATTATTTGTGTTTTTATGTGATTGATAATGAGTGACAAGCTAAATATTTTAGAAATCGTTAATCCCCTTACGGGGAAACGTTCCCTGATGTATTGTTTTCTATTGATATGGATTCCCTACGGGAAAATAGCACATGACATAAAACCACTACGAAATTCCCCGTTAGGGGATGTATATCAATAGAATGATAACCAGAGGCAAGCAAATTCCCCGCAAGGGGATTAATATTAATTGTTGATCGTATGAAAGCTAACCGTAGTTGCAAGTGATATTACAAGTATATTATACTACTTACTTGACCGAAGGGGATAAGCAGTTTACAAAATAAACTTCACTCAAGAGAATCGATGACCGGATTAATCAAAATATACTCCTGAAACATACACCCATTTTTGGTTTTCACGCTGGAAGAGCGATTTTTCGTGAATTTGTTGCAGCTTCCCATCTTCCATATAAGTTGCTTTGAACTCTACATAACCAAGCTCATCGTCGGCTTCTCCGGCTTGAGTCTGAATAATTGCCAGTGCCATCCAGGTAACTGACTTAGCCCATTTTTCGATGCTTTTTCGATCTTTATCTTTGATTGGCCGGGTTTGTGAAGAGTGACTGCGCATCAGGTAATCGACGTTTGCCCGGGTAAATGTTACATAACGCGATCTCATTAACTGTTGGGCAGTTACAGCATCTTTTCTTCCGGAGATAATTGATTCGCAGCAAGCTGAATAGGAGAGGCCAGAACCGCATGGACAAAGGTTAGTCATGATCAGTTTATTGAGATTTATTTAATGCTTTTTGAAGCGGACAATGTTCGGTTGCAGCCCGACCTTCGCGATAACTGGCAAGCAGTGTGACCGACTGTTGTGCCAAGGATTTTCTTACTGCACGGCGTTCCCCTTTAACCCGTGCAATTTTAAGGTCGTCATAAGCGGTGGTTTGATGTCGCATCCACGCGATAACAGCAAGGGCAGCCCGTTCTTCAATCGGAATCAGTTGTGTGCGGGCAACGGTTCCGCTACCAACCGGAATGGCATGATCAGTAATGGCTTTGGCAAGATTTTTCTCAAGCTCTTTATACTTGTTATGGAAATCGAGAAACTGTTCAACCGCCTGACAAAATTCGGCATCGTATTGCATCTGCTTTTTCTCACGCCGTTCAACTGCGTAGGTTTGTTTCTTTTTGTATTCATCGGTCAACCGAACCTCTTTGACATCCTGCTGTGCCTGTTCAATGGTTCTTGACGGTGCCCAAATTCCCAGGGAGATAGTACGCCGACCCTTTTTCACTTCTACTCTCCAGAATGTTCCTTTCGAAGTCACTTTCCGGGTAATACCTGCATCGCCGGCTGGCAAAAAAGCCCAGCCATGAGGAGGAGTAAGAATTTCACCTTTCTGTCCGATTAATTCACCTTTTGCACCTGGTTTTACGATGCGAATTTCATTATCCATAAATAATTTTTCAGGCTTCAAAAGTAGTGCATTGTCATGAAAAAGTAACTCTACTTGAATTGTAACTCCGGAAATACGTATTTTCAAATTTTTCAGGATTCTGTCTGAATTTTAGTTGGTGTTCTATTGTGAATGTCATATATTTGATAATATAAATATTATTAACTCAAATCTCAAATTTTATCCTCCATGAAAACAAAACTGATTGCTCTTTTTGTTGTCGCCATTTTATTGGTTGGCAATTTATCCCAGGCTCAATCCAAAGTCCTGCTGCGACTTAATCTTCAGAAAGGTACTTCTTACGAAATGACCATGGCCATGACCAATAACATTGATCAGGAGATGATGGGCCAAAAAATGAAAATCGACCAAAAAATGGAAATGCTTCTTACTTATCAGGTTCTGGATCTTTTACCAAATGGTAATTTTCTGGTTGAGTATTCGATGCAAAACATGAAGATGGACATGAATGTGAATGGTCAGCAAATAATTATGGATTCTAATGGTGATGCCAGCGATCCAATGAATGCTTCACTAAAAAGTATTGTTGGCAACAAAATAAAGATTGAATTAAACAAAATGGGTCACGTTGAACGGGTTGAAGGGTTGGAAGAATATGCTAAGAAATTAAGTGAGAATCCGCAATTAGCGCAGTCGATGCAGATGTTCTCTGATGAGAAGAATTTCAAATCGTTTATTGGTCAATCATTCAACTATTTTCCTGAAAATGAAATAACAAAAGGCGACAAATGGACATCAACAGCGAAATTACCAGCTTTGATGAACATGGAAATAAAAATGAATTTTGAAGTTGCTGACATCAAACCAGAACAGATTGATTTGAATGTTATTTCTGATGTAAATATTGATGCTCCTATTGAACAGATGGGCATGAAGATGAATATGAAAGTGATTGGTACACAGAATGGAACAATGATAATTGATCTAACTGATGGCTGGTTACGTTCTTCAGATCTGACCCAAAAATTTGATATGAAAATGAAAATGAAAAACCCACAATCGGGTGAAGATATGGAAATTCCAATGGTCATGAATTCGGTAGCCAAAATCACCGTCGTCAAGAAATAGCAACATTCTGAATTTCAATAATTTACAGTAAACTCAATCTTATACCAAGAACTTCGAAATTAATCCTCAGTTTCGGAGTTCTTGGTTTTTAATTAAATTTTAAGGTTTATTAAAGAATTTAAATACAGGTTCATTTTGTGAATACTATATTTGGTCCTTTAATATTTCATCCGAATTTAGTTTGTTTTTTAATTGTCGGATGCCCGCTTGCCGGAGAGGCAGGGAACTCACCCCGGTAGATAAATCGGGATTCATTTCATACAAATTCTAATTTTAAAGAAAATGAGAACTAAACTAAGCACTTTATCTGTATTAATTATCTTATTGTTATCCAGTAGTTTAAATGCAAGTAGTAAAACTTACCTGAAACTGAACTTTAAAAAAGGATCAATTTATGAAGTAACTACCGTCTTGAATAATAAAACTGTTAAGAAAAAGTTTGCCGATGAGACCAGAGTTGAACAGAATATGACTACCGGTATTTCTTTTAAAGTTTTAAATATTTTACCTAATAAGAATTTTTTAATTGAATATTCGATTCAAAAGATTAAGATGAACTTAAAGATGGGGGAACAGTCAACCAGTTATGATTCGGAAAGTAATAATGGAAATAATCCGATGAACAGTACCTTGAAAACTCTTCCCAATATTAAGATGGAGCTCAGTCCTTTAGGAAAAATTATCAGTATGGAGTCGTTTAAATTTGATTCATTGGTAGGCGATCCAGAGGTGTTTCAATTATTGTATAACTTATTGGGAAATGGAAATATGGGATCGTTTATAAGCCAAATGTTTACCTATTTTCCTGAAAAAAAAGTTGAAAAGGGAGATAAATGGACCAATTCAGTGAAATTGGCTATCCTGATGAGCCTTGAGGCGAAGATGAATTTCGAATTGGTTGATATCGAAAAGAATCAACTAAGTTTAAAGATTACTTCTGAGGTTGATATAGACAAACAAATAGAAGCCGAAGGAACAAATGCTGATATGAAAATAACGGGAACACAAACAGGATCGATGACTGTTAATCCTTCTGATGGTTGGTTGAGGTCATATGACCTCAACCAAAAATTCAAAATGAACATGAAATTCATAGATCCAAAAACGAAAGAAGATACTGATATTCCGCTATTCTCAGTTTCTGACTTAAAATTTACTGTAGTCAAGAAGTAGAGCAAACCTTCTCCGATTTATAAATAAACCCTGAAACTGGTTATTCGGGTTCAGGGTTTATTGTTATTAAAATACAGCCTTCACTATTTTTCGGGTATTGTCAGAAACTCCGTAGGTGTAAATATGCAAACTCGGTACCTTTTTGGTTACCAGATCTTTCGATTGAAAAATGGCCCATTCGGTACCAACCACCTTGGCATCGTCGTCGGTTTTGCATTTGGAAAGTTCAGTGGCCAGTTCTTTTGGAATGTCGATGCTGAACAATTTGGGCAAAACAGTCAACTGGTTTTTCAGGTTGATGGGCTTAATACCTGGAATAATCGGCACTTGAATTCCAATGGCACGGCAACGATCAACAAAATCGTAGTATTTCTGATTATCGAAAAACATCTGTGTAACAATGTATTCGGCTCCTGCATCCACTTTTTGCTTCAGATATTGCAAGTCAATTTCCGGATTTGGCGCTTCAAAATGTTTTTCCGGATAACCAGCCACACCGATGCAAAAATCCATCGTAGCCGTGTTTTTTAGATCAGGTTCCAGGTATTTTCCATTGCGCAGGTTGACAATCTGTTCAACCAATTGATTTGCATTGCTGTGTCCGTTGGGGTCGGGTTTGAAAACATGTTCGCCTTTGTTGCCGTCGCCGCGCAAAGCAAGAACGTTCGAGATGCCCATAAAATTCAGGTCGATCAGCACATGCTCGGTTTCGCTCTTCGAAAAGCCGCCACACAAAATGTGAGGAATCACCGGAATCCCGTATTTATACTGAATGTTTGCGGCAATGGCAACCGTTCCAGGGCGTTTGCGAACCGTGCGTTTCTCGATACGTCCGTCTGCAAGTTCGATATACATCATTTCATCACGATGCGTGGTAATGTTGATGTACTTTGGATCAAAATCCAGTAAGGTTTCAATCGTATTGTATATTTTGCTGGCATCATTTCCTTTCAGGGGAGGAAGGAGCTCGAATGAAAAGATCGTCTTTTCACTCTGGTTGATAATGTCAATTACTTTCATTTTAGGGGTATTTTCTAATTATAAATCATATCAAGCACAAACATAACAAGCATTCCCAGTAAAAAGTAAATCAGCGCCGTTTTTGTGTTTCCTTTTTTCATAGAGATTAATCTTAAAATCACATATTCACTGCAATTGTCGGACAATTACCTTGAAATCCTAAAGTTTGATTTTAGATTTTCTAGGTACATTTCAAAAACTACCTTGAAATCCTAAAGTTTGATGTTAGAATTTCCAGGTAATAGTTTGCGTAAGTGAAAATTGACATGGAGACGATCACTTTTGAAATCGAATTTATTGACAAAATATTGAAAGCAGACAAAGTTGTTAATTCCTTCATATCATTTTTATTAATTTGAAGAAGTCTCCTATAACATCATGTGCATTTTCCCCTTCGTTTTTAAGTCCATTGTCATGTAATTCTATGTTTAGATTATCGCAAAGGAAGATAAACTCCTTTTGTTTGGGTACTTTTTCAAAATCATTAATGGCAAGATCTTTCAATTTGACAACAAAGGATCTAATACTTTTTCTTGATTTTATCTCTTCTTCCAAATCAAAGAGATATTTTCTGGTGAAAATGCTTTCAAGAACTTTTCTGCACTTTACACATAGCTCCTCATAATTGCTTATAGCTCTGTTTGATGAATAAATAAGTTGAATTTCTTTTAAATCCTTTTTATTTTTATCCTCAATAAATTCATTATAAACATCGCAATCAATAATAGTACTTTTCTTAACACCATTAGTTGCACCATCAGGAATTATCCTAAATGGTTTAGGATTATCAAGTTTTTGGTAAATCCACTTAAAAAATTCTGATTCGTGTGTCAAGACTATTAGTTGGTTGACTGTTTTTTCGATAAATTCTCCATCTGGTGTAACTAAATGAGGATTTGCCAAGAGCTGAACGGTTTTTATCCTTCTGTCGGAATCAAAACTTGAAAATGGGTCGTCAAAGACAACTATCTTTTCATTCAATTTTACATCGTGAATCATTAAAGAGTAGAAAAAGGCAAAAGCTAAAACTCTCTTGTCGCTTTCACTTAAGGTATTTTTAAAATTTGGTTTGTCTGAAGCCGTTTCCTCAATTGAAACCTTATGTGTTTTGAAAAATTTTAGTGCAAAAATTCTTTCGCTTTGTCCTACTATTTTTTTGATGGGCTGAAAATCACAAATAACAAAGTCAGTATTTAATTCCTGAAGAATTTTGTTGATTGAATCTAAGTGAATATCAAAGAGGTTCTTACTATATAGATTGAGCTGTTCTCTCGCTGATTCTCGCTTTTGTTTCTTTGTTTCTTGAATAGAATCAATTTCAGCGTATTCTTTTAGAAAATCATCCCATTCTTGAGTGTGCCGAGATTTAGTGAATTCTAACTCTTTAATTTTTTTGTTCAAGGCTTCAATATTAATTTCAGCAGAAAAAATATTTTTCTTTTTTAGTTCATCAACTTGTACTTTAATATCACTGAAAACTTCAATTAGTGAATCATAAGACTCAAAGTTTATTAGATAGCCGATGTCTCTGTTTTTTGAGGCAAATTGGGCATTTGCAGAGTCCTTAAGTTCAATTAACTTTTCTTTACTGATTTCTTCATCAATATCCATGTTTAGTTTCACCGAGGCTAATTTATCTTGGATAGATTCAAAAGAAGTGAACGGATTCCACTTTTCAAATTTTGAAACAGCATTTGAAATTTCTGATTGAAGTGCTCTGTATTCCTGTGAAAAGAGTTGCGAATATGCTGAAAGTAGCCCTCTCGCATTTGCATTTAGTTCTTGTCCGCAAAAAACACAATCCTTTTGCTCTTTCTTAGTCAAGGTTAAACCTGTTTGCAAAAAGGCCATAGAATGTGATGGGGTTTCCCAAGTTTTTAAAATATGTTCTGTAACAAGGTTGGCTTTAACTTCAATAGAATTGGAAAGAATATTTTTGGTGTTTTGATTAAGAATATTAAACAATAAAGGTTCAAGGGCATCAAATACGCCTTTGATTTTTGACTGATTGTTTGCAATTTCAATTGTTGCTTTTAACTCCTTTATCTTTTCATCTATATTTTCGATTTTAGGAAGGTCTGTAAATTCCTTAGTCGTAATCTCTTTCTTAAATACTCTATTGAACTCTGTTGTTTTTGCAATTTTCTTGTCTGTCAATTCCTTCATTTTTTCTTGAAGAGAATTTATTTCTGTCGCAAGTTGTTTACCTTTTGGTCCGATAATTATGCTGTTTAATTTCTTCTGGTGTCCGTAGTTTATTTCACTACCTTCAAATATGTTTTCATTGATAAATTGAGTATCAAATATTTCAATGTTTTCAAAGCCCAAATTCCAATCTGCACTTGGGAACTTATATGGATGGTTGTTTTCATCAAAGAACTCAACTTGCGGACTACCTGCTGATCCAAATGTTTTTCTGCCTTGGATATAACCAGTATCCCCAGTTTTGAAGGACCAAAAAATATCAGTAAGAGTACTTTTCCCGCCAGTATTTTGTCCAAAAATGATAGTGTTATTACTGAATTGTCGCCCACCAATTTGGCAATCGTAGAATCTTCCAATATTTTTTATTTTAGTAAACCGAGAAATCATACTGTCAGGTTTTAATTGATTTAACCTATGCAAGTTAAACCTTATCTTCTTAAAATACAATATGTTTTTAATAATACTTTCCAACAAAAAAGGCAGAATTTTGATCCTGCCTTTTTTGAAGTTTTTATGGTTGGTTTTACCTATGCAATCTCTAAACCAGTCCTTTTTACCAAATCAACCAAAGGCGAATTATCAGAACTGTAAAAGCGTTTTGTACCAACTAAAAAGGGTTCTATTCTTGAATTTACTTTTCTGGTTAGATTCCATATTTTGCCAGCCAAATAATCATCGTTGGCATTTTCTGTAACAATCATTAAATCAATATCACTTTCGCTTGTTGCCGTATTGGTCAGGTAGCTTCCATACAAAAAAGCTTTGTCCACTGATATTCCTTCCGACTTTAACAGAAGAATAAAGTTTCGTGATATTTCTATAATCTCAATTTGAGTCATCTCGACATTTTTTATGAAGATCTCCATTCCGTCCGAAAAAGTCATCTGCTTTGTTTTAGATTTTCGCGCGGACGGTTTTCTGCTATTCCTTTTAACCCGGGGCGGCACTCCTTCGTCATTCTGCCCCGGGCTATTGATATATTACCCTTTCAGGGTAAAGACCATCGCATACCGCAGTCCAAAGCATTCCCCCACCGGGGGAACGGGAAGGGGGCTGATGGGCTACACTCCCTTATAATTCAAATTCGATGGGATAAATTGTTCAATCACTTCCACTGAAACACCTTTGCGGCGTGCATAATCTTCAATCTGGTCTTTTCCAACTTTCTCCAGACTAAAATATTTTGATTCCGGATGGGCAAAATATTGCCCACTGACGGAAGCGGTTGGATACATGGCAAAATGCTCAGTAAGAGTCATTCCCAGCTCGGTAGCTTTCAGCATTTTGAACAAATTACCTTTTTCATGGTGCTCGGGACAGGCCGGATAACCCAATGCCGGGCGTATTCCCTGGTAATCAACATGGAGCATTTCTTCCAATGTTAGGTTTTCGTCAGAAGCATAACCCCAGTATTCTTTGCGAACCTTTTCGTGCAATACTTCGGCAAACGCTTCTGCCAAACGATCGGCCAGCGCTTCTAACATAATGGCATTGTAATCGTCGTGATCATCGTGGAATTGTTTCAACCATTTTTCGATGCCAACACCGACGGTCACGGCGAAACCGCCAAAATAGTCGGCCTTGCCACTTTCAAGCGGTGCAACAAAGTCTGACAAACAATAATTGGGCGAACCAGCCTTCTTTACTTCCTGTTGACGGAGATGGTAAAAACGACCGATCTCTTTCGTTCGTGTTTCATCTTCAAACACAACTATATCGTCGCCATCGGCATTCGAGGGCCAGATGCTGAAAACACCATTGGCCTGAACCATCTTCTCTTTCTCCATCCGATCGAGCATCCGATTGGCATCTGCATATAATTTTCGAGCTTCTTCTCCCTGCAATTCATCGTTCAGTATATCAGGAAATTTGCCTTTCAGTTCCCAAACAAAGAAGAAAAAAGTCCAGTCGATGAATTTTCTGAGTTCAGCGATTGGAAAATCAATCAACCGTTTTACTCCAATGAAATTCGGTTTGTAAAGCGATGTATTATTCCAGTCAATTTTGTATTTATTAGCTCTGGCCTCTTCCGAAGTAAGATATTTTTTTGCCTTTTTCTGCCCATGCAAGTCGCGTACCTGTTGATAATCTTCCCGAAGTTTTTTCAGAAATTCTTCATTTCCTGAAATCAGGTTCGAAACCACGCCAACGGCGCGTGAAGCATCTTTCACATATATCACCGGGTTTTTATATTGAGGTGCAATTTTAACGGCTGCATGTATTTTTGAAGTAGTTGCGCCGCCAATCAGCAATGGAAGATGGAAATTCCGACGTTCCATCTCGGCAGCCACTTCGACCATGATTTCGAGCGATGGCGTAATCAACCCACTTAATCCAATGATATCAACGTTTTCGCGGATGGCAGTTTCCAGAATTTTTTCGGTTGGAACCATCACACCCAAATCGATCACATTGTAATTGTTGCAGCCCAAAACGACACCCACAATGTTCTTGCCAATGTCGTGAACATCGCCTTTTACGGTGGCCATCAATACTTTTGGCCGATTGTCGGTTGTATCGAACTGATCTTTGTCGGCTTCGATGTATGGAAGCAAATAGGCTACAGCTTTTTTCATAACCCGGGCCGATTTTATCACCTGCGGCAGGAACATTTTACCCGCTCCAAACAGGTCTCCCACCACGTTCATGCCATTCATCAGCGGACCTTCAATGATATTTAGGGTTGGGTGATACAAAGGCAATGCTTCGGCCATATCTTGCTCAATGTAATCGGGCAAACCCTTTACCAGCGAGTATTCCAGCCGTTTTTCGAGCGGAAGTTCGCGCCATTCATCTTTTCGTTCTTCTTTGGCATCTTGTTCTTTCAAGGTCAAAGCGAAATCAAGAAGTTCTTCAGTTGCCGTTGGTTTTTTATTCAGGACCAGATTCTCCACTTTTTCCAGAAAATCTTTTGGTATATCGTCGTAAATTTGCAACATTCCGGGGTTCACAATACCCATGTCGAGTCCGGCCTGAATGGCATGGAACAGGAAAACTGAATGTATGGCTTCGCGCACCTGATCGTTTCCACGGAACGAAAACGACACATTGCTGATGCCACCACTGGTTTTGGAGTATGGGAGGTTTTGCTTGATCCACCGAACCGATTCGATGAAATCGACTGCATAATTGTTGTGTTCTTCGAGGCCGGTTCCAATGGTCAAAACGTTGGAATCAAAGATGATATCCTGTGGCGGAAAGTTGATTTCGTTCACCAGAATGTTGTAGGCGCGTTGGCATATTTCAATTCGACGTGCAAAAGAATCGGCCTGACCCTTTTCGTCGAAAGCCATTACAACCACTGCCGCACCGTAACGTTTCAGCCTTTGTGCCTGTTTTCTGAAAACTTCTTCGCCTTCTTTCATGCTGATTGAGTTCACAATGGCTTTGCCTTGTAAGCATTTCAGTCCGGCCTCAATTACATCCCATTTCGAGGAGTCAATCATTATTGGAAGACGTGCAATATCGGGTTCAGCCATCAACAGGTTTAGAAAAATCACCATTTCCTTTTTTGCATCAAGCATCGCATCGTCTATATTTACGTCGATGATCTGTGCTCCATCGCTTACCTGATTGCGGGCAATGGCAAGCGCTTCCTCGTATTTTTCTTCGCGGATCAATCGTGCAAATTTCCGTGAACCGGCCACATTGCAACGTTCGCCAATATTCACAAAATTGGTTTTAGCAGTAATGGTAACTGGTTCCAGACCGCTTAACTTGGTATGATGATCTTTTTTGTGCGGATGGTGTGGTTCTGATTTGGCAGCAATTTTTGCCAATTCCCGAATGTGATCAGGTGTAGTTCCGCAGCAACCGCCAATGATGTTCACAAATTTATTGTCGAGAAAATCACTCACCTGATGCGCCATTTCTGCGGGAGTTTCGTCATACTCGCCAAACTGGTTGGGCAAACCGGCATTTGGATAAGCGCTGACGAAGAAGGAAGATTTTTTTGACAATTCTTCCAAATACTGGCGCATATCTTTGGCTCCAAGTGAACAGTTCAGTCCAATACTGAGCAGGTCGATGTGTGAAACAGACGTTAAAAATGCTTCAACCGTTTGTCCTGAAAGTGTCCGGCCACTGGCATCGGTAATTGTTCCTGAAACCATTACCGGCAGGCGAATTCCGCGTTCTTCGAGTTCATCTTCGATGGCAAAAAGCGCTGCTTTCGCATTCAAAGTATCGAAAATTGTTTCAACCAACAGCAAATCGACACCGCCGTCGAGCAAGCCTTTTACCTGTTCGCGGTACGATGCTTTCACCTGATCGAAAGTTACTGACCGGAAACCCGGATCGTTCACTTCCGGAGAAAGCGAAAGTGTTTTGTTCATCGGGCCAATGGCTCCAGCCACGAAGCGTGGTTTCTCTGGATCTTTTGAGGTAAACTCAGCAGCTACCTCAACAGCCAATTGAGCCGATTTCAGGTTAATCTGGTAAACCCATTCTTCTGTGTGGTAATCGGACTGAGAAATACTGGTTGCATTGAAGGTATTGGTTTCGATAATGTCAGCCCCAGCATCCAGAAACTCGGCATGAATAGCCCGGATAACTTCAGGTTTAGTCACTGAAAGCAGATCATTATTGCCTTTCAGGTCAAATTGAAAATCCTGAAAAAAGTTTCCCCTGAAATCTTCTTCAGTCAGCCGTCGTTTCTGAATCATGGTTCCCATGGCACCATCGAGCACCAACACCCGTGATTCGAGTTCTTTTTGTATATTTTTTTTTGTAGTCATCTTTATTTTATCAATTCATTTCAAATTTACCACGAATTCTGATTTTGTCGTGGCAGATAATCACTGCCGAAAGAATATCCAGGAGTTTTTCCGTTTGTTTGATTGCTTTCTGAACTTCAACTGGTTTTTTAATCATTTTTGCATTTTTTGTAAAACTAATTAACAGTGTAACCGTTAGTATTGAAATACAAATCCCCAATCGTCTAACAATTTTAGGGGCATTCGGTTCTTGTTGCGCAACTGCAAAAGTAAATTTTCGAAAAGTGCATGAAGCTTAGAAAATACAGATTTGAAAGTCGTTTCATTTGTTTTTGTTTAAATTATAATTCCGTCTCCGGCCGGGTATTGGCACCGTTTTCGTCAGTTGACGAATGGTTGCCAGAGTTTCGCTGAGCCCGATCTCTCCGCTCTTCTTTATAATCAAACAATCAGAATTTGCAGGATCATTTGATAATGAACGCAAAAGTAAGTTCAAAAAACCAATTTATCAAATAAGATCAGATTTTACCTGAAGTTTTTAAATGTAAATTGATTTTGGTAACGAATTGTGACTAATTTGAATATTCCTTTTTGGAATAATTATTTTTTATATCTTTGCAAAAATAGCTACAATGAAAGAAGTTACAATAAAAAACTCGGGCTCAACTTTTACTCCAACAGAATTAGCTGATTTCTTGGCTAATAAGATATTTGCTGAGCTTAATTCAAAATTGACACCTTCTTATACTATACTTGATCCGGCTTGTGGTGAAGGTGAATTATTGACTTCGATCGCTAAGAAATTCCAATCTCAGGATGCTTCTATTAATATTGATATTAAAGGCTTTGATACCAATATTGATTACATTATTTCTGCAAAATCCAATCTTAAGGGGTTCGGCAATTATTCTGTCGATATACAAAATCAGGATTTTCTTGAAACTACCGGAGTGTGTGAGGAACCTATGGATTTATTTAGCCCGAGAATAGAATCAGAATATGCCGACATTGTTATCGCTAATCCGCCTTATATTCGTACTCAGATACTTGGATCGGAAAAGGCTCAGCAAATAGCAAAACGTTTTAATTTGAAGGGTCGTGTCGATTTGTATTATCCTTTCCTGATCGCAATGACTAATGTGCTTAAGAAAGGTGGTTTGCTCGGTGTCATAACTTCAAATCGGTATTTATTTACTAAAAGTGGTGAGACTATTCGTAGGTTTCTACTTGAGAATTACGAATTGTTGGAAGTAATTGATTTAGGCGATACGAAAATTTTCGATGCTGCTGTATTGCCGGCCATCTTTATTGGACGAAAAAAAGCGAATAAAAAACAGCTTTCTGAACCCTGCCGATTTGCTAAAATATATGAAGAATTAAATGGGTTAGGAAAACAAACAATTCAATCAGATTCCATTTTCGATGTTTTAAATGCAAAAGAATCAGGTACTTATTTGGTTAATGAAAAAAAATTTAATTTAAATATTGGATTGTTAAAGCACACAGCGAATAAGTCTGATATCTGGCAAATGACCAATACTAACGAAAATGATTGGATTGAAAAGATCAAATCGAATACCTCCTTTTTAATTGGTGATCGGTTCAATGTTCGTATTGGTGTAAAATTGTGCGCTGATAAAGTGTTTATAAAAGAAAATTGGGATAAAGAAGCGTACAGGCCTGAAGATGATTTGTTTAAAAAGCTTATTTCGCAAGAAAATATTCAACGATGGTGTTTTTCATCGGTAAACGATTTAAAAATCTTATATCCCCATTACTCGGAAAATGGGAAACGTTCAGTCATAAATTTGGACGATTATCCCAATGCGAAAGCATATTTTGAAACTCATAGAGAACAATTATCCGGACGAAAATATTTGATGGATGCCGGACGAAATTGGTATGAAATGTGGGTTCCTCAAAATCCGGCTTTTTGGGTTTTGCCAAAATTAGTATTCCCGGATATTAGTGTGGATGCGCGTTTTTATTTCGATGAAAATGGCTCTGTTGTAAATGGGAACTGTTATTGGATCGTAGCTCAAACCGAAGAAGAAAAAGAGTTGTTATTTCTAATACAGGGCATTGCCAATTCTGATTTGATGTCACGCTACCATGATTTATGTTTCAATAACAAACTGTATTCTGGCAGAAGACGGTATTTTAGTCAGTATATCGAGAAATACCCAATACCTAATCCCAAAACTGAAAGCTCGAAGCAGATAATTGCTATAGTAAAACAGTTTAATGAATTGTCGGCTGATAATAAGGATGTTACTGAATTTGAAAAAGAACTTAATAAATTTGTAGAAAAGGTTTTTGGCTTTTAAGGATTGAAAATACATTGGCCATTGTACAAATCAAAAAAGCTCATCGGCATTGAACGTTGGCACTTAAAACTAACGTCACTAACATAGGTGAAAATTTCACCTAATTTTTCACCCGGAGCAAGGATGATACCTTCAATAATACCTGTTTTATGATCTGTAAGCGCAATCAAGTAGCGTACATCAAATGTTATGAGATTATTTTCTTCAAATACAATCTCTTCTTTTTCAGGGTTAAATCTACCTAAGTCAACTGTCTGAGCATCTTGTACTTTTACCTCCAATAATTGATTAGGAATATCAGGAAAACCACCTATAAGATTTCTGTTACCAACCATTTCATAGCCTAACAACTCCAAGGTCATCCGCTCTAAAGCTTGCCCTCGATTTTTGGTTGCATTGCTTTCTAAGATTCTGCCAATCAACTTTTTCGCAACCATTTCGACCAAAAGTCCATAGAATATAGATTTTGCAGATTCGGTTCGTTTGCAATGGAATTATTTGGTTTGTCGTAAGTATCTGTAATGTAGTATGATAATTTGCTGCTGTCATGAAAAGAAAGTATTTTATTCTCACTTGAATAAATCTGATTTCTGGCTTTGCCCGAAATCAGCAACTAGTGTTTTATGGTTGGCTTGCCAAATTTTCCAAAGTAGGTTTCAATGTAATCTGCTGTCAATATAACAATTGATGCAATTTTGCTCTTTTCCCTATCAATTTTTGCAAATACATATCGTACTTCATTGCATTTCAGTGATGCTCCAGAATCATACTTGACCAATACTGTTTTGCAATTTGGGATCCTGTTCCAGACTTGTAAATTGTAAGATGTTCCGCTGGTAACAACATAGTTATCAATGAGTTATCTCAGCATCTTAGGAACGCCTTTTTCTTTGGAGGTACAATTTCAAATTCGTTCTCAGTTGCTCCTTCAGGCAATCCATTCGTAAGAAGATCATTGGCAATAAGTTTCCGTAAGTTTGAACCATCAGTTCTTGTTTTGCCTGTCAGTTTAAACTCTTTTCCAATTAGGTTCTTTAAAATTTCAGGCAAATTCTTAGCTTCAGTCAAATAGGCTGGTGATTTTGGCGGAATTTTGAACTATTTATCCATAATTCTTTATTTTGTTATCTCATTTTCAAGAATAAAGAATGTAATGGGTTGATTATAAAGGTTAGCCAATTCCAGTAAGATTAGGAAATCGACACGTCTTGCCCCGTTTTCAATTTTGGAGAGCTCACTTTGCGAGACAATTTTACTATTGGCAACTTGTTTCTGTGATAATCCTGCATTTTCCCGAGCTTCAATCAATTTGCCAGAAAGATAACGTCGTTTTTTACTGTAATCATTCCTATTCATAACATTTAATTATTCCTTATTGCAATATTATGAAATAGGTTTTGTTATTCCGTTTTGGAATATAGCTCGTTTCACTCATCGTTTCGTCATTATTTTTTACATTTGCAGCATCAAAAATCAACGGTCATGATTCAGGAAATACAGATATACAATACACTTACCCGAAAGAAAGAAGTTTTTGAACCGCTTGTTCCCGGCAAAGTTGGGTTGTATGTTTGCGGACCAACGGTTTATGGTCCACCTCATCTTGGCCATGCCCGCTCAGCTATTACCTTCGATCTGTTGTTTCGTTTCCTGAAGCAAATTGGCTACAAAGTCCGCTATGTCCGCAATATTACTGATGTGGGTCATTTAGTAGCCGATGCTGACGAAGGCGAGGATAAAATTGAAAAACAAGCCAGGCTCGACGAGTTGCAGCCGATGGAAGTGGTTCAGAAATACACCAACATGTACCATCAAGCCATGGCTTTGCTCAATTTGGAATCGCCAAGTATTGAACCACGCGCTTCAGGTCACATTATTGAGCAGATTGAACAGGTGAAGAAGATATTGAACTCTGGATATGCATACGAAAGCAACGGATCGGTGTATTTTGACGTGGAAAAATTTGCCTCGGAAAATGAATATGGGAAATTGTCAGGTCGTAAAATCGAAGACCTGATCAGCAATACCCGAACACTGGATGGGCAAAACGAAAAACGCTCCGGACTTGATTTTGCCCTCTGGAAAAAAGCTTCGCCCGAACACCTTATGCGCTGGCCTTCGCCTTGGAGCTATGGGTTCCCCGGCTGGCATCTCGAATGTACTGCCATGAGCTGCAAATATCTGGGTGAAACATTTGATATTCATGGTGGAGGAATGGATTTGACTTTTCCTCACCACGAAGCTGAAATGGCACAGGCACAGGCGGCACATGGTAAACCGGCAGTACGTTACTGGATGCACAACAACATGATTACACTGAACGGACAGAAAATGGGCAAGTCGCTCGGAAATGCCATTTCACTCGAACAGTTTGCATCCGGCGATCATCCTTTGCTTGAACAGGCATACAGTCCGATGACGATTCGCTTTTTCATGCTACAAGCGCACTACCGCAGTACGCTTGATTTCTCGAATGAAGCGCTTCAGGCTTCAGAAAAAGGACTAGACCGATTGATGAAAGCCGTTGCGAGAATCGAAATATTACCTGTTTCTGAAACTTCTTCAATAGATATTGATGAACTGTCAACCAATTGCTATGCAGCTATGGGCGACGATTTAAACAGCCCGATTGCGATTGCTTATTTATTCGATGGAGTAAAAATGATCAATTCTGTGGCCGATGGAAAATCGACCATCACTGTGTCAGATCGTGATAAGTTGAAAGCTCTTTTTGATGACTTTGTATATAAGATACTTGGACTTAGAGCGGAAACTAAAAGCGAAAGTGGAGATAGTCAGGTTCTGAACGAGGTGGTCGATTTGTTGATGAACCTTCGGCTGGAAGCCAAAGCCAACAAAGATTGGGCAACTTCTGACAAAATTCGCAATGAAATGGCAGCCATCGGATTCGAAATTAAAGATGGCAAAGAAGGTGTGAGCTGGGAGTTGAAGAGGTAAGGAGTTGTCAGCAACAGAAAATTACTGGGTTAAGCTTGAAGCCCGATTAGTTTCTTTTATTGATCAGATTGACAATTACTTTGATCATAATCTCCTTTTCTTCAGGCTTGCTGACAGCAATCATCAGAGTGAGTGCGACCAATGCATTATCTGCTATCCGTTTGTTTCCATTTTTATCAAACAGGATTCCATTCTTTTCAAGGAAATATAAAAATAGAAATGCTGCTATTCGTTTATTCCCGTCAGTAAACGAATGGTTTTTGGTAATGAAATATAATAAATTGGCAGCCTTTTCCTCTATGCTGGGGTACAAGTCAAGGCCGTTAAAGGTTTGGTAAATGGTTGATACTGAACTCTGGAATGAATTGTCTTTTTCGTGCCCAAACAGTTCACTGTTGCCATAGACTTCTTTAACTTTTCTGATCTGATTTATTGCCTCTTGGTAAGTTAACTGATAGGTTTCCTTTCCTGACGTTTCGTTAATTTCCAGCGATTGATAATCGTACTGGTCCAGAATATCCAAAGCATAGGCGTAGTCCGATATTATTTTTAATAAACCAGAGCTTTCATCTCCTGAAAGTGCTTTGTAATTCAAAACATTTCCTAGTAATTTGACTGATTCCTGAAGTTGCCGTAACTGTTCATTTTCCTGAAGCAATCTCTTCTCATTAATTGAGTAGCCTTTGATCAGATAATCTTTTATTATCCTATTTGCCCATATTCGAAATAAGGTGCCTCTCTTTGAATTTACACGATAACCTACAGAGATGATTGCATCAAGGTTATAGAATTTAATTTTTCGCGCGACATTTCTTTTCCCCTCTTGCTGAACTACCGAGGAATACTCGGTAGTTGAATTCTCAACTAATTCTTCTGAATCGTATATGTTTTTAAGATGAAGTCCAATTGTGTCAGAATCTTTATCAAATAATTCAGCCATTTGTTTTTGAGATAGCCAAACAGTATCATTATCAAGTTTAACCTGAATTTCAGTTTTGCCATCTTCAGCTTTGTATATTTTGATTTCTGAATTGCTCATTCGACCTAATTTTCCTTAAAAGTACGAAATTCTACTGAAAGGTAATTACTGCCATTAAATCAAGCGGTTGCCAATGTTGCAATACTTACACGTGCATCGGTTTTTGATAAAATTGCCTGAGCGCAGGCTTCGAGTGTTGAACCAGTTGTTACCACATCATCAACAAGCAAAATATGTTTTCCGGAGAAGGCTTCCGGATCGCTTAATTCGAAAATGCCTTCTACGTTTTGCCAGCGTTCAAATCGTGTTTTCTTAGTTTGGGTCTCTGTGGCGGTTACCCGTTTTAAATTGTCATCCGACAAAGGTTTCTTCATTTGTTCGGCTATACCATAAGCGATCCACCAGCTTTGATTGTATCCCCGTTTCTTTTCTTTCTGTGGATGAAGTGGTACAGGGCAAATCAGGTCAATTGATGCAAAATCATCAGATTGCAACAAGTCAATCCCGAAATGTTTTCCGATTTCTGCACCCAGTTCTTTCATCCCTTTGTATTTCAGGTTATGTAGTAGCGATTGGTATTTACTGCCTTTGCTGAAATAGAAAAAGGAGGTTCCAAATTCAATTCTCACCCTTCCGTAAAACAATTGGGCTACCCGATTTTCAGGATGGAGATGAAAATTGGTTCGAGGGACATGGTGCAGACAATGCAGGCAAATCCACTGTTCCTGCTCAATCAGCTTATCACCGCAAGTAACGCACAATCTCGGGAAAATCAATTCGGTCAGATAGTATAGAATCGGAATCTTCATCATTCAATTTCAATTGATTAGGTTTCATTAATATTTTGTATAGAAAGTTACTGAAAATAATGATAGTATCTTTGCTTTTCTGAATATTTTAATGAAATCATTGACTGTGAGCGGATTGCTGAAATTCGGTGTTGACTCGATTGTGAAAAAATCCCGACTTTCGTCAGTTCGGATTGATGAAAGCCGTGATGCCTTTGCTTATTGTGCGAACCCTTTCTGTTGAAATTGGTTTATCTTAAAGTTTCACCCATTGGTCTTGCTTCGAACTTTCAAAAATTGCTTCAATCACTTTCATGTTTTGCACTGCATCTTCAAGTGGGGTAGGTACTTCCGTATTATTCAGGATCGATTGAGAAAAAAGATCAGCCTGAATGGTGTATTGATCTACCGCATCAAAGACAATTTCTTCACTGCCTTTGGTTGAATGAATCCAAATCCTTGCGGCTTTATCTGGTGGAGCATTCACCGGAATTTCAATTTCAATCCGAGCCTCAGTTCCCAAAATATTTACGCGCTGATACGGAGTTAACCCACATTGCAGCTATCCATCCATAACGAATTGACAATCTGCTTTTTGATTTTTCAAAATTTCGCCAGTGTGCCACACAGATTTTTTTCTGGGTAGTGGTATTTCATGATATTTTAGCTTGCTGCAA